>Ga0164243_10001164_pt1 | contig 45475 bp, 44 predicted proteins | sample OricompcompostOP_FD_108781 | JGI IMG/M metagenome (GOLD analysis project Ga0164243, IMG submission 108781) | Organic Plus compost microbial communities from Emeryville, California, USA - Original compost - Organic plus compost (OP) | ecosystem: Engineered > Solid waste > Mixed feedstock >...
CGGTGGCCTAGGGCTGTTGCACGTGACGACGCTCGCCGCGCGCGGCGCCAAGGTCGCGATCAACGACGTCGCGGTTATCGACGGCCGGCCGCTCGCCGAGATGCAGGCAGAGCGTCTGCGCCGCGCCGGCCACGACGTCGTGGCGGTGACGGGCGATCTGGGCCGGGAGGCCGACGCGACGTCGATCGTCGACCAGACCGTCGAGGCGTTCGGGCGCATCGACGTCCTGATCAACAACGCCGGCACGCCGGGTCTCGGCACGGTGCAGGACACCGAGACTGAGCTATTGCGCCGGACGCTCGATGTCCACCTGCTCGGGATGTTCTGGACGACCCGGCAGGCGCTGCGGCACATGCGCGAGCAGGACTACGGCCGGATCGTCAACACGACTTCGGCGCTGGGCATCTTCGGATCGGCCGGGCAGGCGTCGTACGTCATCGCGAAGGCCGGCATCAACGGGCTGACGCGGGCCACGTCCCTGGACAACCGGGATCGCGACATCCGGGTCAACTCGTTGGCCCCGGTCGCGGCGACGGGTGGCGCTCGCGCCTACTTCGAGCAGCAGCCGCAGATCGACATCCGGTACCTCGACGAGAAGTCGGTGTCCGAGGTCGTCGCGTTCCTCGCCCATCGAAGCTGTGATCTCGACGGTGAGACGCTCGCCGGCGCGGGGCGCCGCACGGCGCGGCTGTTCACCGCGGCCGTGCCCGGCTACTCGAGCCGGACGCTGAGCGCCGAGGAGATCGCCGAGCACGAGGAGCAGGTCATGGACACGACCGGCTTCCGCATCCTGGGCAGCTCGCTCGAGCAGTACGCGATGCTTCCGGCGTTCGACTGACGTCCGGGCGCCTTGGTTCGGCGAACCGGGCGGTCCTGCGGCGTACCGCGACCAGGTGCGGTCCGGCGAGCCGATGAGCGGCTACGTCATCGACGAGATTGTGGCGCAGAACGGGACGGACCTCGCGGTCGGCGGCGTGGTGTCGAGCGGCGGCGCGTGGCAGGAGCACTCGCTCGGGCCGGCGACCGCGGTGCGGCGCACGGATGCGCGAGGGCCGCTGGCGCACCACCTCTCCGTGTACGGCGCGACGGGCTCACGGCGAAACTTCGGCATGCTGCGGATCAGCCGGCCGGTTGCGGGAAAACGGTCGTGGTGTCGGCGGCCGTGGGCGTGACCGGATCGCTGGTCAGGCAGATCGCCATGCGCCTCGGCGACCGGGTCGTCGGCATCACCGGCAGCGACGAGAAGCGGCATGTCCTCGAGGAGGTGCTCGGCTTCGACGCCGCGGTGAGCCACCGCAGCGCCGACCCGGCGGGCGATCGGGCGGCCGCGTGTCCGGACGGCATCGACGTCTACGTCGACGGGGTCGGCGGGCCGGTCCGGTCCTGGACGCGGAGCTCCCGCTCATGGTGCGCTAGGTAGCCCACGGCGGGCGCGACGATCGACGCCTGGCCGTGCTCGAGACGTAACCCGGTCTGATCTGTTTCGTCGTCGACGACGTTGGTGCAAGCAGCGCGTGGAGCGACCCGCGAAAACTTCCGGTCATGCCGGGCGACGCTCGACCCTAGACAATCGGTCCGCTCCTGCCGAACACCCCGTTCTGCGTCACCAACCCGCGCATATCAGTCTGACCGCACGTCGCCAGCGACCCGCTCACCACCAACGACACCGACCATGCACGAGGCGCCCGCGCCGGATCAACCAAGACGGGCACCTCACCCTGCACTTGGCAGGAGATCCCGACCCCTGCACCCGAGCCGATGACCAGGGCGACCTGTCCGTCGAAGCGGTGCAGGGGTGCTCATGCGTCGAGCGTGTCGACCGTGATGTGTCCGGCGATCTGGCGCCCAAAGGCGTATGCGGACTGGATGGGATTGTAGTACTCGCGCACGTGCTTCACGAGACCGTCCTCGATGACCATGCGCATGACGTAGCGGTTTCGGTAGTCGCGGCCGTTGGCCATCGTGAGCTTGCCGTACATCTCGGAGAAGATCGTCGATCCGTCGGCGGACACGGTGATCTCGACGTTGCAGGGCCCTGCGCTCTCGCCCTCGGCCTGGAATGCGGTCTCCCAGAAGCCCGTGACCTCCTCGATGCCGGCGTAGGTGCGGAACTTGCCGTCCTCGACGCGGCCCGACTCGCTGAACGGGATCTCGACCAGGATGTCGTCGGCCATACACGCGCGGATGGCCTCCAAGTCCTGCTCGTCGACGGCCTCGGTCCAGCGGCGGAACGTATCGAGCGTCTCGGCCGGTCCTTCAGTGCGGGAGAGGACCTCGTGGAAGTCGGGGTTGAGCTCGGGCATGGTGGGTCCTTTCGGGGTGATGGAGACGCTGGGTGGATGCAGTCGTCAGGCGGTGAGCGACCGGGCGCCGGCCACGCCCGCAGCCCGGCCGAACACGCCGGCCTTGCCGAGGCCCGTGCCGCTGAGGTACGTCGCGCCGTGGAACCCGCCGACGACCTCCCCGGCGGCGAACAGGCCCGCGATGGGCTCGCCGAACACGTCGACGACCCGCAGGCTCTCGTCGACCCGTACGCCGCAATACGTCGTCGTGAGTCCCGAGCGGCAGGGAAAGGCGTAGAACGGCGCAGTGTCGAGGTGGCCGCCGCGCTCGACGCCGTAGTCGCTCAGCGCACGACCGAACTCGGTGTCGGTGCCGCCGTCGACGAAGCCGTTGTAGGTATCGACGGTCTCTTTTAGGGTGGCCGGATGGATCCGGAGCTTCTCGGCGAGCGCCACGATCGTGTCGGCGGCGATGACGTAGCCGTCGGCGAGAGCGGTCTTGAAGTCGGCCGGCGTGGGCACCGGTTGGGAGCGGTTCATCATCGAGTCGTCGAAGATCTGGAAGCCGATACCGTCGGGCTGCTTGACGCACAGCGAGCTGATGATCTTGTAGTTGAGGTTCTCGTCGACGAAGCGCTTGCCGTCAAGGTTGACGATGATGGCGCCCTGCGAGTTCGGGTAGTACAGGCGCGGCTCGTCGGTGGGATCCTCCGACAGGTCGGGGTAGTTCTTGATCGAGGCGCCGAACGAGGCCTCGATGTAGCCCATGTCGGCGAGGTCGGCGCCCACGGCCCACGCCATGCGCAGGCCGTCGCCGGTGTTGTCTACGCCGCCCATCTTGGTGGCGTTGGCCCATGCGGGTGCGAACGTCTCCAGCAGCTCGCGACTGCGCGCGAACCCGCCGGTGGCGAGCACGACGGCCGAGGCGTGCACCGTGACCTCCAGGCCGTCGTGGTTGATGATGAGCCCCGTCACCGTGCCGTCGGTGTCCTGCAGGAGTCGGCGTGCCGCGGCCGAGGTCCAGTAGTCGGCGTTGTCGAGCGCGACGAACAAGGCGTGCATGACCTCCGTGGCATGACCCTGGGGTGCGGCGTGCATGCGGGAGACGGCCTCGGTGCCGGTCATGTGCAGCGAGAAGTCGACGCCGCGGGCGCGCATGAACTCGTAGGTGTCGAGCTGGTGGTCAAGGTACGTCTGTACCGGGGCAGGGTCGTTCTTGCCGTGACCTGCTGTCACGATCGCCTCGCGCAGCTTGTCGTTGTCGTCCTCGACGCCGGCCTCGGCCTGCAGATCGGTGCCGGCGAACAGCATGCCGCCGCCGGCCTTGACCGAGGAGCCGCCGTACGTGGCGCTCTTCTCGAGAAGCAGCACCTTCGCGCCGGCCTCGGCGGCGGTCAGCGCCGCGGTGTTGCCGGCCAGCCCGGCTCCGACCACGACGATGTCGTACGTGGCGGTCTGGGGTGCGGTGCTGGCCATCGAGATCGCTCCTGGTCGTGATGTCTTCGACGTCGCCTCGTTGCATACGTCACATCGTCATGCTGCTCGCGGCGCCACGAGAGCCCCAACGGATGTTCCGACGGGCGAAACCGCGCGAGGGCCGCGCTCGCCGCGACGCATCACGTCGTCGCGGTCGACCTGAGCGGCCACGGCGACAGCGGACGACGAGACGCCCACTCGTTGCGCGCGTGACCCGCGAGGTCATGACGGTGGTCGACACCTTCTTCTCCGACCGGCCCGTCGTGATCGGCCACAGCGTGGGCGGCATGGTCACGTCAACTGCCGCCACGTGGCACGACACGCAGTTCGCGGCCGTCAGCATCATCGACACCGCCGCCCACAAGGCGACGTCTGAGGACCTCGCGTCGCGCGACAAGGTCGCGTTCGGGCCGCGCAAGATCTGGGCGTCGCGAGAAGACATGCTCGCTCAGTTCCGGGTCGTCCCGGCGCAGGATTCCGAGCCCTACATCCTGGACCACGGCGCGCAAAACTCAGTGCGCGAGGAGGACGGGGGTTGGGCATGGAAGTTTGACGCGGCATCCTCGCTCACGAGCCGTTGCGTCCCGACGGCACCACATCATGCTCGACCAACCCATCGCGCTGGTGACCGGTCTGCGCGCTCTGCTGGCTGTCATCGGTTCCACCGAGTGAAACCGCATCTGTCGGATGACCGACCCCCGCCGCGAGACTTGACCGTCCGTCGCGAGATCCCGACGACGCGATGAGGAGTGACTCCCGATGGAAGGTCCGCAGACGATGAATCGCCAGCTGGCATGTGCAGTGGACGACCTCAATCCGGGGGAGTCGATGACGCTCGACGGTGCTGAGATCGCGCTGCACCGCGCGGAGGACGGCGCGTTCTTCGCGACCGCGGACAGCTGCTCCCACGAGAAGTGGTCGTTGGGTAGTGAGGGCGAGATCGAGGGCAATGAGCTGGTCTGCCCACTGCACATGGCGCGCTTCGAGCTGGCCAGCGGCAAGCCGTTGTGCCTGCCCGCGACGGTCGCCCTCGCGACCTACCAGGTCGAGATCGACGGCGACCAGGTCTACGTCGTCTCCTGACGCGTCGTCATGAGCGCGTCGCGATCAGCCTGCGTGATCTGTCCGACGGCCTGCTCAGCCCACGGACCGACATCGGCCGGCAGTGCGTCACCGCGCCAGAAGACGTGCAGGTCAGGTCGCACCAGCAGCAGCGACGTCTCATAGGACTCACGAGCGTTCGGGTCGTCGATGCGCAAGACCTCCAGTGGCGCGCCCAGGCGGTGGAACTCGGCCTCCACGGTCGACGTGTCGGTCGAGCCGGTCAGATCGATGAACGTGTAGTCCTGCCCCAGCGCGTCCTGCATCGCCCGGCCGTCCTTGAGCCAGACGTGCGGGATGCGCACGCCGGGACGCGTGTGTGCCGTGTACGTCGTGGTGTCCCAGTCGGTGATGTTGTTCTCCTCGTGGGCGATGAGGTCCGACCCGGCATAGCTGTAGCCCCACTCGACGCCGATCATCTCGTGGACACGGCGGTGGTGGATGTCGGCAGCCGCGCCGACTTCCTCACGCAGCCTCTGGCCGGCCGGGGTGTCGTTGGTGATCTCCGGGGTCACCAACTCGCGCCACAGGGCCATGCCCTGAGCGGCCCAGCCGGACGCCTCGACGTTGCGCGCGCCGACCTTGCGGCGCTCGGGCTCGTAGCTGTCCAGCAGGCCGGGGCCGCCCCAGCCCCGCACGGTCCCGGCGAGCTTCCACGCCAGGTCGATCGCGTCGCCGACACCGGTGTTCATGCCAAGGCCGCCCGTGGGGATCACGAGGTGGACCGCGTCGCCGGCGAGGAACACGCGACCTTCGCGGTAGCGCTCGGCGAGCAGCAGGTGCAGCTTCCAGTTCGTGGAGTTGCGTACCGTGAAGTCGAAGTCGAAGCCGACGCGATCGCGCACGGCCTGCTCCAGGTCGGCGTCTTCGTCGATCGCGATGTTGAGCGTGAAGTCCTTACGGCTGCCCTGCACGACAAACGCGCTGCCTTCGGCGTCGGCGACGTAGTAGTGACGGCCCTTGCCGATCGGGATCTTGTCGTACAGCTCGTCGGAGCTGAACGTGATCTGCCGCAGCTGCCGCAGGCTTCCCTTGCCCTCGAGCTTGATTCCGAGCTTCTTGCGCACCGTGCTGATGCCCCCGTCGCAGCCCGCCAAGTAGCCCGCGCGGACCGTCTCCTGCGCACCCTCGAGATCCACCAGCGTCAGCGTCACACCGGCGTCGTCCTGCTCGAAATCGACCAGACCGCACCCGAACCGCACCGTCAGGTTCGGCGTCGCCTGCGCCGCCTTGAGCAGCACGGGCTCCAGGTCGTTCTGCGCGACCAGCTGGTACGGCTCGAGCGGCTCTGAGGCGTCGGTCGCCGCGGCGATCGCGGCGCGGTGCTCGGCGACGCTCGGGTACTGCAGCTTGACCAACGGCGGATCGCACAGACGCGTCACGATGAAGACGTCCATCGATCCGTCGGCCGGGTAACCCGCAGCCCGCACCTCGTCTGCGATGCCGAGACGGCGGTAGAACTCCATCGTGCGCGCGTTCGAGCGGTCCATCTTGGGCCATTGTTTGGTCGACGGATCCTTCTCGATCAGCAGCGTGCGGACGCCGCGCCTGCCAAGGTCGATGGCCAAGGTGAACCCGACCGGCCCTGCTCCAACGACCACGACCTCGTACTGCTCCACGTGACTTCTCCCGACTCGTACTTCGCTGGATCGCGATCCGACGAAAGATCGCTCGGCCAGTGTGTGGTGGCTCCGGACGAGCGCCCACCGGACGTTCCGACCGGCGAAACGCACCCCCATGGGTTCCAGCCACCGGCATCCGTCGTTGTCGGGTCGTGGTGACGGCGATGACACTGACGCCGTGTCCATCTTGATCATCGGGGCGTCCGTCGCCGGCATCCGCACGGCCCAGGCGCTGCGCATGCAGGGGTACGCCGGAGCCATCACCGTCGTGGGCGAAGAGGTCCACCGCCCCTACGACAAGCCGCCGCTGTCCAAGGACATGCTGCTCCCCGACGGCGACGGGAAATCCGTGCCCTTGCTGTCCGAGGCTGAACTCGAGGCGCTCGACGTCGAGCTGCACCTGGGCACGCGTGCCGTCTCCCTCGACGTCGAGGGGCGTGTCGTGACGGCGGCCGGCGGCACGACCTTCGCGTTCGACGACCTCGTCATCGCGACGGGCGCCACCCCGCGCACACTGCCCGGGGCCGACGGGCTCGAGGGCGTGCACACGCTCCGCAACGCCGAGGACGCGGTCGCCCTGCGGGCTGGCCTCGAGTCGGCCCAAGACGTCGTGGTCATCGGCGCCGGCTTCATCGGTGCTGAGTTCGCCGCAGCCGCCCGCGCGCACGGCCACCTCGTGACGATCATCGAACCGCAGCCCGTCCCGCTGACGCACGTGCTCGGAGCCGAGGTCGGCGCGGAGGTCGCTCGCCTGCACGAGCTCAACGGCGTCACGCTCCACACCGGCGTGCAGTTCTCGCACTTCGTCGGCAAGGACCACGTCTCGGGTGTAGCCCTTGAGGACGGGCGCGTCCTGCCTGCCGACCTGGTGGTCGTCGGCATCGGTGCGACCCCGGCAACCGATTGGCTCGTCTCGTCGGGCCTGCCGATCGAAAACGGTGTGGCCTGCGACGCGACGCTGCGAGTGCTGGGCGCGGAGCACGTCTTCGCCGCCGGCGACGTCGCTCGCTGGCCGCATGCGTTCTACGGCGTCGACATGCGCATCGAGCACTGGACCAATGCCAACGAGCACGCCGGCATCATTGCGGCCGACATCGTGGGCACGGCCGCGCCTCGGCCTCAGGTGCCGTATGTGTGGTCCGACCAGTACGGGCACCGCATCCAGATCGTCGGACGGCCCGCCGACGGCGCCGTCGTCCTGTCGCACGGATCGGTCGAGTCCGGCTACGTGGCGATCTACGCCGACGAGGCCGGCACCGTCGTCGGCGCACTCGTCGTCGACGACCCGCGGACATTGATGAAGTGCCGCAAGGCGGTGACGAAGCGGTCGGCGTTCAGCGATCTCGACCTCGGTCTGGCCCCGACCCCCTGACTCACGACCGGGCACGCCCCGTGCCTGATGGACGACCGACAACGGAGCAATCATGACGCTGACCGACGAGGGACTCATCGAGGTCCCGGGCATGATGAGCCGCTGGGTGCGGCTCACGAACGGGTCGAAGGCCCACTACATGACGTCCGGATCGACTGGCCCGGCCGTCGTCCTCCTGCACGGCGGCCTGCCGGGCTCGTCGGGCACCGCCGGCTGGCGCTTCATGGCGCCGTTCCTCGGCGAGAACGGCTTCCGGGTCTACTGCCCCGACATGCCGGCGTTCGGCCTGTCCGACGACCGCGAGGAGTACTGGCCGAAGGGCGTCCACAGCTACGTCGACTTCATCCACGAGTTCACGACGGCCCTGTGCCTGGACGAGTTCCACCTCGCCGGCAACTCGATGGGCTGTATGAACACGGCCAACTACGTCGTCGCGCACCCCGAGCGGGTCCTGAGCTTCGCGTTGATCGCCGGCGACATCGGAGACGTCGTGCCCCCCGGGCTCAAGCCCCCGGCGAAGGTCGAGCTGACGCACTACGACGGCACCCGCGAGGGCATGAGAGCCATGATGAGCGCCATCATCTACCGCGCTCAGGCGATCAGCGACGACCTGATCGAGATGCGCTTCAACGCTGCCGAGCGCGGTAAGGCTGCTCACGCGCAGTTCTGGCCCGGCCTGCTGCAGTACGGCCGCATCATCCCCTGGGAGGACCCCAACATCGAGGCCCGCCTGTCGACCAAGGGACGCCTCGACCGGCTCACGATTCCCGGCATCTACATGTACGGCACGGAGGACGTGCTGACGCCGGTCAAGTGGGGCTACGAGCAGGAGAAGGTCCTGCCGAACGTGCAGTTCTTCTACCCCGAGCAGACCGGTCACCAGGGCCAGACGGACTCCCCGGAGATCTTCAACCGGGTGTTCCTGGAGTTCTTCCGCGACGGCCAGGTTTCGCGCCAGGCCGCCGACGCCGCCGGCGTCTCGAAGCTGCGCCCCGAGCTGCCCGAGCGGGTCGCGCAGGAATGAGTGCCGTTCCCGCTCGCCGGCCGGACGGAAACGGAGCACGATGGAACGTGGCAGATATGGCAACCACCTTCCGTCATCTAGCCAGTAGCTGTCCCTCCTGACAGCGGGACGTAGGGGACGAGTCGGCCCGGTGGGTCCACGGATGAAAGCAGGGGCGAGCCCAATGGCTTCGCCCTGCTTCGTGCGCGTGGATCAGCCCCGTGCAGCGATCAGGTCGAGCGCCACGTCGGCGAGTAGGTCCTCCTGCCCGCCGACCATCTTTGCGCCGCCCCGCCTCGACAAGGATGTCGCGAGCGGGGATGCCGTAGCGGGCGCCGATGCGCTCCGAGTGCAGCAGGAAGCTCGAGTAGACGCCGGCGTAGCCCAGCGCCAGGTCTCGCGGTCGACCTGCACAGGGCGGGTGATGAGCGGGCGGACGATGTCGTCGTCGGCGTCCATCAGGGCGAATAAATCGCAGCCGTGGTCCCAACCGGTGAGGTCGGCGACGGCGATGAACGCCTCGAGGGGGCAGTTGCCCACGTCGGCGCCCAGGCCTGCGAGCGATGCTTCGACATGGTGGGCGCCGTACTCGACTGCGACGACCGAGTTGGCGACCGCAAGCCCCAGGTTGTGGTGCGCGTGGATGCCGATCTCGGTCTCGGGCCTGAGAACCGCCCGGTTGGCCTGAACCCGGTCGCGCACGTCGCTCATCGTGAGGCGTCCGCCGGAGTCGTTGACGTCCACGCAGTGCGCGCCGGCATCCTCCATATTGAGGGCGTTCTTGGCGAACTTCTCCGGGTCGGCCATGTGGCTCAGCATGAGGAAGTCGGCCACGTCCATTCCGAGCTCGCGGGCCTTGCCGATGTGCTGGATCGCGATGTCCGCCTCGGTGCAGTGAGTCGCGACGCGGACCGACGTGACGCCGAGGTCGTGAGCAGCCTCGAGATCCTCGATCGTGCCGATGCCCGGCAGCAGCAGCGTCGTGAGCCTAGCGTTCTCGACGACGTCGGCGGCGGCCTTGAACCACTCGACGTCGGCGTGCGCGCCGGCACCGTAGGGAGGCTGCTGCCCGCGAGGCCATCGCCGTGCGCGACCTCGATCGCGGCCACGCCCGCGGCGTCGAGCACCCCGGCGATCTCGCGCACCTACTCGATCGAGAAACTGTGCGAGACGGCGTGCATGCCGTCTCGTAGCGTGACGTCCTGGACGTAGATGCCGGCGGTCATGAGGTGGCTCCTGGCATGGCGGGCCCGGTGGCCAGTGTCTCGCCGACGCGGAGTGCGGCCGACGTCATGATGTCGAGGTTTTCCGTCGTACGACGGGAGATAGTGGGCCGCGCCCTCGACCTCCAGGAACACCGTGACGTGCCACAGGCCGTCGACCTGGCACCCGACGTGATCAGGTTGCGGCGGCGGTCGCCCTGGGGGAGCTCCTGCACCTGCACCTCCTGCTTGAGCCGGTAGCCCGGGACGTACGCCGGCACGTCGGTGACCATGCCGTTGATCGAGTCAAGAAGGTGCTGCTTGTCGGTGGCCTCCGCCAGGAGGGTCACGGTGTCGCGCATGATCATGGGCGGCTCGGCGGGGTTCAAGACGATGATCGCCTTGCCGCGGGTGGCGCCGCCGACCTTCTCGATCGCGTGAGACGTCGTCTCGGTGCATTCGTCGATGTTGGCGCGCGTGCCTGGACCGGCCGAGCGCGACGCGATGGACGCGACGATCTCGGCGTAGTGCACCAGTGTGACGCGTGCCGTCGCGGCGACGATCGGGATCGTCGCCTGCTCCCGCACGTACCCATGTTGACGTGGCGGGCGTCGGTGAGGTCGGTCAGATTGACCGCCGGGACCACGAACGGGCCGTCGCCGCGGGGGTCAGAGCAACGACCCGCACGCCCGTGCTCGCGAGCTTGGCGTCATTCTTGATGTGCGCGCCGGCCGACGTCGCGTCGAACACGACCGCGATGTCGTCGAAGCCCATCGCGAGCAGTCCGTCGACGCCGTTGGACGTGACGGGCACGCCGAGCTTCGCGGCGCGGGCGAGGCCGTCGCTGTGGGGGTCGATGCCGACCATGGCGCCGACCTCGAGGGTCGACGAGAGGCGCTGGACCTTCATCAGCAGATAGGTGCCGATGTTGCCCGATCCGATGATGGCGACCTTGGAGGTGCTCATGCTGTTGCTCCTGATGGGCTGGCGGCGAAGGTGACGCTGACCTCACCGAGACCGGTGAGCGTCGCGTGATAGGTGGAGCCGGCCTTGACGGGCACCATGGGTCCGAGGGCGCCGCTGAGGACGACCTCTCCCGCGCGCAGCGGGTCGCCGACGCCGGCGGCGACCTTGGCGAGCCACTGCAACGCGATCAGCGGGCTGCCGAGGCAGGCGGCGCCGGTGCCGGACGACGCGGTCTCGCCGTCCTCGGTCAGCGTCATCTGGATGCCCACCAGGTCGAGGCCGGCGAGCGGCAACTCTGCCTCGCCCAGCACAAACAGCCCGCTGGAGGCGTTGTCGGCGACGGTGTCGGCCATCGTGATGTCCCAGCCCTCGATCCGGCTGTCGACGATCTCGAATGCGGGACGGGCGAAGCCGATCGCGGCGGCGACCGTCTCCAGCGACGGATCGAGGTCGTCGATGTCGGCCGCGAGGACGAAGGCGACCTCGGCCTCGATCTTGGGTTGTAGCAGGCGGCTGTGGGGCACTGGCTCGCCCTCGGCGACGGCCACGTCCTGCAGGAGCGTGCCGAAGTCGGGCTGGTCGACCTTGAGCTGGGCCTGCACGGCGGGCGACGTTAGACCGATCTTGCGGCCTATGCGCTGGTTCGTGTCGGACACGAGCGCACTGATGATGCGCTCCTGCGCGAGGTACGCCAGGGGGACGTCGCCCGAGCCGATGAGGTCGCGGACCGGTGCGCACGGCACACCCGTCGACGAGGCTTCCTGAAGACGCGCGACGGCAGCCTGCACGGCCTTTTCCCGGTGCGGCGCGCCGTCGGTCGTGGGGGAAGCCGGGGAAGATCGATGCCATGTCGACCATCCTTCGAGGGCGGAACCGCCTTGCCACTCGGGGTTCCGAGCAGCAGAACTTGTCGTGGTGCTACGCCGACCACAGGGCTTGAATGGCGACGTGCCGGAGCTCTCGGCACCCGCCGACAAGGAGACACCCATGGCAGAAGTGATCGGTCTCGGCATGACCCACTACCCGATGCTGGCCGGTGCGGACACCCACATGGCGAACCTGATGAAGGCCGTCCTGACGGATCCCGACATCCCCGAGGACCGCAAGGACCCCGCGAACTGGTCCCCACTCGCGCAGGAGGAGTGGGGCGATGACCAGGGAACGACGGCGGCCGCGGGCCACCGCGCCGCGCTTCGGGCCGACCTGGACATCGTCCGCACCGCGCTCGACGAGTTTGAGCCCGACGTCCTGCTGGTGTGGGGCGACGACCAATACGAGAACTTCCGCGAGGAGGTCGTCCCGTCGTTCTGCGTCCTGGCCTACGACGACACCGTGGTGGAGCCGTTCGGCGTGCTGAACAAGATGAAGGTGCCGAACGTCTGGGGTCTGCCCGACGAGGAGCGCTTCACGATGCATGGCGACCCGAAGTTCGCCAAGCAGATCGCGACCTCGGTGCTCAACGACGGGATCGACGTCGCGTACTCGTACGAGCAGCGCGAGGGAATCCACTTCCCGCACGCATTCGGCAATACGCAGATCTTCCTCGACTACGACAACGTCGGCAAGGAGTTCCCGTACCCGATCATCCCGCTGGCGGTGAACTGCTACGGCGAGCACGTCATTGCTCGCAAGGGCGGCATCGCCCGCTTCGCCGAGATCCACAGTGGCGAAGACCTCGACCCGCCGGGACCGTCGCCGTTGCGCTGCTTCCAGTTCGGTCAGGCCGTTGCCCGCGCGGTCCGCGACAGCGACAAGCGTGTCGCGCTCGTCGCCTCGGCCAGCTGGTCGCACGCCTTCTTGAACGACAAGGACTGGCACCTGCGGCCCGACACCGAGGCCGATCGTGCGCTGTACGACGCGATGGTCGCGGGCGACTACGACGCGTGGATCAACGTCACCAGCCGCGAAATCGTCGATGCCGGACAGCACGAGATGTTGAACTGGTTCTGCCTGCTGGGCGCCATGAAGGAGCTCGGCATGAAGCTGGAGTGGAGCGACTTCGTCGAAACCGAAGTGCTCAACTCGAACAAGACGTTCGCGATCTACCGCTAGATCGTCCGGCGGGCTGGTTCCGTGGCCCGGAACCGGCCACCTGCCATGCCCGGCTGCGGGCTTATCGTAATGATGTGAGTAGGGCTATCCGCATCGCCTCGGTGGGCGACCTCCGGCCAGGCGGCGCGCTGATGGTGTCCAGCGATGTCACCGGGACGCCCGACGACATCGCGCTGGTGTGTGATCTGGACGGGTCGCTGCACGCCCTCGACGACACTTGCCCGCACTTCATGGCGTCGCTCGCCCTGGGCCGGGTCCACGCGGGCTGCGTCGAGTGCCCGATCCACTCCGCGAAGTTCGACCTGCGCACCGGTCGCGAGCTCAGCGGGAAGTTCTCCGCGCGGGCCGTGGTGCACCGGATCATCGTCCGCGGTGCCAGCATCTTCCTGGTGCTCGACGAGAACTGACGCACGTCTCACCGCGTCGCGTGAGTCAGGCGCCGGGGCCCGGCCAGCCGAGGTCGCCGGCCTTCATCCATCGGTCGTGCGTCGCGGCGGCCTTCTCGTCAGGGTGCTGGATCAGCTCCAGCCGGTTGCCGAACGGATCGCTGCAGAAGATCAACTCGATCGGGTCGGACACCCGGGGTCGGCATCTCGACGCGGGAGTCGTCGAGCACCTGCCCGCCGTGGGCCGCGACGAGCTCGGTCGTTGCGTCGGGGTCGGCGACGCGGAACGCGAGGTGGGCGACGCCGTAGTCGTTTGCGCTGCGGGGGAGCTCGTGCGGGTGCCGGCCGCACGGCAAGCCGTCGGCTTCGAGGTACGCCGTTCAGCTCGATGAAGAGGCCGTCCTTGCGCAGGAACCGTGCGCGCAACTGGCAGCCGTCGATGCCGGTGAGCTGGTCCAATGCTCGGCCCAGACGAGCCGAAGCCTTCGGCGGCTGCGACGAAGCCGAGCGCGCCCAGTAGAGTCGGTTGCCACGCCGACGTCGGGGACGCAGAGGGTCAGGTGGGCGAAGGCGGTCTGCTGGGTCATGCGGGAGTCTCCTGGGCGCTATGTCGGGGGCTCGAAGGCCGTGGCCTCGGACCGCGCGCGCCACGGGCCGATCGAGCGGCTCATGAGCGGGACCTTGATGTCCTCCCATGCCGCGATCGCGTCCTTGCCTACCAGCAGGTGGACGGGCGGATCGTCGTGGTGGGCGACGTCGACGACGAGTTGCGCGGCCTTTGCCGGGTCGCCGGGCTGCTGGTGGTTGCCTGCGGAGGCCTTCTCGCGGTGGACGACGCCCGCGGGGGTCGAGTCGTACGCGGCCATGGGCGTCGCGCTGCCCATCGAGCTTGGGTCGAGGAAGTCGGTTCGGAAGCCGCCGGGCTCGACGACCGTCACCCGGATGCCGAAGTCCGCGAGCTCGATCGACAGCGCCTCGGTCAGACCGGAGACCGCGAACTTGGTCGCGTTGTACAGCCCGGCGCCGGGCATGCCGATGAGGCCGGCGCCCGATCCGATGTTGACAATGCGGCCGCAGCGCTGCTCCCGCAGGACGGGCAGGGCCGCGCGCAGGACATTGAGGATGCCGAAGACGTTGACGTCGAAGACAGCCCGTGCCTCTGCGTCGTCGACCTCCTCGACGGCTCCGCGCATGTGGCGTCCGGCGTTGTTGACGACGACGTCGAGCCCGCCGAACTGCTCAACCGCGGTGGTGACCGCTGACCGGGCCTCGTCCGGGGCGGTGACGTCGAGGCGCACGACCCGCAACGCGTCATGCGAGCCGAGATCGGCCGACTCGACGTCGCGGACGCCGGCGATGACACGGTCGCCAGACGCGAGGGCGGCGCGCACGATCTCGCGGCCGAGGCCGCGCGAAGCGCCCGTGACCAACCATGTCTTGAGCACATGCTGCTCGGCTGTCGACATGGACACCAGCCTAGGGCGATCGGCGAGTGTCGCGCCGCGAGATTTTCCGCCCTGCGGAATCGTTGCAGGCGTCAGGCTCGGGGTATTCAGAGCTCGCGGGGGAACCAGTGGGCGCGGCCCTGCGCCAGACCCTCGCGGGCCTCCTGGGCGATCTGAGCCGCGGTGTCGCGAAGGGCGTTCTCGACCTTCTGGCCGGCCTCGGCGTCGGCGCGGTGCGCGATCGACAGGGCGCCGACCGCGAACCCGTGTACGACGATCGGCGCGGCGACGGACGCCAGGCCGAGCTGCGTCTCGTTGACCTCGTGCGCGATGCCGTCGCTGCGGATCTTGCGCAACTCGATCAGCAGCTCGTCGACGTCGGTCGTCGAGTGCGGCGTCATCATGGGCATGGGGGAGGGCAGGAACGCCTCGAGGTCCTCGAGGTTCTCCCACGCGAGCAGTGCCTTGCCGGTAGCGGTGCAGTTGGCCGGGAGCCGCGCCCCGACGTGCGACAACGTCGACGGCGCGCCGGCGATGGCGAGCTTCTCGAGGTACACGACGTCGAAGCGGCGCAGCACGGCCAGGTGGACGGTCTGGGCCGACCATCGGTGGAGGGCGGCGAGATAGGGCATCGCGAGATCGCGCATGCTGCCGGCGGGGGTATTGGCGGCGAGCTCGAGCAGGCCGAGGCCCAGCTTGTAGCCCGACCGGTGCTGCTCGACCGCGTCGAGGTCGATCAGGCGGGCGATCAGTCGGTGGACCGTCGATTTGGGCAGCCCGGACGCGCGGGACAGTTCGCTCAACGTCATGACCCGCTCGTTGCTGTTGAAAGCGCGGAGCAGATCGAATGCCTTAGACAGGATCGACGGGGGCTCGGGTGTCCGAGCTCCTGGATCCGGCAGGTCATACACAGTTGGCAACTCCGAGGGACGGCGATCTCACGGGAGTGACGTGATCCACTCAAGCCTAGCTGCCCGAGGATTGGGACGTGCCAGCCCCGAGTCCCTGATACCGGTCATTCCGGCGACCGGAACTGCAACCTATGGTTCGCGCGACGCGTGGCTAGCCTCGCATAGGGACGGCTGCCTGGTTGCCCCGACGACTCGTGAAGGAGCCAGCGCGGATGCTGACCGACGTCCTGGGTGCCGACGGCGGTGTGACCGTGGTCGACGTCCACGCCCACCACTTCCCGGCCGGCCTGGAGGATCTCGCGGCCCGAAAGGGTGACACGCGCTGGCCCACGCTCGTCCGTGACGACGACCGCACGGGCCGGATCATGCTGGGAAACCAGCTGTTCCGTCCGGTCCGCTCGGCGCTGTGGGACGTCGCGCATCGTCTCGAAGAGCTCGACGCGGCCGGCATCGACCGGCAGCTCGTGTCACCCGTGCCGATCACGCTGACCGACTGGGCCCCCGTGCCAGAGGCCGTGGAGTTCGCTTGGGCCATGAATGACGGCATCTCCGCCGACGTGTCGGCGTCGGCCGGCCGGCTCCTGGGCCTCGGCACGCTGCCGGTGCAAGACGTCGACGCGGCGGTCGCCGAGCTCGAGCGCGCCGTGACGACGCTGGGTCTGCGCGGCGCCGAGATCGGCTGCCGCCTGGCCGATCGCGAGCTCGACGACCCCGTCGTGCGTCCGTTGTTCGAGGCGGCGGCCTCGCTTGGCGCCATCATCTACGTTCACCCCCTGGGCGGAGGCGGCGGCGCGTTGCGCCGCACCGGCCAGCCGTACGACTTCGGGCTCGGCATGCTGTCTGATACCGCGCTCGCGGCGGGTGCGCTGGTCTTCGGCGGCGTCCTGCGTGAGCTGCCCGACCTGCAGGTCGTCATGTCGCACGGCTGCGGCACGTTCCCCTGGGCGCTGCCGCGGCTCAAGATGGGCGCGGCGGTCGGCGGCGACACCGCGAACGACCACGACGAGCTGGCCCGCCGGCTGTGGGTCGACACGCTCGTCTTCGACCCGGAGCACCTGCGGCTCCTGGCCCGCCGGTTCGGTGCCGATCACGTGCTGCTCGGCACCGACCACCCGTTCATCCCGGGCCAGCTCGACGGCCAGCCGGCGCAGCTGCGTGCCGCGGTCGGCGCGGGCATCCTGACGCAGGAGGAGGCCCGTGCCGTGGCGGGCGCCAACGCCCTCGGGCTCGTGACGGGCGGGGCCGCGCGCGCGGCGGAGCCGAGCCAGGCATGACTCCAGCCGAAGCCGAGCCCGCACGGTGAGGCAGGACGCGACCGGGTGCACCGTCGGGGGCTCGGCCCCCGGGCGGGCGGGACATCCGAGCTGCGTTGGTCGTCGGCGCGCTGAGCCACGTCGGGCCCGTGGCGTTAGACGTACGCCGAGCGGCTGACGCTGGAGCGGCTCGGCCTGCGCAAGACCTGCGCGCCGGCCGAAGATGCGGCGACGCAACCTCGGGCGGTCGTGGTCTACGGTGATGCCGACGACGCTCGCGGACGAGCCTCGGGCGGATGTTGCCGGAGGCTCCGTCGAGGGCGATCTTCACGGCCTCTGCTGCTCAACTGTTGGTGTAGACGGGGTCGCGGCGCTGGACCTGCGCGTTGATCGCCTCGACGTAGTCGGCCGTCGCGGCACCGGCCGAGGCGTGCTCGCGCTCGCTCGCGAGCTGGGTCTCGAACGTCGGGTCGAGCGTCGGCCGCAGGAGCGCCTTGGTCCGCCACAGCGAGGCAGGCGCGACCGACAGCAGTCCGTCCACGACCTCCTGGGTGCGGGACTCGAGGTCGGCGTCGGCGACCAGCCAGTTGAACATCCCGAACCGGTCGAGGTCCGCGGCACCCACGATGTCGCCGAGCAGGCAGATCTGCATCGCCCGCGACGGGCCGACCCGTCGGGGGAGCAGCCAGCTCTCCCCATGGTCGAGCGAGTGGCCGAGACGTGGCTGCGGCAGTGAGATGCGGGTCGTCTCCGAGCCGATCAACAGATCGGCCGCGAGCATGAACATGACGCCGATCCCGATCGAGTATCCGCGCACGCTGACGACGAGCGGCTGGTCGAGGGCTAACAGATCTCGTAGCAGGGGCTGGATCGTGCCGCCGATGCCGGCGGCGAACGAGGCGCGGCGTTCCTCGGCGGGCGCGTCGAGGACGCTCGCGATGTCGCCCATGTCGGATCCCGCGCAGAAGTCGGCGCCTTCGCCGCGCAGCACGACGATCGAGACGTCGTCGCGGGTCCGCAGCTCCTTGACGACGTCGTGCAGCGCCGTGATCATGCAGGCGGTCAGCGCGCCCTTCGCCGCCGGCCGGTCGATCGTGATCCATGCGACGCGCGGTGTGTGCTCCACGCGGACCTGACCGGACATGAGCCCACCCTTCGTCGACGTGCGGCCGGGCACGCGCTCCGGGCTCGAGCACCCGGTCGTCTTCACGGTAGGCCCGTCTCGCCGGGGCGCCGAGCCGGCGGTTCCGGCGCGCGGAACAGATGAGTGTCAGGTTACACCGGCGGATGGTTCGGTGGTCCTCCTGCCGTCCCTTCGAGGTGAAATTAGCCATGACAGTCCGCGACGTCCTGTACGCCGAGCTCCACGCCGAGCGCAAGCTCCCTACGTCGGACATCTGGCGCGCTGCGGAGGCGCGACTCGACTGGCCCATCGAGCGTGGCCTCAACACCGCGCACGAGTGCGCCGACCGGTGGGGCCGCGATCGTTCACGCCTGGCCATGATCATCTGCCACCCCGACGGCAGCAGTGACCGGTGGACGTTCTACGAGCTGGCCCGCACGTCGAGCCGCCTCGCGGCGGCCTGGAAGGATGCCGGGCTGGTGCGGGGCGACCGGGTGGCAGCCCTGGTCAACCAGCAGATCGAGGCCTTCATCGGCGCGCTCGCCGCGTGGCGCGCCGGACTGGTCTACGTGCCGTTGTTCGCGGGCTTTGGAACAGACGCCATCGTGCAACGGCTCAACGGCGCCGAGCCGGCCGCGATCGTGGTCGACCACCGCTACCGCGCGCACCTGGGCGACGCGCTGCCCCTGCTGGCGGTCGAGCCGCAGGTCTACACCGTCACCGGCCCGCAGGGACGCGGGCTCGTCAAGGGCGACCGCAGCTTCTGGGCCGAGATCGACAGGCACGCCGCCGACTTCAACATGGTGGAGACGGCGCCGTCCGACCCGGCGACGCTGATCTACACCAGCGGCACCACCGGGGCACCCAAGGGCTGCATCCAGCCGCACTCGCTGATCCTCACGATCCAGCCGTTCATCCGCCACACCTGGGCGCTGACACCCGACGACCTGTTCTTCACGGGAGCAGCTCCAGGCTGGTCGTACGGCCTCTACACGACCGGCGCCGGACCCATGGCACTCGGCATCCCGCGCGTCGTCTACAGCGGCGACTTCGATCCCGCCGCGTGGCTGCGCATCTTCGAGCAGGAGCAGGTCACCTACATCGCGGCGGCGCCGAGCGCGATGCGCCGACTCGTCCCGCTGGCCCAGCGCCGCGGCCTGTCGAGCAGCGTGCGCGGCGCGACCGCGTCCGGTGAGCCACTCGACGCACCCCTCGCGGAGGCGTGGACCGAGCTCACAGGCGGCGGCACGATCCAGGACGGCTACGGGCAGAGCGAGGCCGCGATGGTCCTGGCGAACCTCGCCGACCCCGCGACGCCCGACGTGCCCGGCGCGATGTCGGCGGTCGTTCCCGGCTTCGACGTCGTGCTGGTCGACGACGACGGCGTCGAGCAGGAGGATCAAGGCATCCTGGCCATCCGCAACCCGGAGTACCAGGCCGCGACGGGCTACCTGAACGGCGACGACCTGTGGCAGGCCCGCTGGCGCGGCGACCTGTTCCTGACCGGCGACGTGATGCGCCGCGACGAGGACGGCCGCTACTGGTTCGTGGGTCGCGACGACGACCTCATCGTCACATCGGGCTACAACGTGGGGCCGAGCGAGGTCGAGAACATCATCCTGGCCCACCCGGGTGTCGCCGAGGCGGCGGTCGTCGCGGCTCCCGATCCCGCCAAGGGGTCGGTCGTGCGTGCCGTCATCGTCCTCAACGGGACCGTCGGTCAGCAGCAGGTCGCCGACGAGATCACGACCGAGGTGCGCGAGAACCTAGGGCGCCACGCGGCACCGAAGATCATCGACTTCTACGACGCGCTGCCGCGCACCGAGGTCGGCAAGATCAAGCGCAACGAGCTGCGCCAGCAGACGACATCGGCCTGACGTCGTGAACCGTGAGCTGTTCGGGCTCGACGGGCGGGTCGCCGTCGTGACCGGCGCGAGCCAGAACATCGGTGCCGCGATCGCACGGGTCCTGACCGAGGCCGGCGCCGACGTGCTGCTCATCGCCCGCCGGGACGACGTCTTGCACGAGTTCGGGCGGGCGCTGCGCGCCACGACCTCGCGCCGGGTCGAGACGCTCGTCGCCGACGTGACTGGCCCGGGCACGCCCGGCCGTGTCGCGGCACACGTCCGTCAGACCTGGGGAGGCCTGGACATCCTCGTCAACAACGCCTACTCGGCCGGTGGTGTCGTCGGGCCCGTGCTGGACCTCGACGACACGGTGTGGGACGACGTGCTCTCCGCCAACGTGATGGCACCGTTCCGCCTGTGCCGCGAGCTCGTGCCGCTGATGGCTGGCCGCGAGGGGGCATCGGTCCTCAACGTCGTGTCGGGCTCGGGCTTCCTGCCGTCGCGCGGCATCGGCGCGTACGGGGTGAGCAAGGCGGCGCTGTGGATGCTGACCCGCCAGCTCGCGGTCGAGCTGGCGCCCGGCGTCCGGGTAAACGCGCTGTGCCCGGGCATCGTCAGCAGCGACGGCGAACCCGCGCACCAGTCGCACCATGACCTGCTTCCGCTCGTCCCGATGCGGCGGCTCGGCCGGCCCGAGGAGATGGCGGGCGCGGCGCTGTACCTGGTGTCGCCGTCGGCGTCGTACACGACCGGCGAGGTGCTGTTCGCGAACGGCGGCCGGCCGTGGTGACCCGCGGAAGCGTCCCTGCCGACCAGAAGCAGATCGTCATCGTCGCCCTGCCGGACGGCGCGCTCGATGAGTCGCACTTCGTCGTCGTGCGTGGACCCGTGCCGCAGCCCGGCGCAGGTGAGATCGTCGTGCGGACCCTGCTGTTGTCGATAGATGCCGCGAACCGCACATGGATGGACGTCGAGACCTACCGGCCGCGCCTCGTCGCAGGCGATGTCATGGCCGGCTATGCCCTGTGCGAGGTCGTCGATGCCAACGCGTCGGTCCTGCGGGTCGGCTCGATCGTGTTCTGCGATTCCGGGTGGCAGGAGTACGCCGCGGTGCCCGCGACGAGCGCGACGGTCGTGGCGGCCGACGGCGAGCTGACGCACCAGATCAGCGTGCATGGCGTCAGCGGCATGGCCGCGTACTTCGGGATCACCGATATCGGCTCCGTCGCCCCCGGCGAGACCGTCGTCGTGTCGGCGGCCGCAGGCGCGACGGGACACCTCGCCGGCCAGATCGCGCGGATCCGGGGCGCGCACGTCGTCGGGATCACCGGCTCGGACGACAAGAACCTGATGCTCGAGTCGTACCTCGGGTTCGACGCGACCGTGAACCACCGCAGCGAGACGTTCGATGCCGATCTGAAGGCCGCGTGCCCCGGTGGGGTCGACGTGTACTTCGACAACGTCGGGGGCCGGGTCCTTGAAAGCGTCTTGCTGCGGATGAACCGCCAGGGGCGAGTCGTGTGCTGCGGGTCGATGACGCAGCGCGCCATGGACGAGCAGAGCCGGCTGGCCGAGATCCTCCCCGGAGTCCTCATCTCGCGACGCATCCGCATGGAGGGCTTCATCGTGCTCGACTGGATGGATCGTTGGCCTGCCGCGAGCCGGATCATGAACGGCTGGCTCGCCGAAGGGCGGCTCCGGCCGTTGGAGAATCCGTATGACGGGCTCGACTCCGCGCCGCGGGCCCTCATCGCGTTGCTCGCCGGCGAGAACTCGGGCAAGACGATGGTCCGCGTCAGCCCCTGACGCACGACGACTCGCAAGGACGGATCACCATGGGACGACTCAGTGGGAGGTTCGCGATCATATCGGGTGCCGCCCAGGTCGGGGGCCGCGCGCTTGTGGACCGCGGATCCCCACCGAGTCGCTCACCGCGATGGCGGGCGCGACCCTTCTCGGACGCTGGGTCTCGTCGGACGAGGCGGCGAACCTGGTGCGGTTCCAGGTCGACGACGAACGTCAGCGGCGACGGCGTGATCGCTGGTGGCGCCTATTCGTGAGGCGGGCCGGCTGTCGTGAACACGACGGTCAGCTTCGGCGCCGCCGGTCGTGCCTTCCGCGTGTCGAGCAACAAGGCCAATCCGGTCGACGACGGATACAGCATCAAGGGGGCGTGCCCAAACGACGTGCCTCGGCCGTCCGGGCGGCTGACCCGGTCGCTGCGACGGACGTCCGCCGACGCGGGAGCGACAGGCCGGCTCGATCACGCACGCGCCTCCATGATGGCGACTTTCGGCGACCTCGTGCCGGACGATGACGACCCCGAGCGTCCGTTCCGTGTGCTGTGCCGCGGATGATGCACGCCCACAACTCCTCGGCCAACACCGAGGCTACAAACCATGGCGGCGGGCACCGGGAGCGCGCGTTCGACGACGACCGGCACCTCGCCGAGCCGTTGCACGGCGCGGGACGACTTCACGACCTCGTGGCGCGCCGTGCCGCGAGCTCGGCCAGCACCTCCTCGCTGTGCTCGCCGAGCAGGGGCGCGATGCCCGTGGGGCCCGACGGGGTGCCGTGGAAGTCGACCGGGCTGTTGACCATCGCCACCGTCGTGTCGCCCTTCGGCACGTCGACGATCGCGCCGCTGGCCCGCGTCTGAGGATCGGCGAGCAGGTCGTCGACGGAGTTGACGGGTGCCCAGAAGAAGTCGCGCTCGGCGTCGAACCGCTCGGCCCACTCGTCGCGCGTGCGGGTCGCGAAGATCCCGTCGAGGCTCGCGATCAGCTCGACGCTGTTCTCGGCGCGCATCAGGCGCGTCGCGTAGCGCGGGTCGTCGATCCACTCAGGGCGCTCGACGATGCGCAGCAGGGTCGGCCAGTGCCGGTCGGCCTCGACCCCCATCAGCCAGAACTGCTTGCCGTCGGCCGCCGCGTAGTTGTTCCAGATGGGGTTGGCCTCGCAGGTGCGGACGTTGCGGACCGGCTCGCGGTCGATCATGAGTCGCCCGTTGATGTCCGAGCTAATGTGCCACGCCGCGATGCGCAGCAGGGAGGTCGACACGAGCTGCCCCTGCCCGGTGCGCTCCCGGTGCAGCAGCGCGGCGCTGACCATGCCGGCGAGGGTGATGCCCGTGACGTGGTCGCCCATGCCGCTGCGCTGGATCGGTGTCGGACCGCCCGGCTGGGTCAGCACGTCGGCGACGCCTCCGCGCGCCCAGTACGCGCCCATGTCGTAAGCGCCGGCGGCCGCGTCGGGTCCCTCGAGACCGTAGCCCGTCACGATCCCGTACACGAGGTCGGGCTTGCGGGCGAGCAGGGTCGCGCTGTCCAGTCCCAGGCGTTCGAGCGCTGCGGGCCGGATGTTGGTCACGAACACGTCGGCGCTGTCGATCAGATCGAGCGCCGACGCCAGGCCGTCGGGGCTGCGCAGGTCAAGGACGACACTGCGCTTGGAGCGGTTGTCGGCGTCGAAGAAGGGACAGTCGACGACATCGGGGCCGAGCACGTGCCGGGTCTGGCGCATGGGGTCGCCGCCCGGTGCCTCGATCTTGATGACGTCGGCCCCCCAGTCGGCCAGGATCGCTCCACCGGACGGGGCAGCGACCCAGATGCCCAGCTCGATGACGCGTGTTCCCTGCATGGGTCCTGGCATGACAGCTCCTCGTTCGGTCGACTTCGACGCACGCTAGTACGCGTCAGGGCAGCGAGCGGGCGGCGTTTCCACACGGCGGAAAGCGGCGCGCGAGTCGTCCGGGCGCCGTGCGAGGCTCGAGTCCAGACCCAAGGAGGCGTTCATGGCCATCGGCCGTTTTCCCATAGAGGCAGGACACGTCCTGCAGTTCGCCCGCGCGATCGGCGACGAGAATCCCGTGTTCAGTGATCCCGGCGCTGCCGCTGCGGCCGGGCTCGAGGCGATCCCCGCGCCACCGACGTTCGTCCAGGCCAGCGCGCACTTCGACCCCGACTACCCGCTGCGCCCGAACCCGGGCCGTCCGTGGTTCGGGTCGGGTGCCACGGCGACCGGCTGCGGCCCTGACGACGAGGACTTCGCCGCGGGCGTCCTGCACGGGGAGCAGCATTACGTCTACCACCGTCCGCTGCTGGTGGGCGACGTGCTGACGGCGACGGTCCGCGATGGCGAGCGGTGGACGAAGCAGGGCCGCCGCGGCGGCGCGCTCGACTTCTTCGAGGTATTCACCGAATACCGCGACGAGAGCGGCGAGCTCGTGGTGACGGCCCGCGTCGTTGCCGTGTCGACCCAGCACCAGCCCCAGGAGGCCTAACCATGACCGTTCAGCGGACCACGACCGCCGTGGCGGTGGGCGCCACGTTCCAGCAGACACTGGTCGAGAACCTCACGCGCACGCAGATCGTCCAGTACGCGGGAGCGTCGGGCGACTTCAACGCCCTGCACTCCGACGCGACCTATGCGAGGGAGATCGCCGGCTTCCCGGGCGTCTTCGCGCACGGCATGCTGACGATGAGCATGACGGGTCGCATCCTCACCGACCTGTTCGGCCCCAAGAACCTGCGCGCCTTCGGCGGGCGCTTCGTCACCCAGGTGTGGCCGGGCGACTCGCTGACGGTCACGGCGACCGTGACCGAGCTGCTCGAGGAGGACGGCGAGCAGCGGGCGCGGCTCAGCATCGAGACGGTCCGCCAAGACGGGCAGCCGGTCTTCACCGGCACCGGCACCGTCGCGAACCCGGCCGGGTAGCTCAGGCTACGCCGGCCGGCCGCGGAGGTATCCACCGCAGCACGAGGGCCAGAGCCAGGGCAGCGGCGCCTCCGCAGGCCGCGAACGCGGCGGCGTAGGAGACGCTGCTCGCCACGATACCCAGCATGCTGGGCCCCAGGGCCGCGCCGAGATCGAGGAACAGCGTGAACGTGCTCATCCGGCGCGTCTCCTCTCCCGCCGACACGCCCTCCGTCGCGCTCAGCACAAGGGACGGCACCAGCAGCGACATCCCGGCCGCCATCGCGACGGTCCCCGCGACCAGCCCGGGCAGGCTGTGCCACGTCGCGAGCACGGCGAACCCGGTCGCGAGCATGACGAGCGACGTGCGGGCCACGCGCCCCGGGCCCAGCCGGTCGGGCAGCTTCGCCGCCGACAGGCGCACGACCGCGATGGTCCCTGAGGCCAGCAGGAAGATCCACGCGGTGCTGGAGACGCCGAGCTCCGAGGCGTAGAGCGGCAGGAACGCGAGGTAGCCCGCGAAGCCCAATGTGCCGAGCCCAGCGAGCAGGCCCGTCCGCACGGCGACGCCGTAGTCGACGCGCACGCGGGGGCCGGCGTCGTGTCGTTGGGCCCCGGTCCGCCGCTGCACGTGGGGTAGCGTCGTGGCGAGGGCCGCGCTCGCAAGGCACGCGACCGTCGCCGCGATCCAGACTGCGTCGACGCTCACGTGGCGCAGAACCTCGCCGATCGCAGGACCCGTGCCGAGGCCGACCTGAACCGCGATGTACAGGTAGCTCGATGCCTCGCCGCGGCGGTCGGTGGGCGCCAGGTCGATCGCGAGCGTCGTCGCGGCGATCATCACGCCGGCCTGCCCCGCCCCGACGACGAGCCGGGCCATGACCAAGATCGACATGTCGGTCGCGAGCAGGTGAGCGACGAGGCCCGCGGCGCACAGCGCCGATCCGAGCCGCAGCAGGACCCGTCGCCCGTGGGCATCGCCCAACCAGCCCAACAGGGGGCGGCACAGCACGGCCGAGACGGCGGCGGTCGCGAAGACGAGTCCCACCGCGCTCTCGTCCGCACCGAGGGTGTCGGTGACGAAGAACGGCAGCACCGGGATGGTGATCCCGATCGAGACGAAGATCAGCGCGGTCGCTGCCACGGTCGTGCCGTACGGGGCGGTCCATAGGCGCTGCCCGCACGGCACGACCGCCGTCACAGCAGGGGTGCGGTCCGGTCGAAGGGCGCGTTGAACGGCGAGTCCGAGATGAGACCGGCCTCGCGTTGCGCCGCGATCTGCTCGGGGGTGTGTCCGAGCGCCGTCAGCACCTCCTCGGTGTGCTGCCCGAACAGCGGGGAGGGCTCGTGGGGGACGAAGTCGGGGCCCTCGGTGAAGCGCACCGGTCCGGCCAGGTAGAGCTGCGGGCCGACGACGGGGTGGCCGATCTCGACGACCCGGTCGCGCGCGAGCAGCTGGGGGTGCAGGATCGCGTCCACGCCGACCTCGAGCCGTGCCGCCGGGACGCCTGCGGCCCGCAGCTCGCCCACGACCTGGGCCGAGTCGAGGTCCGCCACGGCCTGTCGCAGCAGCGTGTCCAGCTCGTCGGCCCGCGACAGACGGCCCGCGGCGAGGGTGAACCGGTCGTCGGCCCACGCCTTGGCCCACGGCAGTGCCGCGAGGGCCGCCCACTGCTCGTCGTCGACGACCGAGATCGCGATCTCTTGACCGTCCGCGGTGCGGAAGGCGCCCTGCGGGACGGCGCCGGGGCGCGCGTTGCCGGCCCGCGTCCTCGCGGCGTGGGTCGCCGACTGCTCGACGACGGCCTGCGCCGTGAGCTGCACCGCGATGTCGCACAGCGGCACCTCGAGCAGGCCGCCCGCGCCGGTCACGATGCGCCGTCGGATCGCCGCAAGCGCCGCGAACGACGCGACGTACGCGGCGAACGGGTCGACGACGGTGCCGGTCAACAGCGGCTCCCTCTCGGGGTAGCCCGTCAGCTCGGCCATGCCCGAGGCGGCATTGACGGTGTACGTGAAGCCGGGACGCTCGCGCCACGGTCCGTCGAGGCCCCACGCGGGCATCCGGATCATGAGGGCGTCGGGGCTGAGGGCGCGGACGCCCGCGTAGTCGAGACCACGCGACTCCACGACCCGCGGCCCGAAGTTCTCCAGGACGACGTCGGCGTCGGCGATGAGCTCGCGAACCACGGCGATGCCGCGTTCGTCGGCCAGGTCGGCCGTGATGTCCTTCTTGCCCAGGTTGACCCCGAGGAACGGGGCGCCTCTCTCCCACGAGCGGTCGACGCTCGGCGGGACGCCATTGTATCGCACCAGGTCGGGCCGGTTGACGGTCTCGACCTTGATGACCTCCGCGCCGAGGTTCGCCATGTTCATCGTGACGATGGGGCCGGCCTGGAACGTGCCGATCTCGACGACGCGGAGCCCGGCCAGCGGGCGGCGCGGGTCTGCGCCCGTCAGCGAGCCGCGGGCGCGCGGGGTCGTCGTCGACCAGCCGGCGTCGTCCGCGCCGGGCACGGCGAGGGGGCCGGGTGCGGGGCGGTCCGTGCCGTGCAGCCGGAACGGTGCGCCCGGTGCGGCGAAGTCACCCGACGCGCTGCGGACGAAGGTCTCGCGGGCCGCGAACGGGGCCAGGTCGGCGATCGTGCCGGGGGTCGTGACAGGGACGATGGGCACGCGGTTGGCGGCGCCCAGCTCGACCAGCTCGTCGATCGTGTGCCGGCGCGTGAACTCGCGGACGATCGAGGTGACCTCGGCGGCCAGCAGGATGCGGTCGCCAAGGGAGTCGAAGCGTGGGTCCTCCAGTGCGGGGATCTGCGCGATGCGCTTGAAGTCCTTCCACTGCGGCGGAGTCACGCTGACGACGCACACCCAGCCGTCGCTGGCCTCCTCGACCCCGGGAATCGGGGCCTGGGGCAGCGGGTACTTCAACTGACCCTCGATGCGGTCGCCGAGCCACGGGAACTGCAGGAGGGAGATCGCCGACTCCAGCAGCGACACGTCGGCGCTGACCGGAGCCTCACCCGCGTCGTCGGCCAGCAGCCCGGCCGCGACGGCCATCGCGGCGGCGGCTCCGCCGGTCAGCTCGGCGAGGGGGACGCCCGCGGCGACGGAGGGTCGGTCCCCGGTCGGATGCACGAGGAAGACGCCCGCCTCGGCCTGCAGCGTGAAATCGGTGGCTGGCGTCGCGGCGTCAGGTCCGTCGAGGCCGTAGGGCGAGACCGCCACCACGACGAGGCGCGGATGGCGGGCCCGCAGCTCCAGGACCAGGGCCTGGACGATGGGGTCCTCGTCGCAGATCACAACGTCGACACGATCGGCGAGGGACCGCCCGCCGACCGTGTCGGTCACGTCTGTGACCGAACCCTTGCCGGCGTGCAGGTACTCGGCGTACGCCGGCGACGTGTCCCGGAGCGGATCGCCGTCGGTCGGCTCGAGGCGGACGACGGTCGCCCCGCCGTCGCGCAGCAGTCGACCGGCGTAGGCGGTGGAGAGCCGGCTGCCGGCCTCCAGGACGACGATGTCATCGAGCATGGTGTTCTCCTTGGGAGGGGTGGTGGTCGTCACGGGGTCGCGCGTCGCGCGCCGCCGTCCATGTACAGCGCGGATGCCTGCACGTAGCTGCAGGCGTCAGAGGCCAGGAAGGTCACGACGCGGGCGACCTCCCGAGGGTCGGCGGCACGACCCACTGGCAGCCCGGCACCCGCTTCGGCGACGAGATCCTCCGGCGTACGGCCTTGCTTCGCAGCGGCATCCGCGAATAGCGCCAGAGCCCGGTCGGTCACCGTCAGACCCGGGGCGACCAGGTTGACCTGCACACCGTGCGGAGCCAGCTCGTCGCTGAGCGCTCGGGTCACGTTGTGCACGGTGATGTTGGCGAGGCTCGTCGGCAGGTTGTGTGCCGTGGGGCTCGTGCCGGCGCTGCCGGCGACGTTGACGATCCGACCCCATCCGCGCTCCTTCATGATCGGCGCGACACGCTGCGCCATCCGAAGGTAGCCGTGAAGCTTCAGCGTCAAGGCACTGTCGATCTGCGCCGCGTCGATGTCCAGGACGTTGCCCATCCCCGCCGATCCTGCACAGTTGACCAAGATGTCGATGCGCCCGAACGTGTCGAGCGCCGTGCGGACGGCCTTGTCGCAGCCCTCGATCGTCGTCAGATCGCACGCTGCCGCGATGACGTGACCGGCAGCGTCGGCCACCAGATCGTCCAGGGCCGAGACGTCGCGGCTGACCGCGACGACATCGGCTCCCTCGGCCCGCAGCGCCTCGACGCACGCGCGGCCGATGCCCTTGCTGCCGCCGGTCACGACGGCTGTGCGACCCGCGATGCCCAGCTCCATGCCGTGACCCTAAGGGGGCCCCCGATGTTCGAGTTGAACGGTTTCCGACGTCCGGAACGGTCCCGTCGGCGCACTTCCGGGGAGCGGAACAGTGCGTTGTCGAGGTAACCCGGCTCACGAATAGTGCCATCAGGCGTGCCGGCGTCATCCTGCTCCGGCGTCCGCCGTCCGCCGTCCGCCGAGCCAAGGAGACACTGGATGTACCTGCAACCCGATGAAGAGCACGAGGCCGTCGCGGAGCTGGCTCGCAGCCTCGCGATCGAGGTCATCTCCCCGGCCGCTCGCGAGGCGGAGGCCGACCGATCCGTCCCGAAGGAGGTCTGGACCAAGCTCGTCGGGAGCGGGCTCACGCTGCCGATCCCCGAGGAGCTCGGCGGTGGAGGCGTGCCCGGTACCCAGACCCAGCTCGTCGCGGTCGAGAACCTCGCCTACGGCGACCCCGGCATCGCCATGGCAGCCGTCTGGAGCGGCGCGGCCAGCGGGCTGATGGCCCAGCACGGCACGCCCGCTCAGACCGATCAGCTGCGGTTCTTCGCGTCGAACCTCGATGCTCACGGCTCCGTCGCCTTCCATGAGGGCTTCGGCCGCGGCCCGGGAGAGCTCGAGACGACCGTCACGGTCGATGGGAGCACGGTGCGCGTCGCGGGTCGCAAGGTGGGCGTCGCGTTCGCGGCGACCGCCGACCCGCTCGTCGTGGTGGGCCGCGACAGCGCCGACGGCCGTGTGCGGGCCGTCGTGCTCAGCAGCTCCGAGGCCGGCGTCCAGGTCGATGACGTGCCCAGCAACATCGCCCTCGACGCGACCGGCTCGGCGTCGGTCACGTTCGACGTCACGACGACGACCGATGCGCTGCTGGGTGGCGTCGACGCCGATGCCGACGCACTGACGGCGTCGGTGCAGCAGCTTCGCCTGCTCAACGCGGCGGCGCAGGTCGGGCAGTCCCAGCGCGCGATCGAGTACGCCGCCGACTACGCCACGACCCGTATCGCCTTCGGCACCCCGATCGCGAGCTTCCAGGGCATCTCGTTCCCGCTGGCCGAGGCGTCGATGCGCCTCGACGCGGCGCGACTCGAGATCGCCGACGTGGCGGAGCGCCTCGAGCTGGGCGTCGGCGTCAGGGAGGACGACGTCGCCCGAGCCGTGGCCTATGCGTCGGAGGTCGCCCTCGAGGCGACCCGCGACAGCGTGCAGACGCTCGGCGGCCACGGCTTCATCAAGGACCACCCGGTCGAGATCTGGTACCGGTCCGCCGTCGCTCTCGCGGCACTCGACTTCGACCCGACGCGCTCGGCCTTCGAGCCGGCGCTCTGAACAGGGGAACTCACATGTCCTACAGCTTCCAGATCAGCAAGCCGCTTCGCGACTACGCAGACACCGTGCGCGAGTGGTCCGCCTCCGAGGTGCGCCCGTACGCGCGTCAGGCCGATCTCGAGCACAAGGTGCCCGACAACTGGGCGTCGGTCCTCGACACGTGCCCCGTGCCGATCGGTCGCAACGACCTGCCCGAGCCCGATCCGGTGCCGACGTTCGAGGAGGACTACTGGGTCCGCAACCTCGTCTTCTACGAGGCCATCAACTACGGCGACATCTGGGTCCAGCAGACTCTGGGCGGCGGTATCGCACACCTCGTCGTGGAGTCGATGGGCACACCCGAGCAGCTGGAGAAGTGGTACAAGCCCGCGGTCGAGAAGCACCTCGCCACCGGCTTCGCGCTGACCGAGCCGCACTTCGGCTCCGACACCTCCCAGGTCGCGACGACCGCGACCCGCGACGGTGACAGCTGGGTGCTCAACGGCACGAAGATCTACTGCAGCAACGGCGCCAACGCCGAGTACGTCGTGGTGTTCGCGACGGTCGACAAGTCGCTCGGCGCGAAGGGCATCAACGCGTTCGTCGTGCCCAAGGGCACGCCGGGCTTCGTCGTCGCGAAGGCGAACGAGGACAAGCTTGGCATCCGCAGCTGGACGACGTCGGAGCTGTTGTTCGACAACTGCATCATCCCGGTCGAGAACCAGCTGGGCTGGACCGCCGACGGCAACGCGGCGCCGCGGCGCAGCGGCCAGGGCGGCGCCCTCGGGGCACTGGCCAACAACCGGCCCAACATGTCCGCGATGGCGACGGGCCTGGCGCAGGCCTCGATCGACATCACGACGGGCATTCTGAAGGGTCAGAAGGCTGGCTTCACGCCGCAGCGCTGGAGTTCGATCGAGCGCGATCTGGAGGCGATGAACTACGCCCTCGAGCGCGGCCGCCGCATGGGCTTCCGGGCCCAGTTCCTGGTCGACCAGGGCAAGGAGGACCGGGCGATCTCGGCCGCGGGCAAGGGTTACACGCCCGAGACCGTCGAGCGGGTCATCCGCCGCTGCATGCAGCTGCTGGGCCCTGAGGGCACGAGCCGCGAGCTGCTGCTGGAGAAGTGGTACCGCGACGTCAAGATCATGGACATCTTCGAGGGCTCCGGTCAGGTCCAGCGCATCGTCGTCGGGCGCACCCTGATGGGTCGCCTCGTCGGTTGACGGCAGCGCGCCACGAACGCCCGAGGGCCGATCCCGACCGGGATCGGCCCTCGGGCGTCGGCAGTCCGGCCGTCACGCGATCTGGTCGAGCCAGTCCTCGAAGACGGCATTGAACTCGGCCGGCTTCTCCTGGTGGAGCCAGTGGCCCGCCTCGCTCCAGGTCACCGTCGTGCCCGGCCCGGATCCGGCCGCCGCGTCCTCCCACGCGCTGTCGGCGGCTGAACGAAAGAAGGTCAGTGTCGGACACGAACGTCGCCGAAGCATGTCCGCGTCGAGATCGGGGACGTCGTCGGTGAGCATGCCGGCGATGGACTCCGAGATGACGTGCTGGGGCACCGTCAACAGCCGGCGCTGGTGCCATGTCGTCAGATGGGCCGGCGTGTCGGCGACAGCGAAGGCCGCGAAGAACTGCTGCATGACGTCGTAGCATGCCTCGGAGCGGAGGGCGGAGATCAACCCGGACGGATCGGGTGCCGCAATCGACGGCGCGTAGGCCGGATCGACGCAGACGAGCGCGAGCACGTCCTCGGGGTGCTCGACGGCGAGGTGCACACCGATGTAGCCGCCCAGCGAGTGGCCCACCACGACGACCGGCCCGCACCCCAGTGCCGCGATCAGTCGACTCAGGTCGTTCGCGTAGTCGGTGCCGCGGTAGCCCTCCCGGGGCACCGATGAGTGGCCATGCCCCCGCAGGTCGACGGCATAGACCGTGTGACGCTTCGCGAGGTCGGGTATCTGCCATATCCAGTCGTCGGAGTCGCAGGCCCAGCCATGGACGAGCAGGATCGGCGGTCCGCCTTCCCCGTGCTTGGTGTAGAACAACGAGACGTCGTGCGAGATGTCGGCATATGGCATGGGTCGCTCTCCTGGTGATCGGTGGGAAGGGATGAGGGGTGGACGAATCAGACGATGGCGGCGCCGCCGTCGACGGCGATCAGCTGGCCCGTCACGAAGCCGGCCAACGGGCTGAGCAGGAGCTCGACGACGTCGGCGACGTCGGACGGCTCGCCTTGGCGCTGCAGGGGGATCTTCGCGAGCTCCTCGGCGTCGGCCACGAAGCCCGTGACCTTCGACTGCGCGATGACGCGAGAGGTGCGGATGACGCCGGGCGCGATGCAGTTGACCCGGATGCCGTGCTTGCCGACCTCGACCGCGAGGTGTCGTGAGTAGTGCAGCACCGCGGCCTTGCTCAGCGCGTAGCCCGCGATGTACCCGCCGGGCATGACCTTGAAGCCGGCGCCGCTGGCGACCGTCACGATCGATCCGCCGCCGGCGGCCGCGATGTGGGGGACCGCCGAGCGGCAGCAGTTGACGACGGTCGTCACGTTCACCGCGAGGAGCTTCTCGAGGTCGGCCGGCGACGTCGTGCTAGCGGCGCTGTCGGGGAATGGTGTGACGGCGCCTCCGGCGGGGATGAACAGGTGGTCGATGCGGCCGAACCGCTCCGCGACCCGGCCGATCGCGGCCTCCGTGGCGTCGGGCTCGGTCAGGTCCACCTGGATTCCCAGGCCGTCGCCCGAGCGGTCCTTCAGCTCCTCCTCGACGGAGGCGGCGGTGAGCTCCTCGTCGAACGCCGCGGCGGCTGAGAGGTCGACGTCGAGCACGGCGACGGTCGCACCACGCTCGGCGAGCCTCAGGGCGGTGGCGCGGCCGATGCCGCGGGCGCCTCCAGCGACGATGACGACCGACTCGTCCAGGGCTGCGGGCATGGTGCGCTCCTCCTCGGCGACGGGCGGGCCGAACGCCATGCCCGCCAGGCCCAGCGGGGGGCCCGGCGGGCACGGTGCCGTGCGGCGCGTTCGGCGCGACACCGGGGATTCCACCCCGTGGGACGCCCGGCTCAGCCTGGATCACCGATTTCCCGCTGCTGCGCGCCAGATCGGTGTTTCCATCATCAGCCTGTGTCGACCCGCACCGTGATCTTGCCGGGCGGCACGCCCTGGTCGAGCACGTGCAGCACCTCGGCGACGTCGTCGAACTCGAACGCTTCTCCCAGCGACGGCCGCAGCTCGCCACGCTCCGCCATGGCCTGCAGCGACGAGTTCATCGCGGTGTCCTCGTCGACCGTGAAGCCACCCGCGAAGACGCCCACGACGGCGAGGTTGCGTAGGACCACATCGCCCATCGCCGGTTTGAGCCACGAGCCGCTCGCGAACCCGATCACGGCGATCGAGCCGCGTGTTCGCACGCCGTTGACGGCCTGCGCCGCGACGGCGCCGCCGACGGGGTCGAACAGCACGTCGACGCCGACCCCGTCGGTGAGCTCGAGCAGGCGCTCGCCGACATCGCCGTCACGGTGGCTGATGCCGTCGTCGGCGCCCGCGCCAGCGCAGTGCTCGATCTTCTCGGGGACGCTGCCGATCGCGATGACGCGCGCGCCGAGGGTCTTCGCGAGCCTGATCGCAGCGAGCCCCGAGCTGCCGCTGCCGCCCAAGACCGCGACGGTCTGGCCGTTCTCGACTGCCACGCGGCAGACCAGCGCGGCATACGCCGTGCGAAAGCCGATCATGAAACCGGCCGCCTCAGCGTCCGACAAGGTCGGCGGGGCGACGACGGTCTTCGAGTCCCGGACGTACGCGTACTCACCGAAGCCACCGAGGCCCTCCTGGAACGGAGTGAGGCCCATGACCCGGTCGCCGACCACGAACCGCGTGCCGGCCCCGGCCGCGACGACCGTGCCGACGACCTCCTGCCCTGGCTGCACGGGCGGCGTGGGGGTCAGCGGGTAGGTGCCCTGCACCATTAGCAGATCGGGCAGGCCCACTCCGCAGGCGGCGACGCGCACGAGCAGGCGGCCCGGCGCCGGCTCGTCCCACGTGACCTCCTGCATGCGCAGGACGTCGCGTGGACTACCGAACTCCGACGCCCGCCAACTGCGTCCGCCGGTCACGTCAGCGCCATCCGCCGTCGACCCGCAGGACCGCGCCAGTGGAGTAGGACGAGGCGTTGCCGGCGAAGAACAGGACCGAGCCGACGACTTCGTCGGGCTCGGCGCAGCGGCCCAGGGCGACGGTGGCCTCGAGCTCTTCACGGGCGCCGTCCTCCCAGTTCTCCGAGATGTCGGTCAAGAACGGTCCGGGCTGGATCGTGTTGACCCGCACAGTTGGCGCGTACGCCTGGGCGAAACCCTCGGTCAGCACGTGCAGGCCGGCCTTGGCCGCACCGTAGGGCAGCGCGCCGACGTGGGGTCGGATCGCCTCGACCGAGCCGATGTTGATGATCGAGCCGCCGCCGGACTCGGCCATCTTGGCGCCGACGAGGGCTGCGAGGCGGAACGGGCCGCGCAGGTTGACCGCGATGGTCTTGTCAAACAGCGCCTCCGTGACGTCAACGAGGCTCGGGTACAGCGGTGACAGGCCCGCGTTGTTGACCAGCACGTCGACGCTGCCGAACTCGGCGTACGCCGCGCCGACGAGCTCGCCGCACTGCTCCCAGTCGCTGACGTTGCACCCGTAGGGCAGGGCGCGGACGCCGAACCGCGAGCGGACCTCCTCGGCGAGCGTATCGCAGGCGTCGAGCTTGCGGCTCGCGATGACGACGTGGGCGCCGCGCTCGGCGAACGCCAGCACGATCTCCTTGCCCATGCCGCGGCTGCCGCCGGTCACGACGACGACCTTGTCCTTGAACTCATCCATTGCGTCTCCTGGTGTGGTGTCTGGCCGGGGGTGTGGGATCTGGCCTGGTGGGGGTCTATGTGGGGTGCTTGAAATGCGGTCACCTGGCGGCGCAGGTGGCGGTCGGCTCCGGCCCGTTCCCGGGTTTAGGGCCGTGCGGAACCTGATGACGGTTCTCGAACGCGACACGGTCGTCGTCGCAGCCGTCGAGGTCCGCGAAGTACGTGCGCCCCGCACGGGTCAGGATCACGACGTGGCACGAGCGGTCGCAGCCGATGCCGGTCAGGCTTGTCGGTGAGCTCGCCGATCAGGTCGGCGTTGATGGTGTTGAGCCGTTCGGTCCCGTCGACGGTGATGCCGTCTGAGGGGCGATCGGTCGTGCCGAGAGGCACGGGGACCTCCTGCGTTTCGGTGGTGGGCGGAGGGTGGCGTCAGATGGCGGAGTCATCGACCATGACAACCATCCGTCCCACCGTGACGCCGTCGTCCAGATCTTGCAGGGCGCGGGGCGCATTCGCGAACGGCACCCGTTCGCCGATGAGCGGCCGGATCGCGCCGCGGACCGCGAGATCCGATATCTCGGCGACCGCCTGCCCAACGATCTCGGGATGCCGGGCGGTGTAGAGCCCGGAGTTGACGCCGATGATCGAGTAGTTCTTGACCAGCGGGTGGTTGAGTTTCTGGGAGAGGACCTCGCCGCCCGCGAAGCCGATCAGCACGAGGCGGCCCTCAAAGGCGACGCACTTGGTCGACTCGAGCCACGAGGGCCCGCCGACCGGGTCGAACGCGACGTCCGCCCCACGCCCGTCCGTGAGCTGATGGACGACGTCGATGACGGACTCGCGCTCGCGATCGATCACATGATGGGCGCCGAGTTCGCGGACGACGGCGGCCTTGCGCTCGCCGCGGGTCACGCCGATGACGGTCGCGCCGGCCGCTAGACCGAGTTGCACCGCGGCGCTGCCGACGCCGCCCGCCGCGGCGTGGACCAGCAGGACTTCGCCGGCTCGCAGCCGTGCCGAGCGGGTCAGCGCGAGCCATCCAGTCAGGTACGCGCCAACCAGCGCTGCCGACTCGGCTACGTCGAGGCACTCCGGCGCCTGAAAGACCAGTGACGCGTCGGTCAGGGCGACGTCCGCGAGGCCGCCATGCAGGCCGACACCGAGGGCGATGACCTGCGAGCCGGGGGCGAGCCCGCGCTCGCCGAGCTCGACGCCCGGTCCGGTCTCGGCGATCTCGCCGTAGATCTCGGCGCCGGGGGAGAACGGCAGCGCGGGCTGGTGCTGGTAGCCCGCGCGGCACATCAATACGTCGGGGAAGCCCAGTGCGCAGGCCGCGACGCGCACCGTGACCTGACCGGGCCCGGGCCGCGGGGCCGGGGTCTCGACGAGGCGCATCACGTCGTTGGGAGCGCCGAGGGACTCGACGTGCCAGGCCCTCATCGGTCGCCGCCGGTGTGCCGGGGCATATCGCAGGTCGAGCTCATGCTGGCGGACGATATCGAGGAAGCGGTCGTTTGCCAGGGGACTTTTCCGGTCCGTGGACCCGGGCGCTGGGCGCTCTGTCCGACAGAGAGGCTACCGACCTGACCAGGTGATTCGAGGACTTCGAGGAGGGCAGATCGTCACGATGGCGGCCCGCATCGTGACGGAGGCCGACATCGTGTCGTTCGCTGGTTGGAGCTGGGACATCAACTCGGTCCACACCGACGCCTAGAGCGCGCAAGTGCCGCCCGGCGTGCCGATCTCCCATGGACTGCTCGGCATGTCGGCCGGGATGGGCGTCGTGGCGGTCTCGGGGTGTTGAGGGCAACTCAATCGCGGGTTCGTCCTGCTGAACCAGCACTCCGAGTGGGTTGCAGCGCGGCGGCATCGGCCTGATGGTCGGAGGTCGTCCGACCTCCGACTGTCTCAGCCGTTCCGCTCGGGAGCCCGCGCGTCGAGCAGCCTCTGGGTCTCGACGGAGATCTCCGAGCCCAGCAGGGCCGCGCAGAGGTCGACGAGCTGGCTGGAGAACAGCGTGTGATTGCCACGGGGGGTGCTCGCGGCACGGCGACCGATCTCGACGTACGCGAACCGGATCGCGGCGAACCGGCGATGCAGCGGGCTGCCCGCGGTGCCTGGCGGCATGAGTTGCTCGACGAGACGGCTCCACCGCTCCTGGCTGCCGCCGCGGTCGTAGATGATGGCGCCGGCGGGCTCGTCAGGGTCGATCAGCCGGTTGTCGCGGTTGACGAGCTGGGCCGCGATCTGCAGGAACTCCGGTCCGCCGTCGGGATCGCCGAGCTTTGCGACGAGCGGCTGGACGAGCGCGGTGCAGGCATCGCGCAGCGTCGTCTCCTCGCGGGTGTCGAGCAGGTCGAGGAGGGCGCCGCGGCGCAGCGCGACCGACGAGACGTGTTTCTCGACGAGCGCGCGGAGCAGTCCGTCGCGGTCGCGGAAGTGGTACTGCAGCGATGTGGTGTTCCGCTGCCCGGCCTCGCGCATGATCTCACGTAGCGACGCGCCCTCGATGCCGCGAGCGGCGAACAACCGCTCGGCGGCGGTGATGATCGCGGACTGTGCCGCGGGCCCGGAAACGCGGGATGTCGTGCTGGCCGTCATGCGGGGAGTCTACCCAAGGACTGCCGCGGCTGCGTCAGGATGTGATTCAATCGCTGTCACAACTCATGCAGATGAATGAACTCCGGGGGACACCCGGCCGACCAGAGGACTGCCGATGACGATTCCCACCGAGCCGCCCGTCGATGTCGACGCGGTGGCGACTTGGATGGACGACATCGGCCTCGGTGTCGACCCGATCGAGCAGGTCGAGCCGCTCGCGGGTGGTACGCAGAACATCATGGTCTCATTCGTCCGGTCCGGCCGACGCTACATCCTGCGCCGCGGACCGCAGCACCTGCGGGCGGCCAGCAACAAGATCATGGGCCGCGAGATCCGGCTTCTGGGCGGACTGGCCCACACCGACGTCCCGCACGCGCGCCTCATCGCGAGCTGCGACGACGAGTCGGTGCTGGGTGGCGCGGTCTTTTACCTGATGGAGCCGATCGATGGGTACAACGCGCTCGTCACGGTGTCCGACCGCTACGCGGACGACCCGGCCGCGCGACACCGCATGGGCCTCAGCATGGTTGAGGCGCTCGCGACGCTCGGCGCGGTTGACCCCGACGCCGTAGGCCTTACCGGGTTCGGCAAGCCCGACGGATTCCTGCAGCGGCAGGTGCCCCGCTGGCTTGGCGAGCTCGACTCGTACGCACAGCTCGACGGCTACCCGGGCCCCGTGATCGGCGACGTCCCCCGCGTCGCGGAGTGGCTTGAGGCGAACCGGCCGGCCACGTTCACCCCGGGCCTGCTGCACGGCGACTTCCACATCTCGAACGTCCTGTTCCGGAACGACGTTCCCGAGATCGCCGCGATCATCGACTGGGAGATGACGACGATCGGCGACCCGCTGCTCGACCTCGGGTGGATGCTATCGCTGTGGCCGGAGCCGGGCGACGACACCGACCTGGTGGGTTCGGCATACTCGGCCGGCCCCGGGCTGCCGACCGAGTCCGAGGTCGTCCGGTGCTACGCCGAGCGGTCGACCCGCGACGTCTCGGCGATTGACTGGTACGTCGTGCTGGCATGCTTCAAGCTCGGCATCGTACTGGAGGGCACGTACGCCCGCTCGCTCGCAGGGCTCGCGCCGATCGAGACCGGACAGCGCTTGCACGAGACCACCCTGCGGCTCTTCGAGCGGGCGATCAGGCGCATAGCGGCGTGACCGGCCCGTTCGACCTCACCGGCAAGTGCGCCGTTGTGACCGGTGACGGATCGGGCATCGGCCTCGCGATGGCCGATGTCTTGGCGCGGTCGGGTGCGCGCCTCTGCCGCCCTGGGATCGCACGCAGTCACGGCTCGACGAGGGCGTCCGGCGCCGACCGGCGACGGGCTCGATGTCGTCGCCCAGCGTGTCGACGTTCGGCCTGCCCCGTGTCCCGGCCAGCTGCCGGGTCCGCCCGGACGACTTCGCCGTCTACCTCGCGAGCGAAGCCTCCCGCTATCAGATCGCCTCCCAAGTCGCGGTCGAAGGCGGCTACAGCATGTTCTGAGCGCTGGGGCACGGGCTGCGCATGTTCTGAGAGTCGGAACTCTCGGTTGGCCGCCCACCGGACGGTGCCTAGTGTCACGGTCGATCGTCCACCCATTGAAGGGGCCCCTCATGCCAAATGCGGTCATCGTCGACATCGTCCGGACGGCCTCCGGCCGCGGCAAGCCCGGGGGCGTGCTCTCGGGAGTCCATCCCGCCGACCTGTTAGCCACCACGATCAGCGCCCTCCTGGAGCGCACGGGCGTCGACCCCCTATCGATCGATGACGTCATCGCCGGCTGCGTCGGTCAGGCAGGTGACCAGGCGCTCAACATCGCACGCACCGCGGCGCTCGTGGCCGGGCTGCCCCAGTCGGTGCCGGGCACAACCATCGACCGCCAGTGCGGATCGAGCCAGCAGGCCGCGCACTTCGCCGCCCAGGGTGTCATCGCCGGCGCGTACGACATCGCCATCGCGTGCGGCGTCGAGAGCATGAGCCGCGTGCTGATGGGGATGGCCAACACCGGCGGCGACGCCCAGGCGCCCCTGCGCCACCGATACCCCGAGGGCTTGGTCAACCAGGGTGTCTCCGCCGAGATCATCGCGGCCCGCTGGAAGCTCAGCCGCGCCGAGCTCGACGAGTACTCGGCGCGCTCGCACGAGCTGGCCACGGCGACGCTGAGGGCCGGCGGCTTCGACACCGAGATCATCCCTGTCGACGTCGTCGACGTCGACGGGTCGACCACGACGCACACCGTCGACGAGACAATCCGTGTGTCGACCACCGTCGAGTCGCTGTCGGGCCTCCGGTCGGCTTTCCAGGACGAGGCCACCGGCGCGCGCTTCCCCGAGATCGAGTGGGTCATCACGCCCGGCAACTCCTCGCCGCTGACCGACGGCGCCTCCGCCGCGCTGATCATGAGCGAGGACAAGGCCAAGAAGCTGGGCCTGAAGCCGCGGGCCCGCTTCCACACCTTCTCGGTTATCGGCAGCGACCCGCTGCTGATGCTGACCGGTGTGATCCCCGCTACCCAGAAGGCGTTGGCCCGCTCGGGCCTGTCGATCGAGGACCTCGACACCTTCGAGGTCAACGAGGCGTTCGCGCCCGTCCCGCTGGTGTGGGCGCGCGAATTGGGCGCCGACCCGGCCAAGCTCAACCCCCGCGGCGGCGCGATCGCGCTCGGCCACCCGCTGGGCGCCTCGGGCACGCGCCTGCTCGCCACGATGGTTAACCACCTCGAGGCGACCGGCGGTCGCTACGGCCTGCAGACCATGTGTGAGGGCGGCGGCATGGCCAACGCCACGATCATCGAACGTATCTGACCGACCACCCCGGACTAAGAAACTGCACGGCCATGGACATCACCGAAACGGTAGCACTCGTGACCGGAGGGGCCTCGGGTCTCGGACTCGTGACGGTTCGTCGCCTGCACGCCGGCGGCGCGAAGATCGTCATCGGCGACCTGCCCTCTTCGGCCGGTGTCGCGATCGCCGAGGAGCTGGGCGACGGAGTCGTCTTCGCTGCGGTCGACGTGACCAGCGAGGACGACGTTCAGTCGGCGGTCGAGCAGGCCGCCGCGCTCGGCGAACTCGCAATTGTGGTCAACTGCGCCGGCATCGGCAACGGCATCCGCATCGTTGGCCAGAAGGGCGTCTACCAGCTCGATGCGTTCCGCAGGGCCGTCGAGGTCAACCTGGTCGGCACCTTCAACGTCGTCCGTCTCACGGCCGATGTCCTCGACGAGGCGCTGCGCTTGGCCGAGGACATCGGGGCCGAGGCCGAGGTCATCATCCGCGACCGGCTCGGAAGTGCGGTGTCGTGCGCCCCCGGAACCCGACTTCCACCCCCGACCGGACCGAGAGTCATGACCCCTGCCGTCCAACTCGACAAGCTCGACCTCCGGCCGTGCCCTCAAGCTGGGGGAGCAGTTCGTCGTGCAGCGGCGCGGTGTTCTCGGCCGAGGCGGCGGTCTATTGCGACTACCGCGCCGAGAAGGGTGTCGTCGACGGGACGGACGAGGTCCATCTCAGCTCGACGCCCAAGCGAGCTGCGACGCCCGTCGCCGTTCGACCCACCACGACCGGGAGGTCGCGCATGACTCCCGGCGCCTCGCTCGAAGGCCTCGACCTGACGGCGCTGACGACCTACCTGCGCGCCGCCTCCGTGCCGCTGGAGGGCCCGCTCACGGCGCGGCTGATCAGCGGTGGTCGGTCGAACCTCACGTACGCCGTGACCGACGGTGCGAGCCGCTGGGTGCTGCGGCGACCGCCGTTGGGCCAGGTGCTGAAGGGTGCGCACGACGTCGCACGCGAGCACCGGGTCATGTTGGGCCTGGCCGCCACCGCGGTTCCCGTGCCCGCGACGGTGGCGCTGTGCCGCGACGAGTCGGTGCTGGGCGTCGAGTTCTACCTTATGGACGAGGTCGGCGGGCAGGTCCTGCGTACGACCGGGCTGGTCGAGCCGCTCGCGGTGTCGACCCGCACGGCGCTCGGGCACGCGCTGGTCGACACGCTGGCCGACCTGCATGACGTGGACTACACGGCGGCGGGCCTGGCCGATCTGGGAACACCTGACGGCTACCTTCAGCGCCAAGTCGACCGCTGGGTGCGTCAGTACGGCGCCATCAATGTCCGCGAGCTGCCGCACGTCGATGAGGTCGTCGCCGCGCTCCGCAAGGGCATGCCGGTGGCGCAGGGAGCCTCCGTCGTCCACGGCGACTACCGCCTCGACAACGTCATGGTCGGCCACGACGACCCGACCCGGATTGTCGCGGTCCTCGACTGGGAGATGGCGACCCTCGGAGATCCGCTCGCCGACCTGGCCATGCTCCTGATGTTCTGGGACGAGGCGGGCCGACCGTTCAACCCGATCACCGCAGGGCTCATGGCACTTGACGGCTTCCCATCGCGCGACGAGGCCATCGAGCACTACGTCACCCGGCGAAGCCTGCAGGTCGAGAACCTCGACTGGTACGCCGTGTTCTCGCAGTTCAAGCTCGCGATCATCCTGGAGCAGATGCATGTCCGCCACCTGACCGGCCAGACCCGAGGCGAGGGCTTCGAGGGTCTCGGCGAGATGGTCGTCGACCTGTTGGAGGCCGCGCGCGGCGACGTGGAGCGCTCGCCCCGACTGCGCGCGCCGACCTCAAGCACGCCCGGTTAGAGCGCTACTGCCAGTGAGGCTTCGCCTCTGACCGCCGAGCCGTTGGTCTGGCTTGATCTGTCGGCAGGGCGCACGCTGTGGTGATGGGTGAGTTCGTCACGATGAACGATCTACTCGGACGGCGAGCGTGTCGTGGGCGAGATGCGTTGGCTACGGATAGGCGTTCCAGGAAGCTTCGCCTAGCGGATCTTCGGTGGTGCCAGCGAGATCGTGCGGACGGTAGTCGGTCGCGACATCTTGGGCTGGCGCCCAGCAGGACCGCATCGAAGTACTCCGTGTCCGGTAGGGCCTGAGTGGCCCAGCCGCACCGATGATGGGTTCCGGCCGACGGAACATCGGTGGTCCGCCCGCGCAATCCTCGCCAAGGTGAACAACCATGCCACCTGAGGTGGACCCGACTTGTATGCGAGGCTAGGCGTGATGTCAACGAAAGCTGTGCTGATTGTCGGCGGTGGGCCGCTGGGACTACTCCACGCTCTGGGTCTTGCTCGCTCGGGAGTAGACGTCACGGTTCTTGACCCGGGCTCGAAGAGGCGGCCGGCGACACGAGCGCTCGTCTTCAACTGGGCCATGATGCCCGGACTCGAACGGTTGGACCTGCTCGAAGATGTGCTGCGGCTCGGTGTGGTCCAGACGTCATGGTCGCTCAATGTCCTGCGGACAGGCGAACGGATCGTATTCGACCTTGGTTCGCTATCCGGGGACGTCGAGCACCCCTTCACAGTCAACATGGAGCAAAGCCAGTTCGTCGACATCTTGTTGCAGAAGCTTGCCGCGCTGCCGACCGTGGGATTTGCCTGGGACACGAAGGTCGTCGGCCTAATTCAAGACCGAGAGGGTTGCGCGGTCGAGGCCGAGGGCCCCGACGGCCCGCAGGTGTTCCGCGCCAACTTGGTCGTCGGGGCGGATGGCGCTCGTAGCTCGGTAAGGCGGCATCTCGGTCTCGCCTTTCCCGGTCTGACGTGGCCCGAGCGGTTTGTGGCGACCAATCTACGGTTCGACTTCTCGGACATGGGTGTATCTCGGGCCGCGACCCATATCGATCCTGATCGGGGAGCGCTCATAGCAAAAGTCGATCGATCTGGGTTATGGCACTATCTCTACGCTGAGAACTTGCGTCTGCCCGAGGCGACGATCGGCGATCGAATGAGTGAGGTGTTTGCCGACGTTCTACCTGAGGGAGCGGATCCCGGCGTCGAGTCATGGGCGGCGGGTCGCATGCATCAGCGCGTTGCCGATACGTTCCGAATGGGTCGTGTGCTCCTGCTGGGCGAGGCTGCCCATGTCACCGCACCCACCAGCGGGTTCGCTTTGGTGGGTGCCTTCTTCGACGTGCTTGCGGCAACTGAGGTCGTAGGGGCTGTGGCTCGCGGCGAGACTGACGAGTCCGTCCTGGACAATTACGCCCTGGACCGGCGGCGGGTCTTCACCGAGATCACCACCCCGGTGTGCTCCGAGACCAAGATGTTGGTCTTCAACGCTTCGGATCCAGGGCGACTTGAGCGTGAACTCTCGCGTTACCGCGCGGCTGCGTCCAACAGCGCATCGATGCGAAACTTCCTGCTCCTCGCGCGCGAACTCGAGAGCCCCTCGCTCCTGACCTCGCGATCGGCGTCCGCTCCATCTTCAGCGTGAGGGCCTCCGGACGTCTCCCCTGTCCGAACAGTTTCCTCTTGATCTCCCCCAGGACCTGCATAGCGGCCCCGCCCGAAAGTCTGACGCGCGACAGGCGCTACCAACTCTCGCTGCTACGCGCCAACTGAAGTAAGAGTCCCTGGGAGTGGTGGGGTTTGAGGGACCAACGGCGGGGCGTCAGCATGTAGGCGGCCATCGGCGGGATCTTCGGTGTGAACGGCGAAATCCACGCACTGAAAGAGGTACCCACCGATGGCCTTGCCCCAGTCTGCCCTGTCCGAGATCCTCGACGCGTTCCGTGCCGGTGACGGCGTCGACCTGATCCGCGAATCGGTCCGTGTCGCGCTCCAGGAGCTGATCGAGCTCGAAGCCGCCGAACGCATCGGCGCAGCACCGTATGAGCGCACCGAGGACCGTGTGGCCGAGCGCAACGGCCACCGCACGCGTCCGTTGACCACCAAGGCCGGCGACGTCGAGCTGCGGATCCCCAAGCTGCGCAAGGGGTCGTTCTTTCCGATCATCCTCGAGCCCCGCCGCCGCATCGACAAGCGCTGTACGCGGTCGTGATGGAGTGCTATGTCCACGGCATATCCACCAGAAGTGTCGACGACCTGGTCGAAGCGATGGGCGGCTCCGGGATCAGCAAGTCCGAGGTCTCGAGGATCTGTGCCAACCTCGACGAGACCGTCGGCGCGTTCCGCACCCGGGCACTGGACCACGTCGAGTTCCCCTATATCTACCTCGACGCGACCTACCTCCACGTGCGCAACAAGCCCGGCAAGGGCGGCCAGGTCGTCTCGATGGCCGTGGTCGTCGCGACCGGCGTAACCGCGCGTGGGGACAGGGAAATCCTCGGCCTGGACGTCGGCGACAGCGAAGACGAGACGTTCTGGCGAGCGTTCCTGCTCAGCCTCAAGCAACGCGGACTGGGCGGCGTGCAGCTGGTCATCTCCGACCAGCACTCCGGCCTCGTCGCCGCCCTGTCCCGGGCCTTCCAGGGCGTCGCGCACCAACGCTGCCGGGTCCACTTCGCCCGCAACCTGCTGGCCCCCGTCCCCAAGGGACAGGCCGAGCTCGTGGCATCAACGTTCCGGATGATCTTCGCCCAGCCGACGGCGCAGGACGTTGCCGCGGCCTGGGACAAGACCCGCGACGAGTTCGCCGTCCGGTGGCCCAAGATCGGCCCCTACATGGACGACGCCAAGGCCGAAGTGCTGGCGTTCACCGCTTTCCCGCGAGAGCACCGGCGCAAGATCTGGTCGACCAACCCGATCGTTATCTTGAGTCGGGACTTGCTGTAGCGCTGTGACCTGCGGTTTCGTGTTGTGGACGGTGTCCTCGACGAGTCGGCCCTGGTCGTGAGGGTCGGGCTCAGCACGGTCCGATCGTTGCCGAAG
>Ga0164243_10001165_pt1 | contig 45442 bp, 40 predicted proteins | sample OricompcompostOP_FD_108781 | JGI IMG/M metagenome (GOLD analysis project Ga0164243, IMG submission 108781) | Organic Plus compost microbial communities from Emeryville, California, USA - Original compost - Organic plus compost (OP) | ecosystem: Engineered > Solid waste > Mixed feedstock >...
GTAACCTGGTCAATCCCGCGTACACGGTCAGCGTCTCGCTGCCCAAGAAGCTGCTTCCCGGGCGGCCCACGCTCATGGGCGGCGCGCACGACCGCCTGCGGACGGACCCGGCGGAGGCCCGCGCGTGAACAGGACTGCGCGGGGGACCCATCAGCGCGGAGACCGGCCGGACGTCGTCGTGGTCGGCAGCGTGAACGCCGACCTGCGCATGGAGGTCCGCGCACTGCCCCGGCCGGGTGAGACTGTCCATGGTGGAGCCCCCTCCTGGCTGAGCGGGGGCAAAGGCGCCAACCAGGCGGTGGCGCTGGCCCGGCTCGGCCGGTCCGTGGCCCTTGTCGGGGCCGTCGGCTCCGACCGGACCAGCGCGGATCTCGCGCGGCAGTTGACCGCCGAGGGAGTCGACATCCGGCGGCTGGCCAGGGTGGACGGGCCCGCCGGGCAGGCCGTGGTCTTCGTCGACCCGTCCGGCGAGAACTCCATCGTCGTCTCGCCCGGCGCCAACGCCGCCGTGCACGAGGGCCTGGTCCGCGGCGCTGAAGCCGAGCTGCGCGAGGCGAAGGTCGTGCTGGCGCAGCTCGAGATACCCGTGGATGCCGTGCTGGCGGCCGCCGCCGCCACGCGCGGGATCTTCGTGCTCAACCCGGCACCCGTGGTACCGCTGCCGCCGGAGCTGCTCCGGCGGGTGGACGTGCTGGTGCCGAACCGCGGTGAACTCGCGCGGCTCTGCGAGGCCGACCTGCCGTCCACGGTCGACGCGGCGGTCACGCTCGCCCGCCGGCTGCCCTGCCCCGCGGTGGTCGTGACCCTGGGCGGCGACGGCGCGCTCGTCGTCGACGGGGACACCGTCCGTCATCTCGAGCCGCCGGCGGTCACCGCCGTCGACACCACGGGGGCCGGGGACTGCTTCTGCGGCGCGCTCGCCGACGCGCTGGCCGACGGGCTGTCCCTGGTCGACGCCGCGTCGTTCGCCGTACGGGCGGCCGCGCTCAGCGTGACCGCCGTCGGCGCGCAGGCGTCCATGCCCACCCGGGGCCAGCTCCAGGCCGCCTTCGGAACAGCGGCAGATCCGCACCGCGACCAGAGGACGGAGAGCCGGACGTGACCCACACCGACCGGTGCGGCGGGCTCGGCGACGTCACGGACGTCGTCGAACGAGCCCGCCGCGCCGCACCGGTGCTCGCCGGAATGGGACGAGCGCGGCGTGCCCAGATGCTGGAGACGATGGCCGGCCACCTGGAACAGGCCCGTGCCGAACTGGTCGCGACCGCCGCCGCCGAGACCGCGCTGGACGCGGCGGTGCTCGACGCGGAGGTGACCCGCACCGCCGACCAGCTTCGGATGTTCGCCGACGTCGTACGGGAGGGCTCGTTCCTGGAGACCACCATCGACACGGCGCCCTCCGGCGACGTGCGGCGGTGGTTGCTTCCGCTGGGGCCGGTTGCCGTCTTCGGCGCCAGCAACTTCCCGTTCGCGTACGGCGTCGCGGGCGGCGACACCGCGTCAGCGCTCGCCGCCGCCTGCCCCGTCGTGGTCAAGGAGCACCCCTCGCACCCGCGGACCTGCCGCGCCGTGCTGGCCGTTCTCCGTTCCGCCGCCGCGTCGGCCGGCGTCACTCCCGACGCGATCGGCATGGTCAGTGGCTTCCAGGCCGGCGTCGAGCTGGTCACGCATCCCGACATCGCGGCGGTCGGGTTCACGGGATCCGTGGCCGGGGGACGAGCCCTGTTCGACCTCTGCGCGGCACGAGCTGTGCCGATCCCCTTCTACGGCGAGTTGGGCAGCGTCAATCCCGCTGTCGTCCTGCCGCACGCCGCGCGGGAGCCGGAGACGGTGATCGAGCCGCTCCTCACCTCCATGCTCACCCGAGGCGGTCAGGTCTGCACCAAAGCCGGCCTGGTGTTCGTGCCGGCGGACGCGGAGCCTCTCGTCGACCGGCTGCGCCAGCGGATCGCGACCGCGCCGCATCCGCTGCTGCTCAACGCGTCGATCGCGGCCGCCTACCGGGCCGGCACCGCGAAGCGCGCGGTGCTTGACGGGGTGGAGGTGCTCTGCGGTGACGGCAGCGCCGCCGCGACCGGTGAGCGGGGACCGGTGCCACCGGTGTTGCTGGGCACTTCCGTGTCCGGCCTGCTCGACGAGGGCAACGCGGAGCTGCGGGAGGAGTGCTTCGGGCCGTACGCGGTCCTGGTCCGGTACGACTCCGTGGCGGAGCTGCTGACCGCCCTGCCGGCCCTCCCGTCCTCGCTGGTCGCCGGGGTCTACGCCACCGACGACGACCTGCCGCAAGCCCGCGACGTGCTGACCACCCTGGTTCACCGGGCGGGCCGGGTGGTGTGGAACCAGCCCACCAGCGGGCTGCGGGTGGGCTGGGCGACCCACCACGGCGGCGGCTACCCCGCGTCGACGGCCGCGTCCACCACCAGTGTCGGCGCCTTCGCGATCCGGCGCTGGCTGCGGCCGTCGGCGCTACAGAACTGGCCCGCCGCGCTGCTCCCGGACGAGCTGCGCGGCGCGGACAGCGGAGCGCGGCCGGGCCTGCCGGTGCGCCGGGACGGGCGGCTGAGCACGGAGACGACCGGGCACGAGCCGTGAGCGTGTCCGTTTCGGATACATCGCGCCGGCCCAGCGGGAAGTCCCGCGGGCCGGCGCGCGGTCGGGGTCGGTGCGGGCGGCCGCGTCCCGCCGGAGCCCATCTCAGGTGACGGCGAGGATGATTTTGCCGATGGTCTCGCCGGCCTCGAGGGCCCGGTGTGCCCGCGCGACGTCGGTTATCGGCAGCGTTCGGTCGATCTCGGGTCGGATTCGGTTGTCCTCGACGAGTGGCCATACGCGTTCGCGGACGGCTGCGACGATGTGGGCCTTCTCGGCGGTGGGTCGGGCCCGCAGTGTGGTGGCGATGACGCTGGCGCGCTTGCGCTGGAGTTCGGCGAGGTCGAGTTCGGCCCGGCCGCCGCCTTGGAGTCCGATGACGACGAGGCGGCCGCCAGTCGCCAATGACTGGACGTTGCGGGACAGGTAGGGGCCGCCGACCATGTCGAGGACGGCGTCGACGCCGCGACCGGAGGTTTCCTCGTGGACGCGAGCGGCGAAGTCCTCGGTGCGATAGGAGATCGTGACGTCGGCGCCCAGTTCCTGGCAGCGGGCGAGCTTGCGCGGGGAGCCGGCCGTGACGATGACGCGGATGCCTTCGGCGCGTGCGCGTTGGATGGCGAACGTGCCGATGCCGGAGGCGCCGCCGTGGATGAGGAGCGTGTCGCCGGCCCGGAGTCCGGCCAGGTCGAACAGGTTCGACTCCACGGTGCAGGCGACCTCGGGAAGTCCTGCCGCGTCGTAGAGGTCGACGCCGGCCGGGATGGGGAGCAGCTGTCCGCTGGGTACGGCGACGTACTCGGCGTATCCTCCGCCGGACAGCAGGGCACACACCTCGTCGCCGACGGACCAGCCTTCCGTGCCGGCGCCGAGGGCGACGATCCGTCCTGAGCATTCGAGGCCCGGGTACTCCGGTGCGCCGGGCGGTGGAGGATATCCGCCCCGCCGTTGCATCACGTCGGCTCGGTTCACTGCCGTCGCCGCGACGCGGACGAGGACCTCGCCCGGTCCGGCCTCGGGGTCCGGGACATCGGTCCAGTGCAGGACATCGGGGTCGCCGTAGCGGGCGATGACGACGGCCTTCATCGCGTCGCGCTCCCGTCGGTGATGGGGGGAGCCGCGGTCGGCCGCGGCGGGCGGGGATCAGGGTGACGCATCTGTGTTCCTGTCTGGTCGGTTCGGTGCGGCCCGGTGGGTGTCGTCGAGGGCTCGCTCACGGGATGAGGATCGCTTTGACGACCGCGCCGCGCTCGATCGCGTGCAGGGCGGCGATCCCTTGTGGCAACGGGAACGACGTGGTGAGACGCAGCCACCGGTCGGGGTCCTTCTCGATGGCGGCCGCGGCGTGCTGGTAGTCGGCGCGGGTTGCTCCGTAGCTGCCGAGGATGCGGAGTTCGTGGCGCGTCACAGTGTTGATGTTGAAGCTGGGTATCCGGGAGAACATCGCCGGCACGACGACCGTTCCGCCGACGGCGATGTCCTTCAGTGCGCGGTCGAGCGCGGCGCCGGAGCCGGACGCCTCCAGCCACAGGGACGGCTTGTGGCCGATGTCGTCGGCATGCGAGGTCCGCAGGCCAAGTCCAGCGGCTGTGGACAGGCGGACGGGCTCGTCACGGGCGACGCCGACGAGGGTCACCCGGTGGCCGTACCGGTCGAGCAGCATGGCGGCCATGATGCCGATGGGTCCGGGCCCGGTGACGACGATCTCGCGTGCGCGACCGTCGGCGGACCGGTTGAGCTGCTCGACCGCGTGCGCGGCGATGGCCAGTGGTTCGGTGAGGACCAGCGCGTCGGCCGGAACGTCCGGCGGAACGGCGACAAGGCGTTCCACGCCGATGGTGAAGTAGTCGGCGGCGGCGCCGTCGAAGGACAGGCCCAACACGCGACGGTCCGGACAGATGTGACGGCGGTCCGCCGCGCACACCTGGCAGGAACCGCAGCCGTCGATGGAGATGGGGACGATCCTGCGGCCGATCCATGCCGGGTCCACATCGCCGGCGACAGCTTCGACGACGCCGACGGCCTCGTGCCCGAGCACCACCGGGCTCGTGACCCATTCGTAGCCGCTGTCCTGCTTCCAGGCATGCACGTCGCTGCCGCACAGTCCGACGGCTTCCGCACGGACCAGCACCTCGCCCGGTGCGGGAGCGGGCTGGGGAACGTCGGTCACCACGACATCGCGCGGGCTTCGACTTCGCTTGACGACAGCTCGCATCCTCTTGTCACTCACGTCAGCGGACCAGGGAGTCCAGATAGTCCAGTCCGATGCCGTTGCTCGCGTAGTGCCGGCGCGCGTTCTCGAGCTTGGTGAAGACGTCTTCCACACCGATGGGCGTGCCGTCGGGCGTCACGTAGATGTAGGCGCCGGAGACGTGGAAGATGGTGCGCATCTCCTCGACGTCGTCGGGCACCTCGAGAGTGTGGATGTCGCCCGGCGGCTCGAAGCTGTAGGAGCCTTGCTCGGCCCACCAGTCGTGTTCGAGGTAGTGCCACCGACCCTTGAGAGTGAAGGCGTGCACAGGTCCGGCGTGTCGGTGCCGGGAGAGGATGCCCGTCTTGCGTACCCGCAGGATGTTGACGAAGTATCCCTGGCTGACCGACAGCAGCAGGGGCCGGAAGAAGACGTCCTCCGACTGGGGAACCCACAGCCTCTCGTCGCAGTCGGCGTCGAGTACCCCGGCCAGCACCAGGTCGTCAGCCTTCCCGAAGGGCTGCTCTCCCTGATAGGCCAGCGGCTCTCCGGTCTGTGGATCCAAGCGCGTCGACACCGGCATGTGTGTTCCCTTCGTGTGGCCGCAGGAGTCGGCGACCACCCGGTCGCCGTACGCGGCACCATGGTACCTTAATCGAATAAGTCTTGCGAGTTCGCGCCGCGTCCCGGTCGCGCCGCGGGTAGAGGGGGAGAAAGAGGAGTGTCAGACTTCTACAAGATCGACGTCCACGTCCACCTGGGGATCAGCTCAGTGCTGTCGGTGGCCGGTTCGACAGACGAGATCATCCGCAAGATGGATCGCAACGGGATCCATCAGTCGGTGATCTCCCCCATTCCCGGCTACGAGGATCCCCACGGCGTCGCCGACTCGCGTGCCCAGAACGACGGCATCGCGGCGGCACTGCGGGAGCATCCGGAGCGTCTGGTCCGGGGGCTGGGCGTCGTCGAACCGCGCCACGGGGCGGCGGCGCTGCCGGAGGTGGACCGGGTGATGGGCGAGCTGGGACTCTCCGGCCTGATGTTCCACAACGACTTCAACGGCCTCCCCCTCGACCATCCGGCCATGTTCGCCATCGTCGAACGGCTCGCCGCGTATCCCGACGCGGTGGCGCAGGTGCACACCGCGCAGCACTCGGTCCTGGAGGCGCCGTTCCAGCTCGGCCGGTTGGCGGCGGCCTTCCCGACCGTCACCTTCCTCAACGCGCATCCGTTCATGGATACGACGCACGAGGCGGCGAGTCTGGACCTCGGTGAGCGTCACCCCAACATCGTGTTCGACACCGCGGTGTCCCACACCCAGCTCTACCCGATCGAGCACGCGGTCCAGCGGCTCGGTGCGGAGCGGGTCCTGTGGGCCAGCAGCAATCCGTACTACGAGACCACGCTGGACATTCCCCTGGTCGCCAACGCGGACATCAGCGACGAGGCCAAGCGACAACTCTTCGCCGGCAACGCGCGACGCATCTTCAAGATCGAGGAAAGGTGAGCTGGATCGTGAAGGGATCCCCCGACTTCCGCGACAGCGGTCTGGAGTTCCCACCGAACTTCGTGTTCGGGTCGGCGACTGCCGCGTACCAGATCGAGGGCGCCGCGCGGGAGGAGGGACGCGGGCCCTCGATCTGGGACACCTTCAGCCGGATCCCGGGCAAGGTCGCCAACGGCGACACCGGCGACCGGGCCTGCGACCACTATCACCGCCTCACCGAGGATCTCGACCTCATGGCGTCGCTGCACCTGGAGTCGTACCGGTTCTCCATATCGTGGTCGCGGGTCCTGCCGGAAGGAACGGGCCGGACGAACCAGGCCGGCATCGACTTCTACGACCGGGTCGTCGACGGCCTGCTCGAACGGGGCATCACCCCCACGGTGACGCTGTATCACTGGGACCTCCCGCAGGCGCTCGAGGACCAGGGCGGCTGGCCGGCACGCGCCACCGCCGAAGCGTTCGCCGAGTACGCGCGCCTGATGGGTGAGCGGTACGGCGACCGGGTCAGGACCTGGACGACGCTGAACGAACCGTGGTGCTCGGCCCACCTGGGCTACGGCTCCGGTGTCCACGCACCGGGACGGCAGAGCCCGCGCGACGTCCTGCGGGCCGCGCACCATCTCAACCTCGCCCACGGCTATGCCGTCGAGGCGCTGCGCGGCGTGGTCGGTGAGGACGCGGACATGTCGGTGACGCTCAACCTTCACGCACTGCGCTCGTCGGGCCCGACCGGCCCGGAGGCCGTGCGCAAGATCGACGCTGTCGGCAACCGGATCTGGACAGGTCCGATGCTCGACGGCGCCTACCCCGACGACCTCATCACCGACACCGCCGCCATCACGGACTGGTCCTTCGTACGGGATGACGATCTACGGGCGATCCACCAGCCGATCGACGTGTTGGGCATCAACTACTACTCCACCAAGCTGGTGCGCCTGCGCGACCCCGCGTCGACCGAACGCGTGGACAGCGGCAACGCGATCCTGGCCGGCAATCCCTGGCCCGGGGCGGACGACGTCGAGTTCCTGCCGCAGCCCGGCCCGTACACGTCGATGGGCTGGAACATCGAGCCAGCGGGATTGATGGAGCTGGTCAGCTCGGTAGCCCGCGCACACCCCGACCTGCCGCTGATGATCACGGAGAACGGCGCGGCCTTCGACGACACCGTCGTCGACGGCCGCGTGCACGACACCGAGCGGGTGGACTACCTTCGGCGGCACCTGACCGCCGTGCACCGCCTCATCGAGGCGGGTGTGGACCTGCGCGCGTACTACGTCTGGTCGCTGCTCGACAACTACGAATGGGCGTACGGCTACGACAAGCGGTTCGGCATCGTCCACGTCGACTACGAGACGCTGGTCCGAACCAGGAAGGACAGCGCGATGTGGTACGCGGAGCTTGCCCGCACCCATCGCATTCCGGAGTGAGGCTGTCAGGCGGTGCTGCGACGGCGGACCTGGTGGGGCAACTGGACCACTCGAGGTTCGCCGTCGTATCCGCCGAGCCGGTCGAGCAGGCTGCGAACCGCCTGCCGTCCCATCTCCTGTCGGGGCACCTCGACGGTGGTCAGACGCAGCGGGCCGGCGCTGGCGAAACTCATGTCGTCGAATCCGGTGACCGCGACGTCGTCGGGGACCGACAGGCCGAGGTCGTAGCAGACGTCGATGACGCCGAGGGCGATGACGTCGTTTCCGCAGATCACCAGATCGACCGGGCCCTTGGCGGCGAACAGTTCCCGTGCGCGCTCCGCCCCGCTCTCGCGCGTGAGGTCGCCGCTGCGGCCGTCCGGCAGCGGGACCAGGCCGGCCTCCTCACAAGCGGCGACCGCTCCGGCGGTCCGGCCGGCGCTGACCGACGAGCGCTCAGGTCCGCCGAAGATGGCGACCCGCCGGCGGCCACCGAGCACGACAGACGTGAGCTCCTTCGCCGCGGCGCGGTCGTCGATGCCCACCCAGTCCGCCGCGAAGCCGTCGATCCTACGGTTGATCAGACCGAACGGGATGCCGCGAGCCTGGAGCTCGGTGAGCATGGGAGTGTCTTCCGGCAGCACCGCCGTGAACAGCAGCCCTTCGCAGTGGCTGTCGACGAGTGCGGTGACGGTCGGAAGGTGGTCCCGGCCGTCGAGCCCGACCTGCGACACGAAAACCTGAAGGCCCTCCTCCGCCGCCGCGTCGATGACCCCTGACGCGAGTTCGGGATAGAACGGGTTCGCCACGTCGGGCAGAAGCAGCCCGAGCGTGTTCGTGCGTCCGACCCTCAGTCCAACCGCCAGGCGGCTGGGCCGAAACCCCATCCCGGCGGCGACTTCCAAGATCCGTTGCCGCAGCTCGTCGCTGACGCCGGGCTGACCGTTGAGGGCATACGACACCGTCGCCGACGTCACGCCGACCGCCCGTGCCACGTCGCGCTGGGTGACCCGTTTCGGTCCCCCGCTGTTCATCCGTGTTCGTCTCGGGCTGGCGTCCATCGCGTTTCCCAAGGTACAGGCGCCCGCACTCGATGTGGAGCGTGGGCCACGCCGTTGCCCCTCACCATCGTACGACTTCGGACGCCGGTGGCACGTCGGTGACCCGCCGGGCGACCTGCCCGCTGACGCTCCCCGCGAGCGTCAGCACCGCCCCGGACAACGGTGACCGGTGGAGCACCCGTTGGCTGAGCCCGACCCGCGCCGAGGTGACGTAGATCGTGCGCAACCCGGGACCGCCGAACGCCAGGCTGGTGGGCCGGGGCACCGGGAGGTCGATCCGCTCGGCGAGCCTACCGTCCGGTGTGAACCGGACCAGGCAGGCGTCGTCCCAGATGGCCGCCCAGACGTGCCCGTCGCCGTCGACGGCGAGTCCGTCGGGCATTCCGGGCCCGGACCACTGCGCGAAAACGCGCTCATCGCGTAGCCCGCCGCGTGCCGGGTAGTCAGCCATGAAGATCCGTTTTGCGACGGAGTCGGTGAAGTAGATCGTCCGCCCGTCGGGAGCCCAGTCGACTCCGTTGCTGAGCGTCAGGCCACGGCGCAACACCTCCACGCCGTTGGCGCAGAGCCGGTACAGCGCCGCATTGGGCTGGTCCCTGCGCTCGTTCATGCTGCCGAACACGAACCTACCGAACGGGTCGACCGCACCGTCGTTGAGCCGGTGCGTTGCCGGGAGGTCCAGTGCGCACAGCTGTCTGACGAGGCGGCCATTGCCGTCCACGGTGACCACCCGGTGCTCCAGCGCCACCACGAACCCGCCGTCGCCCGCCGGCGCGACCGAACCGACCTTCTCCCCCAGGTCGGTGTGGACGCCGTCCGAGAGGCGACGCACGAGCCCGCGGAGACTGTCCACCCAGACCAACCCCTCGTCATCGGACAGCCACACCGGTGACTCGCCGAGCGTGTCCTCGGCCGCGCTGGCCGCCGCGACGCCACCCGGAGGCCCGCCGCTCAGAAGAACACCGCCTCACCACCGGTGAGGTTGAGCGCGGCCCCGGTCATGAAGGCCGCGTCGTCGGACGCCAGCCAGGCTGCCAGAGCGCCGACGTCGGCACCCTCCCCCAGCCGGCCGACGGGGACGTTGACCTCAGCGTGTTCCCGCCGGTACTTCTCGACGTCGGGGTTTTCCTCCCCGACGAAGGTCGGCAGCTTCTCCACCCACATCGGCGTGTACATCGTCCCCGGACAGATGCTGTTGACCGTCGTCCCGTACCTGCCGAGTTCGAGAGCCAGGGCCTGGGTGAGCGAGATGACGGCCGCCTTCGAAGCCGAATACAGAGCATGACCCGCGATCGCCTTCTTGCCGATGTAGGAGGCGATGTTGATGATGCGGCCCCGGTCCTGCTCGCGGAACACGCGAGCCGCGGCCCGACACCCGTTGACCACACCACGAACGTTGACGTCGAAGACGAACTCGTATTCGGCGTCGGTCAGGTCGGCCACGTCGGCACCCGAGTCCATCACCCCGGCGTTGTTGACCAGGATGTCCAGCCGGCCGTAGCGCGCTTTCGCATCCTCGACCAAGCGGTCGACCTCATGCCCCGACCGTACGTCCACCACTGCGGCCTGGTGACCCAGCGGCGTCGGCGGAAGCTGCGCCACCAACGGCTCGGCCGACGTCCGGTCCGCGATCACGATCGAGGCCCCCTCGGCGGCGAGCCGCCGGGCGATCCCCTCGCCAAGCCCACGCGCGCCGCCGGTGACGATCGCCACCTGACCATCCAACGTACCCATACTGCGTCGATCCTCCACTGTGCTGTGCCGACCCGCCCGGTGGCGGTTCGGAGAAACCGTGCTGACCTCGCCCACCCGACCAGCGCGCGACTGTCGGTCTATCCCTTCACACCGCCCGCCAACCCTTCGACCAGGTTCCGCTCGACCAGCAGGAAAACCACGATGAGCGGCACGATCGTGAGGATTCCGAGGGCCATCAGCTCGCCCCAGGAGACCTGGTACTGCCCCACCAGCGAGGTGATGCCCAGCGTCACCACCCGGTTCGACGGCGAGTTCGTCAGCGACAGGGCGAACAGGTACTCGTGCCAGGACGCGAGGAAGGCGTAGAAGAACACGGCCCCGATCCCGGCCCGTGCCGCCGGGGCCACCACCCGCAGGAGGGCCCCGACCGGCCCGCATCCGTCGATCAGCGCCGCCTCGTCGAGCTCGCGCGGGACCTTGGCGATGAAGCGACGCAGCAACCACGTCGCGATCGGCATGGTCAGCGAGATGTTGGTGATGATCAGCGCCGCCAGGGTGTCGAGCAGACCCAGGGTACGGAACACGAAGAAATAGGGGATGACGAACAGGATCGTGGGAATCATCTGCGCGAAGAGGAGCACGATGACGAGCAGTTCGCCGCGCCGGCCGGCCAGCCGGGACAGGCCGTACGAGGCCAGCAACGCCACCAGGGTGCTGACGGTGGCCGAGACGCCCGCCACCAACACGGTGTTTCCCATGATCACCGCGAAGTCGGCGCGACTGACGACCGCGACGAAGTTGTCGAGGGTCGGCGCGGACGGCCACCAGCGGACCGGCGTGGCGTAGATCTCGCCCGCCGGCTTGAGCGACGTCGACACCATCCAGAAGAACGGGAGGAGCGCGAGCACCAGGAAGCAGATGACCAGTGCGTGTCGGGCGACGCTGCCGGTCGTACGCAGCACGCGGTATGCGCGCACAGGATGGTCCGCGGCCACGTCAGGCCTCCTCGTCACGTACGGCCAGGCGCATCAGAAACACCGTGGCGACAAGCGCCAGAACGAACATGAGTGCGGCGAGCGCCATCGCGTCACCGAACCGGTGGTACTGGAAGAACAGGCGGTACACCTGGGTGGCCAGAACCTCCGTGGCCCCGGCCGGTCCGCCGCCGGTCAGCACGTCGATCGTCGCGAACTCCCGGAAGGCGTACAGGCCCTCCAGCGTGCCGACGAGGATGAAAATCGGTCGTATGCCCGGCCAGGTGACGGACACGAACCGCCGCAGCGGTCCGGCGCCGTCGACCGACGCCGCCTCCTGCAGCTCGGCCGGAACCGTCTGCAGGGCGGCGAGCAGCATCACCATGATGAACGGGAAACCGCGCCAAACCTGAGCGACAATGATGATCCATGGCGCGATGCGCGGATCGCCCAACCAGCTGACGGGCTCGTCGATGATGTGCAGCTGCAGGAGGATGCCGTTCAGCGCGCCAGCGTTCGAATCCATGATCCATCGCCACAGCAGCGCCGTCACCACGGTGGGAACGACCCAGGGCAGCATGAACGCGCTGCGGAACAGCCGCCTGCCGCGCAGCCGGCCGTTGAGAACCAGGGCGGCTCCGAGACCGATCGCCAGCGACAGGATCACCGATCCGAACGTGAAGCGCAGCGTGTTGAGGAACGGGCCGGACAGCGTGTCGGGGCGGGACAGCAGCGACTCGTAGTTGGTCAGTCCGGCGAACTTCAGCGAGAACAGGTTGTTGACATCGGCGAAGCTGCCGTACAGCGCGAAGAGGATCGGGAACCCGAGCAGCCCCGCCATGAGCACGAGCAGCGGGCCGAAGAAGACGAGGCGAAGCCGCAACGAGGCACCCAGCCGCCCCCGGCTCCGGCTTCGTCTCGTGGGCGTCGGAGACGACGGCCGACCCGCGGCGTGATGGACGGCAGCCCCCGCCGCGGCCACGCCCGGCGCGGCAGAATGCGAATCATCCATAGTCGGGTTCCTTTGGAGTAGGCCTCCTCCCCCGACGCCCGACGGCAGTCGAGGGAGGGACACGGTGAGGGCCTCGGTGACAGCGGCTCAGAGACGTTCGAGTTCGCCGCAGGCGTCCCGGAACGCGGTGCCCACGGGCTTTTGACCGGTGACAGCGGCCTGGTAGGCGGTGATCAGGATCTGCATCATCTCCGCCATCTTGGGCCCGCGCGGACGGACGAACCCGCTTTCCTCGATGAGCTTGCTGTAGGTGGCGAGGAGGTCGTTGTCGGCGACGGCGGGCGACTGGAAGACCGCCTTGCGGGTGGGCACGAAACCGCCGGCCTCGGCACTGGCCTCCTGAGCCTGGTCCGTGCTCATGTACTTGATGAATTCCCACGCCGCCCGCGGGTTCTTGGCATTCTTCGGAATGACGAAGATGAGGGCATCCTCGTTGGCACCGGTCCGGCCGCCGGCCTCCTTGGGCGGCATGCGGGTGACACCGAGATCGGCGCCGATGGCGGCGTTGTTTCCCTCGAAAATCCCCAGGCCCCACGGCCCGTCCGTCACGAACCCGACGTTGCCGGTCGCGAACTGCCGGTTCAATTCGTTGTAGCCGATTCCAGAGGGGTTCGGGACCAGCTCACCGTCGGTGTAGAGGCCGGTCAGCCACGCGAACGTCTGCTCCGCGGCAGGCGTGCACATCTGCTTGACGTACTGGTCAGGATCGTTGAGGTCCACGCCACCGGCCACATACCACGCCCAGTGGCGTTCAAAGCTCGCGGCGTCCTTTCCCTGAAACACCATCGGGGTGTTGCCGGACGCCTTGACCGCTTGAAGAGCCGAGCGGAAGTTGTCCCACGACGCCACGGCGGTCTCGATGTCCACGCCCGCCTTCGCCAGGACCTTCTTGTTGTAGTAGAGCGCGTCGCTGGTGCCGTCCTCGATCGGAATGCCCCACAGATGGCCGTCCCACGTCGCCAACTCCTTCGCCGAATCCGTGAACGCGGAGGCGAAGTCGGCGCCTTCGGCTTGCCAGTATTCGTCCACCGGCTGGAGATAGTTCGCGTAGTTGGCGACCTCCGAGGTCGTGATGGCCACGATGTCCGGCGCGGACCCGCTCAACGCGGTGTTGACCAGCTTGGTGCCTTTGTCCGCGAAGGGAACGGGTTCACCGGTGACCTTGATGGCGCTCTGACTCTGGTTGAACGAGTCGATCCAGCTCTGGTGCAGCTTCCCGAGGGCACCCGGGTCCGCGAGCCGCCAGCTGAGTATCCGCACATCGCCCGAAGGTGGCCCGGACGCGTCGCCGCCGGATCCTCCGGAGGAGCATCCCGACAGGACGAGGGCAAGGGTGGCCATGCTGGCGATGGCGTGGCGGGACTTCGGGGGCATCATCGCTCCTCGTACGGTGCGTCATGCTTGGCGGTGGGATTCATCGCGCGGTCACTTAATCGAATAATACGATGTCACCAGCCTGTTGCCAACCACGGCCACAGGTAACAACTTGGTGACATCCAACGATGTCGAAGGATGGAGGACTACGTTCCGTGAACCTTCCCCAACCCTTCGCGGGCATCCGCGTCGTGGACACGTCCCAGGTCCTGGCGGCGCCGTACGCGGCATACCAACTCGCCCTGCTCGGGGCAGAGGTGATCAAGGTGGAAAATCCGACGTCGCCTGATTTCGTCCGGCAGGTCGGCACCGATGCACATCTCAACGACCAAGAAATGGGAACGCAGTTTCTTACCCAGAATGCGGGCAAACGGTTCCTGACGCTGGACCTCAAGGACCGACGTGGACGAGACGTGCTCAAAAAGCTCGTCCAGGAAAGCGACGTCTTCGTGACCAACGCACGGCCCGGCGCCTTCGACCGGCTCGGCATCGGCTACGGCGACCTTTCGGCGGTGAATCCCCGTCTCGTCCATTGCGCCGTCTCGGCGTTCGGCAACTGTGGACCCAAACGGGAATACACCGGCTACGAGAATGTCGTCCAGGCGACGTCGGGCTACATGTCCGCCAACGGCGACCACCGCACAGGCCCGCTGCGCCAGGGTTCGCCCGCGATCGACTACGCGACCGGGCTCGCGGCAGCGTTCGCGATCGCGGCCGCCCTCCTCCACAGAACACGGACAGGTGAAGGAATGTCGATCGACGTTGCCATGACCGATGTGGCGGCGGTGTTGATGGCCTGCCACATCACCTCACACCTCCGGGACGGGTTCGAGCCCGCGCCAACGGGCAACACGATGCCGCTGGCCACCACATCGACGTACACGACCAAATCCGGCTCCGTCATGCTCGGCGCCTGCAACACCGAACAGATGACCAGACTCTGGACCCTCCTCGAACGGCCGGACCTCATCAAACCCGATCCGTTCAATTCACCCACGGCCGACTTCGCGCGGGAACACGCCGTGCTCACCGACATCATGCGATCCCGCACCGCGCAGCAATGGGAGGAGCTTCTCCAAAGCAACCACATTCCGGCCGCCCGTGTCCGGGAAACCCTCGCCGACGCGCTCACCGACGCGCAATACCGCGAACGCGCGGCATTCTCCTCGATAGACGTACCCGACATCGACGGGCCCGTCGGCATACCGCTTCTCGGCTTCATGCTCGGCCCCGGGCCGCTCCTTCCGCGAACGCCGCCCATGCCGGCCGGCGCGCACTCCCGCGAAATCCTTACCGAGCTCGGGTATACGGAGGAGATGATCACCGACCTCATCGACACCGGCGTCAGTTCCACGCCGTCCTCCGCGAGCCACGGTCGACACTGAACCGCCGCCGGCCAGAAGCCGTCCATCACGGGCCGCTCCCGGTGGTGACCGGCGACGGCCGCCGACGAGCCCGGCCGCCGGCCGCACCGACGATTACCACGAGGCCGCGGCACAACTGACCACGATGGACCTTCAGCCGGCGGGCCTCGACACCGTGCGGTACCTCGACGTCAGGGAGCCGGCCGGATCGAGATTCCTCGCCATCCTGCCGGGGGCACGCCGGGAACGACGGTCCAGTGACCGCGGACCAGCCGGCCAGGACCGGTCAGCGGAAGTCGCGCGACGCCGGGGTCACCGGCGGAGCGATCGGGTCCAGCCGGTCGGCGCGCAGGTTGACCACCCCCTCGGCGGTCTCCAGGATGCCGCGGACGACCAGCGCCGCGCTGGTGCGGGCGACCCGCCGGTACCGCTGCCACAGCCCCTGGGAGCAGGTGACGTTGAGCATGCCGGTCTCGTCCTCGAGGTTGATGAACGTGACGCCGCCGGCGGTGGCGGGGCGTTGGCGGTGGGTGACGATGCCGCCGACGCGGACGCGCTGGCCGTTGGCGTGGCGGCCGAGGCGGGCGATCGGGATCGCGCCGACGGCGTCGAGTTGCGGGCGGATGAACTGGGCCGGGTGGCTGTCGGGTGACAGGCCGGTGGCCCAGACGTCGGCGCGGAGGCGGTCGACCTCGTCCATGCCGGGGAGGGTCGGTGGGCGGGTGGCGGCGGTGGCGCCGGGGAGGCGGTCGGGGCGTTCCTGGGCGGCGGCGCCGGCGGCCCACAGGGCCTCGCGGCGGGTCAGGCCGAAGCAGGCGAAGGCGTCGGCGGTGGCCAAGGCTTCCATGGTGGCGGTGGTGAGCCCGACCCGCCGGGCCAGATCGGACATGTCGCGGTATTTGCCTCCGCGAGCCCGCTCCGTGGCGATCCGTGCCGCCAGGTCCTCGCCGATCGTGCGGACGCCCGCCAGGCCGATCCTGACCGCCGGGCCGCCCAGGCCCCACCGGTGCGGCGGTTCCCCCGGCAGGCTCCCCCAGCGCGTGTCCTTCGTGTGCTCCAGGATCGCCTTGGCCTCGCTCGCGTTGATGTCGGGGCGGCGCACCTCCACCCCGTGCCGGCGGGCGTCGTCGACCAGCGTCTGCGGGGAGTAGAAACCCATCGGCTGGGCGTTGAGCAGCGCGGCGAGGAACGCGGCCGGGTGATAGCGCTTGAGCCACGCGCTGGCGTAGACCAGGTAGGCGAAGCTCATCGCGTGGCTTTCGGGGAAGCCGTAGCTGGCGAACGCCGAGAGTTTGTGGAAGATGTCGTCGGCCAGCGTGCCGGTGATGCCCCGTTCGGCCATGCCGGCGTAGAGGCGGTCACGGATCGCGGCCATCCGCTCGGCGGAGCGCTTGGAGCCCATCGCCCGTCGCAGCTGGTCGGCCTCGGCGGGGTCGAAGCCGGCGACGTCGATGGCGAGCTGCATCATCTGCTCCTGGAAGAGCGGCACGCCGAGCGTCTTGTCGAGCGCCTTCGCCATCAGCGGGTGGTCGTGGCGCCACTCCTCCTGGCCGTTGCGGCGCCGGATGTACGGGTGGACCGAGCCGCCCTGGATCGGCCCGGGGCGGATCAGCGCCACCTCGACCACGAGGTCGTAGAACTCGCGGGGCTTGAGCCGGGGCAGCGTGGCCATCTGCGCGCGGCTCTCCACCTGGAACACACCGACCGAGTCGGCCCGGCGCAGCATCGCGTAGACCTCGGGGTCGTCGAGCGGCATCGTGCTGATGTCCAGCTCGTCCTCGATCATGTCGTACGCGTACCGCAGCGCCGAGAGCATCCCCAGCCCGAGCAGGTCGAACTTGACGAGGTCGATGGTCGCGCAGTCGTCCTTGTCCCACTGGAGCACGGTGCGGCCCGGCATCCGGCCCCACTCGACCGGGCAGACCTCGATGATCGGCCGATCGCAGATCACCATGCCGCCGGAGTGGATGCCGAGGTGCCGCGGGAACGTCTGCAGCTCGTTGGCGAAGTCGACGACCCGCTCCGGGATGTCCTCGACGTCGACGGTGGCGACCGAGCCCCAGCGGTCGATCTGCTTGCTCCACGCGTCCTGCTGGCCCGGCGAGAAGCCGAACGCCTTGGCGATGTCGCGCACCGCCGAGCGGGGCCGGTAGGAGATCACGTTGGCGACCTGGGCGGTGTGCTCGCGGCCGTACTTCTCGTAGACGTGCTGGATGACCTTCTCGCGCTGATCCGACTCGATGTCGACGTCGATGTCCGGCGGCCCGTCCCGCTCGGGGGCGAGGAACCGCTCGAAGAGCAGCCCGTACCGGACAGCGTCCACATTGGTGATCCAAAGCGCGTAGCAGACGGCGGAGTTGGCGGCCGACCCGCGTCCCTGGCAGTAGATCCGGTTGTCCCGGCAGAACTTCACGATGTCGTAGACGACGAGGAAGTAGCCGGGGAAGCCCAGCTCCTCGATCATGTTCAGCTCGTACTCGAGCTGGCGGTAGGCGTCCGGATGCGCCTCCGGCGGCCCGTAGCGCTGCAACGCCCCCGCCATGGTCAGCCGCCGCAGCGTGTCCATCTCGGACTCCCCCGGCTCGACCGGGTAGTCGGGCAGCTTCGGCGCGACGAGCTTGATGTCGAAGGCGAGGTCCTCGCCGTACTCCGCGGCCCGCGCCACCGCGCCGGGATAGGCGGCGAACCGGCGCGCCATCTCGGCCCCGCTGCGCAGATGGGCGGTCGCCGCCGCGGGCAGCCAGGGATCGATCTCGTCGAGGCTGCGCCGCGCGCGTACCGCCGCCACCGCGGTCGCCAGCCGCCGCCGCGCCGGCGTCGCGTAGTGCACGTTGTTGGTCGCGACCGTCGGCAGCCCCCGCGCGGCGGCGAGCGTGGCCAGCGCGTCGTTGCGGTCCCCGTCGGCCGGGTCGCCGTGGTCGGTCAGCTCGACCGCCACGTTCTCCTCGCCGAACAGCCGCGCCAGCCGGTCCAGCTCCCGCGCCGCCGCGTCGACCCCCTCGGTGAGCAGCGCCGCCGGGACCGTCCCCTTGCGACATCCGGTGAGCACGAGCACGTGGTCGCGCAGCTGGTCGGCCACGTCCTCCAGGGACCCGTAGTCCGGCCGCCCCTTCTCGCCGCCGCGCAGCTGCGCACGGCCGATGACGGCGGACAGCCGCGCGTACCCCTCGAGCCCGTGCGCCAGCGCCAGCAGATGCCGCCCGCGCGGATCGGGTTCCCCCGACCGGATCACGGTTTCCTTTGTGGACAGTCCGGCGGAGAGCGACAGCTCGGCCCCGAAAATGGTCTTGAGCCCCAACGCCCGCGCCGCCTCGGAGAACCGCACGACCCCGTAGAACCCGTCGTGATCGGTCATCGCGAGCGCCGTCAGCCCGAGCCGCCGCGCCTCCTCGGCCAGCTCCTCGGGGTGGCTGGCCCCGTCGAGGAAGCTGAAGTTGGAATGGCAGTGCAGCTCGGCGTAGGGGGTGGCGCCGTCCTCCGCCGCCGGCTCCGCCGCTGGCGGCTCGTAGCGCGGCCGCTTGCGGCTCCAGGCCGGCGAGTCTCCCCCGTCACCGTCGACGGCCAGCGGGTCGACGACGCGCAGGTGCCGGCGGCCGGAGAGCGTACCCTCCAGCTCCGTCCAGGAGATACCCGGATTGTTGAAACCCATCGCATACCTTTCCCGGCCCTCCGAAGGAAGGGCCCCTTCCTAACGCTTTCTGTAGAGGAAGGGGCCCTTCCTAACGGGACCGTCGGGGTTAGTCGTAGATGGCTTCCACCGACCATCGGCCGCCGGCGAGGGAGAGGAGGACGGCGCTGCCGTCGGCCAGGGCCACCTGGAAGCGGGCCCGGCGGCGGGCCTCGGCCGGGGCCCACCAGCGTTCGTCGACCGGCCAGGGGCCGGCCCAGCCGACGATCGGGGTGGGTGGCCCGGTGCCGACGGTGAGCCGCGCCGGTGGTGCGGTGACCAACAGCCGGGCGGAGACGCCGACGGGCTCCCCGGCGGCGTCGTGGACCGCCGCGGGCAGCGGCGCGGGCAGCACCAGCGCCGGGTGGGGCGGCGGGATCCGGCCGGGCCACGGCGCGTCGGGGCGGGCGGGGGTGGGTTCGTCGCCCCAGGGGACCAGCCGCACCTGGTCGGCGGGGGCACGGCCGCCGCCGAGGACGGCGGTGACCACCGACTCCGGGCCGAGGATGCCCTGGACCCGGTTGAACGCCCGGTGGGCCCGCTCCTTCTCCTCGCCGGTCTCGCCCCAGAGGCCGGGCTGCAGGCCGGCGTGCGGGAGAACGCCGTCGGGGACGAGGCGGAGGCGGATGATGCCCGCGGTCGGCCGGGCCGGCGCCGGCCGGGCTCCCGCGCCGGCACGGCCCGCGCCGGGGCGGGCGGTGCCGGACAGCCAGCCGTCGAGCTGCCAGCGCACCCGGTCGGCGATCGCCGCGGCGGTCAGCAGCCCGTCGTGCCGCCATGTGCGGTGCAGCTCCTGGCCGTGGGCGGTCACGGCCTCGATGGCGAGGCGGGTGCAGGCCAGCCCGTACCCGGCGAGGCGCTCGTGCAGCCGCTCGGCGAGCGACCGGGCGGCGAACGCCGCCACGTCGACCCGCTCCAGCGGATCGTCGCCGTAGTCGTCGGCGACCTCCAGGTCCGGCGGCGGCCGGCGGGCGGCGAGCGGCCGCTCGTCACCGCCCGAGGCGAGCCGGTGCGCCAGCGCGGCGTCGAACCCGAACCGCGCCATCACGTCTCCCCGCGGCAGCCCCGCGAACGCCCCGAGGGTGGTGACGCCGAGCCGGCGGAGCAGCTCCGCGAGCGCCGGCCGGGCGAGCGCCTCCACCGGCCGCGTGGCCAGGAACGCCACCGTCTCCCCGCTCGGGACGATCAACCCCTCCCGCGCGGCGAGCTGCGCCGCGAACCCACCGTCGGCGACCCCGACCTGGCTCTCCACCCCGCACACCTGCGCGACGTGCTCCACGATCCGCTCGGCGGCGCGTTCCTCACCCCCGAAGTACCGCGCCGGACCACGCGCGGCGAACGCGCAGATCCCGGGCCGTACGATCTCGACCCCCGGAACCATCTCCTCCACCGCGGCCACGACCGGCTCGAACGCCCGCGCGTCCCGCGCCGGGTCGTGCTCGACGGCGACCAGCCCCGGACACCGGCTCTGCGCCTCCCGCTTGCGCAGCCCGCGCCGGATCCCCTCCGCCCGCGCCGCCTCGGAGGCCGCCACCACCCGGTTGGCGTGCAGCACCACGACGGGCTCGGTGGCCGGCACGCCGTCGACGATCTCCGCCGCCAGCACCGGCCAGTCCGGACACCAGAGCACGGCCGTCCGCACCGCCCCGCGACCACCCGCGGCGGGGCCGGCGAGGTGGCGGGGCGGCGCGGCCCGCGTCGGGCCGGAACCGCCGTTCGCCGGTGCCGGCCGCCCGGCGGCGGGCACGGCCGAAGACTCCACGCGAGCCGTACCGACGTGGGCCGTGCCGGCCGGGACCGTGCCCGCGCGAGCCATGTCCAGGTCGTCCGGTGGGCCCGAAGGGCCCGCGGTGGTGATCCACCGGCCGCCGGTCATCCGGCGTCACCACCCACCACCGTGAGCCGCGGTCGTGGAGTGGGCTCGTCGGCGACGGCGGCCCACGCGTCGTCCGTGCCCTCGGCTCCCGCCCGGTCGCCGACGACGGCCGGCTCACCCTCGCCGCCCACCGGCCCGCGACCACGGTCGAACCAGGCCGCGGTGTCGGAATCGAGATCGTCCGACCGGGACCCCGCGGCACCCGCCGCCCGGTACGGCACGGACCGCAGCCGCCGGTCGCCCGCGGCCCGACGGTGACGCTCGCCGGCCGCCCCGGCATCCGCCGGGACCACCTCCGGCGGAGCCGGGGGCGGCTCGGCCGGGCCGTTTCCGGCGGGCCGGAGGGTGATCGTGTCGAGCGGTGCGATGGCGACCGTGCCGGTCAGCGGGCGGAAGCCCGGCATCCAGACGGTGATCTCCTTGGGCTGGGTGGCGGCACCGCGGCCCTGGGCGACGATGGTGACCTCGCGGCGGCGCAGCCGGCCCGTGCCGGAGCCCAGGCCCTCCCAGCGGCCGCGGGTCACCCGGAGCGTGAGGTCGGCGGCGCCGGCCCACGAACCGTACGGGACGAGGACGCTGCCGCGCTGCCTGGCGCGGGCCGCCAGCCGGGCGGTGATGGCGTCGGAGACCGGGCCCGGGGTCGCCAGGACCACCACGTCGACCCCGTCGATCAGGGCGGCGACCACCGTGGCCCACTCCGGGCCCGGATACGGCACCAGCGCCACGCGGTCGAGGGCGATGCCCACGTCGGCGGCGGCCAGCGCGCCGAACGCCGGGACGCCGACCACCGCGCACCACGAGCCCGCGCGGGACGCCTCGGCGAGGAGGGCGTAGACGAGGGACGTGCCGCCGCTGGGTGCGTGCGGGCCCGCGCCGACCGCGATCGTCGTGCCGCGCCGCAGGCCGCGGCCCGGGAGGAGGGCACGCAGTTCGGGCGGCACCGGGAGGGTGCGGTGCGCGTCGTCGGGGGGTGGTGTGCTGGCCGGCCGGACCAGACCGGACAACGCCGCCGAACCCAGCGTCACCTGACCCGCCATGCGCTCACCCCCGTGATGCCTTCTTCCCCGTGCTGTCGTGCCGTCGAGCGGGAGACCTCAGGCGGCGGCCAGCCCGTCGAGGACCGGCTGGTGCGCGATGCCGAGCGCGACCTCGACCACCGCCACGAACTGCTCCGCGGCCCGCAGCAGGTCGTCGGCCTCGCGGGTGGTGACCACCCGCGGGATGCCGGCCTCGGCCGCGGCGCGCTTGGTGGCACCCAACGCGAAGTAGGTCGCCCACTGGTCGAACTCCGGCGCGACCATCACGAGCAGCGTCCACACGCTGGTGACCCGGTTGCGCCGGGTCGGCGACGGGCGTGCCCGGGCGGCGAGCATCGCGGCGGCCGCGCGCAGGGCGGCGAGGTGGGCGGTGGCGTAGCGAAGGCCGTCGGGGCGGGTCTGCGCCGCCTCCGCCAGGCCCTGCCGGGCCAACGCGAGCAGCTGGGCCGGCGAGCGGTGCGGCAGCACGTGGGCCGGCACGGTCGGCGCCTGGGCCGGGCTGGTCGTCATGGAACCCTCTCCTCCGCGTCTGCACTTTGCGAGCCTCGGGATGCCGGCCGGGCGTGACGCTTCCCCACACCACACCCGGCCGGCGGGGCCGGCCGGTCCGCCGCCCGCCGCCCGGGGGTCGAGGGCGGCGGGGCGGCGGCCCTGCCTGAGGTGCGGCCCGCGAAGCCGCACCACCACCGGCGGCCGCGCCGCGAATCGCGGCCACCGGGACGCCAGAACGGGTGTGCGAGTCAATCGAACACGCGTTCTAACTAAGGAGAAGCGTACACCGTGGGACCGACAAAAAGGCAACGCGGCGCGGAGGGATGTCGGCTAATGTCCGCGCTCATGCGTCTCCCCGCCGGCCCACCCGTCGCCGCCTGAGGGCGGCACACCCCACGCGCTGCCGCTGAGCAGCGCGAACGTCATCCTGACGCGCACCAGCCGCGCCTCGGGAGGGTCGTCGTCGCCCGCCACGGGTCCGATCCGACGACCGCCGGCGCCCCACGAGAAGCGCCGCGGGACACCTCCTGGAGCGCAAAAAGTGACACACGGTACGACCCTGCCCGTACGGCGGGGAATCTGGTACGTCGCCATCGCCGCCACCGCCTGGGGCACCGGCGGGACGGCGGCGGCCGTCCTCTACGGGATCACCGACCTCGACCCGGTCACCGTGTCGTGGTGGCGGTTCCTCAGCGGCGCGCTGCTGCTCGCCGCGGTCCGCCGCCGCTTCGGCCCGGGCACCCCGTTCGCCCTCCGCCGCTGGGACCGCGCCACCTGGCGCCTCGTCCTGGTCACCGGCGCGGGCCTCGCGGTCTACCAGACCGCGTACTACCTGTCGATCAACCTCTGCGGCCTCGCCGTCGCCACCGTCGTCACCCTCGGCGCCGGCCCCGTGCTCATCGCGGTCGCCGCACACGCGACGGGCCTGGAACGGGTCGGCCCGCGCGGCGCCGCCGCCGTCGCCGCCGCCCTCGCCGGCCTGGTGCTGCTGGCCGGCACCGGCGGCACCGGGAACGGCCCGCTCGCCGGGATCGCCCTCGCCCTCGTCTCGGCCGCCGGCTACGCGGCGGTCACCCTCCTGACCCGCAGGGGCGGCGACCTCCCCCGGTACGACGCCGCGCTCGCCGGCTTCGCCGTCGGCGCCGTCCTCCTGGCCCCCGCCGCCGACCTCGGCACCGACCTCGGCACCACCGCTCCGGCGACGGCCGCCGCCCTCCTCGCCTACCTCACCGCCGTCCCGTCCGCCCTCGCGTACCTGCTGTTCTTCAAGGGCCTGGCGGTGGTACGCGCGACCACCGCGTCCGTCGTCGCCCTGGTCGAACCGCTGACCGCCACCCTCGCCGCCGTGGCCCTGCTCGGCGAGCCGCTCCCGGCCCGCGCCGCGGCCGGCGGCGCACTCCTGCTGGCCGCGGTGGCCGCCCTGGCGCACGCGGAAACCCGCGCGCGCGATCCGAAGGAGGCGTGAGAACGTGTGCGGATGCAGCAACATCCCACCGTGCGCGCCGTCCAGGACGCGCTCGCCGCCGCCGGCGTCCGCGACGCCGCGGGCCGCCCCAGCGAGGTCCGGATCCTCCCGGAGCCGGCGCCGACCGCGGCCGCGGCCGCCGAACAGCTCGGCATCGAGGTCGGCGCGATCGCCAACTCGCTGGTCTTCGACGCCGACGGCGCGCCGCTGCTGGTGCTGACCAGCGGCGCGCACCGCGTCGACGTCGCCCGGGTGGCCAAGGAGCACGGCATCGGGACCGTCAAGCGGGCCAAGCCCGATTTCGTCCGCGAGCACACCGGCCAGGCGATCGGCGGGGTCGCGCCGGTCCACCCGGGCCGGCCGCCGATCCGCACCCTCGTCGACACCGCGCTGTTCGCGTTCGACGAGGTGTGGGCGGCCGGCGGCATCCCGCACGCGGTCTTCCCGATCACCCCGGCCGAGCTGGAGCGCCTCACCGGCGGCACGGTCACCGACGTCGCCTGACCTGCCCTCGGGCAGACTGGAGCGGATGGACACGGTCGTCACGCTCCACGTCTGGCGGGTGCCCCGGCGGGCACTGCCGGCCGTGCTGGGGCGGATGGCCGTCGACCGCGGCCGCCTGCGCCGGGAGCCGGGGGTACGGTTCGCCAAGCTGCTCGGCACCGGCACCGGCGAGGGCTTCGGCCCGGGCGACGTCGACGCCACCCGGTGGGCGGCGCTCACGGTCTGGGACGACCCGGCCCGGATCGCGCGCTCCGCGGTGCTCTCCCGGTGGGACGCCGCCGCCACCGGCCGGGCCCGCCTCGACCTGCGCGGCATCGCCAGCCGGGGCACCTGGGTCGGCCACGCCCCGTTCGACGCGAGCCCGGCGGCCGACGGCGGCGGCATGGTGCTCGCCCTGACCCGGGCCCGGCTGCGGCCGACCCGCGCCGCCACCTTCTGGCGGGCCGTCCCGCCGGTCGCCGCGAGCCTGCGCGACGCCCCGGGCCTGCTGGCCCGCTTCGGCATCGGCGAGGCACCGATCGGTTGGCAGGGCACGGTGAGTGTGTGGCGTCGTGCGGCGGATCTGGTCGGCTTCGCGTACCGTCAGCCCGAACACCGGGCGGTGATCGTCCGCACGGCGCGGGCCGGCTGGTACGCCGAGGAGCTCTTCGCCCGGTTCGCGGTCCGCGGCGTCACCGGTGACCGCGAGGTGCTCGGCTGGAACGAGACGACGAGGAGCGAGCCGGCATGAGGCTGGTGCCGTGGAAGCCCGACGACCTGGCGCGTCGGCTCGACGACGTGGTGGCCGTCTACGGCGAGGCGATGGGCTACCGGCCGGAGCTGATGGAGGCCCGGCGCGGGATCATCGCGACGCACGTGCGCCGCTCCGGCTTCCGCGCGGTCGCCACGCTGACCACCGACGGCCAGCTCGCCGGCTTCGGCTACGGCTACGTCTCCGGTGCCGGCCAGTGGTGGCACGACCAGGTGCGCGCGGCGCTCACCGAGGAGCAGCGCAAGACGTGGTTGACCGACTGCTTCGAGGTGGTCGAGCTGCACGTGCGGCCGGCGGCGCAGGGGCACGGCATCGGCGCGCGCCAGCTGCGGGCTCTGCTGGCGATGGCGCAGGGCAGCACGACGCTGCTCTCCACGCCGGAGGCCGACGAGCAGCGGTCGCGGGCCTGGCGGCTCTACCGCCGGTTCGGCTTCGTCGACGTGCTGCGCGACTTCCACTTCCCCGGCGACGAGCGCGCCTTCGCGGTGCTCGGCCGCGAGTTGCCGCTGCCACCGCCGGACGCATGATCCGGCGCTGCACCTGGTACGGCCTGGCCGCGCTGGTCCTCGCCCAGATCGGCTATCCCCTGACCGGCGGTGGAGCCCGCGCGGCGCTGACCGCCGCCACGGTGGTGCTCGGTTTCGCGCTGTCCACCGGCCACGCGGCGCTCACCCGGGGCCCCCGGGTCGCCGGCGTCCTGGTGCTCGTCACCACCGGCGGCGGCCTGCTCGTCGAGGCGGCCGGCGTCGCGACCGGCGTGCCGTTCGGCGGGTACGCCTACACCGGCACCCTGGGCCCCGAGGTCGCCGGCGTGCCGTTCGTGATCCCGCTCGCCTGGACCTGGATGGCGTGGCCGGCGTGGCTCGTGGCGGCGCGCCTCACCCGGCACCCCGCCGCCCGGGTGGCGGTCGCCGCCGCCGCCCTCGCCGCCTGGGACGTCTTCCTCGACCCGCAGATGGTCGCCGAGGGCTACTGGACCTGGACCGACCCGACACCGGCCCTGCCCGGGGTGGACGGCGTGCCGCTGGGGAACTATGCCGGCTGGCTGCTGGTGGCGCTGGCCATGATGGCGCTGTTCGCCGCGCTCGCCGGCGACCGCGCCACCGGGCCCGGCCCCGACGACGCCCCCATGTACGCCCTCTACCTCTGGACGTACGCCTCCAGCGTCCTGGCGCACGCGGTGTTCCTCGGCCTGCCCGCGTCGGCGGCGTGGGGTGCGCTGGCGATGGGCGTGGTCGCGATCCCGCTGGCCCGAAGCCTCTCGCCGCGCCGGGTACGGGCATGACGGGCATGACCACCGCGCTCGCCTGGCTCCCGGCGCTGTTCGCCGCCGCCTTGGCCGCGCACGCCTGCGTCAACGCCCGCCTGCTCCCCCGCCCGGGGTCGCCCGCGGAGCCGGTCGACGAGCCCGTCGCCGTCCTGCTCCCGGTCCGCGACGAGGTGACCCGGGTGGGTCCGTGCCTGCGCTCCCTGCTGGCCCAGCGCGGCGTCCCGCGGCTGGCGATCCTCGTGCTCGACGACGGCTCGACCGACGGCACGGCCGACCTCGTCCGCGCCGTGGCCGGCGACGACCCCCGGGTACGGCTGCTGGCCGGGCCGCCCCCGCCCACCGGTTGGTTGGGCAAACCGCACGCCTGCCAGCGGCTCGCGGACGCCGCCGACCCGGCCACCACCGCACTGGTGTTCGTCGACGCCGACGTGACGCTGGCGCCGGACGCCGTGGCCGCCGCCGTCCGGCTGCTCCGGAGGTCGGAAGCGGCGCTGCTGACTCCGTACCCCCGGATCGTCGCCGGGACGGCCGGCGAGCGGCTCGTCCAGCCGCTGCTGCAGTGGTCGTGGCTGACGTTCCTGCCGCTGCGCGCGCTGCGGTCCCGGCGGCCGTCGCTGACCGCCGCGGGCGGGCAGTTCCTGGTCGTCGACCGGGCCGGCTACCGCGCGGCGGGCGGCCACGCGGCCGTGCGCGGCGCCGTGCTGGAGGACATGGCGCTGGCCCGCGCGGTGAAGCGGGCCGGCGGCCGCGTCGCCCTCGCCGACGGCTCGTGCCTCGCGGACTGCCGGATGTACCGGTCGTGGGCCGAACTCTCCGACGGCTACGCCAAGTCGCTGTGGGCCTCGTTCGGCTCGGCTGCCGGCGCGACCGCCGTGGTGGCCACGCTGCTGCTGGTGTACGCCGCACCGCCCGTGCTGGCGGTCGCCGGCGCGGCGGCGGGCCGGTGGACGGTGGCCGCCGCCGGGCTGGCCGGCTACGCGTGCGGCGTCGCGGGCCGGGTGGTGACCGCCCGCGCGACCGGCGGCCGGGCGTGGCCGGACCCGCTCGCGCAACCGCTGTCGGTGGTGCTGTTCGGCTGGCTGGTGGCCCGCTCGTTCCGGCTGCGCCGGGCGGGCCGCCTGCGCTGGCGCGGCCGCCCGGTGGCGCCGTCATGACGGACCGTGCGACCGTTTGGAAGGGCCCCTTCCCATCGCCCTGGCGATGGGAAGGGGCCCTTCCAAACGAGCGGAGGGTGGCATGAGCAGGGTGGTCGTGGTCGGCGCCGGCGTGGGCGGTCTCGCGGTCGCGGCGCGGCTGGCCGCGTCGGGCCATGCCGTGACGCTCTGCGAGCGGTCCACTGTGGTCGGTGGCAAGCTGGGCCGGCTGGACCGGGAGACGCCTGCGGGGACGTTCCGGTTCGACACCGGGCCGAGCCTGGTGACGCTGCCGCAGGTGCTCGACGACCTGTTCGCCGCCGTCGGCGGCGGCGCACCGCCGATGGTGCCGGTCGACCCGATCGTGCGGCACGTGTTCCCCGACGGCCTCGTGCTCGACTCGACCGCCGACCCGGCGGCGTTCGCGAACCGGATCGCCGCCGTGCTGGGCCCGTCGGCGGCGGCTGACTGGCGCCGCCTGTGGCGCCGGGCCGCCCGGGTGTGGGACGCGTCCTGGCGCGACGTCCTGCGCCGCCCTGTCGGCTCGCCGCGCGACCTGGCCGGTCTGGCCTGGCGGCTCGGCGACCTGGCCGCGGTGGCACCCGGGCGGACGCTGCGCGGCCTGGGCCGGGCACACCTGCGGGACCCGCGGCTGCGGATGCTGCTCGACCGGTACGCCACGTACACCGGCGCCGACCCCCGCCGGGCCCCCGCGGCGCTGGTCGCCGTCCCGTACGCGGAGCTGGCGTTCGGCGGTTGGTACCTGCCCGGCGGGCTGCGCACGCTCGCCGGCGCGCTGCTCGACCGCTGCCAGGCCCTCGGCGTCACCGTCCGCCTCGGCACACCCGTCGACCGGGTGACGACCGCGGCCGGCCGGGTCACCGGCGTGACGCTCGCGGGCGGCACCGCCCTGCCCGCCGACGTCGTGGTGTCCAACGTGGACGCGGCGACCCTCTACCGCGACCTGCTTCCGGCGCCGCGCCGGCTGGCCCGCCTCGCCGACCGCAGCCTGGCCGGTTTCGTGCTGCTGCTCGGCGTCCGCGGCGAGACACCGGGCCAGGCCCACCACACCGTCTACTTCCCCCGCGACTACGACGCCGAGTTCGACGCCGTCTTCGGCCCGCCGCCCCGCCCCGCGGCCGACCCGGCGGTGTTCGTGACCGTCGCCGCCGACCCGCTGGTCCGCCCGCCCGGCCACGAGGCGTGGTTCGTGCTCGTCAACGCGCCGCGGCACGGGCTCGCCGGGGTCGACTGGCGGCGGCCTGGCCTCGCGGAGGCGTACGCGGACCGGATCCTCGACGTGCTCGCCGCGCGCGGCGCGGACGTCCGCGACCGCGTCGTGTTCCGGGAGATCCTCACCCCGGCGTGGCTGGAGGCGGCGACGGCGGCACCGGGCGGCGCGATCTACGGCACCGCCGGCGCGCTGCTCCGCCCAGCCAACCGCGGCCCGGTCGAGGGGCTGTACCTGGTCGGCGGCTCGGCCCACCCGGGCGGCGGCCTGCCGATGGTGGCCCTCTCCGCGCAGATCGTCGCGGCCGAGATCGACGCTACGCCTCGGCGGCGAGCAGGTCGGCGCGCAGGTCGGGCGGGCACTCCCACAGCGCGCGGGTGAGGCGCGCGTTGCTGCCGCTCCAGGCCATCGTGAGGCGGCAGACGCCGCCGGCGGACTCGACCGCGACCATGGGCTTGACCTGCTGGTTCAACCCCTTCAGGCCGAACAGCGCGATCGGTTCGTCCGCCGGACGCCGCACCGCGCGCCGCTCCTCCCGCCACACCCGGTACGCCGTCGCCAGCCGCCACGGCGCGCAGCCGCGCAGCTGTTCGTAGAGCGTGCGCACCCAGGTGTCGGTGTAGCGCGAGTACCTGTAGTTGATCGGATAGCCGGCCAGCAGGGCGGCGAGGTCGGAGTCGACGTCGACGCCGCAGAGCGTGAGCGCGTCGGTCAACGCGTGCCGGTCGAGCAGGTCGACGATGGGCCGGGCGTGCTCGGCGTCCGGCACCTGCCACCGCCGCTCCGGGGTGGCGTCGCGATGGGCGGTGCTCCACAGCCACGGCAGCTGGTCCCAGCGGTGGTCCTGGTTGGCGCCGATCAGCCCCTCGACGCCGACGGCGAGCTCGTCGCCGGCCGCGCGCACGGCCAGCCAGGGCCCGCGCTTGCTGAGCCGGGCCTCGTATCCGGCGAGGGCGACGACGGCGTTCTTGACGTAGCGGCCGTACCGGTCGCGCGGGAAGTGGTAGCAGAGCCGCTCGTGGTCGAGCGCGGCGACGTGCTGGGCGAGGGCCGCGCGCTGGTCGGGCGGGACGGTGGACTCGTCGACCGCGAGCCGGACCCGCGCGGCGGCCGCCGCCGCGGCCCGGGCGGCGACCTGGCGGGCCACCTCGGTGCGCCGCCGGGCCGGGTCGGCCTTCGGCGGGGTGGAGCGCAGGGTGTCCCGGTAGCCGTGCCAGAGGCGGATCGCGTCGACCACGGCCTCCACGTCGCCCACGAGCCGCCGCGGTGCCCAGACGGCCCGCGGGTCGCCCGGGCCGTCGCCGGGACCCTCCAACGTGGTCACCTCGAAGACGACGTGGTCGGCGATGTCGTACTCCAGGTCGGCGTCGCGCTCCCACGAGCGGCCGTCGGCGGACGGGCCGGCCCCGGCCGACGGGCGGACGGCCACGACGGTGACCTGCATGCTGCCCGAGCCGGCCGGCTCGGGCACGACCAGGCCCGTCAGGCCCTCGGGGATGGCGCCGTAGAGGTCGTAGTAGGGCGTAAGCGTGCCGAACGCGGCGTCGATGCCGAGCTCGCGCAGCCGGTCGGACACACCGGTCAGCAGCTGCTCGCGGCGCTGCCGGTGCCGGTCGAGGGGCTGGGACACGCGGTCATCCTGCCACAGCCCGGGCCGGCGTCAGGGTGCCAGGGAACGGAGCGTGGCGATGTCGCGGGCGTGCCCCTCGTGGGTGGGCCGGGACGGCGTCTCGACGACCACCGGGACGCCCGCGGTCGTCGGGTGGCGCAGCAGCTCCGCGAACGCGGCCGCACCGATCGTGCCGGCGCCGATCGTCTCGTGCCGGTCGCGCAGGGAGCCGCGGGCGTCCTTCGAGTCGTTGGCGTGCACCAGTTGGAGGCGGCCCGGGCCGACCGTCTCGGTCAGCAGGTCCAGCGTCGCGGTCATGCCGCCGGGGGTGGCCAGGTCGTGGCCGGCGGCCCAGGCGTGGCAGGTGTCGAAGCAGACGCCGAGGCGCGGGTGGTGGTCGACCGCCGCGAGGTACGCCGCCAGGTGCTCGACCCGCGACGCCAGGCAGCGGCCGCCGCCCGCGCTCGGCTCGACCAGCAGGGCCGGGCCGCCGGCGCGGTCGAGCAGTGGCAGCAGGGCCTCGCGCACCTGTTTCATCGCCGCGTCGTGGTACGCCGGGACGACGGCGCTGCCGGCGTGGAAGACGACGCCGCGGGCCCCGATCGCGGCACCCCGGTCGAGGGCGTGCGCCAGCGTCGCCACCGAACGCTCCACCGTGGCGGGTGTCGGCGAGCCGAGGTTGACCAGCAGGGACGCGTGGACGTACACGGGCACGCCGCGCTCCGCGCAGCCGTCGCGGAACAGCGCGTCCTGCGCCGGGTCGCCGGGCGGCAAGGCCCAGCCGCGCGAGTTCGAGACGTACACCTGCGCCACGCCCGAGGCCGCCGCGTCGAGGTACGGCAGGGCCGCCCGGGCGATGCCGCCGGCGGTCGGCGTGTGCGAGCCGATGGGGCCGGGCGTCACACGCACAGCAACGTGATCTCCGTCTGCGGCGCGACCTGGGTGTTCTCCGGGACGCTCTGGTTGAACACCGTGCCGTTGGGGTTGACCTGCGGCGTGCCGCGCAGGTTGGCCTGCTGGAGCTGCTGGATCGCCTGCTGGCAGGGCAGGCCGACCACCCGCGGCACCGTGACCAGCGGCGGGCCCTCGCTGACCGTCAACTCGACCTTGGCGCCCTTCTCCACGCCCGCGCCGTCGATCGGGCTCTGCTTGATCACCGTGTCGCGCGGCTCGTCGGACTGCTCGTACGCGATCAACGGCACCAACCCCAGCTGCGTCAGCATCGACCGTGCCTCGCCCAGCGACTTGCCGACCACCCGCGGCACGCTCAGCGGCGCCTTGCCCTTGCTGACCACGACGGTGACCTTGTCGCCGGGCTTCAGCTCGGTGCCGACCTTGGGGTCGACGGCGACCACCACGCCGGCGGGCAGGTTGTCGTCGTAGCGGTCGGGGCCCTTGCTGACGACCAGCTTGGCCTGCTCCAGCTCGGCGGTGGCCAGGTCGAGGGTCATGCCGACCACGTCGGGCACCTGGTAGCGCTCCGGGCCGTTGGAGAGGACCAGCGTGATCGCGCCGCCCTTGACGATCCGGCCCGCGGCGGGCGGGTCCTGGCTGAGCACGACGTCCTTGGCGACGTTCTCGTCGTACCGCGGCGCTCCCCAGGTGATCGTGAAGCCGCCCTTCGCCGCCTGCTGCTCCGCGGCCGCCTTCGCGAGGCCCGCGAGCTGCGGCGCGACCGTGTAGCGGCCCATGCCGTACCACCAGCCGCCGATCGCGGCGACCAGGCCGAGCACGACGATCGACGCCGCGACCGCCATGCGGCCGCGCGGGTTCGCCATGATCGTGCGGTAGCGGCGACCGACGGCCGCGGCCAGGCCACCGCCGCGGTCGTCGGCGTAGTCGTCCGGGTCGGGGACCCGCCGCCGGCCGCCGCGCGGCTCCGCCTGCTCGGGCAGGCGGGCCCAGGACGGCCGCGCCGGCTCCGCGGTGGGTGCGGTGATGCGCGGGATCGCCACGGTACGGGCGGAGACCTGCCGCAGCACGGCGGTGTTGGCGTTGGCGTTGCCGAGGTCGTCGCGCACCTGCTGGACCTCGCCGAGGAAGGCCCCGGCGTCGGTGGGCCGGGCCTGCGGGTCGCGGCGGGTGGCCCGCACGACCAGCTCGTCGACGATCGGCGGGATGCCCGGCACGATCGTGGACGGGGCCGGCACGTCGCGGTCGACGTGCTGCCAGGCGACCTCGACAGGCTGGGCTCCGTCGTAGGGCACGCGGCCGGTGAGCATCTCGAAGAGCACGATGCCGGCCGAGTAGACGTCGGTGCGCGGGTCGGCACGCCCGTCGGTGACCAGCTCCGGTGCCACGTACGCGACGGTGGCCATCAGCTGGCCGCCGTCGGCGTCGGTGGCGCTCGCCTCGACCGCCCGGGCCAGGCCGAAGTCGGCGACCTTGACGACGCTGTCGACGAGGTTGCCGGAGCCCCCCGAGGGAGCCTCGGCGACCAGCACGTTCTCGGGCTTGACGTCGCGATGCACCAGGCCGGCGCGGTGCGCGGCGGCGATCGCGGCCAGCATCTGCTCGAGGATGGCCAGCGCCTCGCCGGGGTTGAGCCGGCGCCGGCGGGCGAGCACCTCGCGCAGCGTGTCGCCGCGGACGTACTCCATCACCAGGTAGGGCAGGCCGGCGTGGACGCCCTGGTCGTAGACCGCGACCACGTTGGGGTGGGTGAGCCGCGCGATGGTCTTGGCCTCGTCGGTGAACCGGTCGAGGAACTGCGGGTCCCGGGCCTGCGCCGGGTGGATGATCTTCAGCGCGACGGTGCGTTCGAGGCGCTCGTCGGTGGCCGTGTAGACCGTCGCCATGCCGCCGCGCGCCACCCGGCCACGGATGCGGTAGCGCCCGTCGACCAGCGTGCCCAAGAGCGAGTCAGCGACCTGGATGTCCATCGGCACGGAGTCTATGTGGCGACGCCGCGTGGACAGAACAGCCGGGCCGCCGGGATGCCCGGATCATGGTCGTCCGTCCTGGTGACGGCGCGGCGACCAGGAGCCGTCGGGGGTCTGTTCGGGTCCCGACGGCTGCGGCGTCGCGGTCGGTGCCGGGCTGCCGGTGGGGTCGGAGCCGGTCGGCGCCGGCGACGGAGACGGGGTCGGGCTCGCGGTGGCGGTGGGTGCCGGCGGCGCCGGGGTCCGCGACTCCTCCGGGATCGGGTGACCCGTCGGCGGCACCGGGCCGGGGTCGCCTCCACCGGCCGGCGGCGCGCCGTCGCCCGTACCGCCGCCACCGGGGTGGCCCGTCGCGGCCTGGCGGCCGGCGTCGGTGAGCGGGCCACCCGACCGGGCCGTCCGCCCGGCTTCGCCCGGTGGCGCCGGGTCGGCCGGGCGGGAGCCGGTGCCGGCCGCGCCGGCGACGGCCGCCGGCGGCGCCTCCTGGGCGGCGGCCTCCGGCGCCAGGATCGCGCCGAGCCCGTTGACCACCCCGAAGTACGTCCCGACGGCGCTCACGACCGCGAACGCGCCGAAGCCGGCGGTGGCGAGGAGCCGGCGGCGCGGCGCGGGCCGGGCGTTCTCGGGGAACACGAGCTCCGTGGTCACCTCGGCGCTGGCCCGCCGCGCGCGCCAGCGGTCGATGTCGTAGCGCAGCGAGCGCCACGCGGCCGTCAGTTCCGTGCGCAGCCCCTGGCGGGTCAACGTCGCTTTCCTTCCGCTTCGTCCGGGTGACCGGCGTCGTTCGGTGGTGCGGCGCCGCGTCGGCGTGGCAATGTGAGCGGGTGACCGAAACCGTTCCCGCGCAGTGGCTGCCCTTGCCCGACGTGGCGGAGCGCCTCGGCGTGTCGATCAGCAAGGTGCACCAGATGGTGCGCGACGGCTCGTTGCTCGCGGTCCGGCGCGACGGAGCCCTGCGGGTGCCGGCGGAGTTGGTGGCCAACCGCACCGTGCGCAAGCACCTGCCGGGCGTCCTCACGTTGCTGCACGACGCTGGGTACAACGACGAAGAGTGCCTGCGGTGGCTGTACTCGCCGGACGACACGCTGCCGGGCGTGCCGGCGGTCGCGCTCGGCGGTGACCGGGCGACCGAGGTGAAACGCCGGGCCCAAGCGCTGGGTTTCTAGCCTTTTGACCCGTTTCGTCTATCTGGCGGTGCTGGCCGGCTGCCTGGCCGCCGCGCTGTGGTTGGAGCCGGTGTTCCGCGTCAACGTGCTGCGCCGGTGGCGCCGCCTGCTCGCGACGCTCCTGCCGGTCGTCGTGGTGTTCGCGCTCTGGGACCTCGCGGCGATCGCGGCGGGCCACTGGACGTTCGACCCGCGCCAGACCACCGGGGTCGTGTTCCCCGGCGGCCTGCCCCTCGACGAGCTGCTGTTCTTCGTCGTGGTGCCGCTGTGCGCGGTGCTCGGCTTCGAGGCGGTCCGCGCGGTGACCCGATTGCCGGCGGGCGACGAGTGACCTACACGGCCGCCGCGCTGGTCGGCGCCGCCGCCGCGGTGCTGGTCGACCTGTTCGTGCTCCGCACGCGGCTGGTGCTGCGAGCGGTCTTCTGGGCGACGTACCCGATCATCGTGTTCTTCCAGCTGCTGTCCAACGGCATCCTGACCGGGCGGCACGTCGTCCGCTACGACCCGGCGGCGATCCTCGGCGCGCGGATCGCGTACGCGCCGGTGGAGGACCTGGTGTTCGGGTTCGCGCTGGTGCTGTTCACGCTCTCGCTCTGGGTGTTCTGGGGCCGGCGCGGCGTTCAGCGCACGCCGGTGGCCGGCGACGGCTCGCGGCTGCTCGGCCGCGTCCGGGAGCGCCGGCGCCGCTGAACCGCGACCGCGACCACCGCGGCGACGAGGACGACGTCGAGGATCGCGCCGGGCAGCTTGGTCAGCACGGCCAGGCCCAGCCCGTTGGGCAGGACCAGCGCGGTGACCGCCACGGTGGCCGCGCCGAGCCGGGCCGCGGTGCGGGCGGTGACGGCGCACGCGAGGACGGCCACGGGTGCCAGCGCGTACCACGGGTAGAAGACCGGCAGGAGGACGGCGGCCGCCGCCATCGCGGCGCCGCACGCGGCGACGACGACCCGCGCGGCCCCGTCGCGACCGTCCCACACCGCCCGGAGCGCGCGCCAGCCCAGGACGAGGCACGCGACGGCGAGGACGCCGAACCCGGCGGCCCGGCCGGCCGCGACCGCGGTGTCGAAGGCGGCCGGCGAGCCCGCCACCCGCAGCACGTAGCCGGCCGCCATGCCGACGCCGGTGGGCACGGACGTCCACTGGACGAGGCTGCCGGTGTCCGACAACGACCCGGCCCAGCCCAGGCCGAGGCCGGTGGCCAGGCTCGCGGCGGTGAACGCGGCCGCCGCGCCGAGGGTGGTCGCCCCGGCCGCGCCGGCCACGGGCCGCCAGCGCCGTGGCCGCCCGGCGGCGGCCGCCGCGGCCAGCGCCACGAACGGGAGGGCGAGCAGCGCCGTGACCTTGACCGCGACCGCCAGGCCGAGCAGCGCGCCGGCCGCGACCGCCGGGGCCCGGGAACCGGCCCGGCCGGCGAGGGCGGTGGCCAGCGCCGCGACGGTGAGGCCCGCGACCAGGGCGTCGTTGTGCGCGCCGGAGACCAGGTTGACGGCGACCAGGGGTGAGAGCAGGGCCAGCCACCGCGCGGTGCCCGGGTCGGCGCCGGTGGCGCGGGCGAGGCGGCCGGCGTACGCGGCGACCAGCACCCCGCCGGCGAGGGCGACGAGCCGCAGCACCGTGACCGCCACGGCGAGCTGGTCGCCGGCCGCGCGGGCGAGCACCGCCGCGACGCCGGAGAGCGCGATCGCCACCGGACCGTACGGGGCCGGCGTGTCCCGCCACAGGTCCGGCACCGCCCCGGCCCACGGGCACCCGCCGCCGGCCGCGCCGGTCGCGTACGGATCGCCGCCGGACAGCCAGACGTCGCCCTGGCAGGCGTACGAGTAGACGTCCCGGCTCGCCAGCGGCGGCGCGAGCAGGAACGGCAACGCCCACAGCGCGGCGGTGACCAGCAGCCACCGGGTGTCCACCTCGCCGAGCCGGCCGCGCAGCCGCCACCACGCCGCCGTGAACAGGGCCAGGCCCACGATCCAGGCGGCGAGGCCGAGCCAGAAGCCCACACCGGGAGTGCCGGGACCGCGCAGGCCGGCGCCGGGGTCGCCACCGGGCAGCGCGCCGGCCCCGTAGGCGCCGCCGGCGACGAGCACGCCCGCGGCGAACCCGCCGGCGCGGATCAGGGTCGGGCCGGCCACGCCGTCGATGGTCGCACGGGCCCGCGGGTCAGAGGCCGCGGTGGGTGGCGGCGTGCGCCAGCTCCACGAGCACGGCGCGGGCCTCAAGCTCGATCGGCGCCGCGTCGATCGCGGCCAGTGCCCCGTCGAGGAGGGTGGCGATGCGCCGCTCGGTGCGCTCGGCGGCGCCGCTGGCCATGATCACGGCGCGCAGCCGGGCGATCCCGGCGGCGTCGAGATCGGGGGCCCCGAGCAGCCGATCGAGGTCCCGGCGGCCGGCGGCGTCGGCGGTCTCGCGGGCGGCCGCGATCAGGTACGTGCGCTTGCCCTCGCGCAGGTCGTCCCCGGCCGGCTTGCCGGTCAGCTCCGGGTCGCCGAACACGCCGAGGAGGTCGTCGCGGAGCTGGAACGCCTCGCCGAGCGGCAGCCCGTACGCCGAATAGGCGGCGACCACCTCCGGACCCGCGCCGGCGAGGGCGGCGCCGAGCAGCAGCGGCCGCTCGACCGTGTATTTGGCGGACTTGAGGCGGGCCACCTTGCCGGCCCGCTCGACCGAGGTCGTGCCGGTCACCTGGGTGAGGACGTCGAGGTACTGCCCGATGGTCACCTCGGTGCGCATCTCGTCGAAGACGGGCCTGGCCCGCGACAGCGTGGCCGGGTCGATGCCACCGGCGTGCAGCAGCTCGTCGGACCAGACCAGGCAGAGGTCGCCGAGGAGCACGGCGGCCGCCTCGCCGAAGCCGTCGGGGTCGCCGGACCAGCCCTCCGCGCGGTGGCGGCCGGCGAAGCGCCGGTGCACCGAGGGCTCGCCGCGGCGCGTGTCGGAGCGGTCGATGAGGTCGTCGTGGATGAGGGCACTCGCCTGGAGGAACTCCAGCGCGGCGAGTGCGGTGACCACCTGGTCGGAGTCGGCGCCGCCGGCGCCGCGGTAGCCCCAGTAGCCGAACGCCGGCCGCAGCCGCTTGCCGCCCCGCAGCACGAAGGCCTCGACCGCGTCGGCGACCGGCGCCAGCGCGTCGTCGACAGCCACCATCCACTCCCGCCGGTCCGCGAGGAACCAGGCCAGCGCCTTGTCGACCCGCGCGCGCAGCTGCGCGCGGTCGGTGGCGGCGGTGGTCGGGCTGGGTTCGGTCACCCCCCGACGCTACATGCACGGCCCGACGGTGGTGCCCGCACGGCGGACACCACCGTCGGCGCGGTGCTCAGCCGGCCGCCGCCGCGCGCCGCACGGAGCCGGCACCGGCGGACCGAGCGGCCTCCGCACACGCTCGGACACCGGCGGGCGGCTGCCCGGACGCCGCGCGCCGGCGGCTAGCCCTCGGGCTCATCGCCGGCCGTGCCGGGCGGGGTCGCGGACCGCCCGGCCGGGCGGGGGACCCAGGGCCGGGCGGCGACGCGGCGGGCCGCGTAGTCGCGGGCCGCGGGGAGGCCGGCGTGCGGGACGAACCGCTCGCCGAGCGTGTCGAGCAGCTCCAGGGCCCGGATCGAGCCCGACCGGATCGTCTCGGTCAGGGCCTCCCCCGCCATCAGCGCGGCACCCTCGGCCTCGCCGGCATCGAGCCGTGCCCGCGCCAGCCAGGCCTTGTCGAGCGCGGCGGTGCGCGGCTGGCCGCACCGGGCCACGGCCCGGTCCAGGAGCGGCAGCGCGGCCCGGGGCCGGCCCAGCGCGGCGAGGCAGCGGCCGGCCAGCGCGTCCAGCTCGGCCGCGTCGACCCAGTAGAGCCAGGGTGGGTCGCCGCCGGCCGCGCGCCGGTCGGCCACCCGCCGCGCGGCCGTGAGCGCCTGCTGGGCGGCGTCGTGCAGGCCGGCCGCGGCGGCGGCGAACGCGATGCGGTGCAGGAGCAGCGCGCGGCCGGTGGCGGGAGTCGCGCGGTGGGCCCCCGCGTAGGCGGTGCGGGCCAGGAGCAGGGCCGGGCCCGGATCGCCCGTCGCGGCGAGCAGGTGGCTCGCCGAGCCCAGCACGTGGCCGGCGAGCGGGCGGTCGCCGGCGACGGCCGCCGCGGTGAGGGCCGACCGGTAGGCGGCCAGGGCCCCGGCCGGGTCGCCCGCGTCCGCGAGCGTCCACCCGCGGAGCTGGTCGACCTCGGCGAGCAGCCGGGCGGCCGGACCCGGCACCGCGGCCCCGTCGGGACCGGCGGCGGCGTCGCTCGCGGCCCGGGCCAGGGCCTCCACCCGGTCGGCCAGGTCGACGCCGCCGACCAGGTCGTCGAGCCGCCGCGCCGCGGCGAGCCGGGCCGCGACCTCGGCCAGCGCCGGCCCGTCGCCGCCGGGCGGCCGCGCGCCGACCAGCGGTGGCAGCTCACCGGTCAGCCAGGCGTGCGCACGGCCGATGAGGTCGAGGCTCAGCCGGTCGCGGCCCGCCGGCGGGGGTGCGCTCGGCGCGCGGTCGGCCAGACGGTGGCGCAGTCGCGCGCGGTCGGCCGCGGTGGCCAGGTCGGCGAGCGGGGTGTCGAGGACGGCGGCCAGCCAGCCGAGCCAGAACCCGCCGGGCACGCGCTCCTCGCGCTCCCAGCGGCTGACCTCGTGGCGGCTCACGGTCGGTGTGCCGGACGCCGCGCAGAGCTGCTCGGCGAGGCGCAGCTGGCTCCAGCCCCTGCGGAGGCGCAGCTGTGCGAGGACGGGGCCGAACGACGGATCGCGTCCGGCCGGGTCGAACGGGTGCGGGGGTAAAGCGGTCATGGCTCCCTCCCGGGCATGTGCACGGTGACCCCCGGAGCCGCCCGGATGGCGGCCCCCACGCACCGGCCACCGGGCCGCGCGAGCGGCCCGCGGTGCGCGGAACAGTCCTACCGCGTGGGTGTGACGTTTTTGGGCCGGCGGCGGGCGACGGCCGCCGCGCCACCCGCCGGGCACCGACCCTCGGTCGGCATGGCGGCGCGGGGCCAACCGGTAGGCTCGGACCCGTGGCGCTCGGACTCCCCTCGATCCTTCCCGGATCGCAACCGTCGATCGGTGACCTCGTCCGTGCGGGCGGCCCCACCTTCTCGTTCGAGTTCTTCCCGCCCAAGACGCCGGCGGGCGAGGTGCAGCTCTGGCGGGCGATCCGCGAGCTGGAGCCGCTGCGGCCCTCGTTCGTCTCCATCACCTACGGCGCCGGCGGCACGACCCGCGACACGACGGTCGCGGTGACCGAGCGGGTCGCCACCGAGACCACGCTGCTGCCCATGGCGCACCTGACCGCCGTCAACCACTCGGTCGCCGAGCTGCGCAACGTGATCGGGCGGCTGGCCGGCGCCGGCATCCGCAACATCCTGGCCGTGCGCGGGGACCCGCCCGGCAACCCCACCGGCGAGTGGATCCGCCACCCCGAGGGCGTGCTCTACGCCGAGGAGCTGGTCCGGATCATCCGGGAGTCCGGCGACTTCTGCGTCGGCGTCGCCGCCTTCCCCTACAAGCACCCCCGCTCGCCCGACATCGCCACCGACACCGCGAACTTCATCCGCAAGTGCCGCGCCGGCGCCGACTTCGCGATCACGCAGATGTTCTTCGACGGCGACGACTACCTGCGGCTGCGCGACCGGGTGGCGGCCGCCGGCTGCGACACGCCGATCATCCCGGGCGTGATGCCGGTGACCCAGATCGGCACGATCGCCCGCTCCGAGCAGCTCTCCGGCGCGCCGTTCCCGCCCGCGCTGGCGGCCCAGTTCGCGCGCGTCGCCGACGACCCCGACGCGGTGCGCCAGCTCGGCATCGAGCAAGCCAGCCGGATGTGCCGCCGGCTGCTCGACGAGGGCGTTCCCGGCATCCACTTCATCACCCTCAACCGGTCCACCGCGACCCGCGAGGTCTGGCAGCACCTCAAGGCCGACGCGCGGGTGTGACCTCGGGGGCCGGCCGGCGTTGAGCTGACGTGGGCACACGGGTGGTGGACTGGGACGAGTACGCGACGCGCTGGGCGGCCCTGCACGGCGGCTTCGACCCGCGCCGCGCCGGCACGGTGGTGCGCGGCTGGCTGCGGACGGCGTACCGCATCGGCGCCACCCTCGGCCGCTGGCGGGTGACACCGACCGCGGTGACCGTCGCGGGCCTGCTCTGCTGCGCCGGCGTCCCCGTCACCGCGACCGCCGCGCCGACCGGGCTGTTCGCCGGCGCCGCGCTGGTGCTGCTGGCCGCCGTCGCCGACAGCGTCGACGGCGCGGTCGCGCTGGCCACCGACCGCGCCAGCCGCCTGGGGTACGTGTACGACTCGACCGCCGACCGCCTCGGCGAGGCGTGCTGGCTGGCCGCGTTCTGGGTGGTCGGCGTCCCGGTCCCCCTGGTGGTCGCCGCGGGCGGCCTGACCTGGCTGCACGAGTACGTCCGGGCCCGCGCCGTCGCCGCCGGCATGACCGAGATCGGCACCGTCACGGTCGGCGAACGCCCGAGCCGCGTCATCGTGACGGTGCTGGCGCTGCTCGCGGGCGGCGCGGCCGGCCTCGTCCAGCACGACCTGGCCGCCGGCACGATGACCGTGCTCCTCGCCGTCTGGGTCCTGCTCGCCGTCTTCGGCCTGGCCCAGCTGCTCCGCGCCGTCCGCACCATCCTCCGGTAGCGACACGCCGTCGCCGGCTGCGGACCGGACCGCCATCGGCGACAATGGAGCATGGCGTCGATAACGGACCGTATCCGGAACTTCCTGCGCAGCCCGCAAGGGCAGCGGCTCGTGCGTCAGGGCCGGGAGCAACTCAACAAGCCGGAGAACCAGCGCCGCCTGCGGCAGCTCGCCGACCGGCTCCGCAAACGCCGCTAGCCGGCCCGACCCGCCGCCGACGGCTCCGGCGGCAGAGGAGGCCGGGTAGGCAGCGCGACCGCCCAGCCACTGCCGACCAGCCCGGCCTCGGCCGGGCCGTCGTCTACCGGCTCACCCGGGCGGGGCACCGCGCCGCTAGCCCTCGTCGGCGCCGACGGCGTGTGACGTTCCCGGGCGGCGGTACGGGACGACGCGGTCCTTGCCCGCGGCCTTGGCGGCGTAGAGGGCCAGGTCGGCCTCCCGCAGGACGAGCGTCGCCGGACGTGCCGCGAGCGGGCCCGCCGTCACCCCAATGCTCGTGCTGATCGCCAGTTCGCCGTCCGGGGACGGGTACGGCTGGCGGAGCCGGTCGCAGACCGCCGTGCCGAACGCCAGGCCCGCCGGCTCGTCGGAGCCGGTGAGGAGGATCGCGAACTCGTCGCCGCCGAGCCGGACCAGGGTGCCCGCCGGAGGGACCAGCGCGGTCAGCCGGCGGCCGACCTCGACCAGCACTTGGTCGCCGGTCTGGTGGCCCAGCGAGTCGTTGATCTCCTTGAAGCCGTCGAGGTCGAGCATGAGCAGCGCGTGCGGCCGGTCCGGCGTCAGCGACTCCAGGCGCTCGCTCAGCACCGACCGGTTGGCGAGGCCCGTCAGCGGGTCGTGCGCCGCCCGGTACGCCAGCTCCGCCTGCAGCGACTCCAGCTCCCCGACGGCGGCGGTCAGCTGGGTGTTGCGGCGGCCGGCCACCCGGGCGGTCAGCGAGAGGCGCCAGACGAGCAGCAGCGCGATCAGGCCGCTGGCCAGCACCGGCACGCCGAACTCCGCGACCGATGCCGGGTTGAACCGGCCCGGGACGACCGCCACCACCCAGGCCAGCGGGCCGAGCAGGGTCAGGACGACGAACAGCGCGCGCCGCGGCCGGCTCAGCCGGGCCGCCGCCGCGCCGTGGTGCCGTCGCGGTACGGGCTCGGTGACGGAGGGATGCAGCAGCGCGGCGGCGACGAGGACGGTGTACGCGGTGACCAGCGCGCCGGTGTCGGTGATCCGCCCGCTCATCGGGTAGCCGACCGACGCGGCGACCAGGGCGAGCGACCCCGCGATCTGGCTCGCCACCGCGGCGATCGCCAGCCGGAGCGCCGGCGCGCGGGGTCGTGCCACGAACAGGAACCGGACCAGCGCGCCGGCGACCAGCGCGGCGCCGATCGGCCGCAGGCGGTAGCCGGCCGCACCCGCGCCGGCGGACGCCAGGTGGCCGTGCAGCAGGAACAGCCAGAAGAGGAGGAACAGCCCGAGGCCCACCACCGACGCGTCCAGGATGTCGGAGAGATCCGCGTCCGGTCCCACTCCGCCGAGCAGCAGGACGCCGAGGGCGATCACGGGATAGAGGATGGTCACGCGGATCTCCGGCGCGCCGAACGCCTGGTCGGCGATCACCGGGCGGTCGGTCACCCCGACGTAGACCCGGGAGACCGCGATCAGCTCCGATCCCACGGTCAGGACCCACCAGGCCACCGGGCGGTACGGGCGGGCCCCGCGCGGTGCCACCAGCGCCACGACCGAGATCAGGAAGGCCGCGGTCGACGCCACCGCGGTGGGAATCGACGCGTCGGCGGCCACCGCCGCGAGCACCAGCGCGCCGCCGACGCCGAGGAAGGCCCAGGCGGGCCACCGCCTCGGGCCGGTGGTGGTCATGTCAACCCCCGTTGACCGGTCACGACCGCCGGGCAGGACGCCGGTCAGGGCGTCACCAGTTACAGCAAAGCACGCGCCGGGTGTCAGCCGCGAAAAACCGTTGGGAGGACGGCCGCCGCGTGGTCGATGCCGGCGTCGTCCACGTCGTAGTGGGTGACCAACCGCGCGGTGCGGGGGCCGAGCACGGAGACGAGGACACCCCGGTCGCGGGCGGCGGCCGCGAGGGCGTGCGCGTCGATCGGGGCCTTGCGCAGGTCGAGCGGGACGATGTTGGTGCGGACGGGCCCCGCCACCACGCCGAACGGCGCGAGCGCCTCGGCCAGCCGGGCGGCCCGCCGGTGGTCGTCGGCCAGGCGGGCGATGTGGTGGTCGAGCGCGTACAGCCCGGCGGCGGCGAGCACGCCGGCCTGCCGCATGCCGCCACCCATCCGCTTGCGGATCGTCCGGGCCCGCGCGATCCGCTCGGCCGACGAGACGACCAGGGACCCGACCGGCGCGCCGAGGCCCTTGGACAGGCAGACGGAGAGGGTGTCGAAGAGCGCGCCGTAGGTCGCCAGCGGCACCCCGTCGGCGACGTGCGCGTGCCAGATCCGCGCGCCGTCGCAGTGCAGGGCGAGGCCGGCCTCGTCCGCGACCGCCCGCAGGGACTCCACCGTGGACAGCGGGACGACCCCGCCGCCGCCCCGGTTGTGCGTCTGCTCGACGGCGATCGCGCGGGTGGGCACGCCGGGGTAGCCGTCCGGGCGGACCAGCGCGGCGACCGCGTCGGGGTCGATGTCGGCGCCGACGGCCGGCCAGGTGCGGGTGGAGACGCCGCCGATCGCGGCCGCGGCGCCGAGCTCGTACGTCACCACGTGCGCGTCGGCGTCGCAGAGCAGCTCCTCGCCGGGCGGCACGACGAGCTGGATGGCGATCTGGTTGGCCATCGAGCCGGTCGGCGCGAACAGCGCCGCCTCATGGCCGAAGAGGGCGGCGACCCGCTCCTCGAGCGCGTTGACCGTCGGGTCCTCGCCGTAGACGTCGTCGCCGACCTCGGCGGCCGCCATCGCGGCCCGCATGCCCGCCGGGGGCCGGGTGACGGTGTCGGAGCGGAGGTCGACCAGGTCAGCCACGGAGCATCTCCGCCACGAGGAAGGCCAGCTCCAGCGACTGCTGGGTGTTGAGGCGCGGGTCGCAGGCGGTCTCGTACCGGCCGGGGAGGTCGAGGTCCTCGATGCCCTGCGCGCCGCCCAGGCACTCGGTGACGTCCTCGCCGGTCAGCTCCACGTGCAGGCCGCCGGGGTGGGTGCCGAGCCCGCGGTGCACCTCGAAGTAGCCGAGCACCTCGTCGACGATCCGGTCGAAGTGGCGGGTCTTGTAGCCGTTGGACGACTCGTGCGTGTTCCCGTGCATCGGGTCGCACTGCCAGACGACCTTGGCGCCGGCCGCGGTCACCTTCTCGATGATCGGCGGCAGCGCGTCGCGGACGCGGTGGTTGCCCATCCGGGAGATCAGCGTGAGCCGGCCGGGGATGTTGTGGGGGTTGAGCTTCTCGCACAGCTCGATCGCCTGCTCGGGGCTGGTGGTCGGGCCGAGCTTGACGCCGATCGGGTTGACCAGGCGGGACATGAAGTCGACGTGCGCGCCGTCGATGCGCCGGGTCCGCTCGCCGATCCAGAGGAAGTGCCCGGACAGGCCGTACGCCTTGCCGTCGGAGACCCGGGTGAGCGCGCGGTCGTACTCCAGGGCCAGGGCCTCGTGCGAGCAGTAGAGGGTGACCGTGCGCAGGGCCTCGTCGTCGGTCATCCCACAGGCCCGGATGAACGCCAGCGCGCGGTCGATCTCGCGCGCGATCGCCTCGTACCGCTCGCCGGCCGGCGAGTCGCGGACGAAGCCCTTGTTCCAGTCGTGGACGGCGTGCAGGTCGGCGAGGCCCCCGGAGAGGTAGGCCCGCAGCATGTTCATCGCCGCCGCGGCGTTGGCGTACGCGCGGATCATGCGCTGCGGGTCGGCGACCCGGGCCTCCGGCGTGGTCTCCAGCGAGTTGATCATGTCGCCGCGGTACGACGGGAGGCCCAGCGCGTCGGTCGCCGACGAGCGGGGCTTGGTGTACTGCCCGGCCACCCGGGCGACCTTGACCACCGGCAGCGAAGCGCCGTAGGTGAGGACGACGGCCATCTGGAGCAGCGTGCGCGCGTTGGCGAGCAGGTGGCTCTCGGTGTTGTCGGCGAACGTCTCGGCGCAGTCGCCGCCCTGGAGCAGGAACGCCTTGCCTTCGCAGACCAGCGCGAGCCGCTCGCGGAGCTGGTCGACCTCGTACGGCGCGACGATGGACGGCACATTGTCGAGCACCTGGCAGACCTCGTCGACCACGGCCGGGTCCGGCCACGGCGGCGTCTGGTCGCGCGGCAGCTCGCGCCAGCGGTCGAGGCCGAGCGCCTGGTCTTCGGCCGAGTCGGCGGCGGGGCGGGAGGTCTGCGGGCCCAGGGTCGCGACCCCCGGGTAGCTCAACTGATGCCACTCTTGGCGCATGACGGCAAGACTACGGCCGTCGGGGTGGCCGCCCGGAGCCGAGGTGGCCATCCGTTAGGAAGGGCCCCTTCCTCACGGCTAGCCGTGAGGAAGGGGCCCTTCCTAACATGGCCCGGTCACGGGGAAGCGGTCGGCGACGGCGGCGACGGCAGGGACGGCAGGACCAC
>Ga0164243_10001166_pt1 | contig 45428 bp, 37 predicted proteins | sample OricompcompostOP_FD_108781 | JGI IMG/M metagenome (GOLD analysis project Ga0164243, IMG submission 108781) | Organic Plus compost microbial communities from Emeryville, California, USA - Original compost - Organic plus compost (OP) | ecosystem: Engineered > Solid waste > Mixed feedstock >...
ATCGGCGGCACCCGCGCCGGCGTCATCAAGACGACCTTCACCGAGGAGACCGAGACCGACCTCTTCGGCGAGCAGGCCGTGCTCTGCGGTGGCATGAGCCACCTCGTGCAGGCCGGCTTCGAGGTGCTCACCGAGGCGGGCTACCAGCCGCAGATCGCCTACTTCGAGGTGCTGCACGAGCTGAAGCTCATCGTCGACCTCATGTGGGAGGGCGGCATCGCCAAGCAGCGCTGGTCGATCTCGGACACCGCGGAGTTCGGCGACTACGTCTCCGGCCCGCGCGTGATCGACGCCGGTGTGAAGGAGCGGATGAAGGGCGTGCTCGCCGACATCCAGTCCGGTGCGTTCGCGCAGCGTTTCATCGCGGACCAGGACAACGGCGCGCCGGAGTTCCTCGCCCTCCGCGAGAAGGAGCAGGGGCACCCGATCGAGGCCACCGGCAAGGAGCTCCGTGCGCTGTTCGCGTGGAAGCAGACCGACGAGGACTACGTCGAGGGCAGCGCCGCGCGCTGACCGGCGGAGTCTCCGAGAAACGGGCGTCCCTTCGGGCGCCCGTTTCTTGCTCGACGGAGACATCCGATGTCTGTGCGAGGATGGGGGGGCGCCACGAGGGCGGCCCCCCGATCTGAGGAGCGATGATGCGACAGCAGTGGTTCGACGAGGCGCGGTTCGGCATGTTCGTGCACTTCGGCCTGTACAGCGGTGCCGCCAGGCACGAGTGGGTGCAGAACTACGAGCGGCTGAGCGCTGAGGAGTACCGCGTGTACTTCGACCACTTCGACCCCGACCTCTTCGATGCCCGCGCCCTGGCCCGCCGGGCGAAGGCCACGGGCATGGGCTATGTCGTGCTCACCACGAAGCACCACGAGGGCTTCTGCCTCTGGGACTCGGCGCTCACCGACTACACCTCGGTCCATGCCTGCGGGCGGGACCTCGTCCGCGAATACGTCGACGCGCTCCGCGAGGAGGGGCTGCGGGTGGGCCTGTACCATTCGCTGATCGACTGGCACCACCCCGACTTCACGGTGGACGGCAACCACCCGCGTCGCGACGACGACGCCGAGCGGGAGCGCAACGCCCATCGCGACATGGCCCGGTACCGGGAATACCTGCACGGCCAGGTCCGCGAGCTGCTCACCGGCTACGGCGAGATCGACTACCTCTTCTTCGACTTCACCTACCCGGAGGAGCAGGGCGGCTGGGCGGGCAAAGGGCCCGAGGACTGGGGCGCGGAGGAGCTGCTCGCCCTGTGCCGCGAGCTTCAGCCCGGCATGCTGGTGAACGACCGGCTCGGCATCCCGGCGGACTTCGTCACGCCCGAGCAGTACCAGCCGACGGCGCCGATCGTGAAGGACGGCGTGCCACAGGTGTGGGAGGCCTGTCAGACGATCAACGGGTCCTGGGGCTATCACCGCGACAACCACGACCAGAAATCCTCCGACCTGCTCGTCCGGATGCTGGCCGACTCGGTCTCGATGGACGGGAACATGCTGCTCAACGTCGGCCCGGACGGGCGCGGAGCGCTCGCGCCGCGCGACGAGGCGGTGCTGGCCGAGATCGGGGAGTGGATGCGACGGCACCGGAGGGCGATCGTCGGGGCGGGGCATGCGTCCTTCGCCCCGCCGCGCGAGGGCGTCTACACTCGCCGCGGCGATCGTCTGTACCTTCACCTGTTCACCTGGCCGCTCGGCTTCGTGCACCTGCCGGGGCTGGCGGGCGAGGCGACCTACGCGCGCTTCCTGCACGACGGCTCCTGGCTGCGCATGTCCGTGACCGATCCGGAGCAGCAGGCCGACTACCTGACGCCGGCGGGGGAGGCCCCGGGGACGCTCACGGTGCATCTCCCGGTGCGGCGCCCCGACGTGCTGCTCCCGGTGATCGAGCTGACGCTCCGTTCCTGAGAGCGGCGTTTCGGCGCGAGATCCGAGGTGTGACCAGTCTTTCGGGGCGGTCATACCTCGGATCTCTTTTGCGTGCGCGGTCAGCGATCACCCACGAAAGATCACGGGAACCTCACGATCCTGAGCAAACATCCGATGTTCGGGTGGATATTGGTGGGATCTTCTGTCAGGATTGAGAGACAACCCGAACAACTTCGTTCAATCTCGAACAAAGTATTGCCTGTCGTGCCTGAGGAGGCATTCAATGAAGAAGATTCACCTCGTTCCCGCGGCGGCCGTCACGGTGGGCGCCGCTCTCGTCCTCACCGGCTGCGGCGGAGGAGGGGCTCCCGCCGCGGACGGCGACACGATCGTCGTCGACATGTGGTCCGGCAGCGAGTCGGACACCAAGGCTCTCGAGGCGCAGATCGCCATCGCGCAGAAGGCGAACCCCGACGTCAAGATCAAGCTGCAGACCGCCCCGTGGAGCGACTTCTTCACGAAGCTCACCACGAACATGGCCAGCGGGAACATGGCCTGCATCACCGGGATGAGCGGCGCCCAGCTCGGCGGCTACACCGGCGGCTTCCGCGAGCTGACGGACGCGGACCTCAAGACGGCCGGCATCGACTGGAAGGACTTCACCCCCAGCGCCGACGGCATCCTCAGCTTCGAGGGCAAGCTCTACGGCGTCCCCTTCGACGTCGCCACGATGCTCGTGTACTACAACCAGGACATGCTGACGGCGGCCGGCGCGCCGACCCCGCAGGTCGGCTGGACCTTCGACGACTTCGACGCCACGGCGGCCGCGGCGACGAAGAACGGCAAGTACGGCTTCGGCATGGGCATGGGCGGCTACCAGTGGATGTCGTTGCCGATCGCGTACTCCGCGACCCAGCCGGCCTCCGAGGACGGCACGCTGCACATCGACGACAAGGCCTTCGTTGACGCCGCCACCTGGTACGCGGGCCTGGTCACCGAGAAGAAGGTCGCCGCTCCCGTCGCCTCGGCCTCCGACACCGGATGGGGCGAGAACCAGTACACGGGTGGCAACGCGGCCATGGCGGTCGACGGCACGTGGAACGCGGTGAGCTACCTGAACAACGAGTCCGGGTTCGCGGCCGGGATGGTGCCGCTGCCGGCGGGGGCGAAGGGCAACCCCGGCCCGATCCTCGGCTCGGGCTACGGCATCTCCAAGACCTGCAAGAACCCGGACGCGGCCCTGAAGGTCCTCGGATCGCTTCTCGGAAGCGATGCGCAGGACTACATCGCCTCGTCGGGGCGCTCGTACCCCGCGCGCCTGAGCTCGCAGCCGCTCTACTTCGACTCGATCGACGAGAAGCACCGTGCCCAGGTCAAGACCGTGTTCGAGGCCGCCTTCGCCGACACGGTGCCGATGTACATGACCAAGAACTGGCAGAAGCTCGACAGCTACATCCAGCCCAACCTCGTCAGCGTCTACAACGGCCAGATGACGATGAAGGACCTGCTCGCCAACGCCCAGGCGCAGTTCGGCAACTGAGCCGCCGGCGGCGGCAGCGCCGCAGAGCAGCAGCACCGTAGAGCAGAGACAGAGAGAACCGAGATGACGATCACGACGAGACGTCGAGGGTCGCTCGCCAAGGTCGAGGCCCGCCAGGCGCTGGGATTCGCCAGCCCAGCCCTGGTGGGGCTCGCCCTGTTCACGATCGTGCCCGTGGGGCTCTCGATCGTGATGAGCGTCTTCAACTGGCCCACCTTCGGCGACCGCACCTTCACGGGCGTGGACAACTACGTCAAGCTGTTCACCTCCAGCCCGGACTTCTGGCCGGCGCTGCGCAACTCCGCGGTCTACACCGTCCTCTACGTGCCCCTCAGCGTCGCGCTCTCGCTGCTGCTGGCGCTGGGTCTGGGACCGCGGATCCGCGGGAGGGGAGCGCTGCGGGTGCTCTTCTTCATCCCGGTCGTGACGCCGATGGTCGCCAACGTCCTGGTGTGGAAGATGCTGCTGCAGCCGCAGGGGCTCATCAACGGCGCCTCGCAGAGCTGGTTCGGCGTCCAGCTCCCCAACTTCCTGGCGGACCCCTCGTGGGCGATGATCATGGTCGTCGTCATGAGCGTCTGGCAGGGGCTCGGCTACAACATGCTGATCTTCTCGGCGGCCCTGGAGCAGCTCCCCGAGAGCGTGCTGGAGGCGGCCAGCATCGACGGGGCGCAGGGGCTCCGTCGGGTGTGGAGCATCATCATCCCGATGATCTCGCCGTCGATCTTCTTCGCGACGATCATGACGATGATCACGAGCCTCCAGGTCTTCGTCCAGCCGCAGATGCTCACGGGCGGAGGGCCGGGCAACGCCACCAAGCCGCTCGTCATGTACATCTGGGAGCAGGGCTTCACGTTCGGCGACCTGGGGCTGGCCGCCGCGGGAGCGTGGATCCTCTTCGCCATCATCATCCTCATCACCGGCTTCCAGTTCGCCGCGCAGAAGAAGTGGGTGCACTATGAGCACTGAGACCCTCGTCCTCGACGCCGAGCGGCGCGGCGGCCGCCGGTCGTCGCGCGCGCGTGGCGCGACGACGACCCCCGGCGCCAGGGTGCGGCTCGTCCTCGGGCACGTCGTCATCTACCTCGCGGCACTGATCTTCGTGTCGCCCCTCGTCTACGCCTTCTTCTCCGCGCTCAAGCCGAACACCGAGATGTTCTCGATGCCGCCGACGCTCATCGGGTCGGAGCTGAAGTGGGGGAACTTCGCCGAGGTCTTCGCCTACGGCCCGTTCGTCACCTACATCCTGAACTCCTTCCTCGTGGCGATCCTCGGCACGCTGGTCGTGCTCGTCGTCTCGACGACGGCCGGCTACGCCTTCGGGCGGCTGCGATGGAAGGGGCGGGACGCGGTGTTCCTCCTGTTCCTGGCGACGCTGATGGTTCCCGCCGAGGTGCTGGTGATCCCGATGTTCCAGGTGATGCAGTGGTTCGGCTGGGTCGACACGTACCAGGCGCTGATCCTTCCGTTCGCCTTCGGCGCCTTCGGCACGTTCCTCATGCGCCAGTTCTTCCGCGGCATCCCCTATGAGCTGGAGGAGGCGGCGCGAGTGGACGGCGCGGGCCCCGTGCGCACCTTCCTGCGGATCATCCTGCCGCTGTCGAAGTCGGCCGTCGCCGTCCTCGCCGTCTTCACGTTCCTCACCTTCTGGAACAGCTACCTGTGGCCGCTCGTCGTGACGGTCGACTACAGCGCTCACGGCACCCTGCCGGTTGGACTCGCCAGCTTCGCGGGACTCACCGGCACGCGATGGGACCTGCAGATGGCCGCCGCGATCATCTCGATGATCCCGACGACGATCCTCGTGATCGCGCTGCAGAAGCATCTCGTCAAGGGCATCGCGATGGCGGGGCTGGGCGGACGATGAGCGGCACGGTCGTACCGGCTCCCACGAGAGCCGGCGGCTCCGCCCTGCGCGCGATCGCGGGGATCGACATCGGCGGGACCAAGATCTCCGCTGTCCTCGCCGACGATCGCGGGAACGTCCTCGTCCGCGGAGCCGTGCCCGCGCCCGCTCGCGACGGGGGCGAGGCGATGAGCGACGCCGCCGCGGACCTCGTCGCGCGGCTGGCCGCCGAGTCGGGTGCCACGGTGACGGCCGCGGGCGTCGGCGCCGCCGGTGTGATCGACCAGACGACCGGCGTGGTCGTCGCCGCGTCCGCGACCTTCGCGGACTGGGCCGGCTTTCCGCTCGGAGCCGCGCTGTCGGCCCGGCTCTCGGTCCCGGTGAGCGTCGAGAACGATGTGAACGCCTTCCTCCTCGGCGAACTGCGCTGGGGCGCGGCAGCGGGGGAGCGCAACGTGCTCGGCATCATGCTCGGCACGGGCGTCGGGGGCGCGATCGTCCTCGACGGCGCCCTGCACCACGGAGCCAACGGCGCCGCGGGCGAGATCGGGCACATCCCCGGCTTCGGGGACCTGGTCTGCACCTGCGGTCAGACGGGGCACCTGGAGACGCTCGCGTCGGGGACCTCCGTCTCGCTCCGCTATGCCGAGCTGACCGGGGAGCGGCGCCCCGCGCCGGAGATCGCCGACCGCGCCAGGGCCGGCGAGGAGGCCGCGATCTCCGTCCTGGACGCCGCAGGTCGGGCGGTCGCCCTGGCCTCGTCGGTGACGGCGTCGCTGCTGGATCTCGACCTCGTCGTCGTCGGCGGGGGTCTCGCCGGCGCCTGGGACGTGATGGAGCCCGCCGTCCTGCGCACGCTTCGCACCGACGCCCCGGTGTCGGGCTTTCCCCTGCGGATCATCCCGGCCGCCCTCGACGGCGACGTCGTCGCGCTCGGCGCCGCCGCGCTCGCGGCCTCGCCCCTCGACGACGGCTCCCTCTCCGCGTTCCGTTCCGAAGCCTCCTCGACCGTCCCCGTCCCTGCCCGACAGGAGTGATCCCCTTGGCCGAGCGTCCTGAAGCACACCAGATCTGGATGGGCCCGCTCCCTCCCGTCGCTGCCGGAGGGCTGCCGCGCCCGCGGATCGGCATCGGCGGCATCTCCATCGAGTCCAGCACCTTCTCGCCTCACGTCTCCGGCGACGAGGCCTTCACGGTCCGCACCGGCGACGAGCTCCTCGCGTACTACCCGTTTCTCGGCGAGGGACGGGAGCTGCGCGACGCCGCGGACTGGGTGCCGATCCACCACGGCCGCTCGCTCCCCGGAGGGGCGGTCGCGCCCGGGACCTATCGGCGGATGAAGGAGGCGATCGTCGACGGCATCCGTGCCGAGGTCTCCGCACACGGCGCGTTCGACGGCTTCTTCTTCGACATCCACGGCGCGATGAGCGTCGTCGGCATGACCGACGCCGAGGGCGACCTCGCTCTCGCCGTCCGGGAGGCGCTGGGCCCTGACACGCTCGTGTCCACCTCGATGGACCTGCACGGGAACGTCTCGGAGGTCCTGCGCGACGAGCTCGACCTCCTCACGTGCTACCGGATGGCTCCGCACGAGGACTGGATGAACACCAAGGAGCGGGCGGTGTGGAACCTGCTGTCCCGCCTGCGCGGCGAGCACGGCGCGGACCCGATCCTTCGCCGTCCGTACAAGGCCTGGGTGCAGGTCCCCGTCCTGCTTCCGGGAGAGAAGACGAGCACGCGCCTGGAACCCGCCAAGGGGATCTACGAGCGCATCCCCGAGGTCGAGGCGAGGGAGGGTGTCGTCGACGCCGCGGTCTGGGTGGGCTACGCCTGGGCGGACGAGCCGCGAAACATGGCGATCGTCATGGTCGTCGGGGACGACAGGCAGGTCATCGCCGAAGAGGCCGAGAGGCTCGCCCGGATGTACTGGGACGCGAGGGCGGACTTCGCCTTCGTCGGGCCCACGGCGACGCTCGGCGAGGCCCTCGACCGTGCCCTGGCGCCCGGCGCCGCACGCCCGTACCTCATCTCGGACTCCGGCGACAACCCGACCGCCGGCGGCGCGGGGGACGTGTCGTGGACCCTGGGCGAGCTGCTCGCCCGGGAGGACCTGGCCGCTGGCGACCGCGTGGTGGTCCACGCCTCGGTCTTCGACGCCGCCGCGGTGGCGCGGGCGGTCGCCGCGGGCGTCGGGGCGACGGTGACGCTGGAGGTCGGCGGCCGCGTGGACGCGGGGCCCCGGGGGCCCGTCACGATCACCGGCGACGTGCTCGCCATCGCAGAGGGGGATCCCGACGCGGGGACGCAGGTCGTCATCCGAGCGGGCAGCGTGCACGCGATCGTCACCGAGCGACGTAAGCCGTTCCACCGTCTCGACGACTTCCGCATGCTCGGGATCGACCCCGAGGCGGCGGACGTCGTGATCGTGAAGATCGGCTACCTCGAGCCCGAGCTCTACGAGCTCGCGGCCGACTGGACCCTGGCGCTCACTCCCGGCGGGGTGGACCAGGATCTGCTGCGCCTGGGGCATCATCGTCTGGCCCCCGGCGTCTACCCGTTCGACGAGACCGGCGATCCCGCGCTCACGGCGGTCGTGAGCCGACGCGGCGAGGAGGCCTGCGCATGATGAACTTCGAGAAGAGGATCGGCCCCGCCCTCGGCGACGCGGCGCCGGAGTATCCGCTGCAGGGCGTGCCGGAGTGGTACCGCGACGCCAAGCTCGGCTTCTTCGTTCACTGGGGCCTGTACTCGGTGCCGGCCTGGGCCGTGCGCCACGGCGAGGGGGTGGACATCCCCACCGAGGACGCATACGCCTGGCACCAGTACGCGGAGTGGTACGGCAACACCGTGCGGTTCCCGGGCAGCCCGACCTGGGAACGACACCAGCGGCTCTACGGCCCCGGGACCTCCTACGAGGACCTTGCCGACCTCTGGAACGCGTCGGCCTTCGACGCCGACGCGTTCGTCGGCGAACTGGTCGGCGCCGGAGCCCGGTATGTCGTGCCGACCACCAAGCACCACGAGGGATTCTGCCTCTGGGGGAGCCGCACCACCTCCTTCAACGCGGTGCAGCGCGGGCCGCGCCGCGACCTGATCGCCGAGTTCCACGACGCCACCCGGCGGGTCGGTGCTCGGTTCGGCGTCTACTTCTCGGGAGCGCTGGACTGGCACGTCAGCGACTTCCCGGCGATCGAGTCGGACACCGACCTGTTCCGCTATCGCCGCAACGACGAGCACTTCGCCCGCTACGCCGCCGCACAGGTGGACGAACTGGTGGAACGGTTCGCACCCGACGTGCTCTGGAACGACATCGAATGGCCGGACGGCGGGAAGGGCAGGGAGGACTACGCGGTCGCGGCTCTGCTGCGCCGCTACTTCGACCGGGTTCCCGATGGCGTGGTCAACGACCGTTGGGGAGTGCCGTATCACGGCTTCCTCACGCGCGAGTACACGCACGTCCCCGACATCGTCGAGCACCCGTGGGAGTCGACGCGCGGCCTCGGCTTCTCCTTCGGCTACAACCAGGACGAGGACGAACGCCACTCCCTCTCCGGCGCCGCTCTGATCCGCCTGCTCGTGGACGTGGTCGCCAAGAACGGCAACCTGCTGATCAACGTGGGGCCGGCCGCCGACGGCTCGATCCCGTCCCTCCAGCGACAGGCCATGCGGGAGATGGGCGCGTGGCTGCGGGCCAACGGCGAGGCCGTGTACGGCACCCGGCCATGGATCCGTGCCGGTGAGCCTGCCGGCGCACCACGGCGCTACACCCGGTCGCCCGGACGTGTGCACGTGCACGCGCTCGATCCCGCCACGGGCGTGCTCGACCTGCCGGCCGAGCTGGCGAACGCGAAAGACGCGCGGTGGGCCGACGGAACGATCGCGCGTGTCGAGGTTCGCGCCGACGGCAGGGCCGAGGCGGCGATCCCCGCGTCGTTGCGGGCCGACCCCGTCGCGGTCCTGTCCGTCAGCGTCTGATCGGCGTCGTTCGTCCGACCCCGCCTCGTTCTGGTCAGACGCTGACCGAGATCCGCTCGGCGTCCGATCAGCGGGTCGCGGCGGGCGTCGGGCTGGCGGATCGCGACGGCGTCGACGACGGCGCGGGCGACTCGTCTGCCGGCTCCTTGTCGGACGGGGCGTCGGGAGTGCCGTTCAGCGTCGAGACGTCGCCGGGCAGGGCCGCCTTGACGGCGTCGACCTGCTCCTGGGTGTAGCCGCAGTACTTCGTCGCCTCGGACTCCCAGCGCTTGGTGAGCCGCTCCTTGCCCTTCTCGTGGGCGGTGGCCACCGTGCCCGAGAAGATCTGGCCGTCGGCGGACGCCTTGTTCACGTCCGGCACGGCCTGGCACACGTGGAACACCGACCCCGACTTGGTCCAGAAGACGAGGTCTTCGCCGGTGAGCTCCTTGACGATGTTCGACTCGGCGGAGTACTGCTCCACCGAGGGCGGATTGAGGGAGAGGCCGAACCATGCCGCGACGGCGGCGAGGACGATGCCCACGGACCCGGCGATGGCCTTCTGCTTGCCGTCCATGTTCTTGTTCGTGAACACGAGGACGATGAGCGGGACGAAGGCGAGGATCGCGATGATCAGCCCGAGCTGGTTCTGGACGAAGAAGCGCACGGGCTCGCTGCGGCGGGCGGGGTCGAGGCGGTTCGCCTGTTTCCACAGCAGCGAGCCGCCGATCGAGAGGGCGCCGATCACGACGAAGGCGCCGATGAGGCCGATCAGATGGCCGGTGGTGAACGGCTTCTGCTTGAGCAGCCAGAAGATCGCGAAGGCCTCGCCCGCGATCGCGACGACCCAGAGCGCGACGGCGATCCAGCGGTTGCGCGTCGCCTTGCCCTTCGCCTCCGGGGTCGGCTTCCAGTCGGCGGGCGGATCGACCGGCCCGCCGGACGAGCCGCCGGACGCGGCGCCCTTGCCCGCCCGCGTGGTCGACTCCACGCGGACGACCTTCTTGTTGCCCTGTTCAGCCACGGTGTTCCCTTCCCCTGGACGCGTCGCCGCGCATATCGGCGCGCTGCGAGCATATCGGCGCGCCGCGACGCCCCGCTACGTCGCGTCCTCCCCGGTACGCTGGGGGTCATGACATCCGATCCCGACGACGCGCTGCGCTGGGAGGGCGACGAGCCGGTCACGGACGCGCCCGCCAAGGCCGCCGACGCGCCTGCGAAGGGCACGTCCGCCGACGCCGGCGCCGGCGAGGCGCCATCGCTCCCGGCCGGCTGGACGGCGGTGGGACGGGGAAGCGAGAAGGTGCGCATCGCCGACGGCGCAAGCGCCGTGATCGCGGATGGCGCGGCTGTCACACCATCGCCATCCGCCGCGTCGTCGGCGGAAGACGCGGACGAGCGCCAGGGGCTCGGAAACGTCTCCCTGATCTCCCTCGGCGTGATCGGCGGGATCTACCTGCTCTACGCGGTCGGCTGGGCGGTCGGTGGGAGCAACCTGCGCCCGAGTGCGAGTTTCCTGGTGACCGACGCGATGTACCTGCCCTGGATGTGGCTGGTGATCCTCGCCCCGTTCCTGTGGTTCGTCGCCGTCTGGGTGCTCACCCGAGGACGGGCGACGTGGATCCGCATCGTCGGTCTGGTCGTGGGGGTCGTGTTGCTGATCCCGTGGCCGTTCGTGATGACGGGGGTGCTCGGATCATGACGGAATCGACGAGCGTGCCCGGCGCGACGGGAACGCCCGCGGACGACGGCCGCACGGGGCCGGTGCGGACCGCCGGAATCCGTGGTCCGCGCTGGCTGACCCTCCTCGTGCTCGGGCTCGCGGGCCTGCTCTACGCCTACGCGGTGTGGAACGCGATCGCCCACCTGTTCGCGCTCGCGCAGCTGGGCCTCAACGGGACCGGATGGTTCACGCTCCTGTTCGCGGTGTTCTTCCCCGCGCTCGTCTACGTCGCGGCCATCGCGATCTGCCGGCGGCGGAACGTGGGGGAGCTGTCGCTCGTCCTGCTCGCGGGCCTCGGTCTCGTCGCCGTCTTCTGGCTCGACGTGGTGGGTTACACGGCGCTGAACCTCAGTTCCCTCCTGACCGGCTCCTGACGACCTCCTGACGACTCGGGATCGCGGCCCCGGCCGCGGCCGATCAGGCGGCGGCCGTCGTGGTGTCGTCATGCGGTCGGGCGGGCGTTCCCGCCTCCGGTAGAGTGTGACCGATCGCGCCCCGACGGTGTGCGGCGCATCGACTCCCTCCCGTCTCGCGCGCCCCGCGTCGTGTGTCCGCTCCGAAGGATCTCCACCGTGCCGAAGCCTGTCGTGCTCATCGCCGAAGTACTCTCTCCCGCCACGATTGACGCCCTCGGGCCCGATTTCGAGGTGCGCCACGTCGACGGCACGGACAGGCCCGCGCTCTTCGCCGCCCTCGCCGAGGCGGACGCCGTGCTGATCCGCTCGGCGACGAGGATCGACGCCGAGGCGCTCGGGCACGCACCGAGGCTGAAGGTCGTCGCCCGGGCCGGCGTCGGCCTCGACAACGTGGACATCAAGGCGGCGACGGCGGCAGGCGTCATGGTCGTGAACGCGCCCACCTCGAACATCGTCTCCGCGGCCGAGCTCACGGTCGGCCACATCCTCAGCCTCGCGCGGCGCATCCCGGCCGCGCACGCGTCGCTCGCGGCGGGAGCCTGGAAGCGCAGCTCCTTCACCGGGACCGAGCTCTTCGAGAAGACGGTCGGGATCGTCGGCCTCGGCCGGATCGGCGCGCTCGTCGCGGCCCGCCTCGCGGCCTTCGACATGCGCGTCGTCGCGTACGACCCGTATGTGACGAGCGCTCGTGCGCAGCAGTTGGGCGTGCAGCTGCTCTCTCTCGACGAGCTGGTCGCCGAGTCGGACTTCCTCACGATCCACATGCCGAAGACGCCGGAGACGACCGGGATGATCGGCGCCGCGCAGTTCGCCGCGATGAAGCCCACCGCCTACGTGGTCAACGTGGCGCGTGGCGGTCTCATCGACGAAGAGGCGCTTCATGCCGCGCTCGTCGCGGGGGAGATCGCCGGCGCCGGCCTCGACGTGTTCACCTCCGAGCCGCCGGCGGAGGGCGGGAGCGCGCAGGCGCTCCTCTCGCTCCCCAACGTCGTCGTGACCCCTCATCTCGGCGCCAGCACCGAGGAGGCGCAGGAGAAGGCCGGGATCTCGGTCGCCCGCTCCGTGCGCCTGGCTCTCGGCGGGGACCTCGTGCCGGACGCGGTGAACGTCGCAGGAGGCGTGATCGATCCCTACGTGCGCCCGGGGATCCCTCTCGTCGAGAAGCTCGGCCAGATCTTCTCCGCTCTCGCGCCGTCGCCGCTCACGAGCCTCGACGTCGAGGTGCACGGCGAGCTCAACGACTACGACGTGAGCGTCCTCAAGCTCGCCGCGCTCAAGGGCGTCTTCACGAACATCGTGAGCGAGACCGTCTCATACGTGAACGCCCCGCTCCTCGCCGAGCAGCGCGGTGTCGCGGTGCGCCTCGTGCAGGACGAGGTCAGCGAGGAGTACCGCAACGTCATCACCCTCCGCGGAGCCCTCTCCGACGGAACCCAGCTGTCCGTCTCGGGCACCCTCACGGGTCCCAAGCAGACGGAGAAGCTCGTCGGCATCAACGAGTACGCGGTGGAGCTGCCCATCGAGAAGCACCACGTCGTGATGCTCTACACGGACCGTCCCGGCATCGTCGCGGTGTACGGCCAGCGCTTCGGCGAGGCGGGGATCAACATCGCAGGGATGCAGATCGCCCGGCAGGCGGCCGGCGCGCAGGCGCTCAGCGTCCTGACTCTCGACTCCCCGGTCTCCGACGAGCTGCTCGACGAGGTCCGCACCGCGATCGACGCCGACCTGTTCCGGCAGATCGAGATCACCGAGGTCTGACACGCGCCTGCGGGCAGCGCCCCCAGGCGCCGCTCAGGTCGCGGCGCGAAGGACGAGCTCGATGAGCGCGTCGAGTGCCGCCCCGGTCGGCACGGTGGCGCTCACCCCGGTCGTCACCGGCGTGAGCGCGTTGTTGAAGTAGAGGCCGTCGCTGACGAGCAGGACGAGGTCGAGCGCCGCCTGATCCCGCACGTGCGGCCGGATGCCGGCCGCCCAGCGCTTGCGGATCCCGGACAGCGCTTCGACGCTGGGGGAGTGTCCGCCCTGGGCCAGGCGTGACGTCGCGACGATCACCCGGTCGAGCGGGTCGTCGGTCATGACCGACGTGCGGATGAAATAGGCGACAGGACCCTCGGGAGCGGTGGCCATGCGCTCCTCGTCCAGGCGCATCTGCTCCTCGAGCCGGTCGAGGATGCCGGCGGCCAGCTCCTCCTTCGAGGCGAAGTGGTAGAGCAGCCCGCCCTTCGAGACTCCTGCCGCCTTGGCGACGGCTTCGAGGGTGGCTGCGCGTTCGCCGTCGTGGACGAGGATGTCCTCGAACGCGTCGAGGACGCGCTCGCGCGCCAGCGGTGGACGAGGCATGGATCTCCCTGTGAACTCGGGTCGGCGACGCCTGATACTATACCAGCCGGACGGTTTAGTAATGGGGGCATCGCCGCCATTCACCGAGGCATCGCGCCGACGGCGAGCCATCAACGGAGGAGAGATCATGTCCACCACGGCGACGAACGAGACGGTCGAGGCCGAAGCGCCCGGTGCCGGCGCACGCGCATGGACGGCCCTGGCCGTGCTCATGCTGCCCGTGCTGCTCGTCTCGGTCGACAACACGGTGCTGTCTTTCGCGCTGCCGGAGATCTCACTGGCGCTGGCGCCGACGAGCATCGAGCAGCTCTGGATCATCGACGTCTATCCCCTCGTCCTCGCCGGCCTCCTCGTGACGATGGGCACCCTCGGCGACCGTTTCGGGCGCAGGAGGATGCTCCTCATCGGCTCGACCGGTTTCGCCGCGGTGTCGGTGCTCGCCGCGTTCGCACCCACCGCGATGCTCCTCGTTGCCGCCCGCGCGCTGCTCGGCGTCTTCGGCGCGATGCTCATGCCCTCGACCCTCTCGCTTCTGCGCTCCCTCTTCCGCAACCGCGAGCAGCGTCGCTTCGCGATCGCGGTCTGGGCCTCCGCGTTCTCGGCGGGCTCTGCGCTCGGCCCCATCGTCGGCGGATTCCTCCTCGAGCACTTCAGCTGGGGCTCGGTGTTCCTCCTGGCGGTGCCGGTGCTCGTGCCGCTGCTGATCGCCGCGCCTCTGCTCGTGCCGGAGAGCCTCGACCCCGCCCCGGGGCACATCGACCTCGTGAGCATCGCGCTCTCGATGGCGACGATGATCCCCGTCGTCTACGCGATCAAGACCTTCGCGGTGCACGGCTTCGGCATCGCGCCGGTGCTCTGGCTCCTCGGCGGCGTCGTGATGGGCCTCCTCTTCGTCCGGCGGCAGCTCGCGGCGGAGAGCCCGATGCTCGACATGCAGCTCTTCCGCCGCGGCTCGTTCTCGGGGGCCATCCTGGTGAACCTGCTCAGCGTCGTCGCGCTGGTCGGCTTCCTGTACTTCGTCTCTCAGCACGTGCAGCTCGTCCTCGGGCTCTCGCCCATGGAGGCGGGGCTCGCGCTCGTCCCCGGCATGGCGGCGATGATCGTCTCGGGTCTCGGGGTGGTGCCGATCGCTCGCCGGATCGCGCCGCACATCCTGATCCCGGCGGCCCTCGTGTTCTCTTTCGCGGGCTACCTCATCGTCGCCCTGTCGACGAGCGACCACGGCGTCCTGCCCCTGGTGATCGCGTTCGTCACGCTCGGCGTCGGGATCGGCGCAGCCGAGACCATCTCCAACGAGCTCATCGTCACCAACGCCCCTCCGGCGAAGGCCGGCGCGGCGAGCGCGGTCTCCGAGACCGCGTACGAGCTGGGCGCCGTGCTGGGGACCGCCCTGCTGGGCGGCCTCATCACGGCGTTCTACCGGAACGCCCTGGTCTTGCCCGCGGGGCTCGACGCGTCCGCGCGCGAGGCGGCGTCGGAGACGCTCAGCGGCGCCTACACGGTGTCGCACGGCCTCCCCGAGCCGCTCGGGAGCCAGCTCTGGGACGCAGCCGCGGCGGCGTTCGGCTCCGGCGTGACGGTCACCTCGCTCATCGGCGCAGGCCTCGTGGCGGTCGCCGCGGTGGTCGCGGCCGTGATGCTGCGCCGCTCGGGCAGCGAGACGCAGGCGTCGGCGTAGGCCGGAGGGGGACGTCGTCCGGTATCGGACCCGCGTCCGTGCGCCTCGCGCGCGGCCGATACGCTGGAGACCCGTCTTTCTCTCGCGCAAGGAGTCGTATGTCCCGTGTCGTGAAGCTCGCCGTCATCCCCGGTGACGGCATCGGTCCGGAGGTCGTCGCCGAGGCGGAGAAGGCCCTCGACGCCGTGACGGCCCAGAGCGACGTCGTCTTCGAGAAGACGCGCTTCTCGCTCGGGGCTGCGCGGTTCCTCGAGACCGGCGACACCCTCACCGACACGGACCTCGGCGCCATCCGCGCTCACGACGCGATCCTCCTCGGCGCCGTGGGAGGCGTGCCCGGCGATCCGCGGCTCAAGGACGCGAACATCGAGCGGGGACTGCTGCTCCGGCTCCGTTTCGAGCTCGACCACTATGTCAACCTCCGTCCGTCGAAGCTCTATCCCGGCGCCTCCAGTCCGCTTGCCGATCCGGGCGACATCGACTTCGTCGTGGTGCGCGAGGGCACCGAGGGACCCTACGTCGGCAACGGCGGCAGCATCCGCCGCGGGACGCCGCAGGAGGTGGCGAACGAGACCAGCGTGAACACCGCCTTCGGCGTCGAGCGCGTGGTGCGCTACGCGTTCGCGCTCGCCGAGCGCCGCAGGCAGAAGCTCACGCTCGTGCACAAGACCAACGTGCTCGTGCACGCGGGATCGATCTGGAAGCGGATCGTCGACGAGGTGGCGCAGGAGCACCCCGGAGTGGCCGTAGACTATCTGCACGTCGACGCGGCCACGATCTTCCTGGTCACCCACCCTTCGCGCTTCGACGTGATCGTCACCGACAACCTCTTCGGCGACATCCTCACTGATCTGGCCGGCGCCGTCACCGGTGGCATCGGCCTCGCTGCCTCGGGGAACATCAACCCCGACGGTGCCTTCCCGTCGATGTTCGAGCCCGTGCACGGCTCGGCACCCGACATCGCGGGTCAGCACAAGGCCGACCCCACCGCCGCGATCCTCTCCGCGTCGCTGCTGCTCGATCACCTCGGGCTGCGCGACGAGGCCGCACGTCTCCAACGTGCGGTGGAGGAGGACATCGCCGGTCGCAGCGGGGGACAGCGCACGACAGAGCAGATCGGCGACGCGATCATCGCGCGCCTGTCGGCGGCGTAATCTGGGGAACGCGAGAGAACTGAAGACGCGAGCGAAGCCGCTCGCACCCGACCGCAGGATGTGACATGACCGACACCGCAACCGCTTCGCTCACTTTCGCCGTGACGAAGAACCTGGCCGCCAAGACGCCCGCCCAGCGCGAGGAGATCCTCAAGGATCCCGGGTTCGGCACCAACTTCACCGATCACATGGTCGACATCTGCTGGTCCGAGGCCGGCGGATGGCACCGGCCGCGTGTCCAGCCCTATGGCCCGATCCCGCTCGACCCCGCCGCCGCCGTGCTGCACTACGGCCAGGAGATCTTCGAGGGCATCAAGGCCTACCGTCACGCGGACGGCTCCGTGCACACGTTCCGCCCCGATCGCAACGCGGCGCGCCTGAGGGCGAGCGCCCGTCGGCTAGCCCTGCCGGAGCTGCCGACGGAGCACTTCGTGCAGTCGCTGCGCGAGCTCATCGCGGTCGACGGCGACTGGGTGCCGTCCGGTGCGGATCAGAGCCTCTATCTCCGTCCGTTCATGTTCGCCAAGGAGGCCTTCCTCGGTGTCCGGCCTGCGAAGAAGGTGGCTTACTACCTCATCGCCTGCCCGGCCGGGTCGTACTTCTCCGGCGGCGTGAAGCCGGTCAGCATCTGGCTCAGCGAGAACTACGCCCGCGCGGGCAAGGGCGGCACCGGTGCCGCGAAGACCGGCGGGAACTACGCGTCGAGCCTTCTGCCGCAGGCCGAGGCGTACGAGAAGGGCTGCGATCAGGTCGTCTTCCTCGACCAGGACCGCAACGTCGAAGAGCTCGGCGGCATGAACATCGTCTTCGTGTTCAAGGACGGGCGTGTGGTCACGCCCGAGTCCGACAGCATCCTCGAGGGCATCACCCGGGACTCGCTGCTGCAGCTCGCCGAGGACCGCGGGCTCACGGTCGAGCGGCGCCCGATCTCGCTTCAGGAGTGGCGCGACGGCGTGGCGAACGGCGACATCGTCGAGGTCTTCGCCTGCGGCACCGCCGCGGTCGTGACGCCGATCGGCGTGCTCAAGGGCGAGGGCTTCGAAGACGTCCAGCCGCAGGGCGAGCTGGCCCTCTCGCTGCGCGAGGAGCTGACGGACATCCAGTACGGCCGCCGCGACGACAAGCACGGCTGGCTCGTCCGGCTCGACGCCTGAAGCCGGACCTGAGCGAAGGTCATTCGCGGGGGCGTACGGACTCCACGAGCCTCGTACGCCCCCTCTCTTTTCGCCATCTCTCACGTTCGTCATTGCAGCGGTAGGGTTCCGAGGCGAGGGGAATCGCACGGCACGGATAGGCGGCGTGTGAGACTGATCAGATGAGCGTCGAAGAACCCGTTCTGGACCGGGTCAACGAGATCATCACCACGTCGAGCGTCGTCGGCACCCGCCTCATCGCGATCGACGGGCCAGCGGGCTCCGGCAAGACGACACTGGCGAAGGCGGTCGCCTCCCGCTTTGACGCACCGGTCGTCGAGATCGATGACTTCTTCTGCGGGAACAGCCTCCATTCCTGGTGGCCGCGGTTCGAGACGCAGGTCGTGGCGCCGTTGCTGCGGGGTGAAGATGCGCTGTATCAGGTGCGCGATTGGCGAGGGGATGAGTTCGGGGACGGCTTGCGCGGCGAGAAAAGGACCCGATGGGCACCCGTCATCGTCATCGAAGGCGTCACCTCGTCACACCGCGCGCTCGCCGCATCCCTTGCCTGCCGGATCTGGGTGGAGGCGCCACCCGCTCAACGGTTGGCACGCGGCATCGCCCGGGACGGTGAGTCTCACCGCGAGCTCTGGCGGCGCTACATGGCGGAAGAAGCGGTGTTCTTCGCAGAAGACCGCACGCGGGAGCGCGCGGACCTGATCCTTGACACCAGTGACAGGCGTCTCTGAACGTCCCTTCTGTTCTCCCTTCTCGTCCGGTGCCGTCCGCGGGGACCGGAGCGGTCGGGCTATGAACTCGGGACGAACGGGACGCGCGGGGGAGCGGCATCGGTAGACCTTGCCGGCTGGACTGATCCAGTCGATGACTCCTCCGGGGCGCTGTACCGCGCGCCACCGCCATCGCTCGTCGTGGTCGGGATGTTTGAGCGCATGGTGGTCGGTCAGAGACAGCAGAGGTTGCTGATCTCTGTCCTGCCGCCTTTCGCGTGGTCGTGGTTGTGGTCGATCTCGCATCGTCGCGCAGCGCGTCGGCAGCCCGGGAACCGGCAGTGCCGATCGCGTGCGCGCAGGAACCGGCGCATCTCTGCCGTCGGCGTGTAGGAGTCGGTGCGGACCGTCATCCCGTGTGCGTCGAGGAACAAGCGGGTCCACGTCGTCGCCATCCCCGCCAGCAGTCGCGCCGCCTGGGGGAGGAGCGGGCCGTGACCGTCGTGCTCTGCCATCCTCTGATCTCTCGCCGCGAGGGTCGTCGCCGCGACCGTGACCTGTACGGTCGCGTGGATCGCTTCCAGCGCCGTGTTGCCGGTGGACGTCGGAGCCGTGGTGAGCAGCAGATCAGCGAGGATGTCGGCGCGACCTCGTCCAGTGTGCGCTCATCGGCATCGTCGCAGCCGATGGCGGAGCCGGGATCGCCCTGGGCGGACCGCCCGCCTCGGTGGCTTGGGCTCCGGGGAGCTTCGGCGTCGCGACAGCGGGGATCGCTGGCGGCGTCGCTGTGTCTGGCGCGGAGCTCGGCCTTGGCGTCGTCGCGCAGGCGGTGCCCCATCGCGGTGAGGCGATCGTGGACCGCGTACGCGAGGACCGTGGGCAGGATCGCCGAGAGGTGGGCCAGGCCGTCGTCGAGATCGGTCACGGTCACCCTGCGCCCAGAACGGGCGCGTCGATGGCGCTCGGCCATGCCATCGGGAACGAGCGAGGCGCTGACCGACTGCGCGAATGCCGCGGTCCGCGCGACCGTCTCCGCGGCCGCGAACGGGACGACCTGGCGCTCGTAGCCGGACAGTGCTGCAGAATCCGTTGCCGGGATCGCTGCCGCCGACTCCGCGATCGTCGTCGCGTGCCGGAGCGAGATCGACCCCTCCGCCAACGCCGTCGTAGTGCGAGGGAATCGGTCGTGAAGCATCCACGCCGCGCCCAGCTCGCGCCCAGCGGCGCCCTTGGTGATGTGCAGTCCCGCAGCCACCTCGCAGAGCATCGAACGCTCAGCCGCGTCGAAGCCGGGAGATCAGGGGCGAGCCGGCTCCCGAGGGGATGGGGGCTCGGTGCCGCGCCGCTGGATAGGCTGGGGGAGTGAAGATCGCGCGGTTCAGCCACAACGGCGGCATCCAGTTCGGCATCGTCGACGAGGAGGAGCTGGTGGTCCTCGTCGGCGATCCGATGTTCGCGGGCTTCGAGACGACGGGGGAGCGCATCGCCCTCGCTGACGCCGCGTTGCTTGCTCCGGTGATCCCGCGGTCGAAGGTCGTCTGCGTCGGGAAGAACTACCACGATCACGCCGCCGAGATGGGTGGGGAGGCCCCTGCCGAGCCGCTGCTCTTCCTGAAGCCCAACACGGCGGTGATCGGTCCTGGGGACACGATCGTGCGCCCCACCCTCTCGGAGCGCACCGAGCACGAGGGCGAGCTCGTCGTCGTCATCGGACGGATCGCCAAGAACGTCCGCGCCGAGGACGCCCTCGACTACGTGTTCGGCTACACGGTCGGCAACGACGTGAGGCGCGCGACCTGCAGCGCAGGGACGGGCAGTGGGCCCGCGCGAAGGGCTTCGACACGTTCTGTCCGCTCGGTCCCGTGATCGAGACGGAGTTCGATATCGCGCAGGCGACGATCCGGACGCGCGTGAACGGCGAGGTCCGCCAGCAGGCCCCGCTGACCGACATGATCCATTCGGTCCCGGCGATCGTCGCATACGCGTCTGCGGCCTTCACCCTTCTGCCCGGCGACGTGATCATGACCGGGACGCCCGCGGGGGTCGGCCCGTTCGTGTCCGGCGACGCGGTCGAGGTGGAGATCAGCGGGATCGGCACGCTGCGCAACTCCGTCCGCGACGCCCTCCCGACGGCATGACGACGATCGCGCCCACGACCGGGCAGATCGCCGCGATCCAGCGTCGTACGGTCGGCGTGCTCGCGCTCGGTCAGGTGCTGGGCGGGATCGCCTTCGGTGCGACCGTGTCGCTGGGAGCGCTGCTCGCCGCGGACATCTCCGGGAACGACGCGCTCTCCGGGCTCGCGACCGCATCGGTGACGCTCGGCGCAGCCCTGTGCGCGATCCCGCTCGCAAGGGCGGCTGCGCGCTTCGGCCGACGGCTCGCCCTCACCGCGGGCAACGTGCTGGCCCTCGCGGGCGTCGCGATCGTCATCACGGCCGCCTCGGCTCGCTCCTTCCCGCTGCTCCTCGCGGGCATCATCCTCATCGGGATGGGGAACGCCGGGAACCTGCAGTCGCGGTTCGCGGCGACCGATCTGGCCACGCCCGAGCACCGCGGGCGCGACCTCTCGGTCGTGGTGTGGTCGACGACGATCGGAGGCGTCGCCGGTCCGTTCCTGCTGTCGCCCGGCGAACAGCTGGGGCAGCTCCTGGGCATGCCGCCGCTCACCGGCTCGTACGTGTTCTCGTTGATCGGGCAGAGCCTCGCCCTGATCCTCTATCTCGTCGCTCTGCGACCCGACCCGCTGCTCACGGCCCAGCGCGCGGCGCAGGGGGCGGCGTCGGCCGCCGCCATCGGCGCGGAGAAGGACCGTCCCGTCGCTGCCCGCTACGCGATCTTCGCCGTGGCCGGCTCGCACGCCGTCATGGCGTCCGTGATGGCGATGACCCCGGTGCACCTGGCGCACATGGCGCACGGCGAGCACGGCACGTCGACCGCCGACGTCACCCTGCTCGTGGGCATGACGATCGGGCTGCACGTCGCAGGCATGTACGGGCTCTCGCCCGTGTTCGGCATCCTCGCGGACCGCTGGGGCCGTGTCCGCGTGATCCTGCTGGGGCAGGGCATGCTCGTCGCGTCCCTCGTCACGGCCATCGTCGCCGGTGAGAACCCGATCGGGGTGATGGTGGCGCTGATCCTGCTCGGCCTCGGGTGGAGCGCCGCGACCGTCGCCGGCGCCGCTCTGCTCACGGAGGCGTCCGTCGTCGCCCGGCGTCCCCGACGGCAGGGCGTCAGCGACTCGCTCATGAGCCTGACCGCCGCCGCGGGAGCATCGGGGGCAGGTGTCGTGCTCACGAACTTCGGCTACGGCGGGCTCGGCGCCGCCGCTCTCGTCATCGTCGTCGCGATCGTCGCCCTCTCGCCGCTCGCCCGACGCTAGACCGCGGCAGGAAGGCGCTGAAGGCCTGCGAGCGCGAGGCGTGGCGCCGGCGCAGGGGAGCTGTTCGGCGAGGGGGCCCGGCCGGGGGAGCGTGGGAGAGCGCCCTAGAATCGAAGGGTTATGGCTACTCCTGATCCCCGCACCACGACGGCCACCGGATCCGACGTCCGCGTGCGCTTCTGCCCGTCGCCGACCGGTCTCCCGCACGTGGGGATGGTCCGCACCGCCCTCTACAACTGGGCGTACGCGCGCCACACCGGGGGCAAGCTCGTGTTCCGCATCGAGGACACCGACGCCGCCCGGGACAGCGAGGAGAGCTTCCGCCAGCTCGTCGACGCGCTCACGTGGCTGAAGATCGACTGGGACGAGGGCGTGGAGGTCGGCGGTCCGCACGGCCCCTACCGCCAGTCCGAGCGGCACGACATCTATCGCGAGGTGATCGACAAGCTCGTCGCCTCCGGCGCCGTCTACGAGAGCTTCTCGACCGCGGAGGAGATCGACGCCCGCAACGAGGCCAACGGCCGGGCCAAGCAGCTCGGCTACGACAACCACGACCGTGACCTCACCGAGGAGCAGAAGGCCGCGTTCCGCGCCGAGGGCCGCCAGCCCGCGCTGCGCCTGCGCGTGCCCGACGAGGACATCACCTACGTCGACCTCATCCGCGGCGAGGTGACCTTCCCCGCCGGCTCCTTCCCCGACTTCGTCGTGGTGCGCCCGAACGGCGCGCCGCTCTACACGCTGGTGAACCCGGTGGACGACGCGCTCATGGGCATCACCCACGTGCTCCGCGGCGAGGACCTCATGCCGTCCACCGCCCGTCAGCTCGCCCTCTACAGCGCGCTGATCGACGCGGGCGTGACGACCTTCGTGCCCCGCTTCGCACACATGCCGCTCGTGCTGGGGGAGACCGGCACGAAGAAGCTGTCCAAGCGCGACCCGCAGGCCGACCTGTTCCTGCACCGGGAACGCGGCTTCATCCATGAGGGCCTGCTCAACTATCTCGCCCTGCTCGGCTGGTCGATCGGTCCGGACCGCGACGTGTTCTCGCTGGAGGAGTTCACCGCCGCGTTCGACATCGTGAACGTCAACCCGAACCCGGCCCGATTCGACCAGAAGAAGGCCGAGTCGATCAACGGCGACCACATCCGCATGCTCGACGTGAAGGACTTCGCCGAGCGGACCCTCCCGTATCTCGCCGCCGCGGGCGTGTTCGAGGGGGAGCCCACCCACGAGCAGATCGTGCTCGCCTTCCGTGCCGCGCCGCTTGTGCAGGAGCGCGTGCAGCTTCTGGGCGAGGTGCCGGGGATGATCGGATTCCTCTTCAACGACGAGGTCGCCTACGAGGAGGACGCCCTCAAGGGGCTGCCCGACAACGCCGCCGAGGTGCTGAACGCCTGCGTCGCCGCGCTCGAGCCGCTGGAGACCTTCACCCCCGAGGCGATCCAGGAGGCGCTCGCCGCCTCTCTCGTCGAAGGGCTCGGTCTGAAGCCGCGCGTCGCCTATGGTCCGCCGCGGGTCGCCATCACCGGTCGTCGCGTCTCGCCTCCGCTGTTCGAGTCGATGGAGCTCCTCGGCAAGGACGAGACCCTGCGCCGCCTGCGCGCGCTCGCCGCGCTGCGGAGCTGACGGGCCGGAACCTGGCGTCGTGCCGGGGCCAGCGGGCCTCGCGCGGGCGACGCGCCCGGGTGCGGGGCCGAGGCCGCTGTTTTGGCTTCCGCGTCGTGCTCGGGTAAGCTTGAACCTCGGTGCGGGGCTCCGGTTTCGCCCTTGGGGTATGGTGTAATTGGCAACACGGCTGATTCTGGTTCAGTTGTTCTTGGTTCGAGTCCAGGTACCCCAGCCAACAGAGAAGGCCCGGGAAACACTGAGGAAATCGGTGATCCGGGCCTCTGTCGTTCCCGGCAGGAGGTCTGATCATCCGGGAGCCGCCGGCGATCAGCCGCCCTCCCCGCCGGGGATCGGCTAGACCGCGGCCTCCTGCTCCGCCGGAACGGGGAGCACGTCGAGCAGCAGGGCGGCCAGGGCGTCGCTGCGTTCGATCTGCGGCCATCGTCCGGAGGGGAGATCGAGCAGGCGGAGGGTGCGCATGCGGGCGAGCTCGCGTGCCGGGTCTCGGTCGGCGGCCATCCAGCGTCTCACGTCGGCGGTACGGAACTCGGTCGCGATGATCGTCGTTGGCACGTCGAAGCGGCGCGGGTCGGTCAGCCGCTGTATCGAGTCGATGGCGTGGGTGCCGTTCTCCTGGGCCTGCTCGTGCAGCATCGCCAGGGCCGCGTCGTCGAAGCGCGGGGTCTGCTGGCCGGCCGGAGGGCACCCGGTGAGCACGCAGGTGCCGTCGGCGCTGGGGAAGCCGCCGACATGGACGGCATGGGCCACCTTCTCGGGGCGGCGGTTGACCGCGGCGTGCACGAGGCCGCACGCCTCGGCGTGGCCGACGAGGGCGACGGGGCCGGATGCCCGCTCGATCGCGTTCACGATCTCGGCGACATGGTCGGCGAGCATGATGCCGGAGCGGTCGGCGGTACGCGACGACAGTCCCCGCAACGTCAGGGCGCTCGGAGCGTGGCCGGCAGCGGCGAGCCGGTCGCCGACGTCATGCCAGCTGGATGCGTCAAGCCACAGACCGGGGACAAGGATGACCTCCACGGCGCCTCCTCAGGATGCGGGGGAAGCACCATACTCGGTCGATTCCGCGGCGCTCGCGAGGGGCTTGCCGAAGAAGCTGCTCTGTGCAAGCGCTTCTCGGCGGAAGGGAGGCGGAAGGGACGGAGGGAGCCGGATCAGGAGCGGACGCCTGCCACCAGAGCGTCCTCGCATCCGAGGAGCAGCACGCCGACGCTCCAGGCATGGGAGAGGGTGAGCAGCATCCCCGGGGGCTGGAAGCACAGCGTCTGGTAGTAGCGCTCGGTCACCATGCCGCGGTAGGCGTTGAAGTCGCCGTCGAAGCGCGCGACGAACTGCCGGAAGCAGGCGAGCGACTCGAGGGCTCGCTCACGGTAGTACGGGTCGCCGGTGGCCTGGGCGAGCTCGAGCATCTCGCGCGTCATCACCAGCCCGTATGCGTGCAGGTGCTGGTTGGACGACGAGGCCTGATCCGCTCCGCGCGTGCCGAAGTCGTAGATCCCCAGCATCGAGGTGGGAGCGAACGCGACGTCGTACGAGTAGCGGAAGGTGAGGGCGAAGTCCGCCGACCGGCGTGCGAGGTCGAGCCACGTGTCGTCGCCCGTCGCGCGGTGCAGCGCGAGATAGGCCATGACCGCGACATAGCCGTCCTCGCTCGTGGGCGCCAGGTCGACGTCCTCCGGGGCACCGTGGAGGTCCTCCGCGTGCACGAGCGGGGCATAGCAGCGGCCCGCGCGCTCGGCCGCGGGCAGATACCGCGGATCCCAGTCGGCGGCCTCGGCGAGGGCGCCCACCCAGGCGAGGCCCGAGGTCCCCTCCCACGACAGCACCTCGCCGGTCTCGGCGTGGTGGATGCTGCCGAGGGCGCCGTCCTCGCGCTGGCGGGCCACGACCGCGTCGAGGTTCGACATCGCCGCTCGTCGCCAGCCTTCGTCGCCGGTGAGGGCCACCGCACGCACGAGGAACTGCGTCGCCTCGCCGAGCGTGCGGCTGTGCAGCCCGCGGCGATGGCGGGTCCAGCTCTGGGTCCAGCCCGTGCCGCGGTACCAGACGCCCCAGAAGGTGCCGCTCGGCGACAGCTCGGCGGTGCAGAAGCCGATCACCCGCTCGGCGGCGGCGCGGAGAGCGGCGTCCTCCGTCCGCATCGCATGCCGGAGCATCGCGTACGCCCAGGGGATCCCTGACACCCAGCCCACGTGCATGGCCTGCCGGTCGACGCTCTGTCCGTCGCGGCCGCTCACCTCGCGGTCGAAGCCCGCGGTCTCCCGCAGCACGCCGGGGTCGGGATCGTAGTGCCAGCGCAACAGCCCCTCAGCGGCGAGTGCCGCGGCATCCGCGACGTCGACCCACGGGCGCAGGGGAGCGGATGCCGCCGACTCGGCGTGCAGCGCGCGGAGCACACGTGCGTAGTCGTGCGGGTCGGACGACAGCGCATGCACGCGGACGGGAAGCTCGACCCTGTCGCCGGGCGCGAAGCGGTGACGCCGCACATCGGCCGGCCGAGGCTCGGCGTCGCCGTAGTACGTGACCGGGAACTCCCGCGACGGGAACGTCGCGGACAGAACGGCCTCGCCGTCGCGCAGCGCGAAGCCGAGCCCGGTGAGGCCGAGGGACGTGCGCGGCGGCGCGGAGAGCGCTGCGCCGGGCGCTCCCGGAGCAGGCCACACCATCACGACGGGCGTCGCCGCGCGATCGGAGCGGAAGTGCCGCTCGTCGCTCACGAGCTCCCGATGCCGGGAGGGGGTGGACGCTCCGGCCTCGAATCGCGGGAAGACGCGGTCGTTCCCGGCGGGCCGGTTGTCGCCGTAGAACGCGCCGGGGATGAGCCACCGTGGCCCCGTGGCGCCTGGCACGCGGACCGAGACGCGGATCGCGGCTTCCACGGCGGATGCGCCGTGGAACGCGACGCGCACGACGAGCCGGTCGGCGCCGGAGGAGTCGACGGCACCGGACGAGTCGACGACGATCGCGAAGTCGCCGGCGTCCGCGTCGAGGACCTCGACGTCGATGGTGGCGGAGGCGCGGGCCGACGGGGGTGCTGCGGCCGGCTCGGGGAGCGGGGCACCGGCCGGGGCGCTTGTCATCGCGGTCCGCCGTCCAGCGGCCACTCCAGCAGGTCGACCTCGACGATCTCGGCCTCCGGATCCAGAGGCACCCGGAACGTGCGCACCTGGTGCGGGCGGAAGTCCCCTTCGATCACGCGACCGACGACCGGCAGGTCCACGCGGGCCTTCGCGTCTCTGCCCGTCGTCTCGACGGCGCGCACGACCAGGTCGGCCGGAGCGCCGTCGGGCACGTCCTCGCTGCCCTTGACGGCGGTGACCATGACCGCGCCGTCGCCGTCGTCGACGAAGCTGCGCACAGACGGGAGGTCGCCGGAGTGGAACGACTCCTGCTGCGCGCGCACGGGGGCGCCGAGCACCGCCGCGCGCCGGGTCGGCTGCGCCGGGCGCCAGTCGCCCGTATGAGGGATGAGCTCCAGCGCGAAACGCTGCGACCCCTGGTCCTGGAAGGAGTAGATCCCGTCCGGATCGAGCAGGCGAGGGTCGTGCCAGGAGTACACGGGACTGCGCACGGCCGTGATGCCGATGCTGGGCACGTCGGATCCCGCGGCTCCGGCCGGCGACACGTCCCAGCCGTGCTTCGCCGTGCACACCACGGTGAGCCCGGCCGCCCTCCCGTCGATCGTGCCGGTGAGATCGACCCACGACTGCGCCGGCTCCTCCGCTCCGTCGACCGGCCGTTCGATCGGCCGTAGGGGATCTCGTAGGCCGCCGACGGATCGGTGAGGCCCACGGGGAAGCGCAGTTTCATGAGATGCGCCTTCTCGCGCCAGTCGATCCTGACGTCGACCCGGAGCGCGCGGGCGTCGTGCGCCAGCAGGTACTCCTCGACAAGGCGGCTGTCGCCCCACGAGCGCTCGACGCGCACCCGCGAGCGCAGCGGTCCGGTCTCGCGCACGACGATGCGGTCGAGCGTCATCGGCGATCCCGGCCAGGCATACGATACGACGCGGTGACCCCAGGTGTCCGTCGGATCCTCGCAGACCGCCGTGCGCGGCGCCCCGCGCGTGCCCGCCAGCGGATCGACACCCGTCTCCTTGTCTCGCAGTGAGACGAGGTCGCCGGTGAGCGGGTCGAGCTCGATACGGAGATGCACGTTCTCGATGACCGTGCCGTCGTCCGAGACCGAGAGGGACGACGGGGGATTCGCCGCCGGGCCGGGCAGCAACCGGTACAGCGCGTACCCGAGCGCCGGAACGTCGGCGCGGAAGGTGATCGCCCCGCGCCCGCGGTCGTCCGTCGTTGCGGTCGACTGCGTGGCCTGGCTGAGCACCTCGTGCCCCTCGTGGTCCACGACGTGGACCCCCAGCGGCCGCGCGCCGTACTGCATGTCGACCTCGACCGACACCGGCCACGGGTGCGGGTTGAACACGACGACCGGCTGCGTCGTGGTGTCGGCCAGGATGTCGATGCGCCGCGCGATCCTGTTGTGCGCGCGGGCGATGATGCGCTTGGAGATGGCGATCGCCTCGCCGAGCTGGTCGCGGGCGTCGTCGTAGGACGGCTCGATCGCCGACCCGGGAAGGATGTCGTGGAACTGGTTGAAGAGGATCTGCTTCCACGCGCGCTCCAGATCCTCGCGCGGGTACTCCGTTCCGCCGAGGGCCACCTCGATCGCCGCCCAGCGCTCGGCCGACAGCACGGCGTGCTGGGCGCGGCGCTGCCAGGCCTTGATGCCCGAATGGGCCGAGTAGCAGCCGGGGGCGTGATGCTGCAGGTCGTCACGGCGCACGGCGAGGCCGTCGAGGAAGGCGTCGCCTCGGGCGCGCATCTCGTCGAAGTATGCGCGCGGTGACGACATGGTCATCCTCCCGAAGGTGCCCATCCGGTCGTAGCGGTGGATCGAGTCGATGTTGGCCTTGGTGGGGCCGCCGCCGTGGTTGCCGACGCCGTAGAACACCATCATCTCGCCGAGCGAGCGGTCGAGCTGGCCGAGCGACTTCTCGGTCTGGCCCGCGACGTCTCCGGGCGGGCTGCAGTACTCGAAGGGGATGCGGTAGGCCAGCACGCGGGAGCCGTCGGCGGACTCCCAGTGGAAGAGGGTCTCGCCGAGGTCGCTCTCGTGCGGGCCGGGGCGCAGGAAGCAGTATGCGTCCATGCGCTGTCCGCGAAGGATCTGCGGCAGGCTCGCGCTGTGCCCGAACGGGTCGACGTTCATGCCGACGGTGGCGATCCGCCCGAACCGAGACTGGAGGTAGCGCTGCCCGTAGAGTCCCTGCCGGGCGAAGGACTCTCCCATCGGCATGTTGCAGTCGGGCTCGACCCACCAGCCGCCGACGTTGACCCAGCGGCCTTCCGCCACGCGCTCGGCGATGCGCGCGAACAGCTCGGGGTCCTGCTCCTCGACCCACGACAGCAGCACGACCTGGTCGCACGTGAAGACGAAGTCGGGGTACTCCTCCATGCGATCGAGGGCGCTGGCGAACGTGGCCCGCGCCTCCTGGTAGCCCTCCTGCCACGGCCACAGCCACACGGGGTCGAGGTGCGCGTTGCCGATCATGTGCAGCGTGCGATCGGGCGTGGCGGCCGGACGCGCGACCCGGGCGAGGACGGCCGGCTGCGCCCCGGAGGGCGCGTTGGCGATCGGGGCCCTCTCGTGTCCTGCACGCTCGGGGCTCAGGTGCGCGTGACCTGCCCGTTCGGGCTGGGGCCGCTCGTGCTCCGCGGTCATGCCGGCTCCTCTCCTGCGGCCCACGCATCCAGCATCTCCGACAGTGCGTGGAGGAGGAAGGTGTGCAGCTCCTGGATGCGCGGGGTCTGCGTGCTCGGCGCGAGCAGCGCATGGTCGGCGAGGGGGGAGCGAAGGGCCGCCGTCGCCGCCGGCGAAGAGGAGTGTCGTCGCTCCTCTGGCGCGGGCGGCGGTGAGACCGCCGATGACGTTGGCCGAGCGACCGGTGGTGGTGAACGCCGCGACGACGTCGCCCGGCCGTGCGAGGGCCTCGACCTGGCGCGAGAAGACGTCCTCGAAGGAGTAGTCGTTCGCGATGCACGTGGACACGGTGGCGTCGGTCGTCAGCGTCACGGCGGGAAGGGGGCGGCGGTCGCGCCGGTAGTGGCCGATGAGCTCACCGGTGAAGTGCTGCGCGTCGGCCGCGCTGCCGCCGTTGCCGAACGTGTAGAGGGTGCCGCCGCGCGCGAAGGCGTCGACCAGCACGGCGCCGATCGCGCGCACCTCGTCGAGCAGCGGGGCCGCGTCCTCCGCGACGCGGATGTGGGTGTCGAACGACGAAGGCGTGTACAAAGCTCACCTCTCTCCATGGGCCGAGCGGCATCCTCGTCATGCTCGCCCAGGACCTGCGCACGCGCTAGCATGCGCACATGGAGGAACCGGTCGTCTCCCGGGGGCATCAGGCCTCGGACCCGCTGGGGCCGGGCGCCGTGATCTTCCTGACGGCCTTCGTCGCGGCCGAGCTCGTGGTCCCCGGGATCCTTGTCTTCCATCTGCTGACGGGGAACGCCGAGGAAGCCGGCGACCGGGCCCTCGGTGCGATCGTCTGCCTCCTCATCGCGCTCTTGCTGCTCGGGCCTGAAGGGGTAGGGAAGAGGCGGCCGCGCGGCGGACACCGTCTGTTCACGTGCCGGTGGCCTGAGCGTCATCGTCACCGGGTTGAGTGACGGGAGACCCGAGTCCCCCGTCACCTGGAGCATTCGCATGCCCGTCCCTGCCCCGCGTCGCCTCACCGCGATGTGCGTCGCCGCCGTCGCCGTCGCCGTGTCCGTTCTCGTCACGAGCCCCGCTCAGGCCGCAGATCCGCCCTCGTCGCGGGTCGTGGTGAACGAGATCGTCTACGACGACCCGCAGGGCGGTCCTGACGCGATCGAGATCCACAACCCGTCGAGCTCGCCGGCCGACTTGTCGGGCTGGTCGGTGCAGGACGACAAACGCGACCCGGCGAAGACGGGGGTCCTCCCGGCGGGAACGGTGCTCGCGCCCGGGGCGTTCCTGGTGCTGCTGAAGGACGGGAGCCCGCTCGGCTTCCCGTTCGGTCTCGGCAAGGGCGACGAGGTCGTGCTCCTCGACGCGACGGGCGTCGTCGTCGACGGATACGCGTACACGGGGACGGCGCCGTTGGGCGACTGGTCCCGCTGCGGCGCCGACGCGTCCTGGGCTCCCGCGACGGCGATCACCCTCGGCGCCCCCAACGTCTGCGAGCCGGTCGTGGAGCCGGCCGAGCCCGGCAGCGTGCTGCTCAACGAGATCGACTCGGGACCCGCCGACGCGATCGAGCTGATCAACCCCGGCGACGAGGCGTTCGATCTGTCCGGGCACGAGATCAGGGACAACTCCGACGACCACCGCTGGTTCTTCGCTCCCGGGACGTCGATCGGGGCCGGCGAGCGGCTCGTCGTGGAGGCCTCGACCCTGGGCGTGGACGCCGCCGGCGCGGCGCAGGAGTTCCAGGCCGCGATCGGCATCGGCGGGTCGGACGCGATCCGTCTTCTCGCTCCCGGAGGCTCCCTCCTCGACCAGCACTCGTGGACGAAGCACCCCGCCATCGACGGGGACGAGGCCGCGGCCAGCTACGCACGGTGCCCCGACGCGACCGGGCCGTGGGGACTGGCCAGGGTGACCCTCGGTGCCGCCAACGTCTGCGTGCCGCCGGCGGTCGCGATCAACGAGGTCGAGTCGAACGGCGATGCGTCCGACTGGGTCGAGGTCGTGAACACCGGGACGGAGGCGGTCGATCTGTCGGGCTGGACCCTCATGGACAACGACCCGATCGGGCACGCGAAGGACGTGACCCCGGTGGCTGCGGGCACCGTGCTGGCCCCCGGGGCGTTCTTCGTCTTCGACGGCGCGACCCACTTCGGCTTCGGCCTCGGCGCGGACGACCGGGCGACGATCCGCGACGCCGCCGGGAACGTCGTCGCCGAGCACGCCTGGGCCACGCACGCGGCGGGGACCTGGGCGCGCTGCGGCGACGGGGTCGGCGCGTTCGTCGACGCCGCGACCGCGACCAAGGGCGCGCCGAACAGCTGCGGCGGGGATCCGGGCAATCCCGGGAATCCGGGCGGGGAGCCGGCCGGAGTCTGGCCCGGCGCCGGCGAGGTCTCCGTCGTCGACGAGGCCGCCATGTTCCTGAAGGACTCGTCGGGCCTGGACGCGCAGGAGACGGCGGAGGGCACCTTCCTCTGGGCCGTCGACAACGGCACCGGCACCTTCTGGAAGCTCGCGGCCCACGCCGACGGCTCGGTCGCCTTCGCCGACGGATGGGAGAAGGGCAAGCGCGCGCGATTCGCCCGTGACGCGGGGAACCCCGCGGCGAAGGGCCCCGACGCCGAGGGCATCAGCGTCGGCGGCGACGGGCGGATCTACATCGCCTCGGAGCGTGACAACGGCGACAAGGGCGTGAACCAGAACACGGTCCTCGCCCTCGACCCCGATGCGCCAGGTCCCGATGTGGTCGCGGAGCAGGAATGGGACCTCACCGCCTCGCTGCCGCAGGTCGCGGCGAACACCGGGATCGAGGCGGTCGAGTGGGTGCCGGACGGGGCCCTCGCGGGCCGGCTCGTCGACCAGCGCACCGGATCCGGCTACGACCCGGCGGAGTATCCGGCCCACGGGGACGGCCTGTTCTTCGTCGCCGTCGAGGACAACGGCGTCGTCTACGCCTACGCGCTCGGGGCCGACGGCTCGATCGCGCAGGTGGCGGCGATCGACCCCGGTCTCGGCGGCGTCATGGCGCTCGACTACGACACGGTCCTGGGCGAGCTGTGGGCGGTCTGCGACAACGGATGCGACGGCACGGCGGCCCGCATCGCCTTCACCGGCGGCGAGCCGGTGATCCGCCACTTCGCCCGCCCCGCGAGCATGCCGAACCTCAACAACGAGGGCTTCGCGACCGCGCCCGCGTCGCTCAGCACGCATGTGACCTCCTCGCTGCCCGCCGCCGCGCGCGCGGCGAGCACGACGCGACCCGCCTGGTGGTTCGCGGACGGCGAGCAGCCGGCAGCGCTGCGGGCGGGGACGCTTCCCGGCGCGGCCGTCGACGGCCCGGGGACGCCTCACCCCGGCGGTCCGGGGACAGGCGGCCCCGGGGCAGGCGGTCCCGGCGCGGGCGGTCCCGGCGCGGGAGACTCGGCGGCGGTCGGTTCCGGAGCGGGTGCATCGTCCGGCCTCGCCGTCACGGGCCTCGACGAGGCGGTGCACGTGCTGGTGCCCGTCGGTGCGGCGCTCGCCGCGCTCGGCGTGACGATGCTCCTGCTCCGCCGGTTCCGACGACGGGGCGTCTCGGGCCCGCGCTGAGCCGCCTCGGGCTTCGCGGCCGGAGGCGGCCGGGCTCAGACCCTGGCCGCCTCCTCGCCGAGCTGATCGGCGAGCCGCCACACCTGGGGGAGCGCGGAGGGGCTGCCCGGCCGGCCGGTCTGCGGGTCGACCGCCGCAGGGGTCAGGTGGACGCCGATCGACCTCTGCCAGCGGACGTTGGCCGGGTCGCTCTCCAGGGCCCGCATCGCCTCGTCGAGGTCGTCGGCCTCGACGAGGTGGAAGAGGTGCACTCCGCTGCGCCAGATCGTCCAGTCGTGGATCCCGAACCGGTCGAAGCTCTCTTCGAGGTCCGCCGGTATGCGCGCGTGGGCCCGTTCGTAGGCGTCCTCCTGGCCCGGGACGAGGGTCGAGTGCAAGGCGTAGCGCATCGGTGCGTCTCCTTCCTCCGCGCGTGCGGATCCTGGCCAGCGGCCCGCCGTCGGGTGGTGCGGGGGCTCAGCTCGCCGGGGCGCCCTGGCACGCACGGATGATCACGCTCACGGTACACGGGGGAGGAGGTCGCGGAAGGATGACCCTTGACATTGGGTTCTTAATGGTCTTTCATTGAACCCAATCAGGGCCCAATGCAATCCGCTCGATGGGGAGGTGACGACGTGACGACCGACGAGACGGTGGAGAGGCTCCGAGCGATCGAGATCGATCCGTCCAGCCCCGTCCCCGCGTACTATCAGCTGTTCGAGGCGATCCGGGCGCTCCTCGGCCTCGCCCCGTTCGCCCCCGGGGCGAAGCTCCCCACCGAACGGACCATCGCGGAAGAGCTCGGCGTCAGCCGGCAGACCGTCCGGCATGCGCTCGGCCGGCTGGAGCGCGAAGGACTCGTCTTCCGGCGTCAGGGCGACGGCACCTACGTGTCCCAGCCGAGGGTGGACGGCTCGCTCCGCTACCTGAGCGGCTTCACCTCGGAGCTCTCGCAGCGCGGGATGCGCGTGCGATCCCGTGTGCTCGACCTGCGCCTGGTGACGCCCCCCGCGGCGATCGCCGCTCAGCTGGAGCTGCCCGCGACGGGGGAGAGCGCCGTGATGCTGCGCCGGGTGCGGTCGCTGGACGGCACCCCCGCGGCCCTCGAGACCGTCTGGCTCCCGGCGGACCGGTGCTCACCGCTCCTGCAGATGCGGATGGAGGACCGCTCGCTCTACGTCGTCCTCCGCGACGCCCTCGGCGTGATCCCGCACAAGGCCACGGAGCGGCTCTCCGCCACCCTCCTCGACGAGTTCGAGGCGAGCGAGCTCGACCGGCGTCCTGGCGATCCCGCGCTCCTCGTCGAGCGCAGCACCAGGGACGTGGAGGGGCGGCCCATCGAGGCTGTCAAGAGCCTCCTGCGCGCCGACCGCTTCTCGTTCTCCACCGATCTCGATCTCGAACAAAGCGGCGGGTGACGAGAACCCGACTCGTCACCCGCTCCCTCCCCGCAGTGCTCTCCTCACCCGATGTTCCAAAGGAGGAACCCGGTATGTCCCGTTCGACCCCCTCACCCCGTCAGCCGTTCTTCACCCCGCGGAGGATCGCCCGCGTCGCGATCCTCATCGCGCTGAGCGCGGTCGGCGCGTTCATCAAGATCCCGAGCCCGACCGGCACGGTCGCCCTCGACTCGGCTCCGGCGTTCGTCGCCGCGGCCGCGTTCAGCCCGGGGGAGGGCGCGATCGTCGGCGCGATCGGCCACCTCTTCTCCGCGCTCGTGACCGGCTTCCCCCTGGGGCTGCCGATCCACCTCCTCGTCGCCGTCTCGATGATCGTCTTCATCTGGATCTTCGGCTTCGTGGCCCGCCGGGTCAACGTCTGGGTGGCGATCCCCGTCGGCATCGTCCTCAACGGCGTCGGCGGTGCGGCGCTGCTCATCCCGATCTACGGCGTCGGGATCTTCGCGACCCTCGTGCTCCCGCTGCTGGTGGGATCGGCGATCAACGTGATCATCGCCGTCGCGGTGGTGAAGGTGCTCGACGCCACCGGACTGTCCGAGAACTCCCGGCGCAAGCGCGACAAGGCCGCCCAGCTCGACGCGCCGCCGGCCGCCTGACCCGGGTCGCAGAGCGATGTCCCAGATCCCCCTCACCGTGCGCAGGGTCCGCGACCTCACCGTCGTGGACGCTGCGGAAGGCCCCACCTGGGTCATCGCCTGCGACTCCGTGGGCTCGATCGGACCGAAGAGCGCCGACGCCTACGCGGCCGACGCGCGCACGGTCGCCCACTTCGCAGCCCGCGTCCCCCTCGTCGAGGTGATGGCCGCCGGCGCCCGGCCGGAGATCATCGTCGACACCCTGAGCGTGGAGCTCGATCCGACGGGCGCCGAGATGATCGACGAGCTGCTCGTCCTGGCGGCGTCGCTCGGCCTCGGCCCCGAACGGGTGACGGGGAGCACGGAGGACAACGTTCCCTCCGTCGCCACCGGCATCGGAGTCACCGTGCTCGCCACCGCCGACGCGCTGCGCCCCGGCACCGCGTCGGCCGGCGAGCACCTCGTCCTTCTCGGGCGGCCCACGAGCGCGCCGGAGGACCGGATCGAGATCGGGGATCCGCGCATGCTCTCGCTGCCGGCGCTCGCCTCCGTGCTCGCCCTGGACGGCGTGAGCGACGCGTTGCCCGTCGGCTCCAAGGGCGTCGGGTACGAGGCCGACGTGATGGCCAGGACCAACGGGCTCGCATGGCGACCGGCGGAAGGACACGGCGTGGATCTGCATCGCAGCGGCGGGCCGGCGAGCTGCGTGCTGTTCTCGGTGCGCGAGGACGCGATCCCGTCCGTCCTCGCCGCGATCCCTGCCGACCTTCCTCGAGCAGATCTGGGGGTGCTCTCATGACGGACGACACGATCGAGGTGACGGGCTTCAGCTTCAGCTATCAGGGCTCGGGGGCGTGGCAGCTGGCCGCGGTCGGCACGGGCCTGCGCCGCGGCGAGCGGCTGGCCGTCATGGGCGCGACCGGTGCGGGCAAGTCCACGCTCGCCATGGCGCTGAACGGCCTCATCCCGCACCACCACCACGGCCAGGTGCACGGCAGCGTGCGCGTCTGCGGTCTCGACACCGCGCAGACCCCGGTCACCGAGATCGTGCGGTGCGTCGGGCTGGTGATGCAGGACCCGGAGACGCAGATCACGGGACAGACGGTGCTCGGCGACGCCGCCGTGGGGCCCGCCAACCTGGGGCTGCCGAAGGAGGTCGTGCTCGAACGGGCCGCGGAGGCGCTGGAGATGGTCGGCATGGGCGGGCTCGAGGAGCGCGACGCGACGGCTCTCTCCGGAGGGCAGAAGCAGCGGCTGGCCATCGCCGGCATCATCGCGATGCGCCCCGAGATCCTCGTCCTCGACGAGCCGACGAGCGAGCTGGATCCGCAGGCGACCGCCGAGGTCTTCGAGGTCGTGAAGCGCTTGAGCGCGGACGGCGAGACCTCGCTCGTGATGATCGACCACGAGCCGGAGATCATCGCCGAGTGGGCCGATCGCCTGCTGGTGCTCGACGGCGGCCGGGTGGTCTACGACGGTCCTCCCGCCGGGTTCTTCGCGGACGACGCGGCCGTCAAGGCCGCTCGGCTGCGCGCGCCTCAGGTGTCGGAGGTCGCGATCGCGCTCCGCGAGCGGGGCCGATACGACGGGAGCATCCCGGTCACGCTCGCCGAGGCGAGCGTGACGCTCCCGCGCTTCGGCGACGCATGGGCGAGCCTTCCCGAGCGTGCCGGGAGCGAGGCGTCGTCGGGGGAGGTCGTCGTCGAGGCCCAGGGGCTCGGCCACGTCTACCCTGGCGGCGTCGAGGCGCTCGCCGACGTCGACGTGCGGATCCGCGCGGGGGAGTTCGTCGCCGTGCTCGGCCGGAACGGCGCGGGGAAGACGACCTTCGCGCGGCACCTCAACGGCCTGCTGCGCCCGAGCAGCGGGCTGCTGCGCATCGCGGGGGAGGACTCCGCCGGCCTCGCGATCGGGCAGCTCGCGACCCATGTCGGGTACGTGTTCCAGAATCCCGACCACCAGATCTTCGCCAACAGCGTGCGGGACGAGGTCGGATACGGGCTCAAGAACCAGGGGTGGGACGCGGACCGCATCGCCGCCCGCGTCGACGAGGTCCTGGAGCGGGTGGACATGAGCAGCTTCGCCGACCGCCACCCCTTCACCCTGGGCAAGGGGCAGCGGCAGCGCCTCGCGGTCGCGAGCGTGCTGGCCCTCGAGCCCGAGGTGCTCGTGATCGACGAGCCGACCACCGGCCAGGACCATGCGGGCGCGAGCTCGATGCTCGAGCTCATCAGCGACCTGAACGCGAGCGGGCACACGGTGCTGATGATCACCCACGACATGACGCTGGTCGCCGAGCACGCACGGCGCGCGCTGCTGTTCGCAGGCGGGCGGATGATCGCCGACACCACCCCGCGGGAGCTCTTCGGCTCGGAGGACCTCCTCCGGCGCGGCAACCTCGTCCCGCCGCAGGTGACGACCCTCGCGCGCGACCTCGGCGCGCGGGACACCGTGACCACGCCCGCCGAGTTCCTGGAGCTGTTCGAGGCGCAGAAGGAGGCGAGCGATGCGCATTGAGTATCAGCCGGGCGACTCGCTGCTGCATAGGCTGGACGTCCGCGCGAAGCTCTTCGGCTTCGCGGTCATCCTCGTCATGACCTTCCTGTTCGGACGATGGGAGTTCAACCTCGCCCTCGCCGCCCTCGCGGTGGGTCTGACGATGTGGGCGGGGATCGGCATCGGTCGGGTTCTGAAGACCCTCGCGCCCCTGGCGGTGATCGTGGTCATCGTCGCGATCTTCGCCGCGTACGGCTTCCGGCCCGAGACGGCGTCGGACCCGTCGAGCGGCGTCGTCCTCTTCTCCTTCCCCGACGGCGTCCTGCCGCTCACCGTCGGCGGCCTCTCCTACGGGGTGAGCCTGGGGCTGCGGATCGTGACGATGGTGCTGGTGACGACGCTGCTGCTGTTCACGACCCCGATCGACGACTTCGTCGCCGCCATGCGGCAGGCGCACGTCCCGCACGTCATCGTGTTCATCGTGATGACGGCGCTTCGGTTCATCCCCACCATGCAGCAGCGCGCCGAGCAGGTCCTCGACGCCCAGCGTGCCCGCGGCGCCCGCATCGACGAGGGCGGGATGATCCGCCGGATCCGCGCGTTCGTGCCGGTGATGGTGCCGCTGCTGACCAGCGGCATCCGGATGAGCGACGATCTCGCGGCCGCGATGATCAACCGCGGCTGGGGTGCGACCAGCAGGCCCACCGCGCTGTACGCGCTGCGCATGACCGCCCGTGACTGGATCGCGATCGCGGTGCTCGCAGTGGTGCTCGCCGCGGCGATCGCCGCCGGAGTGCAGAGGATCGGCGCCCTGTGAACGACCCGCAGGCATCCCTTCGAAGGAGAGAGCACATGACCACGACCGAATCGAACGCGCTCGACAAGACGCTCGGCTGCTTCTACGGGGTGGCCCTGGGCGATGCGATGGGGATGCCGGGCGAGCTGTGGCCCCGCGCCCGCGTCCTGGAGCACTTCGGACGCATCGACCGGTTCCTTCCCGGACCCGACGGGCATTTCGTCGTCGACGGGTTCGTCGCGGGCGAGGTCACCGACGACACGCAGCAGACCCTGATGCTCGCCGAGGCGATCCTGGAGGAGGACGGCGACGTGGTGCCGGAGACCGTCGCGCGGCACCTCGTCGCGTGGGCGGACCGGGTGGGGGCCAGCGAGGGCAACTTCCTCGGCCCGAGCTCGGCCAGGGCGATCGACCGCCTGCGGCAGGGCGAGTCGCTGTGGGAGACCGGCCGTGCGGGCGAGACCAACGGCGCGGCCATGCGCATCGCGCCGGTGGGGCTCGTCGCCCGGCTCGACGACCTCGAGGACCTCGTGGACCGGGTGGAGGCCTCGGCCGCGATGAGCCACCGGACCGACGTCGCGATCAGCGGCGCGGCCGCGGTCGCGGCCGCCGTGGCCGCGGGGGTCGACGCGGATCCGGAGGATCCCGCCGCGCTCGACGCGGTCGTGGCCGCCGCGCTGGACGGTGCGAGGGCGGGGGCGCGTCGCGGCTACCCGGTGGTCGCGCCGTCGATCGCCCGCCGGATCGAGCTCGCCGTCTCCCTCGTCCGCGCCGCGCGCGACGACGACGAGGCCCTTCGCGACCTGTACGAGGTCGCCGGCGCGAGCGTCGCCACGACCGACACCGTGCCCACGGCGATCGGGCTGTTCGTCCTCGCGGGAGGGAACCCGCACCGATCCGCCCTCCTCGCCGCCAACCTCGGCGGCGACACCGACACGATCGGCGCGGTCGTCGGCGGGATCTGCGGCGCCTTCTCCGGCGTCGGCGCGATCCCGGCCGAGCTCCGCGCCACGCTGGACGAGGTCAACGGCCTGCCCATCCCCGAGATCGCCGCCGGGTTCGCCGCCCTGCGATCCCGGGGGCTGCGTCGGAACCGCCCTGGAGTGCTCCTGCCGGTGTCCTGATGTCGTCTTCCGTCTACGGAGGCGGGCCCCGGGTCCTACTGCACGGACCAGCCGCCGTCGGAGGCGAGGGCCGCGCCGTTGATGTTGACCGCGTCGTCCGAGAGGAGGAAGGCGATCGAGGCGGCCAGGTGCTCGGCGGTCGCGACGGTCGGGATCGCCTGCTGGAACGGCGCGAGCCGCGCGGAGCCGTACTCCGACATGTGCGGGGGCATCGGGATGCCGGTGGCGACCCCGCCCGGGGCGACGGAGTTCACCCTGATGCCCTTCGGGCCGTACATGAACGCGGCCGACCTGGTGACGCCGATGATCCCGTGCTTGCTCGCGGTGTAGGCGTTGCCCGAGGCGTTGCCGCGAAGCCCCGCCTCGCTCGACACGTTCAGGACGGCGCCGCGGCCTGCGGCCTCCATCACGGGCAGCACTGCGCGCATGAGCTTGAACGGCGCGGTGAGGTTGATGGCGATGACGCGGTCCCAGGTCGCGTCGGAGGTCTCGCCGGCCGGGGAGAAGTCGTCGTTGACGCCGGCGACGTTGGCGAGGCCGTCGATCCGCTCTCCGGCGGCGGCGATGACACGGTCGATCGCCTCCTGCTGCGTGAGGTCGCCGGCGACCGTCACGACGTCGGCGTCCGGGAGGTCGGCGTCGAGGGCGTCGAGCCTGTCCGCGGCGATGTCGCAGGCGATGACCCTGCCGCCCTCGCGGGCGATCCGGGATGCGGTGGCCCGGCCGATGCCCGAGGCCGCGCCGGTGACGATGACGGTCTTCCCGGCGAAGCGTCCGGGGGTGATCCGCTCGGTCCATCCCGCCTCTCCGGCGTCCGCGGGGATCTCGCCGCCGTTCGCGGCGCGGACCAGGTCGTCGACGACGGACTGCGGCATCGCCCCCTGGCTCATCGTCACGAGCTGCTGCAGGGGCAGCCCGAGGACGGGGGCGAGGGCGTCGGGATCCGTGCCGGACTGGGCCAGCAGCCCCCGGATGAGGTCACCGCCGGTCGGATCGTTCAGCCAGTCGCCGATGGAGGAGTGCGCGGTGAGGGCCATGGTGTCTCCGTTCGCTCGTGCGGGCGCCGCGCGCCGTATTACGCAACGGTACGTCCACTTATCGTCCAGGCTACACCTCGATACGCTCGGGGGATGCCTCGTCCGCGCAGTGAGAAGATCCGCCAGTCGGTGCTGGCCGCGATGCGTCGTGCGCTCGCGGCGGAGGGATACGAGGCCGTCACGATCGAGGGTCTGGCCGCCGAGGCCGAGGTCTCCAAGCAGACGATCTACCGGTGGTGGCCGTCGAAGGCCGCGATCCTCGGCGAGGCGCTGCTGGAGGGCGCGCTGCCCGGCGCCGCCGATCCCGTGCCGGCGACCGCGGACCTCTCGGCAGACCTGCGGGCCTGGTTCACGGCGGTGTCCGACGGCCTCGCACAGCCCGAGGGACTCGCCGTGGCCCGGGCGCTGATCGCCGTGACCACGGCGGACCCGGCGCTGGGCGCCGCGCTGAACGAGCGCTTCGCCGGGCCCATCGCCGCGGGGATCGTCGAACGGATCGACACGGCCCGCGCGGCGGGAGACGTCCGGGCCGATGTCGATGCGACCGTGCTCGCCGAGCAGTTCATCGCCGTGGCGTCCTACGAGGCCCTGCTCGGCCGCCCGCTCGACCGGGACAGGGTGGAGGCGGTGGTCGGGATCGTCCTGCGCGGGATCGCCGCGGGCTGAAGGGCCGCGTGCGCGCTCAGCGCCCTTCCTCGGGATCGAAGCGGACGGGCGGGAACGACGCGGCCACGAGCGTGCGCAGGTCTTCGAGCGTCGCGCCCGCTCCCAGCCAGCCGTGGGCGCGTGCCTGGACGAGCACGTTCCCGAGTGCCGTCGCCTCGACCGGGCCGGCGAAGACGGGCAGCCCCGTTCGCCGGGCGGTCGCACGGCACAGCAGCCGGTTGAGCGATCCGCCGCCGACGAGATGCACGCGGTCGATGGCGCATCCGGTCACGCGGGCGACGGAGGCGACGGCCTCGGCGAAGGCCGCGGCGATGCTCTCCACGATGCAGCGCGCGAAGGCGGCACGTGTCGCAGGGACGGTGTGATCCGCCTCCCGCAGCAGCACCGCGATGCGCGCCGGCATGTCGCCGGGGGCGGCGAGCGACGGATGGTTCGCGTCGAAGAGGGGCCCGGTCGCCGGCAGGCTCTCCGCCTCGGCCAGGAGGGCGGGGAGGTCGACCGACGCCCCGTCCTGCGCCTCCCACGTGCGCACGGCCTCGCTCAGCAGCCAGAGGCCGGCGACGTTGCGGAGGAAACGGATCCGTCCGTCGACCCCGCGCTCGTTCGTGAACCCGGCGTCGCGGGCGGCGTCGGTCTGTACGGGGGCCGTCAGCTCGACCCCGACCAGGCCCCAGGTGCCGCAGGAGATGTAGGCGGAGCCCGGGGAGGAGAGCGGCACGGCCGCCACGGCCGAGGCCGTGTCGTGCGATCCGACGGCCACGACCGGGAGCGTCGCGCCGATGCGCCGTGCCGCCTCGCCGGTGACCGCTCCGATCCGGTCACCGGGGTCCGCGAGCCGGGGCAGGATGGCGGGCGAGACGCCCACGGCCTCGGCCAGCTCCGTGTCCCAGGCGCCGCCGTCCGCTCGGAGCAGACCCGTGGTCGAGGCGTTCGTCCGCTCGGCGACGCGGACCTCGGCGAGGAGGTGCGCCAGGAGGTCCGGGATCAGGAGCAGCGTGTCCGCCTGGGCGACGAGCGGGTCCGCGGCCAGCTGGTACAGCGTCGTGAACGGGAGGAACTGCAGTCCGTTGCGCGCGTGCAGCGCGGGAAAGGGCAGGCGCTCGTGCACCCGCTCGACCCCCCGCCCGGTGCGCTCGTCGCGGTAGTGGAACGGCTCGCCCAGCAGCTCGTCGCCGCGCAGCAGGCCGTAGTCGACGGCCCAGGAGTCGATCCCCACGCTCGCCAGGGACGGCTCTCGGCGGACGGCCTCGGCCAGGCCGTCCAGCACGTGGGCGGCGAGGGCTCCCCAGTCCCAGTGCAGGCCGTCGCCCCGGCGCACGGGTCCGTGCGGGAACCGGGCGACCGGTTCCAGGGCGACCCGGGCGGGCGTCACCCGGCCGATCATCACCCGTCCGCTCGTGGCGCCGAGATCCACCGCTGCGACGGCACCGCCTGTGTGGTTCATCGGAGGAAGGCGGCGGCGACGCCGGAGTCCACGGGGATGTGGAGGCCGGTGGTGCGGCTCAGCTCCGGGCCGGTGAGGACGGCGACGGCGTCGGCGACGTTCTCCGGGACGACCTCGCGTTTGAGGATCGTGCGGTTGGCGTAGAACTGGCCGAGATCTTCCTCTTTGACGCCGTAGGTGGCTGCACGGTCGGCGCCCCAGCCGGAGGCGAAGATGCCGGAGCCGCGGACGACGCCGTCCGGGTTGATGCCGTTGACGCGGATGCCGTGCTCGCCCAGTTCCACGGCGAGGAGTCGGACCTGGTGGGCCTGGTCGGCCTTGGCGGCGGAGTAGGCGATGTTGTTGGGTCCGGCGAAGACGCTGTTCTTCGACGAGATGTAGACGATGTCGCCCCCCATGCCCTGCTCGACGAGGACCCCCGCGGCGGCGCGCGAGACGAGGAAGGATCCCTTGGACATCACGTCGTGCTGCAGGTCCCAGTCGGCTTCGGTGGTCTCCAGCAGGGGTTTGGAGAGGGACAGGCCGGCGTTGTTGACCACGAGGTCCACGCCGCCGAAGGCGAGCACGGCCTCGTCGAGGGCGGCGCGGACGGCGGTGTCGTCGGCGACGTCGACGGCGACGCCGATCGCGACGTCGGCGTCGCCGAGCTCGGCGGCGGCGGCCTGGGCCTTGGCGAGGTCGAGGTCGGCGACGATGACGCAGGCGCCGTCCGCGGCGAGGCGGGTCGCGACGGCCTTGCCGATGCCGCTCGCCGCGCCGGTGACGAACGCGATCCGGCCCTGGTGGGACTTCGGCTTCGGCATCCGCTGGAGCTTCGCCTCCTCCAGCGCCCAGTACTCGATGCGGAACTTCTCGGCGTCGGAGATGGGGGAGTAGGACGACAGCGCTTCGGCGCCGCGCATGACGTTGATCGCGTTCAGGTAGAACTCGCCCGCGACCCGCGCTGTCTGCTTGTTCGCGCCGTAGGAGAACATGCCGACACCGGGGACGAGGACGATGAGCGGGTCGGCGCCGCGCATCGCGGGGGACTCCGCGGTGGCGTGCGCGTCGTAGTACGCCCGATAGTCGTCGCGGTACTGGGCGTGCAGCTCTCGCAGCCGGGAACGCTGCTCCTCCACCGTCGCCGTCGCCGGCAGGTCGAGGAGGAGCGGGCGGACCTTCGTGCGCAGGAAATGGTCGGGGCAGCTCGTCCCCAGGGCGGCGAGCGCGGGCGCCTTCTCGGACGCGAGGAACTCCAGCACCGGATCCGTGTCCGTGAAATGCCCGACCATCGGTGCGTCCGTCGACACCAGCCCCCGGATCGTCGGCGCCAGCGCCGCAGCCCGCGCCCGACGCTCCGCCGCCGGGAGCCCCGCGAAACCGGGCCGGACACCACCGAACGGGTCGGGGTGACCATGCGCGGCGATGTGCTCCGCAGCCGCGTCGATGATCCGCCGCGAGTTCGCCTCGGCCTCCTCCGACGACTCGCCCCACGCGGTGATCCCGTGCCCGCCGAGGATCACGCCGATCGCCTCCGGGTTGTCCCTGCGGATCGCGGCGATGTCCAGCCCCAGCTGGAACCCCGGGCGCCGCCACGGCACCCAGGCCACGAGATCGCCGAAGATCCGTCGGGTCAGCTCCTCTCCGTCCGCGGCCGTCGCGATCGCGATCCCCGCATCGGGATGCAGATGATCGACGTGCGCCGCATCCACCAGCCCATGCATCGCCGTGTCGATCGACGGCGCCGCTCCACCCCGCCCGTGCAGACAGAAATCGAACGCGGCGACCATCTCGTCCTCCCGCTCCTCGCCCGGATACACCCCGACGAGAGCGCGCAGGCGGTCGAGGCGGAGCACGGCGAGCCCCTGCTCGGTGAGCGTGCCCAGATCACCGCCGGAGCCCTTCACCCACAACAGCTCCACCGGCTCCCCCGTCACCGGATCGGTCACCACACCCTTCGCAGAGGTGTTCCCGCCCGCATAGTTCGTCACACGAGGGTCAGCGCCCAGACGACGAGAACGGGCGATCAGGGCTTCAACGGGGGAGAGGGTCATGTTCGTGCTCCGTGCGTGATGGTCGAGGAAGGGGGAAGGCCGGCAGGCCGCGAGGGGGTCAGGCGCCCCAGCCGGCGGGGACGCCGTCCGCCCGTTCGGCAACGATCCGCTCGCGGTAGCCCGACGCGGCGTACGCGGCGAGGGGATCGGCGGGGAGGCCGCGCGTCTCACGCCATGCGGCGAGAGCGGGGCGGACGTCGGTCTGGAAGGCGTCCATGAACACGGCGTTCGCTTCCAGCACGTCGCCGGCCCGTTGTGCGGCGGTCAGCGCGTCGCGGTCCAGCAGGAGGGCGCGGGCGGTCATCTCCTGCACGTTGAGGACCGAGCGGATCTGTCCCGGGATCTTCTCCTCGATGTTGTGGCACTGGTCGAGCATGAACGCCACCTCCGGATCGCCCAGGCCGCCCCCGCGGATCACCTCGACGAGAATGCGGAAGAGCTGGAACGGATCCGCCGCGCCGACGATGAGGTCGTCGTCGGCGTAGAAGCGGGAGTTGAAGTCGAACGCCCCGAGGCGGCCGAGGCGCAGGAGCTGCATGACGATGAACTCGATGTTCGTCCCCGGCGCATGGTGCCCGGTGTCGAGGCACACCATCGCCCTGTCGCCGAGAGCGGAGACCTGGACGAAGGAGGTCCCCCAGTCCGGGACGTCGGTGTGGTAGAACGCGGGCTCGAACAGCTTGTACTCAAGGACCAGGCGCTGATGCGTCCCGAGCCGGGCGTAGATCTCCTGTAGCGACTCGTGCAGCCGGTCCTGGCGGCCCCGCATGTCGGCCTGGCCGGGGTAGTTCGAGCCCTCGGCGAGCCAGATCTTCAGGTCGCGGCTGCCCGTCTGGTCCATCACGTCGATGCAGTGGAGGTGATGGTCGATCGCCTTGCGGCGGATCCGTGCGTCCTCGTGCGTGAGCGCGCCGAGGCGGTAGTCGTCGTCCTGGAACGTGTTGGAGTTGATCGTGCCGAGCGAGACGCCCAGCTCCTCGGCGTGCCGGCGGAGGTCGGCGAAGTCGTCCACCGTGTCCCACGGGATGTGGAGGGCGACGGCCGGGGCCAGGCCGGTGAGCCGATGGACCTGCGCCGCGTCGGCCACCTTCTCGTAGGCGGTGCGGGGCGTGCCGGGGGAGCCGAAG
>Ga0164243_10001168_pt1 | contig 45408 bp, 42 predicted proteins | sample OricompcompostOP_FD_108781 | JGI IMG/M metagenome (GOLD analysis project Ga0164243, IMG submission 108781) | Organic Plus compost microbial communities from Emeryville, California, USA - Original compost - Organic plus compost (OP) | ecosystem: Engineered > Solid waste > Mixed feedstock >...
GCTCAGCAGCGCGGCACCTCTTCGGCCGGTCCGGCCTCTTCGCTCTCCCACGGGTCCTCCCCCTGGACACGACTGCGGGCGGTTCCGGGGAGGTCGGGCCCCACCCGGACGTGCGGTGGCTGCACAGTAGTGCTTGATGTGGCCGCGTCAAGTATGGATGTGCACGCCATGTACCGGCGGGCCACCGAATCTCCACCGGCGGGCCGCAGTTGGGTACGGCAGTCGGGACCGGCCGTTGGGCAACGGTTGCCGCCGGAGAGGCCGCCGGGCGCCGGGAGGCCGCGGCCGGCTCGGCTCAGCCGGCCGCCTCCCGCGCACAGCGCTCGCGGAGCGCCGCGATGTCCGCCGCCAGCGGCTGCGCGCCACCCGCCTCCTCGAGTACCGCCAGCGCCTCGTCCAACGGACCGACGGCGAGGGCGGGTTCGCCCGCGTCGAGGCGGGTACCGGCGACGCCAGTGAGGGCCTTGGCCTCGTTGAAGCGGTCGCGCGGCGTCAACTCCCGGAACAGCCGCCGGGCCTCCGCGAACTCCGCCAGCGCCGCCTCGCGTTCACCCAGTCCGCGCCGCACCCGCGCGAGGTGGTAGACGAGCAGCGCGCGGGCGCGCGGCACATCCGCCGCGCCCTCCTCGTCCGTACCGATGGTGTCGAGTACGGCGCGCGCCGCGTGCAGCGGTTCGGCCGCCTCCGCGTACCGCCACTGGCGCAGCCGCAGCACACCCAGCGCCTCCAGGGCGGTCGCGTGCCCGCGCTTGTGCCCGGCCGTACGCTCCGCCTCGGCCGCCGCGCGCTGCGCCTCCTCGGCTTCCGCGAACCGCTCCAACGCGCCCAGTGCGTAGGCGAGTTGGGTGTGCATGCGGCCCGCCGTGCGGGTGCCGGGGACGTGCCGGTCCGCGGTGCGGGCGCCGATGCGGAGCGCGGGCAGCAGCTCCTCCTCGCGCCCGTCCTTGAGCACGAGCGTCCACAGGGATTCGCAGAGCTGCACGACGGTGTCCGGGTCGCCGTAGGCGTCGGCGGCGCGCACCGCCTCGACGAGGTTGCGCGCCTCGGCCCGCAGCTCCGCCAGCGCCGGGCCGGCCTCCGCGGGACCGACGGTGCGGCCCCGGTGCTCGCGGTAGAGCGGTCCGAGCCGCCAACGGTCGGGCAGCGCGCGGTAGTCGGCGTCGACGGCGAGCCGCAGCCAGCGGGCGGTCATCCGGCGTACGGCGGCGGAGCAGGCGGCGGCGCCCTCCTCCGCGGCGGCGGCCCGTTCGGCGCGTTCCCGCGCGTACGGGCGGAGGCGGTAGCGCTGTCCGTCCTCGCTCGTCAGCAGTTCGGCGGCGGCCAACTCGGCGAGCAGCGGCCCCACTTCGGCCTCGGGCAGCTCGGCCGCGGCGGCGGCCGCCCCGCCGTCGACGTCCGGCCAGGGGCGCAGCGACAGCAGCCGGAGGAGCCGGGCCGCCGGGGCGGACAGTTCGCGCTGCATCAGTTCGGTGATCTCCCGTACGGCGTCGGAGGCGGGGGCCGGGTCCCGGTCGGTGCCGGGCTCGGTGCCGGGCTCGGAGCCGGCGGGGCGTACGGGCTCCGGATCGCGCGTGACGTCCGCGGTTCCCGGACTCCCCGTCGGCGCCCCGGAGTCGAGCAGTTCGGCGGCGGCGTGCGGATCGGCCGCGAGCTGCCGGGCGAAGACGGTGATCGCCAGCGGCGAGCCCGCGTACCGCCGGACTCCCCTGCGCAGCAGCGAGCGGTTCGCGCGCGTCGCACGGTCGCCGGCGATCTTGCCGGCCAGCTTCAGGGAGTCCCGGCCGGACAGCGGCTCGACCGGGATCGGGCGCGCCTCCAGCCCGGGCAGCCGGCCGTGGCTCGCGTACAGGGTGAGGACGCCGGGCGCGTCGGTGTGGAACAGCCGGGCCTCGGCCGCCGTACGGACGTGGTCGACGACCGCCAGCAGCCGGCGCTCGGCGACGAGTTCGCGGTAGAGCGCGGCGCGGTCCTCGGCCGAGGGCGGCAACTCGCCCTGCGGCACGCCGAGTTCGGCGAGGAACCGGCCCAGCACCGCGCCGGGGCGGCCGGCGTCCGCGGTGGCCGCCGAACCGCCGCGCAGGTCGCCGTAGAGCACGCCGTCCGGGAAGCGCTTGCGGCGCCGGTGTGCGCCGTAGTGCACGGCCACGGAGGTGGTGCCGGCGCCCTCGCGGGCGTACAGCAGCACCGCCCTGGCGCCGAAGCCGGTGCGGTCCGCCTCGGCGTCGATCGCCTTGAAGACCTTCTGCCGGTCGGTGAAGTGCCGGGTGGTGGCGGGCGGTTGGCCCACTGCGGCGTTCCGGGAGCCGGCGGCGGCGGTGGTCCGGCGCAGCGGAGCGGTACGCACCAGAACGGCCAACTCGGCGGCGAGGGCGGGCTCGTCGCGTACGGCGGCGAGTAACCGGTCCGTCAGTTCGTCGCGTTCGCCGCGGCCCGCCGGTGCGGTGACCTCCCGGCCGAGCACCCGCCGGGCGAACGCGCCCAGCCCGTCCCACGCCTGCTTGCCGGCCTCGCTCGCGGCGCCCGAACCGAACGCCTGGATCGCCGCGCTGACCGCCGCGAACGACAACAGGTCCAGCACCGGCGCACCTCCTCACTACCGCCTCGCCCGATCCGCCCCCGCGGCACGGGAGTTCGACCGCGGGCCGTACCGTCCGGCGTTCCGCACCCGCGCGGCCACGCTATCGCCCGGACGCCCTGGCCCGCCGTGACTCCTACTCAAGTGGCCTGCGAAGCATGGGAGTTGAGCTGTACGCCGACGGCCCGGCACCGGCATTGGTCTGGACATGCGGAGGAAGGGAGCGCTAGATTCGGCGGCCTGGTCCAGACCGGAGATCGGCACCGGGCCGGCGTGCGCCGGCAGTGGCCCGGACGCCGGCCTCGACGCCGACCCGGTACGCAGTGCACTTCGTTCCCGCACTCCCCCCACACCTCAGGAGCGACATGCGCAAGAGGATCACCGCGGCCGTCGTCGGGCTCGGCATCGGCGGCGCCGCCCTGCTGTTCACCGGCGGCTCCGCGCAGGGCCACGGCTTCAGCACCGACCCCGCGAGCCGCCAGTCGAACTGCGCGGACGGCAAGGTGAGCAACTGCGGCGCGGTCCAGTACGAGCCGCAGAGCGTCGAAGGCCCCAAGGGCTTCCCGGAGGCCGGGCCCAAGGACGGCTCCATCTGCTCCGCCGGCAAGGACGGCTTCAAAGAGCTGGACGATCCGCGCGGCGGCAAGTGGCCCGCCACGAAGCTCAAGGCCGGAGCGGACCACACGTTCAAGTGGACGCTGAAGGCCCGGCACGCGACGACAGACTTCCGGTTCTACGTCACCAAGGACGGCTGGGACCCGAGCAAGCCGCTCACCCGCGACGCGCTGGAGTCCAAGCCCTTCCTGACGGTGCCCATGAACGGCAAGCGCCCGCCGGCGCAGTGGACCGGCGAGGGCAAGCTGCCCGCGGACAAGAAGGGCCGGCATCTGATCCTCGGCGTGTGGAACATCGCCGACACCGGCAACGCGTTCTACTCCTGCTCCGACGTCACGTTCTGACGGCCGGCGGCACGTTCCGACGGCCCAACCGCCGTGCTTGCGGCGCCTGTCGGGCACCGAAGCCGGCGGGCGCGGGCGGCCCCACAAGCGCCCGCCGGACCGGACCGCACCCCGACGCGGCTCGGCCCGGCGGGCTCCACCACCCGTGCCGCCCCGCAAGCTCCCCGCCTCCGGTCGCCGCCTCCCGCTCCTCCCGGTTTCCGCCGCCGTACGGCCGCCCGCCGCCCTTCACCCCGTACGTAGGATGTCCGGGGACCGAGGGAGGACGTCGTGCACAACCGGGGCATGGGCCGCGAGATCCAGGAGCGGATCAAGAAGCTGATCGTGGACCGGCGACTGCCCTCCGGCGCCGCCATGCCCACCGAGAACGAGCTGATGGAACAGCTCGGCGTGAGCCGCAACTCGCTCCGCGAAGCCCTCAAGGCGCTCCAGGCGATGGGTATCGTCGAGATCCGGCACGGTTTCGGCACGTACGTGGGCGCGATGTCCGTGGCGCCGATGATCGAAGGACTGGCCTTCCGCACGGTGGCCGGCCACTACCGCGGCGAGGACAGCCTGTTGCAGCTGCTGGAGCTGCGCGAGGCCATCGAGACCGGGCTGATGGCACGGCTCGTCGGCAGCCGGAGCGGAGGCGGCAGTGGCAGCACTGACCGGGACCTCCGCGAGCCGCCCGAACTCCCGGAACTCTCCGAACTGGAGGCGCTCACCGCGCAGATGGCCGACGAGGCGGAGAACGGCGGCGTACGCGCCGAGACCGACCGCGCCTTCCACGTCGCCCTCTACCGCGGGCTCGGCAACTCGCTGCTGAGCGAGGTGCTGGACGCCTTCTGGGACGCCTTCCACCGCGTACGCACCGACCTGGCCGAGCTGGACGGCGACCCGAAGGCGACCTGGCGGCAGCACGCGGAAATCCTCGCCGCCGTACGGGCGGGAGACACCCTGCGCGCGGAGGCCGCGGTACGCGACCACTTCAGCGACATCCGCACCCGGCTGCGCTCCGCGATGCCCGAGCGGTCCGCACACTCCGCCGACTGATCCCGACGGCCCGGTGAACGCGGCTCCGTACACCCGGTTCAGGGCGGTGGAGACGGGGTTCCGGCAACCGCCGCCGCGCGGGGCCGTGTTGACACCGCACACGACCTGCTGGGACTCTCCGTTGCACGACAGATTCATAGTGAGGCGACGGTGTGCAGGAACCCGGTGCGAGTCCGGGGCGGTCCCGCCACTGTGTCCGTACGGCGACGGCCTGGGCGTGTGAACTGCACGCGCTGGACGGCCGGTTGTGCGGAAGTCAGGAACTGACCCGTCGCTTCTCCACCGACGGGGCGTGGAAACCCCAGGAGGAGGCACGCGGATGTCCTCGCACACCGCCGGCACGACCACGGCGGCTCCGGCCGCCGGCGACACCACCCGAGCCCGCGACTGGCTGATCGCATCCGCGGCGGCCATCCTCGCGCTCGTCGCGCTCTACGCCGTCTTCGTCGACAACGGCCAGCTGATCTCCGCGACGGGCAACTATCTGCACGAATTCGCCCACGACGGGCGGCACTTGTTCGGCGCACCCTGCCACTGACGGCGGGGCGCGACGATGACCACCGAGTCGATGTCCACCGAGCCGGCGCCCGGCGAACCGGTGCCCGGCAGACCGTCGTCCGGCAGACCGGCGTCCGGCGAACCGGGGAGCGGCCGTTCCGCTGTGTGCGCGGCGTCCTCCGGAGCGGACGGGGCGCCATCGCCGGTGCTCGTACTGCTGCGCAGAGGGCTCGCGGCGGGCGGCCTCGGCGGCCTGGCGTCCGGGCTGTTCTCGCTGCTGCTGGCCGAACCGCTGATGGACCACGCGATCCGGCTGGAGGAACGGCGCGAGAGCCACGAGCACGCCGCCGCACACGGCGGCCATGTGCACGCCGGCGGCGAGGAGTTGTTCTCCCGCAGCACCCAGCACCTGGGCCTGGTGGTGGCGGCCGTCGTCACCGGGCTCGCCCTCGGCGTCTTCTACGCCGTGACCTACGCCCTCGTCCACCGCGCCGACGGGCCGCTCACCCGCCGGCCCTGGGAGCGGGCGCTCGTCCTGGCGGGCGGCGGCTTCCTCGCGCTGGCGCTGCTGCCCGCGGTGCGCTATCCGGCCAATCCGCCGGGCGTCGGCCAGGCCGGCACCGTGGCGGAGCGGCAGACGCTGTGGGTGTCCGCGCTGGTGATCGGGGTGCTCGGCATGCTGCTCGCCTGGCAGCTGTACGTACGGCTGCGGGACGCGGGGCACGGTCCCCCGGCCCGCCAACTGGCCGCCGCGGCAGCGGTGTTGGGCACTCTCGGAGTGCTGTTCCTGCTGCCCGGCAACCCGGATCCGGTCCCGGTGCCCGCGCCGCTGCTGTGGGACTTCCGGGTGCTGTCGCTCGCGTCGAACCTGCTGCTGTGGGCGACGCTGGGCTGCGTCTTCGGCGGGCTGGCGCTGCGTGCGCGGCGCCAGCACGCACGCGGTCCGCGAGACGGCGCCGACTCCCCGGCGCGCACGGCGAGTTGAGCCCCGCCGCCCGGCGCTCCGCCCCCGGTACGCCGGGAGCGGGGCGCCGGGCGGTCACACCCGCTCGACGAGATCCGCGATCGAGTCGACGACGGTGGACGGCCGGTACGGGTAGCGGTCCACGGCGTGCGCGGGCGTCAGCCCGGTCAGCACCAGGAAGGTCTCCAGACCGGCCTCCATCCCGGCGCGTACGTCCGTGTCCATCCGGTCGCCCACCATCGCCGAGGTCTCGGAGTGGGCGCCGATCGCGTTCAGACCCGCCCGCATCATCAGCGGGTTGGGCTTCCCCACGAAGTACGGGTACTGGCCGGTGGCCTTGGTGATCAGCGCGGCCACCGAACCGGTCGCGGGCAGCGCACCCTCCGTCGACGGCCCGGTCTCGTCCGGGTTCGTCGCGATGAACCGGGCGCCCGCGTTGATCAGCCGGATCGCCTTGGTCAGCGCCTCGAAGCTGTACGTGCGGGTCTCGCCGAGCACCACGTAGTCCGGCTCGACGTCCGAGAGCACGTACCCGATGTCGTGCAGCGCCGTCGTCAGCCCGGCCTCGCCGATGACGTACGCGGTGCCGCCCGGGCGCTGGTCGTCGAGGAACTGGGCGGTGGCGAGCGCCGACGTCCAGATGCGGTCGACGGGCACCTCCAGGCCGATACGGTGCAGCCGGGCCTGAAGGTCGCGCGGCGTGTACATCGAGTTGTTGGTGAGGACGAGGAACCGGCGCTCGGTCTCCTTCAGCCGGTTCAGGAAGGCGTCGGCGCCGGGCACCGGAATGCCCTCGTGCATCAGCACACCGTCCATGTCGGTGAGCCACGATTCGATCGGCTTGCGCTCTGACACGTGAGGGCTCCTGGCGGTCTCTGGGCCTGCGGGGCGGGTAGGGCCTGTCGTTCGGATCAGGGTGGATCAGGGAGCGGGGCCTGGTGCGTGCAGATGCAAGGCGCAGGAGGAGAGCGCCGGGGGCACCTCCCAGGCGAAGCCTTGGGGGAGGCGCTGCGCGCGACGACGGCAACGCCGGGGGCTCCCGCCGAAGGCAGGGGGAAGATGCGCGTGCCAGGCCCCGCGAGCCCGCCAAGATCCGAACGACAGGCCCTGGTTCAGCCTAACCGCTGGCGTGCGGCGGGCCGCCGGCCGACCTGTTCCTGTTCCGGGCCGGCCCGTGGTCCGTTCGCGGTCTCTCGCGTACGAGGCGTACGACGCGTACGAACCTGTGCGGACGCCGTGCGGCCCCGTGCGGGCCCCGTACGAAGGGGCCGACGGTGGCGGATGTCAAAGGGCCCGGCCCCGTGGTGAGTTGGGGCGCGCGGAGCCGGCCGTGCGGTCATCTGCCGGAAAATCCCCCGGTGTTGAATAGCCTCGCTATCATCGTGAGCGGCGCCTCTGCGGCGCCGACGTGCTGCGAAGGGGCCGTCCGCACCCGGTGAAGAACGTTCCGCGGCACGGGCGTTCGAGCTTCTGGGGGTCCGGTGCCGCTGCGTGTCCACTTCACCGCTCAGGATCTGGCACGTACGACCGTGGTCAGCGAACCGGATCCGCTGTGGGAGCTGGTGCTCAGCCTGTCGATGCTGCAGTACCGGCACGTCGCGGAACGGTACCGCCCCTGGCTGGCCCGCACCCGCGCCCGGCTGACCGGCGAAGGGCTGTGGGAGCCGGTGCGGCTGCTCGCCTCACTCGTGCCCGCGCGCGGCGACTGCCCCGACTTCCTCACCCCCACCGCCGGATCCGCCTTCGACGCGGGCATGGAGCGGCTGCGCGCCACGCCGCGGGAGCGCGTGGGCCGGGAGATCGCGCACTGCTTCCGGGGGCGCCGAGTGCCGCCGTGGATACGGTCGTTGGCCCGCGGCGACCGCGATGCGCGTACGGAGCTGGAGCAGGCGCTCGTCGCCTACCACGGCACCGTACTGGCGCCGTGGCTCGACGAGATCGGCGAGCGGGTGCGGACGGACCGGGCACGGCGCGCCCGCGACCTCCTCGACGGCGGCGTCGACCGGTTCCTGAGCGCGCTGCCGCCGATGTCCTGGACGCCGCCGGTGCTGTCCGCCCGCTACCCCGTGGACCGGGACCTCCATCTGCGCGGCCGCGGGCTGACGTTGGTGCCGTCACACTTCTGCTGGCAGACGCCGATCACGCTCGTCGACCCCCAACTGCCGCCCGTGCTGGTGTATCCGGCGTGGGAGGGCGACGACGCCCAGGAGCCGGCGCCCCGCCCCGGAGGGCCCGGCTCGCGGGAGGCCCTGGGCGCACTGCTGGGACACACGCGCGGGCAGATGCTGTACGCGCTGTCCTGCCCCGCCTCGACGAGCGAACTCGCCCGCCGTACCGGCACCTCGATCGGCACGGCGAGCAAGCACGCGACTGTGCTGCGGGACGCCGGGCTGATCAGCAGCGCCCGGCGCGGCACGACCATGCTGCACACGCTCACCGGCATCGGACGCGCACTGCTCGGCGAGACGCAGCCCCGATGACCACGGCCCGCCGCCGACCGGGCCGACGGCACTGCCTGGCCCTGCGCGGCCCTGCACCGCGCAGCGAACGGATCCACACCCGACCGGCCCCGGGTCTGCCCAACCGGCCGCCGCGGCAGGGGCGTTGGGCACCCGGGACCCGCGACCGCGCGGGCACGCCCCGAAGCGGTGCGGCCGGGCGCCCGGAGCAACCGAGGCGGCCGGGCCCACCGCGGGGCCGGCCCGGCTCGGGCCGGCCAGGCACACGGGGCCCACCCGGCACACCGGCCCCGCCGGGTACGGCCAGACACACGGCCCAGCCCAACAGGACACTGCAGCCCGCCCGTTGGGCACAGCCCGGGTGTGCGCGGCCACCCACGGAGCGGTGCGGTCGCCCGGTACGGCGCCCGGAGCGCCGGGGCCGCAGGAACGTACCAGGCGGCCGGAACCGGGGGCAGCGACACCCCCGGCGGTACGGCCGGCGCCTGGCCCGCCTGGCCCGCCCGGGCCGGGCCGCCCCCCGCCAGGGGCGCCCACGCGCTCAGCCCGCGGTCAACTCCTGGCGCTGGCGCCCCAGTCCGTCGATCTCCAGCTCCATCACGTCGCCCGGCCGCAGATACGGCTTGGGGTCGGGCTGGCCCAGAGCGACGCCCGCCGGAGTGCCGGTGTTGACGACGTCTCCGGGGCGGAGCGTCATGAACCAGCTGATGTAGCGCACCACTTCGGCCACCGGGAAAATCTGCCCCGCGGTGGTGCCGTCCTGTCTCAGCTCTCCGTTCACCCACAGGCGCAGGCCGAGCGACTGCGGGTCGGGTATCTCGTCCGCGGTGACCAGCCAGGGGCCGAGGGGGTTGAACGTCTCGCAGTTCTTGCCCTTGTCCCACTGGCCGCCGCGCTCGATCTGGAACGCGCGCTCCGAGACGTCGTTGGCCACCGCGTATCCGGCGACGCATGCCAGCGCCTCCTCGTGCGTGTCCAGACAGCGGGCCGTGCGGCCGATGACGACCGCCAACTCGACCTCCCAGTCCGTCTTTTCACTTCCGCGCGGCACCCGCACCGGGTCGTACGGACCCACCACCGTGTCCGGGGCCTTCATGAACAGGATCGGCTCCTCGGGCAGCGCGGCGCCCGTCTCACGAGCGTGGTCGTGGTAGTTGAGCCCGACACAGACGATCTTGCCGATGCGGGCGAGCGGCGGGCCGATCCGCAGGTCCTCCACGGCGAGAGCGGGCAGCGCTCCGGCCCCGGAACCGGCGCCGCCGTCCTCCAGCGCCGTACGCACTCCGGCCAGCGCGTCCTCGTCGGCGAGCAGCGCGCCGTCGATGTCCGGCACCAGCGCGGACAGATCGCGCGGCACGCCCGCGCCGTCGAGCACCGCCGGGCGTTCCGCCCCCGCCGTGCCTGCACGCAGCAGCTTCAACGTCTCACCTCCGTGGTCGAGGGAACGATGGGGACGGCCATCGCACAGGAACCGTTGATCCTCCAGTAGCCCGTTCACCACCACAAGACCCCGTTCACGTACTGGACCCGGCGGCGGGCGCGGCGGGCGGCTGCGGGAACGGCCGCGCCGGGCGGCCCGCCCCGAGCGCCGCCCGCTCCACGGCGGTCCAGGTCGTCGTGGTGGCGACGTAGAGCGCGGCGGCGAGCGGCACGACCGCGACCGTGACCAGCGTGCCGAAGGAGAGCAGCGGCAGCGCCCGGGCGGGCACGCCGCGCCCCCAACCGCCGCCCGCTGCACCGGAGTCGGCGCCGCCACCGGCCGCGGGCGGCGCGGCGGCCATCGCCTTGCGCGCCCGCGCCCAGTTCCAGGTGGCGACCGCGGCGACGACGGCGAACAGCCCGAGGTAGACCAGCCCGTGCGCCCCGAACACTCCGCCGTCCCGCAGGGCGTCGAGCCAGCGTCCGCCGAGCGGTGCGCCCAGCAGGGTGTGCCCGAGCAGCGCCCGGTCGCCGGTGAACGAGTGGTACATCAGGAAGAACACCGGGAGTTGGAGCAGCATCGGCAGACAGCCCGCCAGCGGGGACGCGCCCTCGCGCTGCTGCAGCTCCGCCAACTCCCGCCGCAGCCGCTGCGGATCGTCGCCGTAGCGGCGCTGTAGCTCGGTCATTCTCGGAGCGAGCCGGGCCCGGGTGCGCTCGCCGCGTACGGCCGCGCGCGCCAGCGGGTGGAGCGCGAGCCGAACGCACACCGTGCACGCCACGATCGCGGCGGCGGTGGCCGCGCCGCCGAAGAGCGGGTCGAGGAAGCCGGACAGGGATGCCACAAGTGAGGTGAAGAAAGACATGGTTGGGCCCTCCGCAGGGTCTGCCCCCGGCATGGCCGGAACACCGGCGCCGGATCGGATCGAAGACGGATCGGCGTGACGAGCCGCGCACCTCACCCGCCGGTGCGCGTCATCGGGGACCCCGAAGGGGCAACTCCCGGTGCTGCAGAGGGAATCGGGCGAGCGTCACACGGCCGTCGGCAGGCCGCGGCCGGGCGCTCGGGGCCGGGGACGGCCCGCGGCGTCCGGGTCGCACTGCGGCAGAAAGGCGGTGCGGTGCTCGCGGTCCCGGATCACCGTGCGTATTCGTTCCGGCCGGTCGGGGCGCGGGCCCCCGGGAGAGGCGAGCACCAGCAGAGCGCACAGCCAGAGCACCGCCGCGCCCGCGGCACCGGCGGCCGCACCCGTGGCGGTGGCCGTCGCGGCGGTCAGCGCGGTGGCCAACCCGGCCTCGGCGAGCAGGAATCCGGTGAGGGCGAGCAGCAGCGCGACCGCATGCACGCGATACGCCCGCACGACGCGGTACGTCATCGTGGCTCCCCCTCCCCGTCGGTCTCCGTCGTCCTCGCGTGGCCCCGCCGCCGGCCGGGCACGGCGACCGCGCGGAATCCCGCGGCCCCGCGAACCCCCGCGGGTCCTCCGAACCCGCGGAACGCGGACCCGCTCGTTCACCTTCGTTCAACCATCTGCCGTTACCAACGCCCCGCACCTGCCCGGCAGTTCCCGCTCTCCCGAACCGATTTCCGGACTTCGACATTCCGGCTGCGGCGGGGGCGGAACCCTGCCCGGCCCCGTACGCCGCGGCGGCAGCCCCGTACCGCCGTTGCAGTAGCACACCGGGCGGCACGAGCCGTGCAGCGCCACGCTCTGTAGAGACCGGAACACGGAACGGGGTGCCGCGAAGGCCGGAGCGGAGGTCCGCCGGAGCGCGGACGGCGCACACCATCGGCCGCCGGCCCCGGCCCCAGCCGCTCGGCCCCCGTACCCGCACCCGCACCCGCAGACCACCCCAGGAGGCGGCGCCATGGCCATCGTTGAGCAACCCGAGGCGAACCGGTACCGGACGGAGGCACCGGCGGCACCGCCCTCCCCGTACCTGCGCGCCTACCGGCACCTCCTGCCCGCCCGCATACGCCGCCGGCTGCGCGACCGCATGGCGCCCGAGACGTGGGAGCGGCTGAAGGCCGGCGTCGAGCAACCCGCCCTCCTCGTACGGCGAATACGGCACACCGTGGACAGCGGCCGGCTGCACCGCGGCGGACAGCTGGTCGCGCCGCTGCACCGTCCGGTGGCCGTGGACGGGCGCACCCGCATCGCGCTCATACGCGACGACCTCGATCCGCTCTCGGCCCGCGAGTGGAACCTCCAGTCCGTCTGCTCCGCGCTGCGGTCCGCGCACGTCGAGCACTTCGCCGTACGCGGGCTCTCCGACTCTCCCTCCGTGATCGGCGTCAGCGCCGACGACCGCGGCGCCGCCCTCGCCGCACTGCGCCGCATGGCCGTCCGCTCGCGCGGCTACGTCGCCCCCGCGGGAGCCGCCGCCCGCCGCGCCGCACGCCTCGGCGACCGCCCGCAGGTGTGGCAACGGGCCGCGCGCGAGCCGGTGTTCAGGGTGTTCTGCTACCAGTCGGACCGCCGCTCAGGCGAGGTGTACGGCGCGGAGTACGGCTGCGACATCGAACTGTGGGAGCCGGACGGCGACCGGCTGCTCGCACCGCGCCGCAACAGATGCTGCGACAGCGTCGAGCGGCGGGCGTCCGCGGGCGTCATCGTGCCCGGACGGGTCTTCACGCGGCTCGCGCCGGCCCACACGCCCGAGTACGAGACGGTGCCCACCGCAGCGGGCGCGAGCACCGACGCGGTGCCCGCCCCGACTCCGGCTCCCGGCCCGGCGGTTGGGCCCGCGCCGGCCGCGGCACCCGCGCCCGCATCCACACCCGCCGCCCCAGCCGCCACCGGCGCCCGCCCGGCCGCGGACCCTGCGCCCGGCCACGGCACCGACCACGCTCCGGACCGGGAACCGGCACCGGAACCAGCGCCGGAACCGCCCCGGAACCCTGCGCCCGGTCCGCTCGCCGGCCCGGCCGACTCCCCCGCCCCGCGCCCGAGTCCGGCCGGCGGCGCACCGGTGCGGACGCCCGCCTGCGCCGCCCGTCCGCCGCTGCTCCCGGTGCGCAGCAGAGCGGAGTTCGTCGCCCCGCTCCCCGACGACATCCGCTTCCCCGTCGACGCCGTCTACACCTGGGTGGACGGCACCGACCCGGACTGGCAGGAGCGCCGCGCGAAGGCGGCCGGCACCGTCTGCCGCCCGTACCACGCCGAGTCCGCGAACGACGCGCGCTTCATCGGCCACGACGAACTGCGCTACTCGCTGCGCTCGTTGCACCGGTACGCGCCCTGGATCCGGCGCATCTACCTGGTCACCGACCGGCAGCTGCCGGAGTGGCTGAACACCGCCGAACCGCGGCTGACGGTCGTCGACCACCGCGAACTGTTCACCGACCCGGGCCTGCTGCCCACCTTCAACTCGCACGCCATCGAGAGCCAGTTGCACCACATCGAAGGACTCTCCGAGCACTTCCTCTACTTCAACGACGACGTGTTCCTCGGCCGGCCGCTCGTACCGCAGCGCTTCTTCCTCGGCAACGGCACCACCAGGTTCTTCCCGTCCAAGGCCCAACTGCCGTGCGGGCCGCCGGACGAGACGGACACCCCGGTGTCGGCCGCCGGCAAGAACAACCGGCTGCTGCTGGCCGGCCGGTTCGGCTCCAGCATCGTGCAGAAGATGAAGCACACCCCGTGCGCGCTGCGGCGCAGCGTGCTGTACGAGATCGAGCGGGAGTTCCCGGAGGAGCACCGGCGTACGGCGGCCAGCCGGTTCCGCAGCCTCGGCGATCTCGCGATCGCCAACTCGCTGCACCACTACTACGCGTTCCACACCGGCCGCGCCGTACCGGGCAGCATCCGCTACGACTACGTGGACACCGCGTCCCCGGACCTGGCGCGCCGGCTGCACCGGATCCTGGCGGCGCGCTCCTGCCACACGTTCTGCATCAACGACACCGTGTCCTGCGACGAGGAGGCGGGACGGCTCGTGCGGCGGTTCCTGGAGAGCTACTTCCCGTCCCCGAGCCCGTTCGAGACCGCCGAGGCGCGGGCGTACGCCGCCGGCGACCCGCTCAACCGGCCGCAAATGCCGGGCGGTTGGGACGGTACGAGCGGACAGGAGCCCCTTGAGCCGGAGGAGCCCTGTGAGTCGGCGGAGTCCGCGGCACCGGAGGCGGAACCGGCGGATCCGGGCGCGCCGGCGGACCGCGCAGGGCGCCGCGGCGAGAGCCGGGCCCGCCGAGGCTACCGGGTCAGCAGATCCGTCACGGCGTAGATCGCCAGCCCCGCGAGCGCACCGACCACCGTGCCGTTGAGGCGGATGAACTGCAGGTCGCGGCCGACGTGCGCCTCGATCTTCTTCGAGGTGTGCTCCGCGTCCCAGCTCGCGACCGTTTCACTGATCAGCGAGGTGATCTCGTCCCGGTACGTGGTCACGACGTACACCGCCGCGCCCTCGACCCAGCCGTCCACCTTGCCCCGCAGCCGCTCGTCGCCGGACATCCGCGACCCCAGCGAGAGCAGTGACTCCCGTGCCCGCACGCGCAGTTGGCTGTGCTCGTCCTCGGCGGCCGCGACCACCATGGACCGTACGGAGGACCAGGTGGACGCGATCACGTCCTGCACCTCCGGGCGGCCGAGGATCTCGCTCTTGAGCCGTTCCACGCGGGCCCGGGTGGCCGGGTCGGTGCGCAGGTCACCGGCGAAGTCGGCGAGGAAGCGGTCCACCGCGCCGCGGGCCGGATGGTCCGGCATGTCGCGCATCTCCGTGACGAAACGGAGGAGTTCGCGGTAGACGCGGTCGCCGATCCGGCGGTCCACGAACCTCGGGGTCCAGCCCGGTGCGCCGCCCGCGACCGCGACCATCACCGAGTCCCGGTGCTCCTCCAGCCACTCCGCGCCCCGGGTGCACACCAGGTCGACGGCGCGGCGGTGGCCGCCGTCCGCCACCACCCGGTCCAGCAGCGCGCCCAGGCCGGGGGCGATCTCCCGCGCGTTCATCCGCCGGGTGACGGCCTCCCCGACGACCGCCTGCACGTCGGAGTCGCGCAGCACGGCGAGCGCACCGCGCAGCGCGGTGGACAGTTCGGCGGTGACGCGCTCGGCGTGCTCGGGCCGCGCCAGCCACGAGCCGAGCCTGCTCGCGATGCCGACGGCCCGCAGCCGGGCCCGTACGACCTCGCCGGAGAGGAAGTTCTCGCCGACGAACTCGCCCAGGCTGCGCCCGAGTTGGTCCTTCTTGCTGGGGATGATGGCGGTGTGCGGGATGGGCAGCCCGAGCGGGCGCCGGAACAGCGCCGTCACCGCGAACCAGTCCGCGAGCGCGCCCACCATGCCCGCCTCCGCACCCGCCGCCACATAGCCGGCCCAGCCGCCCGCGCCGTACGACTGCGCCCACTTCGCCGAGGCGAAGACGGCGGCCATCAGCAGCAGCGCACCGGTGGCGATGGTCTTCATCCGGCGCACGCCGCGCCGCCGCTCCTCGTCGGCCGCGGTGACGCCGCCGACACCGCCGGGACCGCCGGTGCCGGTTCCGGCACCGGCAACTCCCGTGGGGCCGCTGCCGGAAGCGCCGCCGGGACCGCTGCCCGCGGCGCCCGGCCCGGCGTCCCGCGCGGGCGCCCGCGGCGCACGCCGCGCTCCGTACCGGTCCCGCGCCGCGTCCCGCGCGCCAGCCTCTCCCGCACTCGTCCGTTCCATCCGCTCCACCGATCGCCCTGTCCCGTCCGTAGATTGTCCCAAGTCACCGGGGGCGGGAACGGGAGAGGCCGATCGGGCGTCTGTCCCTACGAGTTCTGCAAGCGAGTTCTGCAAGCGAGTTGTACGAGCGACGCCGCCACCGGCGCCGGCGGGCCACCCGGCGGCCGCGGCGGGATCCCGTCGTGGGAGCATGACGACGACCACCAGGAGCCGAGGGGAGCTCCACTTCACGAGGAGAAACACCGCGCGTGACCAGGAACATGGGGTATGCCCTGCTCGCCGGGCTGGCGGCCGTAGCCGTGCTCGTCTCCACGGCTCTCTTCATCGGCGCCGGCAGCGGCGACGACGGCACGAGCGGTGGCACGTCCGGCTCCGGCAGCTCCGCCGCCCCCGCCCTGTCCGGCAGTTGGGTCGGCACCTGGTCCGCGTCCGCGGTGGCGGCCGAGCCGCACACCCGCCGCGGCTTCCCCCGCATGTCCATACGCAACGTGGTGCACACCTCCGTCGGCGGCACCGCGACCCGCATCAAGCTCTCCAACTACTACGGCAGCCGGCCCCTGACGATCAGCCACGCCACGGTCGCCCTGGCCGCCGCGCCCAGCAACCCCACCGCGGCGTCCGGCAGCATGCGCCGGCTCACCTTCGGCAACCGCACCTCGGTGACGATCCGGCCGCACGACGCGGTCACCAGCGACGCGGCCCGGCTCAACGTGCCGCACAACGCCGACCTCCTGGTCACCACCTACAGCCCCCGCCCCTCCGGGCCGGTCACCTACCACCCCTTCGCCCGCCAGACCAGCTACATCGGGCGCGGTGACCTGACCGCCGAGAGTTCGGGCGCCGCGTTCACCGAACAGAGCCCGTACTGGCGCTACTTGACCTCCGTGGACGTGTACAGCGCGGAGACCGACGGCGCGGTCGCGGTGCTGGGCGACTCCATCACCGACGGCATCACGTCCTCGCCCGGCGCCAACCGCCGCTGGACCGACTTCCTCGCCGAGCGGCTGCGCACCGAGCGCGGCGCGCCGCGCTACAGCGTGCTCAACGGCGGCATCAGCGGCAACCGCGTGCTGCTCAGCGGCAGCCGCTTCTCGCCCACGAACGGCCCGAGCGCGCTGACCCGGATCCACCGCGACGTGCTGTCGCGTACGGGCGTGAAGACCGTCGTCGTCGAGATGGGCCTCAACGACATCATCAAGCCGCCCCGGCAGTACCACGCGAGCCGGATCGTGCAAGGGCTGCGGGAGCTGGTGCACGAGGCGCACGGCCGCGGACTGCGGGTCGTGGGCGGCACGTTGACGCCGATCGGCGGCCACCGCGGCTACCGCCCGTGGATGGACACCGTGCGCCGGCAGGTCAACGCGCAGATCCGGGAGGGCCACGTCTTCGACTCGGTCGTGGACTTCGACGCCGCGCTGCGCGACCCCGCGCGCCCCGACCGGCTGCGCCCCGCCTACGACTCCGGCGACCACCTGCACCCCAGCGACAACGGCTACCGCGCGATGGCCGAGGCGGTACGCCTCAAGCAGCTCAAGGGGTCTTCGCCGGCCCAACTCTGAGGGCCCTTCGCCCCGGCCGGCTCGTCCTGATCGTCCGGGTCGGCTGACTCATCCGGGTCGTCCGGCTCATCCAGGTCGTCCGGCTCGTCGGGAGGGCTCAACTCCCCGTGTACATACGGGCGATGACGTCCTCGATATCCGGCTCCCGCACCGACAGGTCCGCCAGCGGATACTCCGCGGCGAGCTGCGACACGATCGGCGCCGCGCTCGCCGACGCCGGGAACGCGAGCCACTGGCGCGGGCCCTCGACGCGTACGGTCCGCGCGCCCACGACGCCCTCGATGGGCGGCAGTTCGCGCTCCAGGTCCACCACGAGCGTCCGCTCGCTCTCGCCCACCTCGTGCAGCCCGCTCAGCGCACCGTCGTACATCAGCCGGCCGTGGTCGATGACCATGACGCGCTTGCACAGCTGCTCGATGTCGGTCAGGTCGTGTGTGGTCAGCAGCACCGTCGTGCCCTCGGCCGCGTTCAGGTCGCGCAGAAAGGCCCGTACGGTCGCCTTGCTGACGACGTCCAAGCCGATCGTCGGCTCGTCCAGGTACAGCACGTCCGGGTCGTGCAGCAGCGCCGCCGCGATGTCGCCGCGCATCCGCTGGCCCAACGACAGCTGGCGCACCGGCACTTCGAGCAGCGAGCCGAGGTCGAGCAGCTGCACGCAGCGGTCGAGGTTGGCGCGGTAGCGGGCCTCGGGGATGCGGTAGATCCGGCGCACCAGCGCGTACGAGTCGCGCAGCGGCAGATCCCACCACAGCGTCGTGCGCTGCCCGAAGACGACGCCGATGCGCCGCGCCAGCCGGGTGCGTTCGCGCGAGGGGTCGATGCCGGCCACCCGCAGCCGGCCGCCGCTGGGCGTGAGGATGCCGGTGAGCATCTTGACGGTGGTGGACTTTCCGGCGCCGTTCGGGCCGATGTAGCCGACCATCTCGCCGCGCGCCACGGTGCAGGAGATGCCGTCGACGGCCCGCACCTCCCGCCGTTCGCGGCGCAGCCGCCCCACCTTGCGCCGCACCCGGAAGACCTTCTCCAGCTCGTCGAGCACGATGAAGTCGCCCTCGGCGCCCGCGCGTTCACCCGCGCCGCCCGGCTCCACCAGGGTGCCAGGGCCGCTCGCCCTGCCCCGCCCGCCGTCCGGCTCCCCGGCCGCCGGCGCTCCGTCCGGCACCCCGGCCGCGTACGTGCCGTCCTGTGTCCCCATCCTCCGCCCCTCTCCCCTGAGTTGATCCGATCCCCTGAGTCGATCCGATCGAGCCCCCGCGCCGGCGCCGCCGGCCGGCCCGGCCCGTGGCGCGCTCAGCTCCCCGTGCTCCGGTACGCCCGCAGCCCCGCGCGCCACGCCAGCCCGGCCAGTGCGCAGCACAGCACCGCCACCGCAGGGCCGGCGAAGTCCACCCAGCCCGGCAGCCCGAGCGGGTCGTCGCGGCCCAACAGCCGCAGTACGGGCAGCCAGTTGACGAAAGCCAGCGGCACCACGAACGTCGCCCCGCGCACCAGCTCCTTGGCGAACACCGTGGGCGGATACTCCAGCAGCGTGCCGCCGCCGTACGTGAAGGAGTTCTGCACCTCCGCCGCGTCCTGCGCCCAGAACTGGAAGGCGCCGCCCAGAACGAACAGCGAGCCGAAGATCGCGCCGCCCGCGAGCACGGTCACCGCCAGCAGCGCCTGCCTGCCCGGCGACCAGTCCACGTGCGCCGCGTACACGCCCCAGCCCAGCACCAGCACGCTCTGAGCGATGCGGCCGAGCCGCCGCAGCGCGAACTTGTCCGCCGCGACCTGCGCCAGCACCGGCACCGGCCGCACCAGCATCGTGTCCATCGTGCCGTCCCGCACGCGCGCCCCGATCCGGTCGAAGGAGCCCAGCAGCAGGTCGGCGAGCCCGAGCGACGTGCTGGACGTGCCGTAGAGCAGGGCGACTTCGGGCAGCGAGAAGCCGCCCAGCACCCGCACATGGGAGAACATGATCAGGATGGCGACGAAGTCGAGCACCGAGCCGGCGAAGGCGCCCGCGGCCAGCATCAGGAAGGACGTGCGGTAGGCCATCGTCGAGCGGACCCACATCGCCACGATGTGCCCGTACGCCCGCAGCCCGGACCACGCGCGGGCGCCGTACGTCTCCGCCGGGAGGACGCTGCTTTCGCTGCACGGCCTAGCCACCCTGCACCACCACCTTCCTGGTGGCCGCGGCCTGCAACAGCCGCCCCGCGCCCAGCAGTACGAGCGCCCACGCCGTCTGGAAGCCGAACGCCCGCAGCAGCCCGCCCGCCCCCGCGTACCGGCCGAGCAGCACGTCCGCTGGCACCTGCATCGTCGCCGCCCACGGCAGTTCGCGTACGAGCGCGCCGAACTCGCCGGGAAAGACGTTCAGCGGCAGCAGCATCCCGGAGAAGAACATGCTCAGCAGCGTGCTCAGCATGCTGACGCCGGTGCCGTCCAGCAGCCAGAACGCGGTCAGCGCGAACAGATAGCGCAGCGCGAACCCGGTGACCGTGCCGAGCGCGACCGAGCCGAGGAACGCCAGCCAGGCGAGCGGCGACAACGGCAGCGCCAGCGGGAAGAACAGCGCGCCGACCGCCAACGGCGCGAGGCCGCGGCCCAGCAGATGGAACGCGGCGCGCCCCAAGTCGGCCGCGAGCCACCACAGTTGGAGATCGAACGGGCGGTACAGGTCCACGGCCACGTCGCCGGTGCGGATGCGCTCCTGCAACTCCTCCTGGAAGCCACCGCCGATGAGCGCCGCCGCGGCCAGCAGCGCCTGGCCGGTCCACACGAAGGTCAGCGCCTGCGCGCGGTCGTAGCCGCCGAGGTGCGGGCGCTCCGTCCACAGCGCCAGGAACGTGAAGGCGAGGATGAAGCCGAAGACCGTGTTGGTGAACACACCGGCCGCCGTGGCCACCCGATATGTCGCATAGCGCCGGAATCCACTCGCGGCCACGGACAAATAAAGACGCCACGCGCGCATCCTTTTCGGGCCCTCTCCCGTCTTCTCCAGTGGCACCGCCGTACGAGGCCGAAGCGCGCGAGCCTAACCCGCGGCCCGAGCCGGAGGCCACGAGTTATTCACCGGATGGAATGACAGGATCGGACCGTACAGTTCGCTCACGGGCCCGTGCCGTACGGCCCGTGCAGCAGACCGGGGCGCAGCAGCGGAGGCACGGCGGAGCCGGCAGCGCCGTACGGGCGCCCGATATCGGACGAGGAGTCCCCGAGAGATGAGCGACGAGCCGAAGAGCCGGGACGCGGCGCGGCCGGGACGCGGGTCCCGTACCGCGACCGCGGCCACGTCCCGGCCGCGCCGCGTGCCGGGGGACGGACCCGGCGCCGCGGTCAGGCCGCGCCGGACCGGCTGGCGGCGGCTGCTGCCCACGCGGCGCATGGTGATAGGCGGTGTGCTGTCCGTCGCCGTGGTCCTCGGCGGGCTGTTCGTCGCCGGCTACCTCCTGGTGCAGATCCCGCCGCCGAACAAGGCCGCGGCCGCGCAGAGCAACGTCTACCTCTACTCCGACGGCAAGCCCCTCGCCCGCGACGGCGAGGTCAACCGCGAGAACCTCAAGCTCTCCCAGGTGCCGAACAGTACGCAGAAGGCCGTACTGGCCGCCGAGGACCGGGACTTCTACCACGAGTCGGCCGTCGACCCCGAGGCCATGCTGCGCGCCGGCTGGAACATGCTCAGCGGCGGCGGCGCCCAGTCCGGCTCGACCATCACGCAGCAGTACGTGAAGAACTACTACCTCACGCAGAAGCAGACGGTGACCCGCAAGGCGAAGGAGTTCTTCATCGCGCTCAAGCTGGACAACGAGCGCAGCAAGTCCGAGATCCTCGCCGGCTACCTCAACACCAGCTACTTCGGGCGCAACGCGTACGGCCTGCAGGCGGCCGCGCAGTCCTACTACGGCAAGGACGCCAAGGACCTCACCGTCTCGCAGGGCGCCTACCTCGCCGCGCTCGTCAACTCCCCCAACGCGTACGACACTCAAGTACACCCGGAGAACCGCAAACTGGCCGTGGCCCGCTGGCGCTACGTGCTGGACGGCATGGTCAAGCAGGGCTGGCTCAGCTCCGCGAAGCGGGACTCGCTGAAGTTCGACGAGCCGGATCCGCCGAAGCCGTCGACGGGGCTGTCCGGGCAGCGCGGCTACCTCGTCGAAGCCGTCAAGAACTACCTCATCGGCCACGGCATCGTCGACGAACAGCGCCTCGCCCGCGGCGGATACCGCATCACCACCACCCTCCAGCCGCAGAAGCAGAAGGCGCTGCGGGACGCCGTGCACGACCGGCTGATGTCGAAGCTGGACAAGAAGCACCGCAAGGTCGACAAGTACGTGCGCGCGGGCGGCACTTCGATCGACCCCAAGAGCGGCAAGGTCGTCGCGATGTACGGCGGCATCGACTACACCAAGCAGTACGTCAACAACGCCACCCGCCGCGACTTCCAGGTCGGCTCCACGTTCAAGCCGTTCATCTTCACCTCCGCGCTGCAGAACGAGTCCGAGACGCAGGACGGCCAGCGCATCACGGCGGCCACCCGGTACGACGGCCGTAACAAGCGCGAGGTCGTCGACGACGGCCACGGCACCGGCTATTCGCCCGCGAACGAGGACCACAAGTCGTACGGGCACATCCCCGTCTCGACGGCGATGGACAAGTCGGTCAACTCGGTCTTCGCGCAGATGGGCGTCGACGTCGGTCCGAAGAAGGTCAAGGACACCGCGGCCGACCTCGGGCTGCCGAGGAAGACCCCGAACATGCCCGACAACGGCTCGATCGCGCTCGGCGTGGCCACCGCCTCCCCGATGGACATGGCGGGCGCGTACGCGACGCTCGCCAACCACGGCCAGCGCGGCGACTACACGCTCGTGGACAAGGTCACCCAGGGCGGCGCACCCGTCCGGCTGCCGTCCCACGCAACGAAACAGCGGGTGCCGCGGCAGGCGGCCGACTCCACCACCGCGGTGCTGCGGCACGTCGTCGAGAACGGCACCGGCACCGCGGCCCGTTCGGCGGGCCGCCCCGCCGCCGGCAAGACAGGCACCGCCGAGGAGGACAAGGCGGCCTGGTTCGCCGGATACACCCCGGAGTTGTCCACGGTGATCAGCGTGATGGGCCAGAACTCCCAGACCGGCGTGCAGAAGTCGCTGTACGGCGCGGGAGGCCAGGAGCGGGTCAACGGCGGCGGCTTCCCGGCGGAGATCTGGGGCGCGTACACCAAGGCCGCGCTACAGGACCGTCCCGTGCAGGACTTCCAGCTGGACACCGGCGTCAAGCCGCCGACGGAGGCGCCGACCACGCCCGGTTCCGAGCCGCCGTCCAGCGACGGGCCCAGCACCGAGCCGCCGACCACCCAGCCGCCACCGCCGACCACCGAGCCGCCGCCGACCACACCGCCCACGAACGGCGGCCCCGGCAACCCCGGCGGGAACCAGAACGGCGGTGCCGACGGCGGCACTCCGGGCGGCGCCAACGGCAATCCGGGCGGGGCGACGGGCGGCGACCCGGGCGGCGCCAACGGCAATCCGGGCGGCGCCACCGGCGGCGACCAGGGCGGCGGGTGGCAGGGCGGCAACACCGCGCAAGGGCCCGCGGCGGTCCGCAGCCCGCTCCGCAACGGCTGACGGGTCAGCCCGCCGGGCGTCGGCGGCTACACCTGCGTCGGCCCCAACTGCCGTACGGACGACGGCTGTTGGGGCCGGTGGAGAACGGCGAGGAGGAGTCGGGGATTCAGAGATAGAGCCCCGTCGAGTCCTCCGAGCCCTGGATACGCTCGGCCGCCACCGCGTGCAGATCGCGCTCCCGCATCAGCAGGTACGCGACGCCGCGCACCTCGACCTCGGCCCGGTCCTCGGGATCGAAGAGCACCCGGTCGCCCGGCTCGACGGTGCGGACGTTCTGCCCGACCGCGACGACCTCCGCCCAGGCCAGCCGCCGCCCGACGGCCGCCGTCGCCGGGATCACGATGCCGCCCGAGGAGCGCCGCTCGCCCTCCTCGACGTCCGTACGCACCAGCACCCGGTCGTGCAGCATCCGGATCGGCAGCTTGTCCTTGTGTGCCGTGCCGGCACTCGCACTTGCGCTCACGTGGTCGGCGGAGGTTTCGGAACTCACGTCTGAACCGTATCCCAGACCCTCAACGGCGCTTGCGCCGAGCCGCCAGTGCGCACACCCCGCCGATCACCGCCGCTCCCACCAGCGCCGCCCCAACGACCCTTTCGTAGCGGAGAGTTCCGTTCTCGTCGTAGAACTTGGCGCGTACGTCCCCGGCCGTGCGCTCCGCGGCGGCGCCCGCACGGGCCGCCGTACGGTTCACCGCGGCCAGCGCCTTGTCGCGGGCGTCCCCGGCGATGGTCTTCGGATGCACCCGCACCGCGAGCTCGTCCAGCGTCTCCGCCAACTGCTGCCGCCTGCGGACGATGTCCGCCTCGATGTCCACGGGGGTCCTGGCTTCCGGCACCGCGCCGCCTCCGTCGCTCGCTCGTCCGTCATCGGCCCGGGCCGCCAACTCCGGTGCACAGCCTCGCCGTACGGGCCCGGAGCGCGACCTCGGGTGCGGAACAGTCTCGCAGTTCGCCGCCGCCCGCGCCCCATGGCACCCCGCACCCGCGCCCGCCCGCTACGCTCGGCGGCCGGTCCGACTTCCCACCGACCGCGAGGAGTACACGGATGAGCGAGCGACTTCAGCCCGGGGACACCGCGCCGGAGTTCCGGCTGCCCGACGCCGACGGCAACGAGGTCTCACTGGCCGACCACCGGGGCCGCAAGGTCATCGTCTACTTCTACCCCGCCGCCATGACGCCCGGATGCACCAAGCAGGCCTGCGACTTCACCGACAACCTGGATCTGCTCGCCGGCGCCGGCTACGACGTCATCGGCATCTCCCCTGACAAACCGGAGAAGTTGGCGAAGTTCCGGGAGAAGGAGAACCTCCGGGTCACGCTGCTCGGCGACCCGTCGAAGGAGACGATGGAGGCGTACGGCGCCTTCGGCGAGAAGAAGCTCTACGGCAAGACCGTGACCGGAGTCATTCGTTCCACGGTGATTGTGGACGAAAAAGGGGTAGTTGAGAACGCGCTCTACAACGTGAAAGCGACCGGGCACGTAGCCAAGTTGATCAGAGACCTCGACATCTGAGCGCCTTGGGCCCAGACTCTGCGTCCACCGATACGCCGTTCACCGGCCGCCAGCCGTACGCGAACGGCGTGGAACCAACGCGTCAGGTGTCAGTGTGCGCGCGCGATGTCGGGGTAGCAGCCTCGCCATAGCTTCGCTCGAGGGCCGCTTTCGCCCGCGCACAGAGCAGAGGAGGTACGGCCCATGCCGGGAAACAGCAAGGGCACGGGGGAGATCGAAGGTTCGGAGCAGGGATCCGATCGCCCTTGGCGCCGCAGTGACATCACCGTGAGCGACGAGCGGATCGTGAAACGTGCGGTGAAGGCCGCTGCGCTCGGCAACGCCATGGAGTGGTTCGACTTCGCGACCTACTCCTACCTCGCGATCGTCATGGGTCAGGTCTTCTTCGGCGGTTCCACGATCGGCTCGCTGGCGACCTTCGCGCTCAGCTTCCTCCCAAGACCTCTGGGCGGCCTCGTCTTCGGCACGCTCGGGGACAAGATCGGGCGCAAGCGGGTGCTCGCGACGACCATGCTGATGATGGCGGCGAGCACCTTCTGCGTCGGTCTCATTCCGTCCGCCGACAGCATCGGCATCGCGGCGCCGGTGCTGCTGGTGTTCTTCCGGCTGATGCAGGGCTTCTCCACCGGCGGCGAATACGGCGGTGCGGCCACCTTCATCGCCGAGTACGCGCCGGACAAGAAGCGTGGATTCTTCGGCAGCTTCCTGGAGATGGGCACCCTGGCCGGCTACGTCGGCGCCGCCTCCATCGCGGCAGTGCTCACGACCGTCCTGAGCCACGGCGACCTGGTCTCGTGGGGCTGGCGCATCCCGTTCCTCATCGGCGGCCCCATCGGCCTCGTCGGTATCTATCTGCGGCTGAAGCTCGACGAGACGCCCTGCTTCCTGAAGAAGGTCGAAGAGGCGGGCAACGAGGCGGAGTCGGCGAAGCCGCTCCTGTCCGAGAACAGCCCGAAGCAGTCGCTGTCGAAGATGTTCAGGTCGCAGTGGCCGGCTCTCGTGATGTGCTTCGCACTGGTCGCGGCGTACAACCTCACCGACTACATGCTGCTGACCTACATGCCGACCTACCTGCAGGGGACGCTGAAGTACGCGGCGAACACGGCGACGATCCTGTCCGTCATCACCATGCTCGTCATGATGGCCGTGATCAACTTCGTGGGGCGGGCGAACGACCGGCGCGGGCGCAAGCCGCTCCTGCTCGCCGGCATGATCGGGTTCCTGGTGCTGACGATTCCGGCCTTCATGCTGCTGCAGAAGGGCAAGGAGTCCATGGCCTGGCCCATCATCGGCATGCTGATGCTGAGCGCGTCGCTGGTGTGCCTGCTGGGCACCATGTCGGCCGTACTGCCGGCTCTGTTCTCCACCGACGTGCGCTACGGCGCGCTGGCGATCGGCTACAACGTCTCCACTCTTCTCTTCGGCGGCACCACGCCGATGCTGCTGGAGACCGCGATCAAGGAGACGGGCAACAACATGATCCCGGCGTACGCCACGGTGGCCGCCGCGGTCATCGGCATCGTCGCCGTGCTGCGGATGAAGGAGACCGCGCAGCAGCCGCTGACGGGCTCCCCGCCCTGCGTCGCCACCGAGCGGGAGGCCGACGAACTGTGCGGCGCGACCCCGCCGAGAGGGCCTGCTCCGGCGATGTGACCGGCGCCTTCGGGCAATCCCTCGGAGCGAGACCGGGCCGCACTCCTCAGCGGGTGCGGCCCGGTACCATGTCGGCGGGCGAGCCAGCCTCAGCCCGGCGGCCGTGGCGGAATTGGCCTACGCGCAGCACTTAGGATGCTGTGGGAGTAATCCCTTGAGGGTTCGAATCCCTCCGGCCGCACCAGACCCGGTCGTTCCCGGCTCCCGCCCAACTGCGCGGCTCAGCCGAGGAGTTCGGCCACCATCGGAGCCAGCTCGCGGAACGCCTTGCCGCGGTGGCTGATCGCGTTCTTCTCCTCCGGCGACAGCTCGGCGCAGGTACGGGTCTCGCCGTCCGGCTGCAGGATCGGGTCGTAGCCGAAGCCGCCGTCGCCCGCGGGCGCGTGCCGCAGCGTCCCGAACAGCCGCCCCTCCGCGACGCGTTGGGTGCCGTCCGGCAGCGCGAGCGCGGCGGCGCAGGCGAAGTGGGCGCCGCGGTGCGGAGCGGAGATGTCGGCGAGCTGGGCGAGCAGCAGGTCGAGGTTGGCCTCGTCGTCGCCGTGCCGTCCGGCCCAGCGGGCGGAGAAGATGCCGGGGGCGCCGCCGAGTACGTCCACGCACAGCCCCGAGTCGTCGGCGACGGCGGGCAGTTGGGTCGCGTCGGCCAGCGTGCGCGCCTTGAGCAGAGCGTTCTCGGCGAAGGTGACGCCGGTCTCCTTGACGTCCGGGATCTCCGGATAGCTGTCCGCGCCGACGGTTTCGACGGCGAGGCCGGCGTCGGCGAGGATCGCGCGAAGTTCGGCGACCTTGTGTGCGTTGCGGGTGGCGAGGATCAGGCGCTGAGGGCGGGCCGCGGAACCGGGCCCGGGCTGGGGGCTGCTGCTCATACGGGAATTATCCAGGCCGCCGGGGGCGGGCACCGGAGCAGGCCCGCGGGGAGGGCGATCGGGCGTGCGCGGCGCGGCAGTTGGGCCGCCGCAGCCAGCCGCCCGGACACAGCCGCCCGCATCGACGCTGCCGGCTGGACGGGCCGCGCGGCACAACCACGCGCGGCCCGCACCCCGTCGAACGGACGCCGCCGCCGGGAAGTTCCCGCGCGGCGGCGCCGGCTCAGGAGAGGGTTCCGCTCGGGAGAAGCTGCCGCTTCCGAGCGGGGGTTGTTGCGCTCAGCTGCCGAGCGACTGCCGCTGTGCGCCGTCGAGTTGGGCGCAGCCCGCGACCGCGAGATCGAGCAGCCCGTCCAACTCCGTGCGGGCGAAGGGCGTTCCCTCCGCGGTGCCCTGCACCTCGACGAAGCGGCCCTCGCCGGTGCAGACGACGTTCATGTCGGTCTCGGCCCGCACGTCCTCCTCGTAGCAGAGGTCGAGCAGCGGAGTGCCGTCCACGATGCCGACGCTGACCGCGGCGACCGTGCCGGTCAGCGGCTGCGCCTTCGGCTTGATCATTTTCTTCTCCTGGGCCCAGCCGATGGCGTCGGCCAGCGCCACGTACGCTCCGGTGATCGCCGCGGTGCGGGTGCCGCCGTCGGCCTGGAGCACGTCGCAGTCGAGCACGACGGTGTTCTCGCCGAGCGCCTTGAGATCGACCACGGCACGCAGCGAGCGGCCCACGAGCCGGGAGATCTCGTGCGTACGGCCGCCGATCTTGCCGCGTACGGACTCCCGGTCGCCGCGGGTGTTCGTGGACCGCGGCAGCATGGCGTACTCGGCGGTGACCCAGCCCTCGCCGCTGCCCTTGCGCCAGCGCGGGACGCCGTCGGTGAGGCTGGCGGTGCACAGTACCCGGGTGTCGCCGAAGGAGATCAGCACGGAGCCCTCGGCGTGCTTGCTCCAGCCGCGTTCGATCGAGATGGGGCGCAACTGGTCGGCCGTGCGGCCGTCGATACGTGACATGCGCCCGAGCCTAGCCCGTGGCCTGCGCCCGTACGGCCGCGATCACCCGGTGCACCGCGGGCACCCGGCAGTTCAGGCCACACCGTCCGGGCGCCGGTACGGGAGCCGGTTCGGGGCGCGGCTCAACTCCGGTGTGCGCGCGCTCACATCAGGTCTTCGATCTCGCCCGCGATCGGGTCGGCGTCGGTGCCGATGACGACCTGGATCGCGGTGCCCATCGTGACGACGCCGTGCGCACCGGCGGCCTTCAGCGCGGCCTCGTCCACGAGGGAGGCGTCCTCGACCTCCGTACGGAGCCGGGTGATACAGCCCTCGACCTCGACGATGTTCTCGATGCCGCCGAGGCCGGCGACGATCTTCTCAGCCTTGCTGGCCATGTCTTCTCCTGTGTGCGTAGGGGGTGGTGGGTCGGGGCCTGCCGGCAGGCTCCTGGAGATCCGCACCAGTATGCGCCGGGCTGTGCACAGGGCCTCCGTCAGCCCCCCGCAGCCGTGCCCGGGAGGCGGCGGTGCGCTGCGGGCTTCCGGCCGTCCGTACCCAAGTGGCCGTCCACGCGGGCCCGTTGGCGGGCGACACGGCACCGGCCGGGTGCCGCCGCCCGCGCACCTCCCGTCCCGGGAACGGACTTTGGGGAGATAACGCCACACGCGTATCGCCCGTCAGCACGCTCATGCTAAATGTGGTCTAAACCAGTACCGAAACTCAACCCCGCGCTGCAACCGGCAACGCGGCCCTGCCTGGAGGAAGTTGATGTCCACGGCCACCGCCGGCACCGCCCCCGACAAACCAGATAAGCCAGGCAACTCTAATAAAAAGGGCCTGGGTTCCGGGGTGATGGCCACCGCCCAGCGCATCGGCCGCAGTCTGATGCTGCCGATCGCCACTCTTCCCGCCGCCGCGCTCATGGTCCGGCTCGGCAACGCGGACATGCTCGGGCGCCCCGGCTTCCCGGAGTTCGTCAAGCGCATCGCCGAGTTCCTGGCCGCGGGCGGCAGCGCGCTGATCGACAACATGCCGATGCTGTTCGCCGTCGGCATCGCGGTCGGCTTCGCGAAGAAGGCGGACGGCTCGACCGGGCTGGCCGCCGTCGTCGGCTACCTCGTGTTCAAGGAAGTCCTCGGCACCTTCCACGACAGCAGCCTCCCGAAGTCCCCGCCCGTGGACGCGGGCGTACTCGGCGGCGTCGTGATGGGCATCACGGTGGCCCTGCTGTACCAGCGCTACCACCGCAAGAAGCTGCCGGACTGGCTCGGCTTCTTCGGCGGACGGCGGCTGGTCCCGATCCTCTCCTCCTTCGCCGGGCTGTTCCTCGGGATCGTCATCGGCTACATCTGGCCCGTTCTCGGCACCGGGCTGCACAACTTCGGCCAGTGGCTGGTGGGTTCGGGCGCGGTCGGCGCCGGCATATACGGCGTCGTCAACCGTGCGCTCATACCCTTCGGCATGCACCACCTGCTCAACTCGTTCCCGTGGTTCCAGGCCGGCACGTACCACGGAAAGCACGGCGACATCGCCCGCTTCCTCGAAGGCGACCCGACCGCGGGCCAGTTCATGACCGGCTTCTTCCCGATCATGATGTTCGCGCTTCCGGCGGCCTGTCTGGCGATGTACCACTGCGCACGCCCCGAGCGGCGCAAGGTCGTCGGCGGCATGATGCTGTCGCTGGCGCTGACCGCGTTCGTGACCGGCGTGACCGAACCGATCGAGTTCTCCTTCATGTTCATCGCGCCGGTGCTGTACGCGATCCACGCGGTGCTCACCGGCCTGTCGATGGCGCTGGCCTGGGCGCTCGGCATGAAGGACGGCTTCGGCTTCTCCGCGGGCGCCATCGACTTCCTGCTCAACCTGGGCATCGCGACCAAGCCGTGGCTGCTCGTCCTCGTGGGCCTCTGCTTCGCGGTGCTCTACTACTTCGTCTTCCGGCTGGCGATCATCAAGTTCAACCTGCCGACGCCGGGCCGCGAACCCGACGAGGACAACCTGATGGAGAACAACGGGACCTGACGACGCCGGGCGCCGTGTACGGGCGGGCTACACCTCGTACACGGCGCCGGCCCGTGCCAGCTCCACCGGCCCGTCGTAACCCCCCTTCGCGTCCCGCAGGTTGATGCCCGCGTCCGTCCACGGCGGCACGTGCGTGAGCAACAGCCGCCGCACGCCCGCGAGTTGGGCGTACTCGCCGGCCTGACGGCCGTTGAGATGCAGTTCGGGGATGTCCTCCTTGCCGTCCGTGAAGGACGCCTCGCACAGGAAGAGATCGGCCCCGCGCGCGAGCGGGCCGAGCGCGGCGCACGGCCCGGTGTCCCCGGAGTAGACGAGGACCCCGCCGGAGGCGCGGTCCTCGATACGGAACGCGTACGCCTCGACCGGGTGCGCCACCACCTCGGCGCGGACCGTCAACGGGCCCAGCGTGAAGTCCAGTTGGGGAGCGAGCATACGGAAGTCGAAGACCTCGCTCATGCCGGTGCCGGAAGCGGAGTCGCCGTACGCCTCGGCCAGCCGCCGCTCGGTGCCCTTCGGCCCGTACACGGGGATGGCGGGGCAACGGCCGCCGTCGTGCCGGTAGTAGCGGGCCACGTAGTAGGCCGCCATGTCGACGCAGTGGTCCGCGTGCAGATGGCTCAGCGCCACGGCGTCGATGTCGTACAGGCCGCAGTGGCGCTGGAGTTCGCCGAGCGCGCCGTTGCCCATGTCGAGCACCAGCCGGTAGCCGTCGGCCTCGACCAGATAGCTCGAACAGGCCGAATCCGCGGAGGGGAACGACCCGGAGCAGCCGACGACGGTGAGCTTCATGAAGCGGGAACCTCCGTGGACGGCCGGTGAAGTGCGCCTCGTGTACAACGCCGTTGACGAGGGCCGGTTTCCGAGCGTAAGCCGCGCGGGCCGTCCGCACTCCGGTGGAGCACGCCGGTGTGGGCGGAATCACCAGCGCGGGGTACCGTCGTCACTTCGTGCAACTGCCGCGCGCAGCACGGCCGTACCGGCCGGGAGGTGTGAGCGAGACGTGGGTACGTGGTGGTGGGCGGCCCTCGGCGTCATCGTGGCCGCAGCGCTGGTGGCCGCGCTCGTCGACGGAGGGGCGCGGCTCGGGCCGCGCCGCCGGATCCGTACGCCGCCGCCGGACGCCGGACCGCGCCCCGGCGAGCTGTGGTGGACGCACCCGCCCTCGCTGGTGCTCGTGCTGGAGGTGCGGCGGGAGAGCGCACGGGTCGCGGACGTGGACGCGACGGAGGCGCACGCTCCGGGCGCAGCGGGTACGGAGGAGCCGGCAGCGCAGGCGCGGGACCGGGACGGCGAACGCCTGCGCCCGGAACCAGAGGCGCCGCTTCCGCTGCCGCCCGGCACGATCACGGCCGCACCGGAACGGTCCGCGCTGCTGCACCCGCGGGCCGTACGCGAAGTGCCCCCGGGCGCGCTGCGGCACCGCGCCGGCGCGGTCGCCCCGGACACCTGGGAGCGCGTACGCCGGGCGACGGGCCACCCCGACTGCTGACCGGCCGGACCGGATGGACCGCGAACTGACCGGAGAATCCGAGCGATTCAGGCCCAGAGCTGTCCGCGCAGCGCCTCGACCGCGGCCTCCGTGGACTCGGCGGTGTAGATGCCGGTGGAGAGGTACTTCCAGCCGCCGTCGGCGACGATGAACACGATGTCGGCCTGCTCGCCCGCGCGCACCGCCTTACGGGCCACACCGAGCGCCGCGTGCAGCGCCGCCCCGGTCGAGACGCCCGCGAACACGCCTTCCTCGGCGAGGAGTTCGCGGGTACGCGCCACCGCGTCCTGCGAACCGACCGAGTACCGGCCGCTGAGCACCGACTCGTCGTACAGCTCGGGCACAAAGCCCTCGTCGAGGTTGCGCAGCCCGTAGACCAGGTCGTCGTAGCGCGGCTCGGCGGCGATGATCCGGATGTCCGGGCGGTGTTCGCGCAGATAGCGGCCGGCGCCCATCAGCGTGCCGGTGGTGCCCAGGCCGGCCACGAAGTGGGTCACGGAGGGCAGGTCGGCGAGGATCTCCGGGCCGGTTCCGGCGTAGTGGGCACCGGAGTTGTCCCCGTTGCCGTACTGATAGAGCATCTTCCAGTCCGGATGCTCGGCCGCCAGCTCCTTGGCGACGCGTACGGCGGTGTTGGAACCGCCCGCAGCCGGCGAGGAGATGATCTCCGCGCCCCACATCGCGAGCAGTTGGCGCCGCTCCTCGCTCGTGTTCTCGGGCATGACGCACACGATGCGGTAGCCCTTGAGCCGGGCGGCCATCGCGAGGGAGATGCCGGTGTTGCCGGAGGTCGGCTCCAGGATGGTGCTGCCGGGCGTCAACCGGCCGTCCTTCTCGGCCTGTTCGACCATGTGCAGGGCCGGACGGTCCTTGACCGAACCGGTCGGATTCCGGTCCTCCAGCTTCGCCCAGATCCGTACGTCCTGGGACGGGGAGAGCCGCGGCAGCCGCACCAGCGGGGTGTTGCCGACTGCCGACAGCGGAGAGTCGTAGCGCATCAGCGGGTTCCCGCCGGGCGCGGTGCTCCGCCCGCGACGGCCGGGAGGATCGTGACGCTGTCGCCGTCGCTCAGCTCCGTGCCCAAACCGCCGAGGAAGCGGACGTCCTCGTCGTTGAGGTAGACGTTCACGAAGCGGCGCAGCCCGCCGCCCTCGACCAGCCGCTCCTGGAGGCCCGGGTGGCGGCCTTCGAGGTCGTCGAACAGCTCCTTGAGGGTGGCGCCCGCACCGGAGACGGACTTCGCGCCGTCGGTGTAGCTGCGGAGAATGGTCGGAATGCGGACCTCGATGGCCATGGCTGCGCTCCTGTGGAGTCGGGGAGAGGCTGGGGCGGCGGATGCGGTCCGGCGGGGAGGCGGCCGGTGCGTACGACCGTGGTGTACGCACCGGGAGGGCGCCGTCCGCGCACCGGGGCCCGCGGGGATCGCTGTTCGGATCGCGGGGCTGGCCTGGCCTGATCAGAGCTGATTCGGGCTGGTCAGGACCGGTCAGGACTGGTCGGGCCGGCTCAGACGGAGCTTGCGAGACGACACAGGTCGACGTGCAGGCGCCCGACGAGCAGGGTGCCCGGGGTCTTGGAGGATGCGCTCACGCCGTCGACAACCATGCGGTCATCGTAACGATTCCCGGCACCGGGCCCGGACGCCCATCCCATGATGCGGACCCGGCCGTCCCGGGGTACGGGCGACCGGCCAACCGGGCACCGGCGGACGGCAGTTGGCCTGCGCCGCCGGGCCGGAGAGCCGAGGGCGGCGACGGTCCGGGCTGCGGCGGTCCGGGCGCCGCGCTCAGTCGCCCGCGACGATCCGCACCTCCTCCTCGGTGACCTCACCGTCCACGATGCGGAACGAACGGAAGGAGAACGGGCCTTCGCCGTTCCCGCACTCCGCGGTGGACACGAGCACGTAGTGGGCGCCGGGCTCGCCCGCGTACGAGATGTCCGTACGCGAGGGGTACGCCTCGGTCGCGGTGTGCGAGTGGTAGATGACCGTCGGTTCCTCGTCCCGGTCGTCCAACTCGCGGTACAGGCGCAGCAGATCGGCCGAGTCGAACTCGTAGAAGGTGGGCGAGCGCGCCGCGTTCAGCATCGGGATGAAGCGCTCGGGGCGGTCCTTGCCCGCCGGCCCCGCGATCACGCCGCACGCCTCGTCGGGGTGGTCCCGGCGGGCGTGGGCGACGATCCTGTCGTGCAGCTCCTGCGTGATGGTCAGCATGGACGCCAGGATAGGCACGCCCGTACGGGCCGCGGCCCGCGCCCGTGGCCCGTACGCGACCGGCACGACCGGACTGCGAGTAGACCGCGAACGGAGCGCGGACCGTGAACGGACCGTGCGGGTCCGCTCACTCCCGCCGCGCCGTGTGCTCCGCGAAGGTCTCCGGCCGGCGGGCCTTGAGCACGAAGTACGCGGCCGTCAGGACCGCGGCCCACACCGGCGCCCCGTACAGCGAGACCCGCGAGTCCGGGTCGAAGCCCATCACCACCACGACCAGGCCGATGAAGCCCAGCGCCACCCCGCTGACCCAACTCCCCCACGGCGCGCGGAAGTCGGAGGGCGGCAGCAGCCCGCGGCCGGCGGCGCGGCGGTAGCGGATGTGCGAGACGAGGATCACGATCCAGGCCCACATACCGGAGATGGTGGCGAACGACACCACGTAGTCGAACGCCTTCGACGGCCACTCGTAGTTGATCCAGACGCCGACCATCATCAGCGCCGCCGAGGCCGAAGTGCCCCGCAGCGGCAGCCCGTTCGCGGTCAGCCGGGTCAGAGCGCGCGGGCCCTGCCCGTTGAGCGCGAGGTCGCGCAGCATGCGGCCGGTCGAGTACATGCCGGAGTTGCACGAGGACAGCGCGGCCGTCAGCACGACGAAGTTGACGACGGCGGCGCCGGCCGGCAGCCCGATCTTCGCGAACGCGGCGACGAACGGACTCGTGCCCGGCTTGAACGCGGCCCAGGACACCACGGAGAGGATGATCGTCAGGGCGCCGATGTAGAAGAGCGCGATCCGCCACGGCACGGTGTTGATCGCCCGCGGCAGACTCTTGGCCGGATTCACCGACTCCCCCGCCGTCACCCCGACCAGCTCCACGGCGAGGAACGAGAACATCACGATCTGCAGCGTCAGCAGCGTGCCCCCGACGCCCTTCGGGAAGAAGCCGCCGTCCGCCCAGAGATGGCTGAACGAGGCGGTGGGTCCGGCGCCCGTGAAGCCGAACGTGATCACGCCCAGACCGATCAGGATCATCCCGATGATGGCGGTGACCTTGACCGCCGAGAACCAGAACTCCAGCTCCCCGAACAGCTTCACCGAGATCAGGTTGGCGCCGTACAGAAGCAGCGTGAAGACGAACGCGGACGCCCACCGCGGCACACCCGGCCACCAGAACTGCACGTACGTCGCCCCCGCCGTCACCTCCGTGATGCCGGTGACCACCCAGAACAGCCAGTACGTCCAGCCGGTCACGAACCCGAAGTACGGGCCCAGGAACTCCCGCGCGTACTCCGAGAAGGACCCGGACACCGGCCGGTACAGCAGCAGTTCGCCCAGCGCGCGCATGATGACGTAGATGACCGCGCCGGCGAGCGCGTACGCGAGGATCAGGCTCGGCCCCGCCTTGGTGATCGCCTTGCCGGCGCCGAGGAACAGGCCGGTGCCGATCGCGCCGCCGATGGCGATCATCTGGATCTGCCGGTGGCCGAGCCCGCGCCGGTAGCCCTCCTCGGGAGGGACCGGGCCGGTGCCGGACGTACCGCCGTCCGCCACCGCACCGCGACCAGGGAGCTGCGGGGCCATGCGCCGGGCCTTTCGCCGTGCCGGTGGACTGCACCGAGCATGGCACCGCGGACCGCACCCGGCACGTCGGCCGCCGCCCGCCGGGTGCCGGCCGCTCCGCGCGTACGCCGAACTGCCGCCGCCGCAGCGGGGGTTGGGCTGAGGGGCCGGGCGGCCGGTCAGGGCAGCAGCGTCTCGATCAGCGTCTCCTGGAGCCCGCCGAGCCACAGGTACGCCATCACCATCGGCTTGCGGGGATCGCTGTCGGGCAGGTGGTACAGCTCGCTGCTGTCGTCATCGTCGGTCACCTCCAGGCGGGCGCCGATCGCCAGCCGGAGGTCGTTGAGCGCGCCGAGCCACTGCCGGGACTCCTCCGGCTTGAGCGTGAGCACCGCCCCGCCGGCACCGCCGCGCCTGCTCGCGGGATCGGGCGTGAGCGCGTCCAGCGCGCGTACGACCGCGAGGCCGTCCTCGCGCTTTCGGGCCCGCAGATCCTTCTCGGTGTAGCGCCGGAACTCCGCGGAAGCGCGCCGCTCCTCCTCGTCCTCGGCGCTCTCCCCGTTCTCCCCCTCGCGCCGCCCCGCGGGACCCGGCCCGTAGGCGTCGGGGAAGAGCCGGGCCAGCGCCGGATCGGAGGGCGGTTCGCTGGGGCCTTCGGCGAACAGCGAGGCCAGCGGGTCCTGTTCGCCCTCCGCCGACTCCTCGCCGGGCCCGATCAGCTCCAGCAGCTGGACCACGAGGCTGCGCAGAATCGAGATCTCCACCTCGTCCAGCGCGATGGCCGCGCCGCCGTCGCCGGTGGCCTCGAAGTGCCCCGCCATCAGCGGTCCTGCTGCAACGTCGCCCACAGCCCGTATCCGTGCATGGCCTGCACGTCGCGCTCCATCTCCTCGCGGCTCCCGGTGGAGACGACCGCCCGCCCCTTGTGGTGGACGTCCATCATCAGCTTCTTGGCCTTCTCCTTCGGATAACCGAAATAGCTCTGGAAGACGAAGGTCACGTAACTCATGAGATTGACCGGGTCGTTGTGTACGACCGTCGCCCAGGGCACGTCCGGCTGCGGAACCTCGACGGGCTCCTCCGCCGACTCGGGGCGCTCGATCTCCGTGGGGGCGACACTCACGCCACCCATGCTGCCACCCGGCCGTGGGGGAAGCCCAACTCCCCAGCCGATCTTGGCCGATCGGCGCACCGCGCTCCGCGCCGCCCCGCACCTCCTATATCGTCATCCTGACGAGATTCGGGGTACGCTCGCACCCGTACCGCCCCGACGGGCTTCGCCGACGCGAGGAGTGAGTTGCAAGTGAACGTCGCGGACAAGGGTCTGCCGGTGACCGTGCCGCCGACGGCGCTCTTCACCGACCACTACGAACTGACCATGCTCCAGGCCGCGTTGCACGGCGGAGCGGCCGAACGGCACTCCGTCTTCGAGGTGTTCACGCGGCGGCTGCCCGAGGGCCGGCGGTACGGCGTGGTCGGCGGCGTCGGACGCGTCCTGGACGCGGTGGAGAACTTCCACTTCGACCAGCGGGAACTGGACTTCCTGCGCCGGCGCGGCGTCGTCGACGACACCACCCTGGACTGGCTCGCCCGCTACCGCTTCCACGGCGACATCGACGGCTACCCCGAAGGCGAGGTCTACTTCCCGGGCTCGCCCGTCATGCGCGTCGAAGGCAGCTTCGCCGAATGCGTACTGCTGGAGACGGTGATCCTCTCGATCCTCAACCACGACTCCGCGGTGGCCGCCGCCGCCTCCCGGATGGCCGTCGCGGCCCGCGGCCGGCCGCTGATGGAGATGGGCGCCCGGCGTACGCACGAGCTGGCCGCCGTGGCCGCCGCACGCGCCGCCTACGTCGGCGGCTTCTCCTCCACCTCCGACCTCGCCGCCGGATTCCGCTACGACATCCCCACCGTCGGCACCAGCGCCCACTCCTTCACGCTCCTCCACGACAGCGAGCGCGACGCCTTCACCGCGCAGGTGGACTCGCTGGGACGCGGCACCACGCTGCTCGTCGACACCTACGACGTGGGCGAAGCCGTACGCGCCGCCGTGGACGTCGCCGGCACCGACCTCGGCGCCGTACGCATCGACTCCGGCGACCTGCTGCTGATCGCCCACCGCGTGCGCCGGCTGCTCGACGAACTGGGCGCCACCGACACCAGAATCGTGGTCACCAGCGACCTCGACGAGTACGCCATCGCCTCACTCGCGGCGGCACCCGTCGACGCGTACGGAGTCGGCACCCAGCTCGTCACCGGCAGCGGCCACCCCACCTGCTCGATGGTCTACAAGCTCGTCGCCCGCGCCGACTCCGACGACCCGGACGCACCGCTGCGCCCGGTCGCCAAGCGCTCCCTCGGCGGCAAGACCTCGGCCGGCGGCGCCAAGTGGGCCGCACGGCAGCGCGACGCGGACGGCATCGCCGAAGCCGAAGTGGTGGGCACCGGACCGGTACCGGACGAACTGGCCGAGCACCTGCTCCAGATGCCGCTCGTACGGAGCGGCCGGGTCGTCGCCCGCGAACCACTGGACGCGGCACGCGAACGGCACGCCGCCGCCCTCGCGGGACTGCCGCTGTCGGCGACGCAGCTCTCGCGCGGAGAGCCGGTGCTGCCGACCGAACAGCTGTGACGGCCGGCACGGCCGAGGCAGAACCTAGGGTGCGAGGCACGACCTAGGGTGGAAGAAGCGGCGGGGCAGCGGCAGTTGACCCCGGCCGACGACAGCACCGGGCCCTCCGGACACCCCACCGGAACCCCCGTCGAAAGGTGTACGTCATGCACCGGGCACTGATCGCCGTAGATGTGCAGAACGACTTCTGCGAGGGCGGCAGCCTCGAAGTCGCCGGCGGCGCGGACGTCGCCGCCGCCATCACCGAGCTGATCGGCAACGCCTCCGCCGGCTACCGCCACGTCGTCGCCACCCGGGACCACCACATCGAGCCCGGCGACCACTTCTCCGAGCGCCCCGACTTCGAGCACTCCTGGCCGCCGCACTGCGTCGCCGGCACCGAAGGCATCGGCTTCCACCCCAACTTCGCCCCGGCCGTCACCGCCGGAGCGCTCGACGCGGTCTTCGACAAGGGCGCCTACACCGCGGCGTACAGCGGCTTCGAAGGCGCCGACGAGAGCGGCACCCCGCTCGCCGACTGGCTGCGCGCCCACGAAGTGACCGAGGTGGACGTCGTCGGCCTCGCCACGGACCACTGCGTACGGGCCACCGCGCTGGACGCCGCACGCGAGGGCTTCCGCACCCGCGTCCTGCTGGACCTCACGGCCGGCGTCGCCGAACCCAGTACGGAGCTGGCCCTCAAGCAGCTCCGCGAGGCCGGCGTGGAACTCACCGGGCGGCCCGTGCTGCGCGGCAAGGCGAGCTGACCGCCGCGGTCGCCGGGCCGGTCGCTCACAGCCGCCCGGCGCCGACCGGGCGGCCGCCGCCGCTACGCGGTACGCACCCGCCGCGACGGATGCAGCAGCGCGCCGATGGGCTGCCAGGGCTCGCGGTCGTCCTCCGGTATGGCGCGCCACACCAGCCCCTCGGGATGGTGCAGCACCGCCGTGATCTCGTCGGCGGTCGGCGGCTCGGCGTTGCCCCGCAGATACACGGCGCGCAGGCCGAGGTTGCGCAGCCGCGTCAGCGCGCGGGCGCGGTTGCCCGCGTGCACCAGGACCCGTACGCGCGGCTCCTCGCCGCCGCGCCGGGCCGCCGCGGCACGCACCAGGTGCGGTTCGTCCGCGTGCGCCGACCACCGCCGCCGCTCGGGCGGCTGCCAGCCGCCGTCGAACGGTCCGCCGACGCGCCCCCGCGACCTCGCCGGCGCCGACTCCGCACCCGGCTCCGCGTGCGGGACCGCTCCCGCCGCTCGCCCGGGCACCGGCAGCGCCAGCGCGACGATCACGCTGCCGTCCGGCAGCTGGACGAATCCGCCTCTAGCCATGATCCACAACACCCCGCGACTGTTTCCGATGGGACCTCCGCGGAAGTCCGTCAGAGGGCATCTAAACGCGATCCGGCGCTTCCCCGCCAGGGGGTAACGGCCGATCATGTTTTGACCTGCAACGATGCAAACTAATTGGTCCGGCACATCCCCCGCGCAGCGATCTCCACTCCCACAGAAGCCCGCTCCACGCGCACCACCCGGGCACCGCCACCCGCTACAGCCTACCGATACGGCTTCCCTGCACGGCGATAGGCGTAGTTATTCCAGAATGCCTGCTTTGTTCCTTAAGAGGCTTGAGTCAACTTCCGCACGTTAAGGGCCTTTTGACACCCTTGGTGGTTTTGCACACTTTCCGCGTACGGCGCCTCACGGTGGGCCACCGCCCGTACGGTCTTTCCGAAGGCACACGCGGAAGAGGGTCGAGCCCGGCCGGTCGTCGGACTCCGACCCCGCACTCCGGCCTGATGAGGCCCCCGCCGGCCACCCGCGGCCGCCCTCACCCCCTCCTCCGGAACGGACGCCAACCGGCCTACTAGGAAGGGTAGTTGAGGGAGTTGTCATGTCCTGCTCGACGGGGAGGGACCCCGTTCTGGATCACATCGACAGGTCCCGCGAAGCGATGCATGGGACGCAAAACCCCCGCGACGCCCGGCCGTTGCCTCGACGCACCATCGCGGAATCCCCAACAGCCGGGCGCCGCCCGGCAACTCGCACTCCGGCCGCCGCTCCGTCCGCGAGCAGCCGAAGCGACCGGCGAAAGATAGCAACTGCGAACACATGCGAACCGCTTCGTGAACTCCCCCTCGCCGCACGGCAGATCGGCTCACCGCCGGCCTCCCCAGCACCCCGGTGGCGCCCCTGCGCCGATCCGCGGCGGACGAAGTCCCCGCCCCGCGGCGGCAGTCGGCCCCGTACCCGGAACCGCTCGCCCGCTCCGCTCCCCGCGGCCGCCACCGCGGCGCCGCAAGTCCCCCGCCGCGGCGGCCAGTTGGGCCTCCGGGGGATGCGTCCGTGCGCCCCCCGTGCACCGAAGGCGGTGGGGGAGGTCACGCTTACCATGGAAGGCGCCAGGGCATCCGGCACCGTAGAGCCGTTGCGACGGCCCGCTCCCACCGGGCCGGCTCGGCCCGCACACCCCCGACACATCTTGTGAGGACGGATTCCGCCATGCCGCGTCCGACCCCCGCACAGCTCGTCTACGGCTCCGCCACCGTCGTGTGCTCGGCCTTCGCACTACTGCTGTTCTCGCGGACCCGCTCGGTGCTCGGGGTCTCCGTGATCGCGGTGGCCGCGCTCGCGCTCGGACTGCTGGCGGCGTTCACCACACCCGGCACCCGCCCGGTGCGCCGCCCCTCACGCGGAACGGTACGTGCCGCCGCGCCCACCGCGGCCCCGGGCAGCGGTGGCGCCCGCCCCGGCGCCGCCGTGACGCAGCAGGTGACGGCCGCCCCAGCCGGCACCCGCACGGGACGGCAGCTGCCCGAACCCTCCCTGCACCGCTGAGCCCGCACCCGCCCACGGCCACCGAGCCGCCCAACTCCCGTGCCACGACCCGTCGTTGCGGCTCCCCCGGTGGCTGCTCACCCGCCCTCGGCCTCGACGACCACGGTGCGTACGGCCTTGTCGTGCAGGCACTGCTGGTACGGCTTGTCCCAGGTGCAGAACAGCACGTTCACCAGCCAGAAGATGAAGCCGATACAGGGCACCAGCAGCGGCACCTGGTAGACCGCCGCGCGGAACCAGCCCATCCCGCCCCGCGGCACGTCACCGTTCGCGAGCATGGCCACCCGGATCTTCATCAGCTTCTTGCCGACGGTCTGCCCGGTACGCGAGAGCATCGCCCCCTCGTAGATCAGATACACGATGGTGTAGATGCCCTCCTGGGTGTAAGTGGGGCCGGTGTTGGTCGCGTTGGTGTGGTAGGAGCCCAGTACCAGCCCCAGCACGACTCCCACCGGAATCCCGATGATCAGGGCGTCGATGATCCGCGCGAGCAGCCGCTTTCCCCGGTTGGCCAGCGGCGGCATCCCGGCCAGCGGATCCGCGGCACCGCCCATGTCCCCGTACGGATTGCTGTCGTACGGACCGCCGCCGTACCGCGGAGGCTCCCCCGAGGACGGCGGAGGCGGACTTCCGTAAGGCTCGTCCGAACCCGGCGGAGGGGGCGGGGCCGAACCGGGCGGCCCGCCGTACGGAACGCCGGTGGCCGAGGGCGGCGCCTGACCGGTCCGCCGCCGGCCGTCCGGATCGCCCGTCGCGTGCGCGGGCTCGGCGGGCGGCGCCGTCTGTCCAGGGTTCCGCGTGGCCGGATCGTGCTCGGGCTGCTCCGTGCTCATGCGCCGAGTGCACCGCGCCCCGTGCTGCGCCGCATCCGGCGTGCGCCGTTAGGGGGTACGGCCGTCGCCACGCCCTCGACCGGTGCAATTTGGCGGTCCAGCAGGTCGGGACCGGTGGAGTAGGACTGTCAGATCGACGCCCACTTGAGGGAGAAGAAGACCATGCAGATGCGCATTGCGATCAGCGCTGCCGCACTGGCCACCGTCGGCGTCCTCGGCGGGGCGGGTGTCGCTTCCGCCGATGCCGGCGCGCAGGGCGGCGCCTCCAACTCGCCCGGCGTGCTGTCCGGCAACAACGTTCAGGTGCCCGTCCACGTCCCGGTCAACGTGTGCGGCAACAGCATCGACGTCATCGGCGCGCTGAACCCGACCGCCGGGAACAAGTGCAAGAACGACTGAGCGGCCACACCGGCCTTTCGACGGCCCGTCCCGGCTCCGGCCGGGGCGGGCCGTCGGCTTGTCGCACCCGCCGCACGAGCGGAGCCGCGGCGGCGCAAGCGGCCTCAGAGGCGGATCTCACCGGAGTCCTTGGAGACGAAGGTGCCCGCGAGCTTGTCGTGCCAGCACTGGCGCCAAGGGCGGTCGAAGAAGCACCACAGGACGTTGAGTACGCCGACCGCCAGCACCGACAGCACGCCGTACACCAGCCAGCGCCGGAGGGCGGCGCCGAAGCCGGGCACCTCCTGCTGCTCCAGCGTCAGCACCCGGAGCCCGCACAGCTTCTTGCCGAGCGTGCGGCCCCAGCGCCAGGTGGGCAGCGCTTCGTAGAGGATCCCGAACAGCAGGAAGGCGCCGAGGACGACGGCGAGATAGCCGCCCGTGGTCCCGTCGATCAGCCACACCTGCTCGGTGCGGCCCGCGTCCCGTACGGCGTCGATCTTGTCCTGGATGTGCTGGACGGCCGGGCCCACGAACGGGAAGGCCACCGCGCCCACGACGGCTCCGGTCACGGCGGCGTCGACGAGCCGGGCGGCGAACCGCTTGCCCAGGCCCGCCGGCCGCGCCTGGTGGCCGGCGGCCGCGCGCAGGAACGGATTGTCGGCGGGCGGGCGCCACGGCGTACGGGCGTCGGGGCCGCCGGCGCCCTGCGGTCCGGCGGCGAGATCGTGCACCTGCTGCGTCCAGGAAGGCTGGCCTCCGGCGGGCGGGACGCCGGCCGGGCTCTCCGACGCCGACGCGGGTGCGGGCGCGGCGGCGGGGCCGCGCGGCGGGGGCGAGGGCTGCGCCGGTACGCGGGGCGGTGCCTGGTGCGGCTGCGCCTGAGAGGGGGCGGCGGGGCCCGGCGGCTGTGCCGGCGGGGTCTGTGCCGGCGGGGTCTGTGCCGGCGGGGTCTGTGCGGGTAGGCCCGGGCCGGCGCTCCCCGGTGCCGGGGACTGCGCGGGCGCGGCGGGCTGTGCGGGTGCGGGCGCCTGGGCTTCCGGGGGCGTCTGCGGCCGTGCCTGCGGCGGGAGTCGGCGGTCCTGGCCGTGGTCGCCGCCGGCGCCCCGGTCGGTACGGGCGGGCTCGGCGGACGAGCCGGGGGCCGGGCTTCCGCCCTGCTCCGACGTGCCCTCGCGGACGGCGCCGGAGGCGGGCGGCCGGCCTCCGGGCAGCGGCAGGTCGGCGCGGCGCAGGCCAACGGTGTGCTCGGGCGGCCGGCGGCCGGCGTCCTCGGGCGGGCCCGTACCGGAGCCGGGCGGCTGCGCCTCCGGTGCGTTCCGGCCGGGTCCGCCGCGGCGGAGCGCCCGCATCTGGACGGTGCCCTCGGCGGGGCCCTCGGGAGTGCCCTGGCCCGCGGGCTCCGCCGAACTCGCGGGCCCCGCAGGGCTGTTGGGCCTTCCGGAGTCCCCGGGGTTCGCGGTCCCGTACGCGGCAGCGCCTGGGCCGTCGGCCGTGGGCGCCGTGGGCTCCTCGGTCCGCTCCCAGGCGGAGCGCGGATCGGCCGGGCCGCCCTGGGTGCCCGGTGCGCCCGGGGCTCCCTGGACTCCGAGTGCTCCCGGTGCGGGCTGTGCGGACCAGTCGTACGAGGGACCCGGAGCGGCGCTCTGCGGACCCGGTCCGGGCTGCCAGGCGGAGCCGGATTCGGGCCGCATGCCGTGCAGCCGGCCCGGGTCGTCCCAGTCGATCGGTTCGCGGGCGGCCACGTCGGCGCGCGGGCGCACCTCGGGCAGCGCGGCCGCGCCCGGTGCGCTCTGCTGTCCCGGCTCGTCGAGGAAGATCGGGCCGGTCTCCTCGGCGGGTGCGGGCTCTGCGCGGGTCGGCGGTGCCGTGGCCGAGGCGGCGGCGGCCGAGGAGGGCGGCGTGGGCATCGGCTCGCCCTCGCGCGGTTCGGGCCGACTGGTGCCCGGCACCCACGAAGTGCCGTTCCAGTAGCGGATGTAGCCGGGGATGGACGGATCCGGATAGAAGCCCGGAATGGGGCTGCCGTCGGCGGATCCTGAGAGTGGCGCGCTCATGATGTCCGGGTCCCGTATCTGTTCGACCGTTGTGGCGGCGTGTGGAGTGAACCGCTCCGCGGCCGGCCGCCGAAAGCGGAACAGCGGAGCGCAGTGTCCACATGTACCAGACGCGGCGGACGGCTCGCCCCGCGCGGAGGGAGGCGGTCCGGCCTCCCGCGCAACGAAGTTCGGCGAGAAGTTCCGCGAAGTCGTGTAAGGAACAGGCGGGCGTGCCCTCTCAACGTGTGCGCGCCGTACGCGGTGTGCGGTTCACGGACCGGTCAGGGCTCACAGAAGGGCACACGCACATGCACGAAGTCGTCGAGCGCGAACTGGAGTTGACGCTGGTGCTCTCGCCGGAGCGCGGCGTGCCCGTACCCGCCCGGCTCAGCTACCGGTCGGACGACCCGTTCGCGGTGCACATCGTCTTCCACGTCGGCTCCGCCGCTCCCGTGAGCTGGACGTTCGCACGGGAGTTGCTGATCGAGGGCGTGTTCCGGGCGTGCGGGGAGGGCGACGTACGGGCCTGGCCGGTGCGGACCGGGGCGCGTGCCGTGCTGTGCATGGCGCTGCGTTCGCCGGACGGGGACGCGCTGTTGGAGGCGCCGTTGGGGGCGGTGTCGAGCTGGCTGGAGCGCACGCTGCGCGTCGTCGCCCCGGGCCGGGAGGGCGAAGTGCTGGACATGGACGGGGAGTTGAGCGGGCTGTGCGCCTCGGCGCCGGCGGACGAGGGGCCGGCCGCCGGGCCGTGCCAGGGACCGTGGACTTCGGAGGAGACGGGCGAGAACTGACGGGCGGCGAGCGGGAGAGAACGGACGAACACAAGCTATGCAACACGGTTCGATGGTTTTCTTTAAAATCTCGCGTGAAGCGGGACCAAAACAGTCATGATTCCCGTCATGCCACAGGAGAGGAACCGGGCGGACGCGGCGCCGGCGGACGACGCGGCCGAAGCGCAGGCGGACGCCCGGGAGGCGGTCTGCCGGCGCGTGGGCCGGCAACTGGCGCTGCTCGCCGAGCGGTTGGATCCGGAGGCGTTCGCCGTACTGCTGAAGGTGATGAGCGGGGTCAACAAGGCCCTGGCGCAGCGCGACGGGCACATCGACGTCGCGTTGACTTCCGAGGAGCGGGCTCTGCTCACGCCGCAACTCCAGCGGGAGGTGGTCGCGTTGCTGGAGGCCGCGGGCCATCCCGCGCGGGTGGAGGTGGCCGGCGCGCTTCCGGACGGCTCCGCGGCGGACTCCGGGGACGGATCGTCGGCACCGTCCGCACCGGCGGCACCGTCGGCGCAGAGAGCCGCCGCCGCGGGCGAGTTCAGAACAGCTTGCCCGGATTCATGATCCCGAGCGGGTCGAAGACGTCCTTGATGCCGCGCTGCAACTCCAGCCCCACGGGGCCGAGTTCGCGGGCGAGCCAGTCCTTCTTCAGTACGCCGACGCCGTGTTCGCCGGTGATGGTGCCGCCCAGCCGCAGCCCCAGCGCCATGATCTCGTCGAAGGCGGCGCGGGCGCGCCGGGCCGCGTCCTCGTCGGCCGGGTCGAAGCAGATCGTGGGGTGCGTGTTGCCGTCGCCGGCGTGCACGCAGACGCCGATGGTGAGTCGGTGACTGTCCGCGATGGACTCGACGCCCCGCAGCATCTCGGCCATCCGGCTGCGCGGCACGCACACGTCGTCGATCAGCGTCGTGCC
>Ga0164243_10001170_pt1 | contig 45369 bp, 46 predicted proteins | sample OricompcompostOP_FD_108781 | JGI IMG/M metagenome (GOLD analysis project Ga0164243, IMG submission 108781) | Organic Plus compost microbial communities from Emeryville, California, USA - Original compost - Organic plus compost (OP) | ecosystem: Engineered > Solid waste > Mixed feedstock >...
CACCCGGGTCCGGCGCTACGAGCCCACGCCGCCGCTGGGCGGCGGCCATCTCTGGATGGAGGACCCCGAGGGCAACGAGTTCTGCCTCGACTGAGTCCCGTGGAGCCACGCAGGTGAGCGAGCCCGAGCACACCCCCGACGGGCGCTACGTCGTGATCGACGGCCGGCGCTGGCGGGCGACCGACCCCATGGTCCCCGAGGCGCGCCGCGACGACCTGCAGCGGGTGCTGATGGCCTGGCGGCGCGAGGTCCGCCGGGTCCGGGGCACCGAGGGCGAGGCGGAGGCGCGCGCCGGGGTCCAGGCCGCCAAGGTCGCGCTCGGCGAGCGTGGCACGCCCTGGTGGGAGCAGACCGAGGACGAGCGCCGCGCCCGCTGGGAGGCCGAGGTGCCCCGTCCGAAGGGCATGCCTCCCCGGCCGTCGGGACACTGAAGGACCATGAGCACCCCCATCGACCTGGGCCGGCCGGTGTCCGGCGACGTCATCGAGCTGATCCTCGAGGACCACCGACTGTTCGAGTCACTGCTGCGCGACCTGCGCGACAGCACCGCCGACCGGGACGGCGTGCGCCGGGCGCTCGCCGCCCTCCACGTGGCCCACGCCGAGGCCGAGGAGAAGCACGTCTACCCCAAGCTGCGGCGCAAGGACGCCATCGACGAGGGGGAGCAGGAGCACGGCGAGCACGAGCACGCCGAGGGCAACGAGGCGCTGCTCGCCCTGCTCGAGCTCAAGGGCACCGACACCCAGGCGTTCGACGACGCCGTGGAGGAGTTCGCCGGGAAGCTCAACCACCACCTCACCGAGGAGGAGCTGACGATCCTCAACCCGGCCCGCGAGGAGGTCGGGGAGCAGGTCCGCGCCGATCTCGGGAGGCTCTTCGCCGAGGAGCGGAACGCCCAGATCGACGCCGACTGCGGCCGGATCGACAACGTCCGACGCCTGGTGGAGGAGGCGAGGCGGGAGGGGCTCATCGACAACGAGGACGATGACGGATAGCAAGGACCGGTGGACGTCGAGACGATGCAGGCGTACTGCCTGGCGAAGCCGGGCGCCTGGCCCGACAACCCGTGGGAGCACGACCACCCGGTGATCAAGGTCGGCCCAGGGGATCGCGGGAAGATCTTCGCCTTCCTCGGGGCGCACGGCGTCGGCATCAAGGGCGGGTCGAGCCGGGAGGCCGCCGACGAGTGGCTGCATCGGTTCCCCGACGACGCGCGCGCGATGGCCTACATCGGTCGGTCGGGGTGGAACGACCTCGCCTTCGGCGGGGCCATCTCGGACGAGGAGCTGCTGGAGGCCGTCGACGAGTCCTACCGACTGGTCGTCGCCAAGCTGCCGAAGCGGGATCGCCCGGCGGGCTGGGAGGACCGCGCCTGACTCACCCCTGCGTGCCGCGGCGCCGGGCGCCCAGCCCGATCAGGCGGGCGACCACGAGCGCCACGTAGAACACGCCGGCGACCTGCTCGATCATCACCAGCGACCGGGCGTGGTCGAGCACCGGCTGCACGTCGGAGAGCCCGACGCTGGTCAGCGTGGTGAACGACAGGTAGAGCATCTCGAACCAGTCCAGGCCACCGGTGGAGTCGTGGTCGACGAAGGAGCCCGGCCAGATCACCTGGGTCGCCGCGTAGACGTAGGCGAACGCCCAGGCGACGACGGTGAACGCCGCACCGGTCGCGAAGAGCTCGTCGCGGGTGACCACGTCGTCGTGGAACAGGTAGCGCACCATCGAGTACGACACGTACAGGTAGAACGGCACGTGGAAGGCCGCCGAGGTCAGGATCACCCAGCCGGTCTCCGGCCAGGCCGCCTCGAGCACGGTGAGCACCATCGCGGGGGCGCCGAGGGTCGCCGCGACCCAGGTCAGCGCCGAGGTGGCGCGGACCGCGAAGACCGCGACCAGGACCACCGCCATCTGCACCACGCCGACCACCGCCCGCCCGGCGAACCGGTCGTCGAGGAAGGGGTAGGCGACGACCACGATGCCCTGCCCGGCCAGCAGCGCCGCGGACGGATGGGTGCGGACGGCGCCGAGTCGGGTCACGGTCTCGCATCCTAGGCACCGGACCAGCGGTCTGGACCGCGTCACTCATCGGCGGGTTCGACGTTGATGAGGTTGGGACAGGCGACCGGATGGGGCCGGGCACACGTCTAAGACCGATCTCATTGTCGAAAACGAGAACACGTTCTATCGTGTGGCGACCGAGGCGCTGGGTTGGGAGGTGACCGATGGGCTTCACCGCCGTGTCGGTCCTTCGGGGTCCCGGTGAGATCACGGCGATGGTGGTCGAGGTCACCAAGAAGATCTTCACGACGCGGTTCCAGGCGCGGGAGTTCATCGAGCAGGCCTGGTTCATCACCAGCGTGACCCTGATGCCCACCATCCTGGTGTCGATCCCGTTCGGCGCGGTGATCTCCCTCCAGGTCGCGAACCTGACCGGGCAGCTCGGCGCGCAGTCGTTCGCGGGCGCCACCGCGGTGCTGGCCACGGTCCGCGAGGCCGCGCCCATCGCGGCCGCGATGATCATCGCCGGCGCCGCCGGCTCCGCCATCTGCGCGGATCTCGGAGCGCGCAAGATCCGCGAGGAGATCGACGCCATGGAGGTGCTCGGCGTCGACCCGCTCGAGCGGCTGGTCGCCCCCCGGGTGGTCGCGACGATGTTCGTCGCCGCGATGATCAACGGCATCGTGATCGCGGCCGGCATCGGCGGCGGCTACTTCTTCACCGTGATCGTCCAGGGCGGCTCCGCCGGTGCGTTCCTGGCCAACTTCACGGCGCTCGCCTCGCTGCCGGACCTCTACATCTCGATGATCAAGGCGGTCATCTTCGGCTGGCTGGCCGCGATCGTGGGTGCCTACAAGGGCCTCAAGGCCGGCGGCGGCCCCAGCGGCGTCGGCCAGGCCGTCAACGAGTCGGTGATCGTGGCGTTCATGCTGCTGTTCTTCCTGAACGCCGTGATCACCGCGATCTACTTCCAGGTCGTCCCCCCGGTGGGTCTCTGATGGCGAGCATCGGTCAGATCGCGAGCAGCGCTGTGCAGTCGCAGCGGCGTTCCGTCGAGCGGTACGGCGACCAGCTGCTGTTCTTCGTGAGGGCGCTGTACACGATCCCGCAGGCGGTCAAGCGCTACCCGCGGGAGATCACCAAGACCCTGGCCGAGATCACCTTCGGCGTGGGCGGGCTCAGCCTGATCGCGGGGTCCGCGGGCGTGATCGCGTTCATGGCGTTCTTCGCCGGCACCGAGGTCGGCATCCAGGGCTACGCCTCGCTGAGCCAGATCGGCGTCGCCAAGTTCAGCGCGTTCATCTCGGCGTACTTCAACACCCGCGAGGTCGCCCCGCTGGTCTCGGCGATCGCGCTGGCGGCCACCGTGGGGTGCGGCTACACCGCGCGGCTCGGCGCGATGCGGATCTCGGAGGAGATCGACGCCCTCGAGGTGATGGGCATCCCGTCGCTGCCGTTCCTGGTGACCACCCGGATGATCGCCGCGTTCATCGCGGTGATCCCGCTGTACATCGTGGCGCTCTCGGCGGCCTACCTCTCGCCGCGGCTGATCGTCACCTACATCTACGGCCAGTCACCCGGCACCTACGACCACTACTTCATCCAGTTCCTGCCGCCGGTCGACATGCTCTGGTCGTTCTTCAAGCTGCTCTTCCTGGCGGTGGCGATCATCCTCATCCACTGCTACTACGGCTACACCGCCTCCGGGGGACCCGCCGGCGTGGGCCGCGCGGTCGGCCGCGCCATCCGGACCAGCATCGTGACCGTCGTCGTCGCGGACTTCTTCCTGAGCTTCGCGATCTGGGGCTCCACCACCACGGTGAGGATCACGGGGTAGATGCTCGTCAACATCCACCACGACAACGCGCGTGAGCACAACCGGCTGCTGCTCGCGGGCATCGCCTCGATCGTGGCCATCGCGCTGCTCATCTGGCTGTCCATCGCGATCTACAACAAGCAGTTCGAGCGGGTCACGATGATCACGGTCAAGGCGGACCGGGCCGGGCTCCAGCTGGCCAAGTTCGGTGACGTCCGGGTGCACGGAGCCCTCGTCGGGCAGGTCCGCGAGGTCACCGACGACGGCCGGCAGGCGGTCATCAAGATCGCGCTCGAGCCGTCGGCGGCGGAGACGATCCCGGCCAACGTGTCCGTCGAGATCCTTCCCACCACGCTCTTCGGCCAGAAGTTCGTGTCGTTCGTGCCCCCGAAGCAGCCGTCCGGCGACCACCTCACCGACGGCACCGTGATCCCCGCGGACCGGGTGACCACGAACGTCGAGCTGAGCCAGGTGCTCGCCGACCTGTTCCCGCTGCTGCGCGCGGTCGAGCCCGCGGACCTCAACGCCACGCTCAACGCGCTGGCCACCGCGCTCGAGGGTCGCGGCGAGCGGCTGGGCGAGACCCTCGACGAGCTCGGCGGCTACCTCGACGCGATCGACGACCACCTGCCCACGCTGCGGGAGGACCTGATCGAGCTCGCGAAGGTGGCCGACGCCTACGACCTCGCCGCCCCCGACCTGCTCGACACGCTCGACAACGTCACGGTCACGAGCAAGACGATCGTCGAGAAGCAGCGCGAGCTCGACGTCTTCTTCTCCGACCTCGGCGGGCTCGCGGACACCACCACCCGGGTGCTGCGCGACAACGAGCGCAACCTGGTCCGGGTGGGGCAGGTGAGCGAGCCGGTGCTGGCCCTGCTCGAGGAGTACTCGCCGGAGTTCACCTGCCTGCTCAAGGGCGCGGCGAACTACGAGCCGATCCTGTCCAAGACGTTCGAGGGCGACTGGGTCAACCAGCACATCGAGCTGCTCAACCCCCAGTGGCGGGCCTTCGACGAGCGGGACCGGCCACGGTACGGCGAGGTCGGGCACGGCCCGTGGTGCGCCGGACTGCCCAAGTTCACGGTGCCCTACAAGCCGACGCCGCTCGACCAGGGCAGCCCGCTGGACGAGAACCCGCCGCGCAGCCCGGTCCCGAACCTCGGGGTCTTCCAGCCCGACTGGCTCAACCTGACCAGCGGCTACGCGGGCACCGACGACGACAAGGTCGTCGTCAACACCATGCTCGCCTCCCAGACCGGCGCGCGGCCGGGTGACTACGGGTCGCTCGGGTCGCTGCTCTACGGCCCGGTCGTCCGCGAAGGCAGGGCCGAGTCATGAGCCCGCGGCCCAGCGACGCCGCGCTGCGCCGCCGCCGCAACGCGGTGACGATCAGCGCCGGGATCAAGCTCGGCATCTTCACCGTCGTCTCGGTGCTGGTCACCGGCCTGCTGGCCGTGATCATGGGCAACATCGGCCTCGGGGACACCCGCGAGTACCACGCGATCTTCTCCAGCGCCAGCAACCTGGAGAAGGGCGACGACGTCCGGGTCGCCGGCGTCAACGTCGGCGAGGTGAAGAAGGTCGAGCACTACCAGCGGACCATGGCCAAGGTGACCTTCACCGCCGAGAAGGGGGTGGAGCTGACCACGGCGTCGACCGCGGAGATCCGGTTCCTCAACCTGATCGGCGACCGCTACCTCGCGCTCGAGGAGGGCAGCAGGGCCGAGGACGCCGAGCCGCTCGCGGCCGGGGCCACCATCCCCGTCTCCCACACCAGCCCGTCGCTGGACCTCACGGTCCTCTTCAACGGGTTCAAGCCGCTGTTCCAGGCCCTGACGCCGGAGCAGGTCAACGAGCTCAGCATGAACCTGGTCCAGGTGCTCCAGGGCGAGGGCGGCACCGTCCGCGGGCTCCTGGAGCACACCGCGTCGCTCACCGACGCGCTCGCCGACCGCGACCAGCTGATCGGGGAGGTCGTCACCAACCTCGGCGAGACGCTGGACACCGTCAACGAGCACCACGAGCAGCTGAGCTCGCTGGTCGTGGAGCTGCGCGACTGGATGCGCGACCTGGCCGCCGACCGGGAGACGATCGGTGACTCCCTGGGCAACATCTCGGCGCTCACCGAGACCGTCGCCGACCTGCTGCGCCGCGGCCGCCCGCTGCTCAAGAAGGACATCGCCGAGCTGCGCGGCCTCGCCAAGCTGCTCAACCGGCCCGGCCAGCGCGCCCAGCTCGTCGACCTGCTCGAGCGGATGCCCGAGGTGATGGAGGACCAGACCCGCACCGGCACCTACGGCTCCTGGTACCAGTACTACATCTGCGGGGTGGCGGCGAAGATCAAGCTGCCGCTGATCGGGGACATCCCCATCATCAAGACCATCCAGAAGTACATCGAGGACTTCTCGTTCCGCTCCACGGCTCCGAGGTGTCAGCGCTGATGGCCCGCACCGACGACGCCCGGATCATCCGCCTCGGCGCCATCACGCTGGTGGCGCTGGCACTGGTGTGCGCCGCGACGTTCAACCTCTCCAAGTTCCCCGGCTTCCGCGGGACGACGTACTACGCCGAGTTCAGCGACGCCAGCGGCATCCACAAGGGCAACGTCGTCCAGGTCGGCGGCATCCGGGTCGGCCGGGTGACCGACGTGACGCTGAAGGACGCCAAGGTCCTGGTGAAGTTCGAGGTCGACGGCGACGTGGACTTCGGCCCCGACAGCCGGGCCTCGATCGAGGTCTACAACCTGCTCGGCGAGAAGTCGCTCGAGCTCACCCCCGCGGGGGAGGGCCAGATGGCGAGCGGCGCGACGATCCCGGTCGAGCGCACCGAGTCCGCCTACGACATCGTCCAGGTGCTCGGTGACCTGACCGCGACGACCGAGGAGATCGACACCGACCGGCTGTCGAAGGCGCTCGACGTCGTGGCCGGCACCGTGGACGACGCGGCGCCGGAGATCAAGGCCGCGTTCGACGGGATCGCCCGCCTGTCCCGCTCGGTGGCCTCCCGCGACGAGCAGATCCAGGCCCTGCTCGACAGCTCCTCGGAGGTGACGGAGGTCCTCCAGGAGCGCGGCGAGGACGTCGTGGACCTGATGAAGAACAGCGACCTGGTGTTCCAGGAGCTGCAGAAGCGCAAGCGCGCCGTGCACACGCTCCTGGTCAACGCCCGGTCGCTGGCCGACGAGCTGCGCGGCGTCGCCGCCGACAACAGCGAGCAGATCGGCCCGGCGCTCGCCGAGGTCGACAAGCTGCTCGGCCTGCTCGTCGACCGCAAGGACCAGCTGAAGGCCACGCTGCACCAGCTCGGGCCGTACGTGTCGATCCTCAGCAACATCATCGGCACCGGGCCCTGGTTCGACGCGATGGCGGTCAACCTGGCGACCCTGCCCGTGGAGCTGCGCCCCGGCCAGCCCGAGTTCGTCCCGGGGTTCCCGAAATGAACGTCATCGAGCTGCTCAAGGGCTTGGAGCGCCGGGTGGTGGTCCTCGTGGTGATGCTGCTCGGGCTCGCCGCGGTGCTCACCGTCGTGACCACCGAGGAGGAGACCAAGGAGGTCACCGCGCACTTCCCGCGGGCGGTGAGCGTCTACAAGGGCACCGAGGTGCGGATCCTCGGGGTCAAGGTCGGCAAGGTGACGGCGGTGATCCCGGAGGGCAACTCGGTCCGGGTGGAGATGGAGTACGACGCCGACTACAAGGTCCCGGCCGACGCCCAGGCGGTGATCGTCACGCCCACGCTGGTCGTGGACCGGTTCGTCCAGCTCACCCCGGTCTACACGGGCGGGCCGGCGATGAAGGACGGGGCCGAGATCGAGCTCGCCGACACCGGGGTGCCGGTCGAGCTGGACCGGATCTACAGCAGCCTGCAGACGCTCACCCGGGCGCTCGGGCCGAACGGCGTCAACGCGGACGGCACGCTCGACAACTTCCTGCGCGCCGCACGCCACGCGTTCAAGGGCCAGGGCCGACGCGGGAACGAGGCGATCCGGGAGCTCTCGTCGGCCGTCGAGACGTTCGGCAAGGGTGCCGGGCCGCTGTTCGACGCGGTCACCAACCTCGCCGACTTCACCACCAAGCTCGCCCAGAACGACAAGGTGGTGCGCGCCTTCATGAAGGACCTGGCCGGCGTCTCGCGCACCCTCGCCGCCGAGAGCGACGAGCTGAAGCAGGCCGTCGGTGCGGTCGCGGACGCGGTCGGCAGCGTCCAGGGCTTCGTCCACGACCACCGCGACAAGCTGGTCAAGGACGTGCGCAGCCTCAAGACCGTGATGGCCACCATCGACTCCGAGCGCGACAACCTCGACACCACGCTGCGGATCGCGCCGCTGGCGATGGCCAACCTGCAGATGAGCTTCGACCACGTGAGCGGCAGCCAGAACTCCCGGATCGGCATCGGCGGCAACATCTGGACCGCGGACGCCCTGCTGTGCGGCATCGTGCAGCAGATCCCGAAGATGCCGCGGGCGCTCAAGGACACCACGTGCGACCTGTTCGCCCAGCTGATCCGGCCGCTGACCGGGCAGCTCCCGTTCATCCCGCCCGAGTACAAGCACTACATCCCGAAGCCGAAGGACACCAAGAAGGGCCTGCGGATGCCGGCGGTGCCCCAGACGGCGTACCTCTCCGACGACGACCCGTCCATGCAGAGCCTGCTGGGGGGTGTGTCATGACGCGCTGGACCCGGTGGGTGGCGGCCACGGCCGCCGGTGCGCTGCTGCTGAGCGGCTGCGACTTCGACGGTGCCTACGACCTGCCGCTGCCCGGCTCGCCGGTCGACGAGGACCACTCGTTCGAGGTCACCGCGGACTTCGCCGACGTGCTCAACGTCGTGCCCCGGTCGCCGGTGATGGTCGACGACGTCGTGGTCGGCGAGGTCACCGAGGTCGAGCGGGTGGGCTGGCACGCCCACGTGACCCTGCGGGTCAAGGACGACGTGGTCCTGCCCGACAACGCGATCGCCGAGATCCGCCAGGTCTCGCTGCTGGGGGAGAAGTACGTCGCGCTGGAGCCGCCGCGCGACCAGGAGTCCTCCGAGGAGCGGCTCGAGGACGGCGACAACATCAGGCTCGCCGACACCGGCCGGAACCCGGAGGTGGAGGAGGTGCTCGGCGCGCTGTCCATGCTGCTCAGCGGCGGCGGCGTGGCGCAGCTGGGCACGATCACCCACGAGGCGAACCAGGTGATGTCCGGCCGGCAGGACCGGCTGCGGGCCATGCTGCGCTCGCTCGAGGGCGTCGTCGGCACGCTGGACCAGCAGAAGGCCGACATCATCCACGCGCTGGAGTCGCTCAACAACCTGGCCGCCACCCTCAACTCCGAGAAGGAGAGCATCGGCGAGGCGCTCGACGCCGTCGGCCCCGCCGTGGACGTCCTCTCCGACCAGACCGACGAGCTGCTCGGCATGCTCTCCTCGCTCGACCGGCTCGGCGAGGTCGGCACCCGCGTCATCAACGCGAGCAAGGACGACGTGCTCGCGATGCTCGAGGAGCTGGCGCCGATCCTGAAGGGCCTGCGCGGCGCGGGACGCAAGCTGGCGCCGGGGCTCAACCTGCTCGTCAGCTTCCCGTTCCCCAAGTCCGCGAACTCGATCGTGAAGGGCGACTACGCCGACACGATCGCCCGCGTGCAGATCGACTTCGACAACCTGTACAAGTCGATGGGGCTGCCGGACATCCAGCTGCCGGACCCGGTCGAGGTGCTCAACCAGGTGGGCCGGTGCCTGCGCAGCGGCAGCCTGACCAGCGCGGCCTGCCTGAAGGTGCTGAAGTCCGTGAACCTCTTCAACGACCTGAAGCGCCAGTGCAAGAAGCCGGCGAACCGCAACAACTACGTCTGTCAGATCGTCAACCGCACGCCGTCGCTCGACGACCTGACCGGGGGCCTGCTCGGCGACACCCTCGGCGGTCTGCTGGGCGGCCTCAACGGTCTCACCAAGGGCCTGCAGGGGTCCGCCTTCACGACCGACGACACCGGTGACGTCGACCGGCTGCTGGGAGGGTGGGCATGACCCGCGGCGTCCGGAACCGGCTGATCGCGTTCGTGGTGCTGAGCGCGCTGGGCATCACCTACGTCACGGCGAGTTACCTCGGCCTCGTCGACCGGGTCACCGGCCGCAACATCACCGTCACCGCCCTGCTCCCGGACTCCGGCGGCCTGTTCGAGGGCAGCGAGGTCACCTACCGCGGGGTCAAGATCGGCCAGGTCTCCGACGTCTCCCCGACGGAGGACGGCATCCGGGTCGAGCTCACCCTGAAGCACGACACCAAGCTGCCGACGGACGCCGAGATGGCCGTGCACAACCTGTCCGCGGTGGGGGAGCAGTACCTCGACTTCCTGCCGCCGGACGAGGACCCGCCCTACGCAAAGGACGGCACCGTCTTCCGCGGCGACGAGTCCGCCCTGCCCGTCGACGAGGGCGACCTGCTGGTCGACATGTACGACTTCGTCGGGTCGGTGGACCGCAAGAGCCTGCAGGTGGCCATCCACGAGCTCGGTGAGATGTTCGGCGACACCGGCCGCGACCTCCAGACGCTGATCGACAGCGGCTCGACGTTCGTCCGCGAGGCGTCCGCGCACACCGACGAGACCGTCCGGCTGCTGCGCAGCGGGCTGACCGTGCTCCGCACCCAGCGCGGCCAGAAGGAGAACATCCGCAGCTTCGCCGGCGACCTCGACACGCTGACCAAGGCGCTGCGCGACAGCGACGGCGACCTGCGCGGCGTGCTCTCCGGGACACCCGGCACCGCGCGCGAGGTGGACGCCCTGCTGAAGGACCTCGAGCCGACGCTGCCGATCCTGCTCAGCGACCTGGTGTCGGTCGACCAGGTGGTCTCCAGCTACCTGCCCGGGCTCGAGCAGCTCCTGGTGACCTACCCGGCGCTGATCGCCGGGGGGCCCACGGGCAGCACCCGGGACGGCTGGGGGCACACCAACCTCCAGTTCGACTACAGCGTGCCGCCGTGCACCAAGGGCTACCTGCCGCCGACCAAGTGGCGCTCCCCGCACGACCTCACCGACGCGCCGGTCTACCCGGCCAAGTGCATCCCCACCGGCCCGCAGGAGATGCGGGGCCCGCAGATGGCGCCGGGACCCACGCGTCCCAACGCCTCGCCGGGACGCGTCTACAGTGACCGCTGGGCGAAGGGACCGGTGGAGTACGAGCAGCCGCCGAACCTGTCGGTGCTGGGAGGCGATGCGTGGAAGTGGATGCTGGTGGGTCCGGTGGCGAGCCGGTGACCCGGGAGCCGAACGAACGGACCCGCACGCTCAACATCGTCCTGTACGTCGTGGCGCTGGTGTGCGTGGCCGCGGTCGGGCTGCTCGGCTCGAAGATCTGGTCCGAGGTCGACGGGTCCAGCGGGTTCTGGGACCACGTCGGCGACGTCGTCACCGACCCCGAGCAGGGCACGACGTCCCGGGCGGGGGAGAAGCTCGACGACACCCGGGTCGAGGCGCTGCCGCTGGCCAACGACGCCGAGCAGGAGCGGACGGCCGCGGTGCTCGAGTCGGCGACCAAGATGGCCAACGCGTTCCTCAACCTCGACTACCAGAAGTTCGACGCCTCGACCGAGGCGGTGCTGGCGCTGGCCACCGGGCCGTTCCGCAACCAGTACGAGAAGTCCGCGGCGAACCTGCGCAAGGTCGCCACCCGCGCCAAGTCGGTGCAGACCGGTGAGGTCGTCTGGGCCGGCGTGGTGGCTGCCGACGAGGACTCCGCGACGGTGATCGTGGCGAGCTCCGGGTCGGTGTCCAACACCAACACCAAGGGCAAGGCGGTGCCCCGCAACTACCGCCTCCAGCTCGACCTCGCGAACGTCGACGGCGACTGGCTCACCCGCGACCTGCAGTTCGTGCCCTGAGGAGGCGAGGAGGAATGACGCGTCCGACACCCCGTCGCCCCTCGAGCTCGAGGGCGGTCACGCCGCGCCCGCGCCGGATCGCCGGCGGTCCGCCGGCCACGGACGCCCCGCCGTCGGCCGAGGAACCGGCCACCGAGCCGGACTCGCCGGAGGAGCCGCCGCCGCCGGGGGACTGGCCGGTCGAGGACGCCGAGGACGGCGAGGGCTCCGGCTCGGCGCTGAGCAGTCCCCGGGTCACCCGGATGCTGCTGGTCCTGGTCGGCCTGCTCGCGCTCGTGCTGCTGCTCCAGGCGGGGTGGTGGCTGCGGCACTCGACCCGGGACGAGCCGAAGGCCTCGGGCCAGACGCAGGGCGCCATCCAGGTCCCCGCCGGCCGCCCGGTGCTGCCCAACGAGCTGGCCGTCCAGGAGGGCGTCGAGGCGGCGGCCAAGGCGGCGGAGACGATCATCAACCGGACCTTCAAGAACTACGACCAGGAGGTCGAGAAGGCCACGGACCTGATGACCGACGACTTCGCCGAGGAGTACGTGCAGACCACCGACGACGTGCGCGAGCAGTTCATCGCGCGCCGGACGACGGTGCAGGCGCGGGTCGTCGGCCAGGGCGTGGTCCGCGCCAACGACACCGAGCTGCAGGCGCTGCTCTTCATCGACCAGTTCGTGATCCGCAAGGAGAACAAGGAGACCAAGACGTCCCGGACGCCGTACCGGGCCCTCGTGACGGTGGTCAACACCGAGGACGGGTGGCTGGTGGACGACGTGCAGACCGAGTAACCTAGAACACGTTCCAGTTTTCTGCGCCGCCGCGCCGTGGAACCGGTTGAGCGTCGACCTCGAGTTGGGAAGGATCGCGGGCGTGACCCCTGTCTCGCACGAGTGCGACCTCCTCATCGTCGGCGCCGGCCCCACCGGTCTCTTCGCCGCCTACTACGCCGGCTTCCGCGGGCACCGGGTGGTGGTGGTCGACTCGCTGCCCGAGCTCGGCGGCCAGGTCACCGCGATGTACCCGGAGAAGCAGATCTTCGACGTGGCCGGCTTCCCGTCCGTGAAGGGGCGCGACCTGGTCGCCGGCCTGGTCGAGCAGGCCGCGAGCGCGGACCCCACCTACGTCCTGGACCGCACCGCGACCACCCTCGCGACCGACGACGACGGGGTGACCGTGGGACTCGACGACGGCTCGACCGTGCGGGCCGGGGCGGTGCTGATCACCGCGGGGATCGGCAGGTTCAGCCCGCGGCCGCTGCCCGCCGGTGAGGGCTGGCTGGGCCGCGGCCTGGAGTTCTTCGTCCCGAGCTTCGCGCCGTACGCCGGCAAGGACGTCGTCATCGTCGGCGGTGGGGACAGCGCATTCGACTGGGCGCTGCACCTCGAGCCGGTGGCCCGCTCGGTGACGCTGGTGCACCGCCGCGACGCCTTCCGGGCCCACGAGCGGACCGTGCAGCAGGTGCGAGACTCCTCGGTCGAGATCATCACCAAGGCGCAGGTCACCGCTCTCAACGGCGACGACACGCTGGAGTCGGTCGAGATCACCATCGGCGACGAGAAGACCATCCGGCCCGCCCAGGCGCTGGTGGCCGCGCTCGGGTTCGTGGCCGACCTCGGCCCGGTGCAGGAGTGGGGCATCGAGGTCGAGAAGCGGCACATCGTCGTCAACTCCGCGATGCAGACGAACCTGCCCCGGGTGTTCGCCGCCGGCGACGTCACGGAGTACCCCGGCAAGGTGCGGCTGATCGCCGTCGGGTTCGGGGAGGCGGCGACCGCGGTCAACAACGCCACCGTCGCGATCGACCCCTCCGCCAAGGTGTTCCCCGGCCACTCGTCGGACGCCTGAGCCATGGCAGGTGGGCGGGACGCGGTCAGGCTGACCGACGACGAGGTGCAGGCCCTGCTGGCCGAGAACCTCAAGGTGCAGGTGGCCAGCATCGGCGCGGACGGGGCGCCGCACCTGAGCACGCTGTTCTACATCGTCCGCGACGGCCGGATCGCGTTCTGGACCTACGCGAAGAGCCAGAAGATCCGCAACATCGAGCGCGACCCGCGGGTCAGCGCCCTGGTCGAGGACGGCGTCGACTACTTCGAGCTGCGCGGGGTCTCCATCTCGGGTCGTGCCGAGCTCGTCACCGACCACGACGCGATCTACTCGATCGGCGCCGAGGTCGCCACCCGGATGGTGGGCGCCGAGTCGTTCGAGGCGCTGGGTGACCTCGGCCGGGAGACCGTCGAGAAGCAGGCCCGCAAGAGGGTCGCGGTGATCGTCCATCCCGACAAGGTGGCCAGCTGGGACCACCGCAAGATGGTGTGAGGAGCCAAGAGATGAAGATCAAGGTCGACTTCGACCTGTGCGAGTCCAACGCCCTGTGCGAGGCGATCGCGCCGGACGTCTTCGAGCTGGACGACGACGACTACCTCCAGCTGAAGATGGAGGAGACCACGCCCGAGAACGTCGAGGCCGTGAAGCGCGCCGTGGCCGCCTGTCCGCGCGCCGCCATCTCCCTCGAGGGCGACGAATGATCACCCCACGACGTTCTTCGCCGGCCCCGGTTCGCTCCTCCGCCGGACAACGCCGCGGGGGCCCCGAGTGAACCACCTCTCCCTCGAGTGCCGGGTCGCGATCGTCACCGGCGCGGGCGCCGGCCTGGGCCGGGCGGAGGCGCTGGCGCTCGCCGACGCCGGCGCGGCAGTCGTGGTCAACGACCTCCCCGGCGCCGCCGACGACACCGCCGAGGAGATCCGGACGCGCGGCGGCCGGGTCGCCGTCGTCGAGGGCGACGTGGGGGACCGGGCCACCGCCGACGCGATGGTCGCGGCCGCGGTCGACGACCTGGGCTCCCTCGACATCGTCGTCAACAACGCGGGCATGACCCGCGACCGGATGCTCTTCAACATGTCCGACGAGGAGTGGGACGACGTGATCCGCGTGCACCTGCGCGGTCACTTCCTGCTCTCGCGGAACGCCGCGGCCTACTGGCGCGGCCGCTCCAAGGAGACCGACGCGCCGGTCTACGGCCGGGTCGTCAACACCGCGTCCGAGGCGTTCCTCGGCGGCTCGCCGGGCCAGGCCAACTACGCGGCCGCGAAGGCCGGCATCGCCGCGCTGACCCTGTCGACCGCGCGCGGCCTGTCGCGGATCGGGGTGCGGGCCAACGCGATCTGTCCCCGCGCGCGGACGGCGATGACCGCGCGGGTCTTCGGCGAGGACGACTCCGGCCTGGAGGTCGACCCGTACTCGCCCGAGCACGTGGCGCCGCTGGTCGCCTACCTCGCCTCGCCGGCGGCCGAGTCGATCACCGGCCAGGTGTTCGTGGTGTACGGCGGGATGGTCGCGCTGGTCGCCGCCCCGGTGGTGGAGCAGCGCTTCGACAAGGCCGGTGCCACCTGGACCCTCGACGACCTCGACAAGCAGCTCGGGGGCTACTTCGACGGTCGCGACCCGGCCCGCGGCTTCGCGGCCGACTCGATCATGCAGCTCTCGATGTGAAGGACGTGAAGGACGCAGCCATGGGCAGACTCGACGACAAGGTGGCCATCGTCACCGGCGGTGCGCAGGGACAGGGCGCGCAGATCGCGCGGGCGTTCGTCGCCGAGGGCGCGAAGGTCGCGATCGCGGACGTGGCCAAGGAGCCCGGCCAGGCCCTCGCCGACGAGCTGGGCCCGAGCGCGCACTTCGTGCACCACGACGTCAGCGACGAGGCCTCCTGGAGCGCCCTCGTCGACGACACCAACCAGCGGTGGGGCCCGGTCAACGTGCTCGCCAACAACGCCGGCATCCTCCGCTTCGGCGCGATCGGCGAGACCTCGCTCGAGGACGTCGAGCTCCTGTTCCGGGTCAACCAGCTAGGCTGCTTCCTCGGCATGCAGGCGGTGGTGCCGACGATGAAGGCCAACGGCGGCGGCTCGATCATCAACGCCTCGTCGGTCGAGGGGCTCGCCGGCATGGCCAACTGCGCCGCCTACGCCGCCACCAAGTGGGCGATCCGCGGCATGACCAAGTGCGCGGCCCACGAGCTCGGCCGGAAGAGGATCCGGGTCAACTCGGTGCACCCCGGCATGATCGACACCCCGATGACCCGGGTCCACGGCGGTGACGCGGCGATGGAGTACGGCGCGAAGAAGATCCCGCTGCGCCGGGTCGGGCAGCCCGAGGACGTGGCCCCGCTCTACGTCTACCTCGCGTCCGACGAGTCGGCGTACGTCAACGGCGCCGAGATCGCCGTCGACGGCGGGGTCACCTCGACCCACGCGTTCGGTGGCTGAGCAGGAGGCCGCGAGGGACGAGCGGACTCCGTCGGGAAGACAGGTCGAGTGCCTCCGCGGCTGAGGAACGAGGGCGCGACGCGGTGTAGCGAGACCGGTCAACGCTTCGAGCGCGTCACCACCCGGTTGGTGAACCGGCCGACCAGGCCGGAGCGGCCCGGCACCACCCGGGCGACCAGGTCGAGCGCCCGGGCGTCGGGGCCGACGACGACCCGGGCCCGGTCGTTCTCGATCGCCCGCACGACCCGCTTCGCGACCGCGCGGGGCGGCCGCATCACCACCGGCGCCAGCCGGGAGGCGCCCAGCCGGTGCAGGCGGGCCGCCTCGCCGCCGCGCGCGGAGCCGGCGATGTTGGTGTTGATCGCCCCGGGGAAGACCGCGGTGACGCCGATGCGGGTGGTGATCAGCTCGCTGCGCAGCCCCTCGGTGAACGCCCGGACCGCTCCCTTGGTGAGCCCGTAGGACGCGTTGTGGGGGAGGCCGAGCAGCCCGGCCATGCTCGACATGTTGACGATGTGGGCCTCGTCCGCCGCACGCAGCACCGGGAGGAACGCCCGGCAGCCGTGCACGACGCCCCACACGTTGACGCCGAACATCCACCGCAGGTCCTCGAGCGTCTCGTCCTCGAACGCCCCCGCGGTGGTGACGCCGGCGTTGTTGACCAGGACGTGGCAGCCGCCGTGCTCGGTCGCGACCGCCGCGGGCAGCCGGCCCACCTGCTCGGCGTCGGAGACGTCCGCGACGTGGGTCGACGCGCGACGGCCGAGGGCGCGGACCAGCCGCGCCGTCTCGTCGAGGCCGGGCTCGCTCACGTCGACCAGCGCGAGGTGGCAGCCCTTCTCGGCGAGCGCGACCGCGGTGGCCCGACCGATGCCGCTGCCGGCGCCGGTCACGACCGCGACGCGGTCGTACAGCGTCCTCATCCCGGTACGTCGCCCCGGGTCAGTCGCGCAGCAGGAGCCGGACCGCGGTCTCCATGTGCTGGGCGGTCTCGGCCGCGGTGGACCGGCCGGTCACCCAGGCGACCAGTGCGGAGAGCCACACGTCGCCGATCACGCGGGCGATCTTCACGTCGTCGTCGGTGACCTCGCCGCCCCGCTCGGGGTCCATCGCGTGGGTGAGCATGCTCGTCATCAGCATCCCCACCTCGTGGATCTCGGCGGCCACCGAGGCGTCGGCGAACATGAACGCGCGGGTCAGTGCCTCGGTCAGGTGCGGGTCGCCCTGGAGGCCCCGGGTGGTCTTCTTGAGCACGTAGATGACCCGGTCGGCCGCGGTGTCGCCCGGCACCGGCTTGCCCCGCAGCGTCTTCTCGGCCTGCTCGAAGGTCCGCCCCAGCGCGGAGACCAGCAGGTGGATCTTGGAGGGGAAGTAGCGGTAGAGCGTGCCCAGCGCGACGTCGGCGCGCTCGGCCACCGCGCGCATCTGGACCGCGTCGAACCCGCCGTCGCGGGCGAGCTGGTAGGTCGCGTCCAGGATCCGCTTGCGGCGGTCGCGCTGCGCGGCCGACCCGAGGTCCTCGACCGCCAGGGAGTTGGCGCTGCTCACGGCGCCCTCCGGTGAGCTCGCGGCCCGAGCGCAGCCTGGCGGTCGCCGGGGCACCTCCGGCCGATGCGCTCTCTCGGTTCGCTCACACCGTCTCCCGCCTGTTCGAACTGCCTGGATAGGCTATCAACGCGTGGGACATAATAGGAACACGTTCCACTTCGTCCGGCCCGGCGTGTTGTCGCATCCGGGAAGTGTCCGGATGCCGACGAGAAACCAGAAGGGTCGCCCGTGAAGATCGCGTTGCTGTCCTACCGCAGCAAGCCGCACTGTGGGGGACAGGGCATCTACGTCCGCCACCTCAGCCGCGAGCTGACCCGCCTGGGCCACGAGGTGGAGGTGTTCTCCGGCCAGCCGTACCCGGACCTCGACGAGGGGGTGCGGCTGACCAAGGTGCCGAGCCTCGACCTCTACCGCGAGCCCGACCCGTTCCGGGTGCCGAAGCTCCGCGAGTTCCGCGACCTCGTCGACGTCGAGGAGTTCCTCACGATGTGCGTCGCCGGCTTCCCCGAGCCGAAGACGTTCTCGAAGCGGGTCTCCCGGATCCTCCGTGACCGGGCCGGCGAGTTCGACATCGCCCACGACAACCAGGTGCTCGGCACCGGGATGCTCGACATCGAGGGCTACGGGCTGCCGTTGATCACCACGCTGCACCACCCGATCACCTTCGACCGGCGGATCGACCTGAGCCAGACCCGCAACCCGTGGCGCAAGCTCACCCTGCGCCGGTGGTACGGCTTCCTGCGGATGCAGGGCCGGGTGGCCCGCCGGGCGCGCCGGATCATGACGCCGTCGGAGGCGTCCAAGCGCGACATCGTCAAGGACTTCGGCGTCGACCCCGCGAAGATCGAGGTCATCCTGCTCGGGGTCGACGACATCTTCGTGCCGCCGACCACGCCCCGGGTCCCCGGCCGGATCATGGCGATGGCCAGCGCCGACGCGCCGATGAAGGGCATCGCCACCCTGCTGGAGGCGTTCGCCAAGCTGCGCACCGAGCGCGACGTCGAGCTGATCCTGGTGACCAAGCCGCAGCCCGGCGGCCGCACCGAGCGGCTGATCGAGAAGCTCGCGATCGGCGACAGCGTGCGGTTCGCCCACGGCCTCACCGACGCCGAGCTGGTCGAGCTGATGGGCTCCGCCGAGGTCGCCTGCGTGCCGTCCCTCTACGAGGGCTTCTCGCTGCCCACCGCCGAGCTGATGGCCTGCGCCACGCCACTGGTGGTGTCCCGGGCCGGGGCCATCCCCGAGGTGGTCGGGCCCGACGGCGAGTGCGCCGACCTGGTGACTCCGGGCGACGTGGGTGAGCTCCTGCACGCGCTCGAGGCGATGCTCGACGACCCCGAGCGTCGCGCCCGGATGGGGGCCGCGGGCCGGGCCCGGGTCGACGAGCTGTTCAGCTGGCGGGCGGTGGCCCAGAAGGTCGCCCGCGCCTACGAGGAAGTGATCGAGGAGTACCGGAGCGAGCATGCTGACCGTTGACTTCGACCGGCTCGGGCTGCGCCCGGGTGACCGGGTGCTCGACATGGGCTGCGGTGCCGGCCGGCACGCGTTCGAGATGTACCGCCGCGGCGGCGACGTCGTCGCGTTCGACCAGGATGCCGACGAGCTGGCCGGCGTGCTGGAGCTCTTCGGCGCGATGAAGGAGGCCGGCGAGGTGCCCGAGGGTGCCGAGGCCGACATCAAGCAGGGCGACGCGCTCGAGCTGCCGTTCGCCGACGGCGAGTTCGACCGGATCGTCGCCGCCGAGGTGCTGGAGCACATCCCCGCCGACATCCAGGCGATCGCCGAGCTGGTGCGGGTGCTCCGCCCGGGCGGCACGATCGCGGTGTCGGTGCCGCGCTGGCTCCCCGAGGTCGTCAACTGGAAGCTCTCCGACGACTACCACAACGTCGAGGGCGGCCACATCCGCATCTACACCGACAAGGAGCTGGCCGACAAGCTCACCAAGGCCGGCCTCGAGCTCGAGGGCAAGGCCTACGCCCACGGCCTGCACTCGCCGTACTGGTGGATCAAGTGCGCGGTCGGGGTGCACAACGACGACCACCCGCTCGCGAAGGCGTACCACCGGCTCCTGGTGTGGGAGATCATGAAGCAGCCGCTCGCACTGCGGCTGGCCGGTCGGGTGCTCGACCCGCTGATCGGCAAGAGCATGGTGCTCTACCTGCGCAAGCCCCTCGGGACCGATGGCTGACCCGCTGGCCCGGATCCCGTACGTCGACGGCGTCCTGACCGCCGAGCAGGTCGCGGAGAGCGCCGCGGCGATCGCGGCGATGCAGGAGCCGTCCGGCGCGGTCCCGTGGACCGTGGGGGAGCACGTCGACATCTGGAACCACGTCGAGGCCGCGATGGCGATGCTCGTCGGCGGACAGGTCGAGGCCGCCGAGCGCGCCTACGCATGGGTCCCGACGATGCAGCGGGACGACGGGTCCTGGCCGATGAAGATCGTCGCCGGCGAGGTCGACGACCCGCGCGGCGAGGTCAACATGTCGGCGTACTTCGCGGTGGGCCTGTGGCACCACTGGCTGGTGCGCCGTGACATCGAGTTCGTGCGTCGCTACTGGCCGTCGGTGCGGGCCGGCCTGGACTGGGTGGTCTCCCAGCAGGTCGACTTCGGGGGCATCAACTGGACCCCGACCGAGTCGTTCTGCCTGCTGGCCGGCTCCTCGAGCATCTACCAGTCGCTGCGCGCGGGCGTGGCGCTCGCGGACCTGCTCGACGACCCGCAGCCCGAGTGGGAGCTCGCCGGCGGCCGGCTGGGGCACGCGGTCCGCGAGCACCGGGACCTGTTCGCGGACAAGTCGACCTACTCGATGGACTGGTACTACCCGGTGCTCGGCGGAGCGGTCCGTGGTCGCGCGGCGTTCGAGCTGATCGACAGCCGGTGGGACGACTTCGTGGTCCCCGGGCTGGGCATCCGCTGCGTCGACACCAACCCCTGGGTGACCGGGGCCGAGACCTGCGAGCTGGCGATGGCGCTCGACGTCCTCGGCGACCACCGGCGCGCCCGGCAGCTGCTGGCCGACATGCAGCACCTGCGCGCCGAGGGCGGCAGGTACTGGACCGGCTGGGTGTTCGGCGGCGACCACGACCCAGGGGTCAACTGGCCGGTCGAGCACACGACGTACACCGCGGCGGCGGTGATCCTGGCCGTCGACGCGCTGGGGGAGACCCTCGGTCACGCGACCCCGGGGTCGGGCATCATGCGCGGCACCTCGCTGGCGCCGCACTTCCGCGAGCTCGCGCTCGAGTGCGGCTGCCCCTCAGCCGACGAGGTCTCCCGCTACGCCGGTCGTCCGTCGTAGCACCCGCATCGACCCGAGCGCCTCGACCTCCTCGAAGCAGCCGGAGCGGAGCGCGCGCAGGAACACGTGGTACGGCGGCTGCCCGCCGTCGGCGGGGTCCGGGAAGACGTCGTGGATCACCAGCAGCCCGTCGGGCTGCACCCAGCGGGCCCAGCCGGTGTAGTCGTTCTGCGCGTGCTCCTCGGCGTGCCCGCCGTCGATGAACAGCATGCTCAGCGGGGTCCGCCACAGGGCCGACACCGTGGTGCTCTGACCGACCACCGCGACGACGTACGGTTCGAGGCCGGCGCCGGCGATGGTGTCCCGGAACACGGGCAGCGTGTCCATGAGGCCGGTCCGCTCGTCGACCAGGGACGGGTCGTGGTGCTCCCAGCCGGCCTGGTTCTCCTCCGAGCCCCGGTGGTGGTCGACGGTGACCACGGTGCCGCCCACCTCGCGAGCGGCGGCGCCCAGGTAGATCGCCGACTTGCCGCAGTAGGTGCCCACCTCGAGCACCGGGCCGTGCGGCAGCCGTTCCCGCGCGCAGCGGTGCAGGAGCATTCCCTCGTCGTCGGGCATGAAGCCCTTCGCGGCTCGGGCGTGGGCGAGCCAGTCCTCCGGGGCGGCGGTCACGCCCGCACCCTATTCGGCCGCTTCCTCCAGGTCCGCCTGCAGGGCCCGGACCTTCTCCACCAGGAGCTCCACCGCCGCGCGGTAGCGCCGGGCGCTCGGGGAGGAGAAGTCCGAGATGTTCCGCTGGGTGCTCGCGTCGAGTCGGAGCACGTAGGGGCCGACGGAGAGGTACGCGTGCGCGTAGCGGTCCCGGCGGCCGGTCTGGACGGTGCTGTCGAGGATGTAGAACAGGTCCGCGGAGGTGTCCTTCTGCAGCTCCAGGTAGCCGCCGCTGACCAGCATGCCGACCGAGCCCTCGCCGTCCACGTTACGGGCGACGACGATCGTCTCGAGCAGCCTCGGAGCCTCGTCGAGGCCCGCCGCGTAGTGCACCTCGAGATCGGCGTTGTACGCCGTGCCGGTGACCCGCTTCGGACCCTGCTTCCTGGCCCTGCGCTCGCAGGTGTTCCCACCCCCTTGCGACGGGTCGGCCACCAGGGTCCGACTCTCGGCGCCGTTGTCGGGCGGCACGCCCAGGAGCGCGTGAAACACCTCGGCGTCGAGCAGCCGGCAGGCGTCGAGGAACGGCACCCCGTCGGCGTACGCCGTCTCGCCGTGCAGCGCCGGTCCGAGCGGCGCCTGCTCGAGCCCACCCTCGGCGAGCCGCTCCCGGATCACCTCCGCCGCCTGCACCATGCGCGGTGCCTGGTACCGGTACTCCTTCGGCGTGAGCGGCTCGTCGAGGAACGCGTCGTCGGCCGTGGCGTAGTAGAGCCGCACCACCACGTTGCCGCCGTACGTGACGAAGGACTGCTGACCGGACACGTACAGCAGCGACCGGCGAGCCCCCGGAACGGGGGCTCCGCCCATCTGCTGCTCGTTCTCCCGGGCCAGCTCGACGACCCACCCGAAGCCGTCGCCGTAGGTCTCCCTGGCGAGCTTCTTGCTCTCCTTGCCGGTGCCCAGGTAGGCGATCGAGGCCCACTCCGCCTTGGCGCGGTCGGGCGTGCGGAACTGGTCGACGACGACCCTCAGGGTGGAGTCCTTCCGGTCGTCGAGCTCGTAGGTGCAGCTGGACTGCACGGCGTCGGAGACGTTGCGGGTGGCCCTGCGGAACTCGCGGTCGGACATCGACTCGTCCAGGAACTCCTGCCGGACGTAGCCGCGCGCGCCGAGCTCGCCGAAGGTCCGGGTCACGTCGTCGACCCCGAGGAGGCGGCAGGGGTGGATGTAGTCGGTGTCGCCGAGCCGGATCCGTCGGGCCTCCGCCTCGGTCGCCGGGGTGCCCGCCGCCGGGCGGTCCGACTCCGTCGCGGGGGAGTCGGGGTCACCGGAGGTCAGCGCGGCGACCAGGCCGCCCACCCCGACCGCGACGACGGCCGCGGCGACGAGCAGCGCGACGAGGAGGGAGCGGGGGCGCCGGGGCGAGGAGGACGACGGGTCGGACAAGGGGCTTCCAGGTGCGAGCGCTTGCGGGGACGATGCCCTCCCGCCACGGCGCCGAAACCGGGCTAGGATGGTGGAACCTGTTCTAGTTTTGGTCGATCCGTCGCTCACGTGGCGACGGGTCGTCGTGGAAGGCGCCATGTCGATCGGGATCTCCGCAGAGCACGAGGAGCTGGCCGTCAGCCTGCGCAGGTGGGCGGCGGGGCTCGGTGGACCCGCGCGGACCCGGGACGCCGAGGCCGACCCGGGGGCGCGGTTCGACGAGGTCTGGAAGGCCGTCGGCGAGATGGGCGTCGCCGGCATCCGCGCCGACGGTGGAACCCCTCTCGACCAGGCCGTCGCGCTGGAGGCGTGCGCCACCGAGCTGCTCCCCGGCCCGCTGCTCGGGCCCGTGGTCGCCGCCGACCTGCTCGCCGGGACGGCCGACCTGCCCGACGGCGCGGTGGTGGGGCTGAGCCTGGGACCGGGCCACGACGTGGTCTGGGACGCGCCCTCGGCGACCCACCTGCTCGTCAGCGACGCCGAGGACCGCTGGTACGTCGTGCCCGCCGAGGCGGCCACGCTGACGCCCGCGGTGACGATCGACCTGTCCCGCCGCTTCGGCCGGGCCGAGGTCGACCTCCGGGCCGACGGGGTGGTCCCGGTGCCCGGCCTCGACGCCGAGCGGGTCCGACGGACGGCGGTCACCTACGCCGCCGCGGAGGCGTCCGGGGTGACCCGCTGGTGCCTGCACACGGCCGTCGAGCACGCCAAGGTGCGCGAGCAGTTCGGCCGCCCGATCGGCAGCTTCCAGGCGGTCAAGCACCTGTGCGCGGAGATGCTCGAGACCGCCGAGGCGGTGACCGCCGCCGCCTGGGACGTCGCCGGCGCCGCCAGCGGCGACCCGGAGCAGTGGGCGTACGCCGCCGACGTGGCCGCCGCCACCGTCCTCGACGGGGCGGTGGACGTGGCCAAGACGTGCATCCAGGTGCTGGGTGGCATCGGGTTCACCTTCGAGCACGACGCCCACCTGTACCTGCGCCGTGCGGTCGCACTGCGGGCGCTGCTCGGGCCGGCCGACGACGCGGCGGAGCGGCTGCTGCGCCGCGCCGAGGCCGGCACCCGGCGCCGGGTCGAGGTCGACCTCGAGGGGCGCGACGAGCAGATCCGTGAGGAGGTCCGCGCCACGGTCGCCGAGATCGCCGCCGCCGAGGACCGGCGTACCGCGCTCGTCGACGCCGGCTACCTGACGCCGCACTGGCCGGCGCCGTACGGCCTCGGGGCCGACGCGGTCACCCAGCTCGTGATCGACCAGGAGCTGGCCCGGGCCGGGGTGACCCGGCCGGACATCGTGATCGCCGCCTGGGCGCTGCCGACGATCCTCGAGCACGGCACCGACGAGCAGCGGGAGCGGTTCGTGCGGCCGTCGCTGCTGGGCGAGCTGGTGTGGTGCCAGCTCTTCTCCGAGCCGGGCTCGGGCTCGGACCTGGCGTCGCTGCGCACCAGGGCCGAGCGGGTGGAGGGCGGCTGGCGGCTGACCGGCCAGAAGGTGTGGACGTCGGTCGCGCAGCGCGCCGACTGGGGCATCTGCCTGGCCCGCACCGACCCGGACGCGCCGCAGCACCAGGGCATCAGCTACTTCCTGGTCGACATGCGGAGCCCCGGGATCGAGGTCCGGCCGCTGCGCGAGATCACCGGCGAGGCGCTCTTCAACGAGGTGTTCCTCGACGGGGTGTTCGTGCCCGACGACTGCCTGGTCGGCGGGCTCGGCGACGGCTGGCGGCTGGCCCGCACCACCCTGGCCAACGAGCGGGTCGCGATGGCCACCAGCAAGCTCGACAGGAGCGCCGAGCGGGCCGTGGCGCTGGCCGCGACCGGCACGCTCAGCGCCGCGCAGCGGGTCGCGGTCGGGCACGCGGTCGCGCTCTCCACGGTGTGCTCCCTGCTCGGGGTGCGCTCGACCCTGCGGTCGCTGGCGGGCCAGGGGCCCGGGGCGGAGTCCAGCGTGGCCAAGCTGCTCGGCGTCCGGAGCCGTCAGGACAGCGCCGAGCTGGTCGTCGAGCTGTACGGCGACCGGGTGCTCGCCCCGGCCCCGGACGTCGAGGCCGCGGTGTGGGAGATGCTCAACACCCGGTGCCTGTCGATCGCCGGCGGCACCACGCAGATCCTGCGCAACGTCGCCGGCGAGCGGATCCTCGGCCTGCCCCGCTGAGCCGACCGCTACACCCGCTTCGCGCAGAGGGCGAACGCGCGCAGCTTCTGGTCGGCGGTACCGAAGTTGAAGCCGGCCGCCCGCCACCGACGCGGGCTTCCCGACACCGGGGCCGACCGGGTCAGCAGCACGCCCTGGATCCCCGTGGCGCCGGTGCCGATGGCACCCCCGCCCACGAGACGCTCCCCGCGACGGCAGCTGGCCGAGGCCGACCCGGCGGTCATCGCCGCGAGCGTGACGTTGGCACCGGCGCGCTTGACGATCCGGCCGATCTTGTCCGGTCGCGCCGCCCGGGCGCAGAACGCCGTCGCGCGCAGGTCGTGGGCATTCGTGAGGTCGTTGTTGAAGCCCGTGGCGCGCCACCTGCGCGGGGCAGCGGGGTCGGGCGCCGAGATGCTGATGAACACCGCCGAGGGTGCCGTGCCCCCTCCGGAGGCGCCGCCGCCGACGAGCCGCTCACCCGCCCGGCAGGTGGCGGTGTCGCTGCCGGAGACGAAGGCTGCCAGCGTGGTGGGCTCGGCGATGGTGCGCACCACCACGCCGACCTTGTCGCGGCGGGCGCGCTTGGCGCACATGGCGACGGCGGTGATCTTGCGCGGGGCAGCGTCGTTGTTGTAGCCGTGCGCCAGCCAGCGCCGCGCGTTGGCTGGGTCGGGGGCCGAGGCCCTCAGGAAGATCGTCTTGGAGTCGGTGCCGTCGACCACGGCCCCGCCGCCGACCAGGGTCTCCCCGGCCCGGCACCGGGCGCGGGCCTTGGCATCGAGGCCCGGTGCGATCGTGACCTTCTTGCCGACGCGCTTGACCACCTTGCCGACCTTGTCGACCGCGCGCGCCGCCGACGGTGCCGCGGCGGCCGGCCCGGTTGCGGCCGACCCGGCAGCGGGTGGGCCGACGACGGCCAGGCCGGCGGCGGACAGGGCGACGCAGGCCGTGACGGACAGGCGGGTACGAAGGTTCCGCATGACTCAATCCCTCCCCGGAACGGCGAGTCAGGGGCGGGGCCGCCCCCCGAGCTATTCGGCGAGCGTAGAACCGCACGCGCGGCCCGGACCCGTGGTCTAGACCGGAAATTGCAAGGACCGCTGCGGTCGCATCAACCGGCGCGCTCGCGCCGGTAGCCGTTCCAGTGCCAGTGCAGGTAGCGGTCGATCGCACGGACGACGTGCGCGGAGCGGATCGACGGGAAGACGTCGAACGCGTGCTGGGCACCGGGCAGCTCGGCGTACACGACGGTGCGCTTGGAGACCTCCCGCAGCTTGGCGACGAACTGGCGCGCCTGGTCGACCGGGACCAGCGTGTCGTGACGGCCATGGAGCACGAAGAAGTCCGGGGCGTCGGGCGTGATCCGCAGGATCGGCGACGCGTCCTCGAAGCGCTCGGGGTGCCGGCGCCAGGACGTCTGCATCACCCTCGGCGCCAGGAACCGGTCGCGGAGCTGGATCGCCCTGCGGGAGCCGGTCGAGCCGGCGAGGTCGTAGACGCCGTAGTGGGGGACCGCGGCCTGCACCGAGGTGTCGACGTGCTCGAACCCGGGCTGCCAGGCCGGGTCGTTGGGCGTGAGCGCGGCCAGCGCGCACAGGTGCCCGCCGGCCGACCCGCCGGTGATCGCGACGTAGTCGGGGTCGCCGCCGTGCTCGGCGATGTTCTCGCGGACCCAGGCGATCGCCTTCTTGACGTCGACGATGTGCGCCGGCCAGGCGTCGCGCGGCGAGAGCCGGTAGTTGGGCGCCACGCAGATCCAGCCCTTGGCGGCGAGGTGGTGCATCAGCGGGAGGCCCTGCTGGTCCTTGGTGCCGATCGACCAGCCGCCGCCGTGGACCTGCAGCAGGACCGGCGCGCCCTGCGGTGGCCGGCCCTCGGGCAGGTAGAGGTCGAGGAGTCCGCGCTTGCCGTACTCGGGGTTGAACGGGACGTCCTTGACCACCCGGACGCCGCGCTCGCGGATCCGGAACGGGTAGACCAGCTTGCGCCAGGGGACAGAGAGGTCGGCCGGGGTGGGCTTGCTGTCGAGCTGCTCGACGTAGTCGACGCCGAGGCCCTCGGCGAGGCTCTGCTCGGCGTGCTGCTGCACGTCGCGCGCCTGCTTGATCAGGTACGACAACCCCGCGGCGCTGGCCCCGGCCAGCAGCAGCCCGAGGCGGTCCCGGCCGCGCCGGCGGGTCGCGTGCACGGTCGCGTCCGCCGCGGTGAGCGCCAGCAGGTGCGGCGCGAGCTCGCTGGTCAGCCAGCCGGCGGCGAACGACGGCACCCCGAGCTCGAAGCCCGGGAGCGGCCGCAGCGCGTTGGCGGTGAGCGCGGCCATGGTCAGCTGTCGGCGCCGGAACCCCATGCGCCCAGCGTACGGTCCGCGGCTAGAACGGGTTCCAGCGGTTCGGCCTACGATCGGGGCCCATGGACCGACTCTCCGGGCTGGACGCCAGCTTCCTCTACCTCGAGACGCCCGCCCAGCTCATGCACGTGTGCGGCCTCATCGTGCTCGACCCGGCAACGATGCCCACCCCGTACACGTTCGAGCGGTTCCAAGAGGAGATCGACCGCCGGGTCAAGGACGTGCCGGCCTTCACCCGCAAGCTCCGGCGGGTGCCGCTGGGGCTGGACCACCCGATCTGGGTGCAGGACAAGCAGTTCGACATCGAGCGGCACGTGCACCGGCTCGCCCTGCCGCAGCCGGGAGGCTACAAGGAGCTGGTCACCCTCGCCGCGCACCTGGCCGGGCTGCCGCTGGACCGGTCCCGGCCGCTGTGGGAGATGTGGATCATCGAGGGCTACGAGGACGGCCGGATCGTCTGCTTCTCGAAGATGCACCACGCGACGGTCGACGGCGTCTCCGGTGCGAACCTGATCTCCCACCTCTGCGCGCTCGAGCCCGACGCCGAGCCGCTGGCCACGGGGGAGCCGCAGCGGCACGGCCGCGACGTCGGGTCCCGGGAGCTGCTGGGGCGTGCCGTGGTCCGGACGGCGACCCGGCCGCTGAACGCCGTACGCCTGCTGGCGCCGTCGGCGGAGCTGGTGGCCAAGACGGTGGGCCGGGCCCGCGAGGGCACCGCGATGGCGGCGCCGTTCTCCGCACCCCGGACGTCGTTCAACGGGACCATCACCGGCCACCGCAGCATCGGCCTGGCGGACATGCCGCTCGACGACGTCAAGGCGGTGAAGCGGGCGACCGGCACCACCGTGAACGACGTGGTGCTCGCGGTCTCCGGCGGGGCGCTGCGGGCCTACCTCGACGAGCGCGGCGAGCTGCCGGAGTCGTCGCTGCTGGCGACCGTGCCGGTGAGCGTGCGCGAGAGCTCGCGGCACGCCACCGGGGCGAACAAGGTCTCCGCGCTGTTCGCCCGGCTCGGCACCGACATCGAGGACCCGCTGGAGCGGCTGCAGCAGCTGGCCGAGGCCAACCGGCACGCCAAGGACCACCACAACGCCATCGACGCCGACTCGCTGCAGGACTGGGCGCAGTTCGCGGCGCCGCGGACCTTCGGCCTCGCGGTGCGGGCGTACGCCGGGCTGCGGCTCGCCGAGAAGCACCCGGTCGTCCACAACCTGGTGATCTCGAACGTGCCGGGCCCGCCGGTGCCCCTGTACTTCATGGGCGCCCGGATCGACGCGCTCTACCCGCTCGGCCCGGTCTTCCACGGCGCCGGCCTCAACGTCACCGTGATGTCCAACGCCGGACACCTGCACGTGGGCGCGATCGCCTGCCGGGAGTCGGTCCCCGACCCGGACGCCCTGGTGCGGCACTTCCCCGAGGAGCTGGCCCGGCTGCGCAAGCTCGTCGAGGCGTAGGGCTACCCCGAGTCGCGGGGCGCGGACGCCTCGCTCTCCCGGCGCACGAAGTCGCGGCGCCGCGCGTGGACGGTGGTGACCGCCTCGAGGAGGACCGGGAGGAACTTCTCGGTCTCCAGGACGCACATCGCGTGACCGCCGTCCACGTCGTGCACGGTGGCGCCGGGGACGGCGCGGGCCAGGGACAGCTGGCGGGACGGGTCGATCACCCGGTCGCGGGTGCCGACCACGACGGCGGTGGGGACGTCGATCCTCGAGATCCACGGCCGGGAGTGGTGCTTGCCGAGAGCGGCGAGGGCCTGCCCGATCGCCCAGGGGCTGGTGGAGCGGAACTCGCGCAGCGCCCACTCGTGGATGTCCGACGGGCGCAGGTCGACCGCGTCCGCCGCGGCGCGGGCCGCGGCCACCGCGGTGCGGGACCGGGAGATGCCCCGGGTGGCCAGCATCGCCGCACCCATCCCGGTGAAGAACACCCGCTCGCTCGCGGTGAGCTGGAACCGGTCGGTGGTCGCGCAGAGGACCAGTCCCTGCACGATCTCCGGGTGCTGGCGCCAGACCCGCTGGGCGACGATCGAACCCATCGAGTACCCGCACACGATCACCTCCTCGAGCCCGAGCACCTCGACGAGGGCAGCGACGTCGTCGGCGCAGTCGTGGAGCGAGAACTCCTCGCCCTGGATCCCCCGGCCGTGCCAGCGCAGGTCCAGGGTGACGACGCGGAACCGCCGGGAGAGCGGCTCGATCGCGGGGTACCAGGTCAGCAGGCCGGTGCAGCCGAGGGCGTGCAGGAGCACGACCGTCGGCGCCTGCCGGCTCGGCCCGGGGGTGTCCGTCACGTACGTCGACCCGCCGCGGCCGGGCAGCTCGACCGTCCGGCCGGCCGGGATCCGGGCCCAGGGCATGTACACCCGGCGCCGGACCAGGTCGCGGAGCGGCCACATGCGGTCCAGAATAGAACAGGTTACAGTTCTGGCCGTGGACGCAGAGGCGATCGGGGCGGAGTCGACCGAGGCCGTGCGGTCGGTCGTGACCGACGTGCTCGACCGCAGCGGTGAGGATACCGACGACTGGGCCGCGCTGGCCGCCGCGGGGCTGCTCGCCCTCGCGGTGCCGGAGGAGCACGGCGGCGAGGGACTCGGCCTCGACGAGGTCGGCGTGCTGCTGCGCGAGACGGCGGCCCGCGCGATCGACCTGCCGGTCTGGGAGACGCTCTGCTGCGGCGCGCTGGTGCTGGCGGCCGTCGGCACCGACGAGCAACGCCGGGCCTGGCTGCCGGGCGTGGCCACCGGTGAGACCCTGCTGACGCCCGCGCTGCGCGAGGTCGGCGCCGGCATCACCGGGGCGCCCGGCACGTCGTACGCCGACGGCCGGGTGACCGGTCGCAAGATCGGCGTGACCCGCGCCGACGAGGCCGCCCGCCTGCTGGTGACCGCGCGCGGCGACGACGGGACCGTTGCCGCGCTCGTCGACCCGCAGGGCCCAGGGGTCCGGCTGCTGCCCTCGCCCTCGTCGCGCGGGCGCACCCAGCACGCCGTCGTCCTCGACAACGCCCCCGCCGAGCCGCTGACCGCCGGCGCCGCCCGGCTCCTGGTCGGGCACGCGGTCGCCGGGCTCGCGCTCACCGCCGCCGGCCTGGTCGCCGGCGCCCGCGACCTCACCGCGGAGTACATCAAGGGGCGCCGCCAGTTCGGGCGGGCGCTGGCGGAGTTCCAGGCGGTCGCGATGCAGATCGCCGACGTCTACATCGCCTCCCGCACCCTCGACCTGGCCGCGGAGAACGCCGCGTGGCGGGTCCGGGAACGGCTCGACGCGGCCGACGACCTGGCCGTCGCCGCCTACTGGGTGTGCCAGGAGGCCCCCAGGGCGCTGCGCACCTGCCACCACCTGCACGGCGGGATGGGCCTCGACGTCACCTACCCGCTGCCGCGCTACTCGTCCTGGGTGACCGACGTCGCCCACGCCCTCGGCACCCTGCCGGGCCAGGTACCGGTCGAGGACCCCGCGGCCAAGAACCTCGAGCTGACCGAGGAGCAGCGGGCGCTCAAGGCCGAGCTGCGCGAGTACTTCACCGGCCTGGCCGCCCAGGCCGAGCACGGCGACCCCGGCCCGGAGGGCTCGCGCGACCGGCACGGACCGACGTACCAGCGGATCGTCCGGCAGATGGGCGCGGACGGCTGGATGGGCGTCGGCTGGCCGAAGGAGTACGGCGGCCAGGGTCTCGGCGAGATCGAGCAGACCATCTTCGCCAACGAGGCGCAGCGCGCCGACGTCCACCTGCCGGCGGTCACCCTGCAGACGGTGGGGCCGACGCTCATCAAGTACGGCACCCCGCTGCAGAAGGACATGTTCCTCAAGCGGATCCTCGCGGGCGACGTGCACTTCGCCATCGGCTACTCCGAGCCGGACGCGGGTACCGACCTCGCGTCGCTGCGCACCACCGCCCGCCGCGAGGGGGACCACTACGTCGTCAACGGCCAGAAGCTCTGGACCACCGGCGGGCACCAGGCCGACTACATCTGGCTCGCGGTCCGCACCGACCCGGACGCGCCCAAGCACAAGGGCATCTCGATCCTCATCGTCGACACCAAGGACCCGGGGTACTCCTGGACCCCGATCATCACCGCCGACGGGTCGCACCACGTCAACGCGACCTACTACAACGACGTGCGGGTGCCGGTCGAGATGCGGGTCGGCGAGGAGAACGAGGGCTGGCGGCTGATCACCACCCAGCTCAACCACGAGCGGGTGATGCTCGGCCCGGCCGGCCGGCTGGAGGGGCTGCGCGACCGGGTGGTCGAGTGGGCCGGCAAGGCCGGGGTGCTGGACCGGCCCGACGTGCAGGACGTGCTCGGCCGGGTGACCGCGACGTTCCGGGTCAACGAGCTGCTCAACTGGGAGGTCGCCCGGGCCGCCGAGGCGGGGGACATCCCGGTCGCCGACGCGTCGTCGTCGAAGGTGTTCGCCGCCGACCAGGTGCAGCACCTCGCGGCCGACCTGGTCGCCATCGTGCACCGGTACGGCGACCCCGCCGACGAGGGGACGGGACGCTTGATGAGCTACCTCGACGCCCAGGCCAAGCGGAACCTGGTGCTGACGTTCGGCGGCGGCGTGCAGGAGGTGCAGCGGGAGCTGATCGCGATGTTCGGCCTCGGCCTGCCGAGGGTGCCCCGATGAGCCCGACGAGGAGGTCACGGTGAGCGAGCTGCGCGACCCGGCCACCCACGAGCGGATCATGGCCGAGGCGGAGCGGATCAAGGCGCTGGGGGAGGCCTCGGAGTCGCTCGCGCCGTACGAGGTCAACCAGGCGACCATCGGCACCTGGATGGACGCGATGGGCTACCACAACGAGCGGTTCACCCGGGGCGAGGCGCCGCCCTCGATGATCCAGGCGTGGACGATGCCCGGCCTCGGCCGGCGCCGGCCGCCGGAGGACCCGCTGACCCGGATGACCGAGTTCCTCACCAAGGAGGGCTACACCGCGGTGCTCGGCACCAACTGCGAGCAGACCTACGAGCGCTACCTGCGCGTGGGGGAGCGGCCCCGGGTCACGAGCGCGCTGGAGTCGGTGGTCGGCCCGAAGAACACCGGCATGGGTGAGGGCTACTTCGTCACCTCCCGCAACACCTGGTACGTCGACCACGAGGACGGCACGGGGGAGGTCGTCGGGTCGATGCTGTTCCGGGTGCTCAAGTTCATCCCGAAGGGGGCCGCGTCGTGACCGTGCGACCGATGGTCAACCGCGACTCGCAGTTCTTCTGGGACGGCACCCGGCTCGGCGAGCTGCGGATCCAGCGGTGCAACGCCTGCGGCGCCCGCCGGCACCCGCCCGGTCCCGCGTGCCAGCAGTGCGACGCCTACGACCGCGGGTACGACGTGGCGTCCGGCACCGGCACGGTCTTCTCGTACGTCGTCCACCGGCACCCGCCGGTGCCCGGCAAGGAGCTGCCGATCGTGATCGCCCTCGTCGACCTCGACGAGGGCGTGCGGATGGTCGGCGAGGTCGTGGACGCGGTCTCCGACGACGGCGAGGCCGAGATCGAGATCGGGACCCGGCTGCGCGTCGACTTCCGGAAGGTCGACGACGACCTGACCCTGCCCGTGTGGAGGAAGGCATGAGGACGCTCGAGGCCGGCCAGGAGATCCCGGAGTGGAGCCTGCCGCTGACCCCGACGACGATCGTCAGCACCGCGATCGCGACCCGGGACTGGCAGGACGTGCACCACGACCGCGACGCCGCCCAGTCCGCCGGCTCCAAGGACATCTTCATGAACATCCTGACCACCAACGGGCTGGTCGAGCGGTACGTCGCCGACTGGGCCGGCCACGACGTGGAGCTCAAGGGCATCGCGATCCGGCTGGGTGCGCCGGCCCATCCCTACGACACGCTGACCTTCAGCGGCACCGTCACCGAGGTCGCCGACGGGATCGCCACGATCGAGGTCGTCGGCCGGGTCTCGCTCGGCGACCACGTCACCGGCACCGTGAAGGTGGTGGCCGCATGACGCTGTCGGGCAGGGCGGCGATCGTCGGCATCGGCGCCACCGAGTTCTCCAAGCAGTCCGGCCGCTCCGAGCTCCAGCTCTCCGTCGAGGCGGTGCGCGCCGCGCTCGCGGACTGCGGGCTCACGCCCGCCGACGTCGACGGGCTGACGACGTTCACGATGGACACCTCCTCGGAGATCGCGGTGGCCCGCGAGCTGGGCGTCCCGGAGCTGCGGTTCTTCAGCCGGATCAACTACGGCGGCGGCGCGGCCTGCGCGACCGTCCAGCAGGCGGCGATGGCGGTCGCGACCGGCGTCGCCGACGTGGTCGTCTGCTACCGCGGCTTCAACGAGCGATCGGGGAGCCGGTTCGGTCAGTTCAGCCTGGCCGCGGCGTCCCAGGTCAACACCAACGGCCTCGACAACGCGTGGACCTACCCGATGGGCCTCGGCACCCCCGCGGCCACGGTGGCGATGCAGGCCCGCCGTTACATGCACGAGTACGGCGCCACCTCCGAGGACTTCGGCCGGGTCGCGGTGGCCGACCGCCGGCACGCGGCCACCAACCCGAACGCCTTCTTCTACGAGCGGCCGATCACGCTCGAGGACCACCAGGCCTCGCGGATGATCGTCGACCCGCTGCACCTGCTCGACTGCTGCCAGGAGAGCGACGGGGCGGTGGCGCTGGTCGTGGTCTCCGCCGAGCGGGCCCGGGACCTGCCGCAGCGGCCGGCGGTCATCACCGCCGCGGCGCAGGGGAGCGGTCGCGACCAGTTCGTGATGACCTCGTACTACCGCGACGACATCGGCATCCCGGAGATGGGCGTGGTCGGCCGGGAGCTCTGGAAGCAGTCCGGGCTCACCCCCGACGACATGCCGATGGCGGTCCTCTACGACCACTTCACGCCGTACGTGCTCATGCAGCTGGAGGAGCTCGGCTTCTGCGGCCGCGGCGAGGCGCCGGACTTCGTCAAGGACGGCGCGATCGAGGTGGGCGGCCGGCTCCCGCTCAACACGCACGGCGGCCAGCTCGGCGAGGCGTACATCCACGGCATGAACGGCATCGCCGAGGCGGTGCGGCAGCTCCGCGGTACGTCGGTCAACCAGCTCGAGGACGTGCCCCACGTCCTGGTCACCGCGGGCACCGGGGTGCCGACCAGCGGGCTGGTCCTGTCGGCAGCCCGTTAGGTCTCCCGACGGCCCCTCGGGGTCACCGGCCGAGCCGCTCGCCGAAGAACTCCAGCACCCGGTCGACCGCGTGCTGCGACCGGTGCCGGGTGACGACGGAGTGCTTCCGGCCCGGCAGGTCGACCCGCAGGAACGCGTCGCCGAGCTCCCGGTCCAGGGTGTCGAACCGAGAGCCGGTGGCCGGGTCCCCGTCGTACTGGATGCCGAGCACCCGGCAGCCGCCGGCCGCGCGCTGCTTGACCGCGGCCAGGTCGGCGGGGGAGAGGTTGACGTCGGCCGCCCGGCCGGGGGTCACCGGGAACGGCACCGCGGGCTGGCACAGCACCGGCGCGGCGACCGCCTCGTCGACCATCATCGCCAGCGCGAAGCCGCCGGTGAAGCACATGCCGAGCGCCCCCACGCCGGGCCCGCCCAGCTCGGCGTGCAGCTCGCGGGCCAGGCTGCGCAGCCAGCCGGCGACCGGCGAGGTCTCGCGGGTGGCGAGCTTGGTGAACTCGCGGCGCACGCACAACCGGCCGAACGTGGCGGCGATCGCGAGCGCGTTGTCCGGCGTCTCCGGCTTCCCGAACAGGTGCGGGAGCACCACGGTGTACCCCGCGTCCACGAGCTCCTCGGCGAAGCCGATCACCGCCGGCGTGATCCCGGGGATCTCGTGGATGACGATCACCCCGGGTCCCGTGCCCTTGCGGTACGTCGGGAAGGTCAGGGTCTCGCCGTCGAGGGCGTCGGCGGTGTGGCTGCCGCGGGTCCAGCTGTCGAGGAGGGCCATGGCCGGGAGTATGACGGCACCAGCAGCGAGAGCGCGGCCGCGACCGCGGTGAGGACCACCGACCACCAGAACGCGTGCTCGAACCCGCCCGCGCTCGCCAGCACCACGGCCAGGACGGCCATGCCGAACGAGCCGCCCAGCTGCATGGAGACGCGGGTGAGGATGCTCGCGTCCGGCATCTCGTCCTTCGCGAGCCCCTGGTAGGCGAGGGTCATCAGCGGGATGACCACGGCGCCGAACCCCAGCCCGCGCACGAGGAGCGCCAGCAGCAGCCACCAGGTCGCGGTGTGCGCGTCGGCGTACGCGAACGGGAGCGTCGCCACCGCGAGCACGGCGAAGCCCGTGACCGCGACCCACCGGCCGCCGATCGCGTCGGTGAGCCGGCCGGCGAGCGAGCGCGTCGCCAGCGCCCCGACGCCCTGCGGGATGAGCAGCAGCCCGGCGCCGAGCGCGTCCTCCCCGCGGACCGCCTGCCAGTACAGCGGCAGCAGCAGCATCGCGCCGTACAGCGCGGCCCCGGTGAGGAAGAGCAGACCGGTGGACACGGCGAGCGGGCGGTGCCGCAGCACCCGGACGTCGACGAGCGCCCGTTCCCGCCGGCGCAGTGCCCACCCGGTGAACGCCGCGACCAGGACGAGGCCCGCCACCAGCGGCACGAGCACGTCGGTGCTGCCGAAGCCGCGGTCGCCGGTCACGTTCGTCAGCCCGTAGATGACCGCGACCACGCCGGGGGTGACCAGCAGCAGACCGATCGTGTCGAACCGGCGGGCCACCGGCGGCGGGTCGGCCGGGAGCAGCCGCACCGCCAGCAGCAGCCCGACCGCGCAGAACGGCACGTTGACGAGGAAGAGCCAGTGCCAGGACAGCCCGCCGAGGATGAGACCGCCGATCACCGGGCCCAGGATCGGGCCCAGCGCCGCCGGCAGGCTCACCGCCGCCATCAGCCGCCCGAGGTTGCGGCCGTGCGCCGCCTGCATCAGCAGCGTCGACATCAGCGGGATCATCACGCCGCCCCCGAGCCCCTGCACCACGCGGAACGCGACCAGGCTCTCGACGTTCCAGGCGCAGGCGCACAGCACGGACCCGGCGAGGAAGAGGCCGAGCGAGGCCAGCCACAGCCGCTTGCCGCCGAAGCGCGCCTGCGCCCAGCCGGCCACCGGGATGCTCGCGAACATCGCGAGCAGGTAGGCGGTGCCGACCCACTGGATCGTCTCGACGCTGGCGTGCAGCTCCGTGCCCAGGTCGTGCAGGGCCACGCTCACGATCGTGGTGTCCAGGACCGCCGCGACCGCGCCGGTGACCAGGGCCACCGCGATCCGGCGGAGCTGCGGGTCCAGCCCGCTGTCGGTGGGCGGTGGGACGCGGGTGTCCAGGGCCATGCGGCGGCTCCTCGATTAGATACGTGAATGTTTCTTATTGGCAGAGTAGGCGGGCGCGTTAAGATACGCAAGTGCATCTTGAGTCCGGGCAGACCCGACGCCGCGGCAAGGAGCTGGAGGCCGCCCTGCTCGACGCCGCGTGGGCGGAGCTGGCCGATCGCGGCTACGGCGCGCTCACGATCGACGGGGTCGCGCAGCGGGCCGGGACCAGCCGGACCGTCGTGTACCGTCGGTGGGCCACCAAGGCCGAGCTGGTGCGGGCCGCGGTGGCCCACGTCGCCAACCGCGAGACGATGCCGGACCCCGACACCGGCACCCTGCGCGACGACCTGGCGGCGGTGATGCGGTTCGCCAACGAGACGCGGATCGGGCTGACCGCCCTGTTCGTCGCCTACCTCGGCGGCTACTTCCAGGAGACCGGCACCTCGCCGGCGGACCTCCGCGAGGCGATCGTGGGAGGGACCCCGACCCTCATCGACCGGATCGTCGACCGGGCCATCGAGCGGGGTGAGGTCGACGCCGCCCGGATGACGCCGCGGGTCCGCACCCTGGCGTTCGACCTGTTCCGGCACGAGGCACTGATGACGCTGAAGCCGGTTCCCCCCGAGGTGATCGACGAGATCCTCGACGACATCTACCTGCCGTTCGTCACCGGGTCGGTACGGTCTGACGCGTGACGACGCCCGAGGAGCTGCCGGTCCTCGACCCTGCCGAGCAGCGGGTGCTGGGCAGCCTGCTGGAGAAGCAGGTGACCGTCCCCGCGAGCTACCCGCTCACCCTCAACGCGCTGCGGACCGCGTGCAACCAGACGAGCAGCCGGGAGCCGGTGACCGACTACGACGAGCAGCTGGTCGAGCGGGTCGCGCGCGGGCTCAAGGACCGCGGGCTGGTGCGGATCGTGTGGGCCGACAAGGGGCGCCGGACGCTCAAGTACCACCAGACCTTGGTGGAGGCGCTCGACCTCGCCGACGACGAGCGGGCGCTGCTGACCGTGCTCCTGCTGCGCGGGCCGCAGGCGCCGGGCGAGCTCCGGGCCCGCACCGAGCGGCTGCACCCGTTCGCCGACCGCGGTGAGGTCGAGCAGGTGCTGTCCCGGATGGCCGGCCGGCCCGCACCGCTGGTCCGCGAGCTCGAGCGCCGGGCGGGGGAGCGGGACCGGCGCTGGGTCCACCTGCTCGGCGCGACCGACGACACCCCCGAGCCGGAGCCCGTCGACCTCGGCGAGGACCGGGACGAGCAGGTGCGCCGGTCGTACTCCGCCGTGGCCGCGACGTACGCCGACCACCTCGCCGACGAGCTGGACGACCTGCCCTTCGAGTCGTGGCTGCTGCGCCGGGTGGCGGAGGAGACCGGCGGCGAGCCCGTGGTCGAGGTCGGCTGCGGACCCGGCCACGTGACGGCGTTCCTCGCGGCCGCCGGTGCGCGGGCCAGCGGCCTCGACCTCACCCCGGCGATGGTCGAGGAGGCCCGCCGCCGCTTCCCCGGCGGCGACTACCGGGTCGGCGACCTGCGCTCCCTGATGCGCCCCGCCGACGCCGACGGGTGGGCGGCGGTGCTGGCGTGGTACTCGCTCATCCACCTGGCTCCGGCGGAGCTGCCCGACGCGGTCGCCGCCCTGGTCCGGCCGCTGCGTCCCGGCGGCCGGCTGGTGCTCGCCCTGCACGCCGGCTCCGGCACCAGCACGCCGGACAGCTGGTTCGACGTACCCATCGAGATGACGTTCGTCTTCCACGACCCCGCCCACGTGCGGACGGTGGCGGAGCGGGCCGGGCTGGTCGACGTCGAGTGGTACCACCGCGGGCCGGTGACCGCCCGCGGTGAGACGACCGAGCGGTTCTACCTGCTCGGTCGGAAGCCGGACTGACCGGTGCCGTTCACGCTCGCGCACCCGGCCGCGGTGCTGCCGCTGCGAGGCCGCGGCCTGCCGATGCCCGCGATGGTGGCCGGCGCGATGGTGCCCGACGTCCCCCAGCTCCTGGGGCTGCCGGCCTCCCGGTCGTCGACGCACTCGCTGCTCGGCGTGGTCACCGTCGACCTGGTCGCGGGCGTCTTCCTCGTCCTGCTCTGGCACGTCGTGCTGCGCCGGCCGCTGGTGGACCTGGCGCCCGACCCCTGGCGGGGGCGGCTCCCCGAGGTGGTGCCGCTGACGCCCGGGATGCTGGTGCTGAGCGCCCCGGCGGTGCTGGTGGGGAGCCTGACCCACGTGTTGTGGGACGCGTTCACCCACGACGACACCTGGGCGACCGACCACGTCGCGGCGCTGCGGGCCGACCTGCTGGGCGTGCCGGTCTACACCTGGGCCCAGCACCTGACCAGCCTGCTCGGGCTGGCGGTCGTGGCGGTCGCGGTCCGCCGGCACCTCGCCGGCCTCCACGAGCAGCCGCCCAAGGGTCCTCCGGTCGTCGGCCGCTGGTCCCTCGTCGTGGCCCTCGCCGGCGGTGGGCTGCTCGGCTGCGGGATCGCGGGGCTGGTCGCTCCGTGGGGGTTCGAGGCGGTCGTCTACTACGGCGCCGTCTCGACAGTGCTCGTCGCCGGGCTCGGGCTCGCCTGGCTGTGCACCTGGTGGCACCTCAAGCGGGCCCTGCGGGCCCGGGTCAGAGGCTGAGCACGCAGTCGGCGAGCACCGGCGCGCCGTCACGCTCGCCCTCGCCGGCGACCGTCGCCGACGCCACGACCCGCCCGTCCTCGCGCCAGCCGCGCACCCGGATCGTCTCGCCGGGGAAGACCACGCCGGCGAACCGCGCGGAGAACCCGCGCACCACCGTCGCGTCGCCGTCGAGCAGCGCGTCGGTGAGCTCGCGCAGCACGATGCCGTAGGAGCACAGGCCGTGGAGGATCGGCGCCGGGAACCCGGCCGCCTTGGCGAAGTCCGGGTCCGCGTGCAGGGGGTTGCGGTCGCCGCAGAGCCGGTAGAGCAGCGCCTGCTGCGGCGTCACGGCGTACGTCGTCTCGGCGTCCGGCGCGCGGTCGGGCACCGCGACCGGCTCGGAGGAGCCGCGCTCGCCGCCCCAGCCGCCCTCGCCGCGCACGAAGATCGACGAGCGCACCCGCCACAGCTCCTCGCCCGAGGGCGCGGTGGCCACGCCCTCCTGCCAGATGACCGCGGCCTTGCCCTTGTCCCAGACGTCGGTGAGCGTGGTCTCGAGGGTCGCCGTGCCCGACGTCGGCAGGGGAGCGGTGACCTCGATCGACTGCGAGCCGTGCACCACCTGGGCCAGGTTGATGTCGCAGCCGGGCAGGTCCAGCGGCGGCGGGTCGGTCATGTGGAAGGTCGGCGCGACCACGCCGAAGGACGGCAGCACCTGCAGCGACGGGCCGTCGAACGTGTAGCGCAGCGCGCCGGGGTCGACGTGGTCGCCCGGGCGCGCGCCGGCGCCGATCCCGAGGTGGTAGAGCAGCACGTCGCTGGCGGTCCAGCTGAACTCGGTCGTGCCGACGTGGGCACCGATCGCGACGGACGGGTCGATGGGCACTAGTGCTCCTCGCTGGTCTCCTGGGTGCGGGCGATGTCCTCGGCGGCCAGGTAGCCGAACACGATCGCGGGACCGATCGTGGCACCGGGCCCGGCGTAGGTGTGCCCCATGACGGCGGCCGAGACGTTGCCGGCGGCGTACAGGCCGGGCACCACCGAGCCGTCGTCGCGGAGCACCCGGGCCCGCTCGTCGGTCACCAGGCCGCCCTTCGTGCCGAGGTCGCCGGGGACGATCTTGACGGCGTAGAACGGCGCCTTGTCGATCGTGTGCAGCGACGGGTTCGGCTTCACCGTGGGGTCGGAGTAGTACTTGTCGTAGGCGGACTCCCCGCGGTGGAAGTCCTTGTCGACCCCCGACCGGGCGAACCCGTTGAACCGCTCGACCGTCGCCTCGAGCTCGTCCGCCGGCACCCCGATCTCGGCGGCCAGCCCGGCGATCGTGTCGGCCTTCTTGATCACGCCGTGCTTGTACCAGCGGCCGGGGAACGGCTGCCGCGGCCCGAGCCCGGCGAAGAGGTAGCGGTTGCGGTAGCGCTGGTCGATGATCATCCAGCTCGGCACGTGCGGGACGCCGGTCTGCTCGCCCTTGTACATCTCGTGCACCGCCTCGACGTACGGCAGCGCCTCGTTCATGTACCGGCGCCCGGCCTGGTTGACCATGATCGAGCCGGGCAGGTTGCGCTCGGAGAGGCAGAACCACGGCCCGCTCGGCAGCGGGATCGTCGGGCCCCACCAGGCGTCGTCGAGCAGGTCGGTGGCCGCGCCGACCGCGATGCCGGCCTCGAGCCCCGCGCCGGTGTTGTACGTCGACCCGGTCGTCCACTCCTCCGAGGTGGGCTGCGGCAGGTACTTGGTGCGCAGCTCGATGTTGCGCTCGAAGCCGCCGCTGCCGAGGACCACCCCGCGCCGGGCGCGCACCTCGTGCCGCGCGCCGTCGTGCTCGAGGACCACGCCGACCACCCGGCCGTCCTCGAGGACCAGGTCGGTGAGCGCGTGCTCGTAGTGCACGGGCACCCCGGCGTCGAGCAGCCCCTTGCGCAGCCCGATCGCGATCGCGTTGCCCATCGCGAACATCTTCCGGCCGAGCACGATCGCGAGCAGCCGGCGCAGGAAGACGCCGAGCATGGTGACCGGGCCGCCGAGGGTGCGCAGCCCCAGGCTGATCTTCCGGTACATCGCCTGGGTGACGATCATGTTCGCCGGCGCCTTGGTGTACGGCGGGTGCAGCCGGCCGAGCTCCTCGCCGAGCATCCTCCCGTCGAGCGGGACCGGCTCGACCGTGCGGCCGCGCGCCCGGCCGCCGGGCGCCTCGGGGTGGTAGTCGGAGTACTGCGGCACCCAGGTGAACCGCACCGGCGTGTGCTCGCGCAGGAAGTCCATGACCTCGGCGCCGCGGTCGACGTAGGTGTCGCGGCGCACCTTGGGCACCACGTCCCCGACGATCGCGTCGAGGTACTGCTTGGCGTTCGCGAGGTCGTCGGCCTCGCCGGCCTCCACGAGCGCGTAGTTGCCCGGGATCCACACCCCGCCGCCGCTGCGCGCGGTGGACCCGCCGAAGTAGGCGCTCTTCTCGACCAGGACGGTCTCGAGCCCCTGCCGCCGGGCGGCGAGCGCGGCGGTCATGCCCGCACCCCCGGCGCCGACGACGACGACGTCCACCTCGCGCGGCAGAGGGGTGCTCATGGCGCGAAACTGTAACAGGTTCTAGTATCGTCCCGTGACCTCCCAGGACGCCGTCGCGGCCGCCGTCGCCCGGCTCGCGAACGCGCAGGAGACCGGCGTGCCGTGCGAGCCGGTGCGGGACCTGATCGGCACCGACGACCTGGACGCGGCGTACGCCGTCCAGCAGGGCCTGGTCCGGGCCCGCCTCGACGCGGGTGCGACCGTGGTCGGCCGCAAGATCGGCGCGACCTCCGAGGCGGTGCAGACCCAGCTCGGGGTCGACCAGCCGGACTTCGGCTACCTGCTCGACGACATGGACGTGAGCGACGCCGCCTCCGGCTCCGGCGGCCCGATCTCGATGCGCACGCTGCTCCAGCCCCGGGTCGAGGCCGAGGTCGCGTTCGTGCTGGCCCGGGACGTCGACGACGACGAGATCACCCTCGAGAGCGTGCGGGGCGCGGTCGAGGTCGCGCTGCCCGCGCTCGAGATCGTCGACTCGCGGATCGCGGACTGGCGGATCGGCTTCACCGACACGGTCGCCGACAACGCCTCCAGCGGGCTGTTCGTCGTGGGCGGGCAGGGCCGCACGCTCGACGAGCTGGAGCCCAAGGACGTGACGATGTCGCTGAGCATCAACGGCGAGGAGCGGTCCAGCGGCCGTGGCGAGGCCTGCCTCGGCGACCCGCTCGAGGCGCTGCGGTGGCTGGCCGTCCAGGCCCAGCGGTACGACGACCCGCTGCGGGCCGGTCAGGTGGTGCTGTCCGGCGCGCTCGGCCCGTTCGTCCCGTTCGCGCCGGGGGACAAGGTCGAGGCGTCGATCAGCGGCTTCGACACGTTGTGCGTCGAGTTCGAGGAGTAGGCAGATGGCGAGGAGCAAGGCCACCGCGGCGATCGTCGGGTCCGGCAACATCGGCACCGACCTGATGTACAAGCTGCTGCGGTCGGAGGTGATCGAGCCGCGCTGGATGATCGGCATCGACCCCACGAGCGAGGGGCTCAGGCTGGCGGCCGACCAGGGCCTGGAGGCGACCCACGAGGGCGTCGACTGGCTGCTCAAGCAGGACGAGCTGCCGGACCTGATCTTCGAGGCGACCTCGGCATACGTGCACCGGGAGTACGCCCCGCGCTACGAGGAGGCCGGGATCCGGGCGGTGGACCTCACCCCGGCCGCGGTCGGTCCCGGGGTGATCCCGCCGGTGAACGGCGAGGCGCACCTGGCCGCGCCCAACGTCAACATGGTCACCTGCGGCGGCCAGGCGACGATCCCGATGGTGGCCGCGGTCTCCCGCGTCGCCCCGGTGTCCTACGCCGAGATCGTCGCCTCGGTGTCGTCGGTCTCCGCCGGCCCCGGCACCCGCGCGAACATCGACGAGTTCACCCGGACCACCGCCGCCGGCGTGGAGACCATCGGCGGCGCCGAGCGGGGCAAGGCGATCATCATCCTCAACCCGGCTGAGCCGCCGATGATCATGCGGGACACGATCTTCTGCGCGATCCCGCCGGACGCCGACACCGACGCCGTGGTGCAGTCGGTGGTGGCGATGGAGAAGGCGGTCCAGGAGTACGTCCCGGGCTACCGGCTGCTCCAGGAGCCGCAGATCGACGAGCCGTCCCCGGCCACCCTCGGCCAGACCCGGGTGGCGGTGTTCGTCGAGGTCGAGGGCGCCGGCGACTACCTGCCGCCGTACTCCGGGAACCTCGACATCATGACCGCCGCGGCCACGCAGGTCGGTGAGGGCATCGCCCGCTCGACCCTTGGCGGAACGACCCTGGCCGGAACGACCCAGGCCGGAACGACCCAGGGGAGGACGCTGTGAACGACCTCAACTCGCTGACCCGCACCTGGTCGGGGATGCACGGTGACGAGCCCTGGGGCCACCTGGACCTGCGGCTCACCGACACCTGCCTGCGCGACGGGTCGCACCACAAGCGGCACCAGTTCACCGCCCAGGAGGTGCACGACATCGTCGAGGCGCTCGACTCGTCCGGCATCCCGGTGATCGAGGTGACCCACGGCGACGGACTCGGCGGCTCGTCGTTCAACTACGGCTTCTCCCGGACGCCCGAGCAGGAGCTGATCAAGGTCGCCGCGGAGACCGCGAAGCGCGCCAAGATCGCCTTCCTGATGCTGCCGGGCGTCGGCACCAAGGACGACATCCGCGCGGCGCAGGACAACGGCGGTCAGATCTGCCGGATCGCCACGCACTGCACCGAGGCCGACGTGTCGATCCAGCACTTCGGCCTCGCCCGCGAGCTCGGGCTGGAGACCGTCGGCTTCCTGATGATGGCGCACACCCAGCCCCCCGAAGTGCTCGCCCAGCAGGCCCGGATCATGGTCGACGCCGGTTGCCAGTGCGTGTACGTCGTCGACTCGGCCGGCGCGCTGGTCATGGAGCAGACCGCCGACCGGGTGTCCGCGATCGTGGCCGAGGTCGGCGACCAGGCCGACGTCGGCTTCCACGGTCACGAGAACCTCGGCCTCGGCGTCGCCAACACGATCATCGCCGCACGCGCGGGCGCCACCCAGATCGACGGGTCGGTGCGCCGGTTCGGCGCCGGCGCCGGCAACACGCCGCTGGAGGCGTTCATCGGCGTCTGCGACAAGCTCGGCTGGACCACCGGCGTCGACTTCCTGCAGATCGTCGACGCCTCCGAGGAGGTGATCAAGCCGGCGATGCCGGAGGAGTGCCAGCTGGACCGGATGACCCTGATGATGGGCTACGCCGGCGTCTACAGCTCGTTCCTCAAGCACGCCGGCAACGCCGCCGAGCGGTACGGCGTGAGCGGGGCGAAGATCCTGCTCGAGGCCGGCAACCGCAAGCTGATCGGCGGCCAGGAGGACCAGCTCATCGACATCGCGCTGATGCTCAGGGCCGAGGCCGAGAAGGAAGCGGCCAACAGCTGAGTCAGAACAGCTGGGTCAGCACAGCTGGGTCAGAACAGCTGGGTCAGGCCGCGACCCGGTCGCGGCGGATCGCGGCGAGGGCGGGGACCATCACGGCGGCGGTGGCCAGGAAGGTCACCGGGTAGCCCACGGAGGCGACCAGCAGCCCGGCGGCCAGTGCACCGGCGGCCATGCCCAGGTCGTAGGCCGCGTTCCAGATCGCGCTGACCGCTCCCTCGCCGCCCGCGCCGGCCCGGGCGTACATCAGCGACAGGGTGGCGTTGGACAGCAGCCCGAAGCCGATGCCGAACAGCGTGGCGCCGCCGATCACCGCGGCCGGGCTGCCGGTGGCGGCGAGGCAGGCCATCCCGACGGCCGACATCAGCAGCCCCGGGGTGAGCAGGCAGGCCTGGCCGTGCCGGTCGCCGAGCCGGCCGGCCACCCAGCGGGACGCGGTGGCGGCGGCGGGCTGGGCCAGCAGCGCGGCCGCGGCGACCCAGGCCGGCTGGTCACCGGTGGCCAGCGGCAGGAAGGTCACCAGGACGCCGACCGCGGCCGTCGAGGCCGCGAAGATCACCGCCGGGCGGGTGATCGCGGTGCAGCGCAGCCCGGCCAGCACCCCGCCGGCCGCGTGGGAGCCGGCCGACGCCACCCGCGAGGGCAGGCCCGGGACCGAGAACAGCGCGGCCAGCGTCGCGACCGTGGTCGCGACGAAGACCGGCTCGTAGCCCCACCGGTCCGCCG
>Ga0164243_10001171_pt1 | contig 45365 bp, 39 predicted proteins | sample OricompcompostOP_FD_108781 | JGI IMG/M metagenome (GOLD analysis project Ga0164243, IMG submission 108781) | Organic Plus compost microbial communities from Emeryville, California, USA - Original compost - Organic plus compost (OP) | ecosystem: Engineered > Solid waste > Mixed feedstock >...
ACTGGGATCGAACCAGTGACCTCTTCCGTGTCAGGGAAGCGCGCTACCGCTGCGCCAATCGCGCCCGTCTGGGCTATTCAGTTGTGCGGAGAGGTGGCGACGGGATTCGAACCCGTGTAAACGGCTTTGCAGGCCGGTGCCTAGCCTCTCGGCCACGCCACCGCGAAGTGGATTCGAACCCACATGCCGAGATCCCCGGAGGAACCCCTGCACTCGAGCGGATGACGAGACTCGAACTCGCGACCCTCACCTTGGCAAGGTGATGCGCTACCAACTGCGCTACATCCGCATTCGTTCCCGGCGTCCCGGGGACGTGAAATACATTAGCCGAGGTTGAGCGCTTCGCCAAACCGGTCCCCGCCCTCGGGCGTGTCTTCCCACCGTCCGCGATGCGGCACGCCCGGCGTCTCCGACGTGTCGGCCGACCGTCACGGATCGGGTATGCTCATTACCTGTGCCGAACGGCACGAAACCCCATGCGGGCGATTGGCGCAGTTGGTAGCGCGCTTCCTTCACACGGAAGAGGTCGTCGGTTCGAGTCCGGCATCGCCCACCGTCAGGTCTTCCTCCCGAGAGCGCGCTCCTCACATGAGCCGCTCGCCGGAGACCCGTCGTCACGTCGCTGGATCTAAGCTCGCTCCATGGGACTCTTGACCTTCAGCATCAACGTCACCGTGGACGGGTGTGTCGACCATCAGGAGGGAATCGCCGACGACGAGACGCACGCCTACTTCACCCGCCTCATGGACGAGGCCGGGGCGATGCTGTGGGGTCGCGTCACGTACGAGATGATGGAGAGCTACTGGCCGGCCGTCGCGCGCGGCGATGTCGAGGCGCCCCCGGCGATGCGTGACTGGGCGGTCAAGCTGGACGCCAAGCCGAAGTATGTGGTGTCGTCCACACGGCGGGACTTCCCCTGGGCCAACAGCCATCACCTCGCCGGCGAGCTGAGCACCCACGTACAGCGCCTCAAGGAGGCCACGCCGGCCGGCGTGGCCTCGGCAGCGGGAGCCTCGCGGCAGAGCTGGACCGGCGAGATCTGATCGACGAGTACAGATTCTTCGTCCACCCGAGGATCTCCGGCCACGGCCCCACCCTGTACCAGGGCGGCCTGTCCCACACGCGACGACTCGCGCTGGTCTCGGCCATGCCGCTTCGCAACGGCGTCGTCGCCATGCACTACCGGCGCGCGCTCTGACCGCTCCTGCAGCAAGAACGCCTTGTGACCACGGGCAGCTCCGACGCGACATCGTCATGCTGATCGAGGCGCTCCTCACAGCCAAGGGTCAAGCGTGTCCGCCGCGACCGCGAAGACGGCCGCGATGGCTTCTCCCCCGCGCCACGATGACGATCCCGATGGCGAGGATCCCCAAGGCGATCGCCGCCGCCACGAGCGCCCCCTCCGCCAGCCATCGATGGGCGGCAGCGCCGATGACCGCGCCCGCGGCCAGGGCGCTCCACAGCAGGAGCGGCCGACGCCAGGCATGGCGGTCGCGACCGGTGACCACCGCAGCGAGGGCGAGCCCGAGACTGACCAGGGTCCCGGTGGCGTACGTGATCGCGACGCGCGCCCGCCCCTCGGCAAGATAGAGCGTGTTGAGCGAGCCCATCGCGAGCGCGAGCAACGCGAACCGCCACGGCGCTCCTGTTTCCGCGAGTCCGAGGGCGGCGCTCATGGCGACCACGACCGCTGCCGCTCCCACGACGACGCCTCGACGTCGTCCATCTGCGCCGACGGCCAGCGCTCCGCCGGCCACACCGAGCACAAAGCTCCCGACGAGCGCGAGCGGCAGCAGGGCGGCGACCGCCTCTCCTCCCCACAACTCGACGCCGAACTGGGTCGAGTTGCCGCTCATGAACGAGACGAAGAGCCCGCCGGTCTCGATGAAACCGAGCGCGTCCACGTACCCGGCGACGACGCTGAGCGCGATCGAGAGCGCCACTCCGCGCCGCGAGACCTCTCTCATCGTTCTCCTCCGTCCCGTCCGTCCCGCTGCCCTGCGCTTCTGCGCCCTGCGTCCCTGTCGCCATTCTCCTCGCCGACGGCCATCGGGACGCCGAAACGGCCGCGCATGATCAACGCGGACCGGCAAGGAGGGCGATCGCCTCTGCGCGCGACGTGAGATGCAGCTTGGCGAAGATGGCGTTGACATGACTCTTGACCGTGGCGACGCTCACGAACAGCTCGTCCGCGATCGCCGGGTTCGTCCGTCCTGCCCCGATGAGGGCGAGCACCTCGGCCTCGCGGGCGGTGAGCACCGGGAACCGGCCTCTCAGCGCAGCGCCTTTCTCGGCGATCCTCGTCTGCGCCTCCTGCTCGTCACGGGGCGACGATGCCCCTGTCGCCACGTCGACCACGCGCGCGCCGATCTCCGCCGCGAGGATCGTCTGGCCTGCCGCCGCCGCCCGCACGGCCGCCGCGAGCTCCGCCCTCCCGGCGTCCTTCGTGAGGTAGCCGCGGGCGCCGGCACGCAGGGCGGCGAGGATCGACTCATCGTCGGCGTAGGTCGTCAACACGAGGACCGCCGCGGCCGGCAGGTCCGCATGCAGCCGCGTCGTCGCCTCGACGCCGTCGGTCCGGGGCATGCGCAGATCCATCAGGACGACGTCAGGCCGGGTCCGCACCGCCTCATCGACGGCCTCCGCCCCGTCCGCGGCCATGGCCACGACCTCGACATCGGGAAGCAGGCTGAGAAGAGTCGCCAGCCCGTCGCGAACGATCGCCTGGTCGTCGGCGACGAGGACCCGGATCAGGCCCTTCCGTCCCTCGTCGGTCATCGGTCCGTCGTCGTTCATCGGCTCACGGGCGGCCGCCGGTGCTGAGCGGCCGCCGGGGCGCCGTGGCGACGAGCACGAACCGTCCGTCCACGACGGCGTGACGCAGATCGCCGCCGGGGAGCTCTCCGAGACGCTCGCGCATACCGGTGAGACCGAAACCGCCGCCCGGCGAGATCGGCCCGGTCGCGGGCATCGGGTTCGAGACCGTCATCCTCACATCATCTCCGTCTCGGCCGAGGACCACCTGCACCGGCACGCCGGGGGCGTGGCGACGTGCGTTGCTCAGCGCCTCGCGCAGGACATGGAGGAGTGTCGACGCGGTCTCTTCGTCGCAGGCGGGCCCGGCATCCCCGGACTGGAGCTCGACGACGCCGCCGAGCACCCTATGCGCGGCGAGGAGGTCGTCGACACCGCGTTGCAGATCCTTCTCCCCGTCCGAGCTGATGGCGGCATCGGGATCGCGCAGCGCGGCGACGGCCTCTCTCGCCTCGATGAGCCCGTCCGCCGCCAGGTGGCGCGCAGAGGCGACTCGGGTCCTCGCCTCCCCCGCACGCCCGGCGTCAAGCAACGCCTCGGCCGCGTCCAGCTGGATCACGAGGCCGCCGAGCGAGTGGGCGAGGACGTCATGCAGATCGCGCGCGATCGCGACCCTCGCCCGTTCCTCGTGCAGGCGCGCCTCTTTTCGGATGAGCTCCGCCTCGCGCGATTGCGCCTGTCGCCGGAGCCGCCGGCTGTAGCCGCTCAGACCACCGAGGAGCATCCCGCCGATCATCACCAGTGCGGCGAGGAGCGGAAGACCTGCGACGGCCGCGGCGGAGACGAGGAGCACGACGGCGCCGACGATCACGCCGAGCGCGGCCCCGAGAGGCGCCCTGCCGTCGGCGACCAGCGCGATCGCGCCGGCGACCGCCGGGATGAGCGCCACACCGTCCGTCGCGGGGGCTGCCAACGCTCCGCACAACACGGCGAGCATGGCGGCCGCGGCGGCGACTCCGCCATGCTCGAACAGCTCCGTCCCTGATCGGATCAGCCAGGACAGGAGCGCCAGTAGGGTCACGCAGAGAGCCCACGCTGGCCACGCGCTCTCCGCGAAACGCACGACGGCCCAGATCCCGGTCCCGACGGCGACGACGAGCGTCAGAGCCGCGGAGAAGAGCCTCGATCGCACCATCACATGACCATCCTGATCCATCGCGTCTGTTCCCGTGTCGTCAGCCCGGGCCGAGGCCGTCGCCACGCTCACGCCGCGTGCGCACCTGCCGCGGACACGGTCGCGCCCCGGGTCAGCAGCCGGCGAAGGCGCGCGGACAGCACCGCCGCGCGCGAGGTCCGGTTGGCGGCGACGAGCAGCAGGATCATCCCGGTGGACATCAGAGCGTGTGCGCCAAGGTCCGAGGCCACGATGTCGATCCCGATCCGCGCGGCGAGGACAAGGATCCACAGGACCATCCCCACCACCCCGTGCGGGACTCGTACGCCGCCGCGCCGCCGCGCCGGGACGTCCCGCCGGCCGGGGCGGCCGCGGCGACCGGCCGGATCCGGGCGATCGCCCCCATCCACGCTCCCGCTCCAAAGGAGACCGCCAGCTCGATGACGACGGCTGCGAGGTCCGCCGTCGTCATCGCGGCGGCCGAGGGAGCGAGGAACGCGAGGCCGACGATGCCGAAGAGGACCGGGGCCCGCCAGATCCGTTCGGGCTGGATCGGACGCCAGGTCGACTGGCGATATCCGACCAGTGCCAGCACGGCGACGATGAGGAGGACGTTCACGACCGTTTGCGGATTCATGCTTCGAGCCTCCTCGCCGTGCGGGACCGGCGACACCGCCTGCGGGGTGGAGATCGGGTGGAGATGGCACCGCACAGGGCGGAGGGTCGAGCGCCCGCCCGTTCTCAGCGCGGAGCGGTGGCCTGGAGCGTCTGCCTGCCGATCTCCAGCTCCTCGTTCGTGGGCACGACCAGCACGGTCACTCGGGAGGTGTCGGTCGAGATGATCCTCGTCCCCCGTGCACTCGACTCGTTCCGTTCCGGATCGATCTCGATCCCCGCGAACCCGAGCGTCGCCATCGCCTCACGACGCACGAGCGCGTTGTTCTCGCCGACGCCCGCGGTGAAGGAGATCACGTCGGCACCGCCCAGCTGCGCGAGGTAGGCGCCGGCGTACGCCCGGAGCCGGTGGATGTACACCGCGAGCGCCAGCTCGGCATCCGCGTCGCCCTCGGCGGCACGGCGCTGCACATCACGCATGTCGGAGACGCCGGCGAGCCCGAACAGGCCGCTGCGCTTGTTGAGGAGTTCGTCGAGGTCCGCGATCGACTGGTTCGCTCTCCGCGCGAGCTGGAAGAGCACCGCGGGGTCGATGTCGCCGGACCGCGTCCCCATGACGAGCCCCTCGAGCGGGGTCATCCCCATCGACGTCTCCACGGAGCGTCCGCCGTCGACCGCCGACACCGAGGCTCCGTTCCCCAGGTGGAAGACGATCTGCCGCAGGTCCTCGATCGGGCGTCCGAGGAACGCGGCCGCCGCCTCGGAGACGAACTTGTGCGAGGTGCCGTGGAACCCGTAGCGACGGACGCGGTGCGCAGCCGCGAGCTCCTTGTCGATCGCATAGGTGTGGGCCGCGGGCGGCAGGGTCTGGTGGAACGCGGTGTCGAAGACGGCAACGTGCGGGAGCGCGGGGAAGGCGACTTTGGCGGCCGTGATGCCCTGGAGGGCCCCGGGGTTGTGCAGCGGGGCCAGCACCGAGAGCTCGTCGATCCCCTGCTCCACCTCCGGAGTGATCGGCGTCGGGGCGAAGTAGCGTGCGCCGCCATGGACGACCCGGTGACCCACGGCGAGCGGCTCGGCCTCGTCGAGCGAGGGGCCGTGCGCGCCGAACGCGTCCAGCATCGCCGCGAAGCCCGCCCTGTGATCCGGGATCGCGAGCTCTTCGATGAAGGTCTCCTCCCGCCCGTCGATCGTGACGGTATGCGTGGCGACGCCCCGAGGCTCTCCGATCCGCTCCACCAGGCCGCTCGCCAGAGGCGTGGCCGCCTCCACGTCGAGAAGCTGGTACTTGAACGAGGAGGACCCGCTGTTGACGATGAGAACGATGCTCATGCCTGCTCCCTCCCGATCGTGCCGGAGCTCTGCGCCTGGATCGCGGTGATGGCGATCGTGTTCACGATGTCCTCGACCAGGGCCCCTCGGGAGAGGTCGTTGATCGGCCGGTTGAGCCCCTGGAGCACGGGCCCCACGGCGATCGCCCCCGCTGAGCGCTGCACGGCCTTGTACGTGTTGTTGCCGGTGTTGAGGTCAGGGAAGACGAACACCGTCGCTCTGCCCGCGACCGCGGACTCCGGCATCTTGGCCCGCGCGACCGCGACGTCGGTGGCGGCGTCGTACTGGATCGGCCCTTCGACGGCCAGCTGGGGCGCGCGCTCGCGGACGAGCGCCGTCGCGGTCCGCACCTTCTCGACTTCCGCGCCGGTTCCCGACTCCCCCGTCGAGTACGACAGCATCGCCACCCGCGGGTCGATCCCGAACTGCGCGGCCGTCTGTGCGGAGGAGATCGCGATGTCGGCGAGCTGCTCGCTCGTGGGGTCGGGGATCACCGCGCAGTCCCCGTACACGAGGACGCGATCCGCGAGAGCCATGAAGAAGACGGAGGAGACGACGGAGACGCCAGGCCGCGTCTTGATGATCTCGAAGGCGGGACGGATGGTGTGCGCCGTCGTGTGCGCGGCCCCGGACACCATTCCGTCGGCCATGCCGAGGTGCACCAGAAGCGTGCCGAAATAGGACACGTCGGTGACCGTGTCCGCCGCCTGATCGAGGGTGACGCCCTTGTGCGCGCGCAGACGGGCGTACTCCTCGGCGAAGGGCCGGACGTAGGCCGTATCGGTCGGCGACACGATCCGCGCCGCTCCGAGGTCGACGCCGAGCTCCTGCGCGCGAGCCCTGATCCTCCCTTCGTCGCCGAGGAGGATCAGATCGGCGATACCGCGGGCGAGCACGGTGCCGGCTGCACGGAGCACTCGATCGTCGTCTCCCTCGGGCAGCACGATCGTGCGCCGCTCTGTCCGTGCCCGGTCGAACAGCTCGTGCTGGAACATGAGCGGCGTCACGACGTCGGAGTGGGCGACGCCCAGCGCGTTGATCAGCGCCGGAACGTCGACGTGCCGTTCGAACAGCGCCCGCGCGCTGTCCACCCTGTGCGGCGCGTCCGTCGAGAGGCGTCCGGGGGTGTTCATGACGCGCACGGTGGTCTCGTAGGTGCCCAGATCCGTGGCGATGATCGGCAGCCGGGGCCGAAGTCCGTCCATCAGGCGGTCGATCGGCTCGGGGATCTCGAACGGCCCGTTGAGCACGATCGCAGAGACCGAGGGGAAGGTGCCCGAGGTCTGCGCGAGGAGAGAGGCCAGGAGCACGTCCGAGCGATCGGCCGGGATCACCACGACCGCGCTCTCCAGGAGACGCGGGAGGACGTTCACCATCGACATGCCGGCGATCACCACGTCGAGCACCTCGCGATCGAGCAGCTCGTCGTCGCCCCGGATCATCCGGCCGCCCAGCGCTCCGAGCACGCCGCGCACGGACGGAGCGACGAGGGTCCGCTCCTCTGGCACCGCCCAGGCCGGGACTGCCGATCGGCCCGCCGCGTCGAGCGCGGCACGAACGGACGCCACCGCCGCCGGGAGCGCGTCGGGATCCGCCCGGTTGATGATCACCGCGCTCAGCTCCGCACGTTCGTCGGCGAGCTCGGCAAGCGCCAGTGCGGTGAGCTGTCCGAGCTCGTCCGCCGACCGTGCGGACGAGACGCCCAGCTGTTCGCCGTGGCCGTGGTTGGCGCGCCCGCCGAGCACGAGCAGCACCGGCGCGCCGAGGTTCGCCGCGATCCGCGCGTTGACCGCGAGCTCAGCCGGGCTCGCGACGTCGGTGTAGTCGCTGCCGAGGATCACCACCGCATCGCAATGGGACTCCATGGCCCGGTAGCGTTCGACGATCCGCCCCATCGCCTCCTCGGGATCGCGGCGGAGGTCGTCGTAGGTCGCTCCGATGCACTGGGTCGCGTCGAGGTCGACGCCGTCCCGGGTGAGCAGCATCTCCAGTACGTCGTCGGCGCCGTCGGCCGTGCGCGCGATCGGACGGAAGACGCCCACCCGCGGCGTCGCCCGGCTGAGCGCGTCGATCACGCCCAAGGCGATCAGCGACTTGCCGGAATGGCCCTCGAGGGACGTGATGAAGATGCTCTGCGCCACCTTCTCAGCGTACGTCCCCACACCGCGTGCTGCCGTGGTCGGCGCGGACGCCCTCAGCCGGCGATGACACGCGAGGGAAGACCAACGGTGCCGATGAAGGACCTCGCCTCCTCCGCGAGCTCGCGCGGCATCGTGAGAGTGAAGCCGTGATGGGTGTCGAGAAAACGCACCTGGATGTTCTCGCCCCGGGCCGACAGCTCCTCGAGCTCCCGGCGGAGGCCCTTCGCATAGGCGGACATCAGCGTCCGGATCTCCCCCTCCGCACCGGTCAGCCCCTCACACCGGTAGAGGAGGAAGGGCACGGTGACCCTGCCGAACACGTCGCTCAGCCAGTCGACGTTCTCCAGGACGTCGAGCAGTTCCAGGACGTCCTGGCCCGTCGGCTGCATGAACGTCTCCCCTGCGGGCCCGGTCCGCAGCGACCGGGCCAGTCCTGCGACCTCTCCCGCGAGCGGAAGGCTCGCCGCCGCGCCCCGGCTCAGCTGCGCGGTGAGGAGAGAGAGCAGCTTCTCCGCGGTCACCGCGCCCGAGTCGTCCGCCTGGGTCGCGGCGCTTTCCCGCATCAGCCTGTGATACGCCTGCACCTTCTCCGGCTCGACCCCGACGTACTGGTCCGGTCGGCCGTGACCGTAGCCGTCCAGGTTGATGACGCCGGAGACGCCTCCGCGCTCGACCGCGTACTGCGCGCTGAGCATGCCTCCCAGCGAATGCCCGATCAGAACGGGCTCGACCAGCTCGGTTGCGGCGATCACGCGCCCGATGTCGTCCAGCGTCTCCGCGCTCGTCCAGGTTCCCCGGCCCGAACGACCATGGTTTCGCAGATCCATCGCGACCACGCGATGGTCGGGCAGCAGCGCCTCGACGAAACCCGTCCAGTCCTCCAACGTCCGGCCGGCGCCCGGCAGGAGCAGGACATGCGGCCCTTCACCGCCGAAGTCTCGCACGCCGATGGGGCACCCGCCCTCGATCGTCAGCTCCCGGAAGTCGCTCATCGGGTCCTCCTTCGCGATCCGCAGGCGTCCGCTGCCGCCTTCAGGATGGTGTCATCATCCCCGGTCGAGCGGCCCTCGGGTTCGGTGATGCGCACCGCTCCCCCGCAACTGTTCGTGCTGTGCGACGACCGATGGGGCGGAGGAGCCGGAACAGATGATGTCCGGCAGGGACGGAGGAAGACCTCTAGGCTGCGCGACCCCAGCCGTAGCGGCGTTGCAGCACGGTGGCGACGCGCTCGTAGCGAGACCGGTCGAGTGCTGCGGCCTCGCGACGCATCCCTCGACGGTGGACGCTGTAGAGCTGGTCGATGTCGACCCAGGACTCCCGTCCCTGCCCGTCCCAGGGACCCGTGCCGATGGAGAGATAGTCTCGGTCCTGATCGTGCGACTTGCTCGTGAGCTTCACCGCGTAGACGCGTTCCGCGCTCTGGCGGGCGATCACGAGGACCGGCCGATCCTTGCCGCGCCCGTCCCGCTCCGCGTACGGCACCCAGGTCCAGATGATCTCCCCTGCGTCAGGGTCACCGTCGCGCTGCGGGCTGTAGGCGAGGTCAAGGGGTCCGACGGTCTGCGGGTCGACCTCCACCGTCTCCGTGCCCGGGGCCTGCCCCGACGGGGTCTCACGACCCGTCGCCACAGGAGCAGAGCGCGAGCCGGCCCTGGCCGTCCCTCGCTCCTGGGGTCCCGTGAGAGCCCTGACCACCGCGACCGCCGCATCGATGAGGGCGGACAGGATGCCATTGCCAGATCTGGTCACGACGACACCCTATCCGCCCTCTCCTCGCCGCGGTCACGGCTCGGGACCGGCGCGTCTCCTCAGGAGGTCAGCGCGTATCCCTCTTCGCCGTGCATGACGAGGTCCACTCCGGCGATCTCGTCCTCGCTGGTGACCCGGAAGCCGATCGTCTTTTCGATCGCGAGGCCGATGAGCAGGGCCACGACGAACGAGTAGATGAGAACACCGCTGGAGGCGAGGATCTGCACCACGAGCAACCGCGCGTCTCCGCCCACGAAGAGCCCTTGGCCGGTGGCGAAGAAGCCGAGGTAGACGGTGCCGATGAAGCCGCCGACGAGGTGCAGGCCGACGACGTCGAGCGAGTCGTCGAACCCGAAGCGGAACTTGAGCTCGACCGCCAGGGCGCAGAGCCCGCCGGCCAGGGCGCCAAGCAGAAGCGCCCACCCCGGAGTGAGGTTCGCGCACGCCGGGGTGATCGCGACCAGGCCCGCCACGGCTCCGGACACCGCGCCGATCGACGTCGCCTTGCCGCCGCGGATCCGCTCCACGAGGATCCATCCGAGGATGCCGGAAGCCGCCGCCCCGAAGGTGTTGATCACGATGAGGCCGACACCGTCCATGCCCTGCGTGGTCCACTGGGCACCCGCGTTGAAGCCGAACCAGCCGAACCACAGCAGCGCGGCGCCGAGCAGCGTGAGCGGCACGTTGTGCGGCTTCTGGATGCCCTTCTGGAACCCGATCCGCTTGCCCAGCACGATCGCCAGCGCGAGGGCCGCGGCACCGGCGTTGATGTGCACGGCGGTGCCGCCGGCGTAGTCGATCACGGCGATGCCGCTGTCCTCACCGAAGAGGAACGAGCCGAGGTGCATGATCCAGCCGCCGCCCCACACCCACGCCGCGATCGGGAAGTAGCCCAGCGTGGCGAAGAGGCCCACGAAGATGAGCCACGGGCCGAACCGCGCCCGATCGGCGATCGCACCGGAGATCAGGGCCACCGTGATGATGGCGAAGGTCGCCCCGTAGCCGACCGTCAGCAACGCCAGGTTCGCCCCTTCCCCCTCGGTCGCGGCGACGAGGCCGAAGTCGGCGAACGGGTTCCCAGCGAACTGCGAGGGGTCCGAGACGGTGCTCATGGAGGATCCGTAGAGGATCCACAGCACAGCGACCAGGCCGATCGCGCCGAAGCTCATCATCATCATGCTGACGACGCTCTTGGCCTTGACGAGCCCGCCGTAGAAGAACGCCACGCCGGGGGTCATCAGCAGCACGAGCGCCGTGGCTGTCACCACCCAGGAGATGTTGCCCGTCTCTTCCATATGTCCTCGCCTTCATCGGGTCTGCGAGGATGGGCGCCGTCGGGCGCCCATCCGGTGCAGGCCAGTGTGGCGCTGACGTGTTTCGGCGGAAGGACCGGCGTGTTGCGATCCTGTTACGGAGAGCGCGTCGTGTGAACGGCGCGTAACGGGGCCTCTGCGGCGGAGCTCCTCGTCTAGCCCACGGCGTGGGTGAGGGCGTTCAGGCGCGAGATCGCCCGGAGGTACTTCTTCCGGTATCCGCCGTCGAGCATCTCCGACGAGAACACCTCGTCCAGTCTCCGACCGGTCGCGAGGATCGGGATCTGCGCATCGTAGGCGCGGTCGACGAAGGCCACGAAGCGAAGCGCCTCGGACTGGTCGGTCAGCTGACGCACGCCGCGCAGCCCGAGCGCCGACAGGCCGGACAGGAGACGGATGTACCGCGAGGGGTGGACGCGGGCCAGGTGGCGCACGACGTCGTCGAAGAGGTCGTCCGAGACAGCGCCCTCCTCCGCGAGCCGCGCGACACCGTGCGCGTACTCGTCGTCCGTGAGCACGACCGCGTGCCCGTCGAGCGCCCGCTGACGGAAGTCGACGCCGTCGATGCGGATCGTCTGGAAGCTGTCCGCCATCTGATGGATCTCGCGGAGGAAGTCCTGAGCCGCGAAGCGCCCCTCCCCGAGCGCATTGGGCGGGGTGTTCGACGTGGCGGCGAGCTTGGTGCCGGAGCCGACGAGCTCGCCGAGCAGCCTCGTCATGACCATGGTGTCGCCGGGGTCGTCGAGCTCGAACTCGTCGATGCAGAGCAGGTCGGCGCCGCGAAGCAGATCGACCGTGTTCTTGTAGCCGAGCGCCCCGACGAGCGCCGTGTACTCGATGAAGGAGCCGAAGTACTTCCGGCGGGCCGGAAGGGCGTGGTAGATCGAGGCGAGGAGGTGGGTCTTGCCGACGCCGAAACCGCCGTCCAGGTAGACGCCGGGCTTCGCCTGCGGCTCTTTGGGCGCCCGGCGGAACAGACCCTGACGCTTGACCGGACCTGCCCCGCCGGCGAAGCGGATGAGCGTCTGCTTCGCCTCCTCCTGAGAGGGATAGGCCGGATCCGAGCGATAGCTGTCGAAGGTCGCGTCGTCGAACTGCGGTGGCGGGACGAGACTCGCGAGCATCTCGGCGCCCGTGACCTGCGGCTGGCGATCGATGAGGGGGACGATGCCCGCGCGGGGCGCCTGGTCGGTCATTCGGTTCCTGAGTCGAAGTCTTACGGATCGGGTGCGCGTGCGCGCGAGGGGATCTATCGTCGAAGGGACGGATCAACCCTACGCCGTCGACGCCATCTCCCTTCCGCGCCCACCCCGAGGAGCCCGCTGTGACCGTCGAGTTCGACACCTCGTCCGCCAAGTTCGCCGAGTACGCGGAGCCGGGACGCCTCGTCACCACCGCCTGGCTCGAAGAGCATCTGGGCTCCCCCGGGCTCGTGGTCGTCGAGTCCGACGAGGACGTCCTGCTCTATGAGACCGGCCATATCCCCGGCGCGGTCAAGGTCGACTGGCACACCGAGCTGAACGACCCGGTCGTGCGCGACTACGTCGACGGCGCCGGCTTCGCCGCGTTGCTGAGCCGCAAGGGCATCTCCCGCGATGACACCGTCGTGATCTACGGCGACAAGAACAACTGGTGGGCGGCCTACGCGCTCTGGGTCTTCTCGCTCTTCGGGCACGAGGACGTGCGCCTGCTCGACGGCGGGCGCGATCGCTGGATCGCCGAGGGACGGGAGATCACGACCGAGGTCCCGTCGCCCGCACCGACCGACTACCCCGTCGTCGAGCGCGACGACTCGCTCCTGCGCGCCTACAAGGACGACGTCCTCGCCCACTTCGGCAACCCCCTCATCGACGTCCGCTCGCCCGAGGAATACAGCGGCGAACGCACCAGCGCACCCGCGTACCCTGAAGAGGGGGCCCTGCGCGCGGGACACATCCCGACCGCGCAGAGCGTTCCGTGGGCCAGGGCCGTCGCAGACGACGGCGGGTTCCGTCCCCGTGCCGAGCTGGAGGAGATCTATCGCGACGGCGCCGGCCTCCGGGACGGGGACGCGATCGTCGCCTACTGCCGGATCGGCGAGCGGTCCAGCCACACCTGGTTCGTGCTCAAGCACCTGCTCGGATTCGAGAACGTGCGCAACTACGACGGCTCCTGGACCGAATGGGGCAGCGCCGTGCGCGTCCCCATCGTGACCGGTACGGCGCCCGGCACGCTGCCCGCCTGAGAACCTCCTCGTTCGCCGCCTCCCGGCTCTGCGGCCGTGAGACGATGTCAGAGATGACCAGCGCACTTCCCGACGCCCTCGCCGAGATCCGCGACGAGTTCCTGGAGCTCCCCGAGTCAGAGAGGCTCCAGCTCCTCCTCGAGTTCTCCGGCGAGCTTCCCGCCGTGCCCGAGGAGATCGCCGCGCATCCCGAGATGTCCGAGCGCGTCGCGGAGTGCCAGTCCCCGGTTTACATCCACGTCGCTGTCAACGACGGCGTGGTCGCCCTCCACGCGACCGCGCCCGCCGAGGCTCCGACGACGAGGGGCTTCGCGAGCATCCTCGTCCAGGGCGTCACCGGGCTGTCCCCCGAGGAGGTGCTGGCGATCCCCGACGACTTCCCGCAGACCATCGGACTGACCCGTGCGGTCTCGCCTCTCCGCATCGCCGGGATGACCGGGATGCTCCTGCGCACGAAGCGGCAGGTGCGGGAACGGACGGGTCTCTCCGGCTCACCGCGCTGAGGCTTGGCCGAACATCGGCGGTTCGCGACGGAGAGGCGCGACGACGGGTCGCTTGGACGTGCGTCAGTCGCCCTCGCCGACGGAGACGAAGCCCTGCTCCTCCAACCAGTCCGTGATCGCGGCAGACCACCGGTTCTGGTCGTAGTTCCACAGCTTGGTGTGCCGTGCGCCGGTGAAACGCGGCATCGTCACGATGTCGGGACGTGCGGCGGCGAGGGCATGCGAGGCGTCGGCGGGGACGAAGCCGTCGTCGTCGCTGTGCAGGAGAAGGACCGGTGCCGAGAGCTCATCGGCGCGCGCGACCATGTCCAGGGCGTCGAAGGGGATCACCTGCTCTGCGCCGCTGAGGCGTGCGGTCCACCCCGTCGAGAGGGCGCCCATCGCCAGTCGCGGCAGCGGCTCGCGGAGTCCCATCTCCTGCGCCTGGAAACGCAGTACCGTGCGCCAGTCCACCACCGGGGAGTCGAGGATCATGCCGGCGACGGCCTCGCGGCGCGGCGACGTGACAGCCGTCTGCAGAACGATCGCGCCGCCCATGGACCAGCCCATGAGGATCACCCGCTCAGCGCCGTGCCGGAGCGCGTAGTCGATCGCGGCATCGACGTCGCGCCATTCGGTCGCGCCCAGCGCATAGGCCCCGCCGCGCGTGCGCGGCCCCTCGCCGTCGTTCCGGTAGGAGACGACGAGGACGGGAAGACCTGCAGCGTGCAGGACCGGGACGGCCCTCAGGCACTCGGATCGGGTCGCACCGCGCCCGTGCACCTGGATGACCCAGGTCGAGGAGGACTTCGAGGCGGGCGCCGGGAAGGACCACGCCGGGCAGGGGCCTGCGGGGGTGCCGATCAGCACCGGCTCATAGGGGATGTGAAGCTCCCCGGGAGCAAGGTAGTAGTAGCCGCTGAACGCTGCCGGACGCTCGATGCGCGCGCCCGGCTCGATCTGGGTGAGGAGCTTCCGCCGGACGCTTCGCGCATCGGCGCCGAGCACCGCCCCGAGCTTCACATACCCCGGCGTCCCGCCGACGAACAGGCCATAACGCCCCGGCTGCTCGGTGTCCGGCGTCCGGGTGAGCTCGATGGTCTGCGCGCCGGTGTCGACCGCGAGGATCTCCGTGTCCGGCTGCCGTGCAGAGGGTGTCACCACGCGCCGGGCGATCCGGAGCACCGCGGTCGCGGCGGCAGCGGCTCCGAGCGCAGCGGCGCCGGCCAGGGCGACGACCCCGATCGTCGCGGCGTGCCTGAGACTCTTCATCGCTTCTCGACTCTAGTCTGTCCGCGTGAGCGCTCATCCCGGTTCCGACGACGTCTTCGAGAGCGCCGTCGCGGAGCTTCGCGCGATCCGCTTCCGCGCTGACATCGTCGTCCGCGAGATCCCGGCCCCTGGCGGCCTGGCTCCCCGGTCGTTCGCGCTGGCCGCCGACGTCCGGCCCGACGACAGCGGGGAGTCGATCTATGGCACCGGACGCCTGGTGCTGTTGCACGACCCGCTCACGCCGGACGCCTGGGGCGGTCCCTGGCGGATCGTCGCCTTCGCCCAGGCGCCGCTCGAACCGGAGATCGGCACCGACCCGCTCCTGTCGGACGTCGCCTGGTCCTGGCTGATCGACGCGCTGGACTCCCGGGACGCGGACTACCATTCCGCATCGGGAACCTCGACCAAGACCCTGTCCAAGGGTTTCGGCGGCCTCGCCGCGGAGGGCGATGGAGCGCAGATCGAGCTGCGCGCCTCGTGGACCCCGGACGGCCCGCTCGCCCCGCACGCGGAGGCGTGGGCGGAACTCGTCGGAATGCTCGCGGGGCTGCCGCCGGGCTCGGAAGACATCGCCGTTTTCGGCGCCAGGAGAACCAATCCGTGACTGACTATCTCCTCGTCGACACCGTCGACGGCTTCCACGATGCCTGTCTCGCCCTCGCCGCCGGCAGCGGTCCCGCCGCCGTCGACGTGGAGCGAGCCTCCGGTTTCCGTTACTCCCAGCGGGCGTATCTCGTCCAGGTGTTTCGCCGCGACGCCGGCGCGTTCCTCTTAGACCCGCTCGGAATCGCCGACTTCTCGCCGCTGCAGCAGGCTTTGGCCGATCTTGAGTGGGTCTTCCACGCCGCGAGCCAGGACCTGCCCTCTCTCGCGGAGCTAGGGCTGCTTCCGGCACGCGTCTTCGACACCGAGCTCGCCGCGCGTCTGCTCGGGCACGAGCGCGTCGGTCTCGCCGCCGTCGTCGAGCACACGCTCGGCATCGCCCTGGCGAAGGAGCACTCCGCCGCGGACTGGTCGACCCGCCCCCTCCCCGCGGCCTGGCTCGAATACGCGGCGCTCGACGTGCTGCACCTGGTCGACGTGCGCGACGCGTTGGCCGCAGAGCTCGAGGAGCAGGGGAAGACGACGTTCGCCGCGCAGGAGTTCGAGGCGACGCGGACGCGTCCGCCCAAACCGCCGAGGGAGGAGCCCTGGCGCCGGCTGAGCGGGCTGCATCAGGTCCGCGGAGCACGCAACCTCGCCGTCGCCCGGGAGCTCTGGCAAGCCCGCGAGGACTACGCGCGCGAGCAGGACATCTCCCCCGGGCGCCTCGTCCCCGACCGCTCGCTCGTGGCCGCCGTCCTCGCCGCGCCGGCGTCGAAGACCGCGCTCGCGTCTGTGCCTGCCTTCACCGGCCGGGCCAGCCGCAGCCAGCTCGACCGCTGGTGGGCGGCGATCGAGCGGGGGCGAGCCTCGGAGCGCCTGCCGAGGGAACGCGTCCCCGGCGACGGTCCGCCCCCGCCCCGGTCCTGGGCGGATCGCAACCCGGCGGCCGACGCGCGGCTGAAGGCGGCACGTCCGGTCGTCGAGGCCCATGCCGAGGCGCTCGGGATGCCTACAGAGAACCTCCTCACCCCCGACCTGCTCCGCCGCGTCGCCTGGGAGCCTCCGGAGCCGATCGACGCCGATCGCATCGGCGAGGCTCTCGGCGCGCTCGGCGCACGCCCCTGGCAGGTTGAGGAAACCGCACAGCGAATCGCGGAGGCTTTTGTCGGTGCCACTCAAATGACCGGCGACGCGTCCGTCTGACCTTCGTAGGTTCGATCTAACCGATTCCTCTCCGGTGCACGCGTCCCTCCTAGGCTGGAGCCGAACCTGATAACTGGAGGCAGAGTGGCCGAGATCTCGGACGTCTTCTTCGTCGATGGAGTGCGCACCCCGTTCGGGCGCGCTGGCGAGAAAGGCATGTACTGGAACACCCGCGCGGACGACCTCGCCGTCAAGGCGACCATCGGTCTGATGGAACGCAACGCGCAGATCCCCGCCGACCGCGTGGACGACGTGGCGATCGCCGCGACCTCGCAGACCGGCGACCAAGGGCTCACCCTCGGCCGGTCGGTCGCGATCCTCGCCGGTCTCCCGCAGACCGTGCCGGGCCTCGCGATCGACCGCATGTGCGCGGGCGCGATGACCAGCGTGACGACCATGGCCGCCTCGATCGGCGTCGGCATGTACGACATCGCGCTGGCGGGAGGCGTCGAGCACATGGGACATCACCCGATCGGCGGCAATGCCGATCCGAACCCGCGCTTCGTCGCCGAGCGGATGGTCGATCCCGGCGCGCTGAACATGGGCGTCACGGCAGAGCGCATCTTCGACCGCTTTCCGCACCTCACCAAGGAGCGCTCGGACCGCTACGGCATGCTCAGCCAGCACAAGGTGCAGGCCGCATACGACGCAGGCAAGATCCAGCCCGACCTGATCCCCGTCGCCGTCAAGGGAGCCGACGGCGCCTGGGGGCTCGCCACCGAAGACGAGGGGCGCCGCCCTCAGACCACGATGGAGGACCTCGCCGGTCTCAAGACCCCGTTCCGTCCCCACGGCAGGGTGACCGCGGGGACCTCCTCGCCGCTCACCGACGGCGCGACCATGTCGCTGCTCGCGGGAGGCGCGGCGGTGAAGGAGCTCGGCCTCCAGCCGAAGATGCGGATGGTCTCGTTCGCGTTCGCCGGCGTGCAGCCCGAGATCATGGGCATCGGCCCGATCCCGTCCACCGAGAAGGCCCTGCGCAAGGCGGGCCTCACGATCGATGACATCGGGCTGTTCGAGCTCAACGAGGCCTTCGCGATTCAGGTCATCTCCCTCCTGGACCACTTCGGCATCGCCGACGACGACCCGCGGGTCAACCCCTGGGGCGGCGCGATCGCGTTCGGCCACCCGCTCGCCGCCTCCGGCGTGCGCCTGATGATCCAGCTCGCCGCCCAGTTCGCCGAGCGTCCGGACGTGCGCTATGGGCTGACCGCGATGTGCGTCGGCCTCGGCCAGGGCGGATCGGTCATCTGGGAGAACCCCTTCTATGACGGCAAGAAGAGGAAGTGACGGCATGACGAACTACGACGAGATCGACTTCTCGCCCATCCAGGCCCTCACGGAAGGCGAGGTCGTCACGCATTCCCCCGTGCGCGACGTCCGCCTCGCCTCGGGCCGGGTGCTGGCCCTCATCACGCTCGACAACGGCCGCGACCACACACGCCCGAACACTCTCGGCCCCGCCACCCTCACCGAGCTCGGCGAGACCATCGCCGGGCTGAAGGCACGCGCCGCGGCGGGCGAGATCCAGGCCGTCGGCATCACGGGCAAGCAGTACATCCTCGCTGCCGGCGCCGACCTGTCCGACATCTCCCGGGTCGGCTCGCGCGACAACGCGCGACTCATCGCCCAGCTCGGCCACAAGGTCCTCGGCTCGCTCGGCGAGATCGGCGTCCCGACCTTCGCCTTCGTCAACGGCCTCGCGCTGGGCGGCGGGCTGGAGATCGCGCTGAACTCGACCTACCGCACGGTCGACGCCTCCGCCGCGGCGCTCGCCCTGCCCGAGGTGTTCCTCGGCATCATCCCGGGCTGGGGCGGCGCGTACCTGCTGCCGAACCTCATCGGCATCGAGAACGCTCTCGAGGTCGTCATCTCGAATCCGCTCAAGCAGAATCGCATGCTCAAGCCGCAGCAGGCGTTCGAGCTCGGCATCGTGGACGCGATCTTCCCCGCCGCCAACTTCCTCGAGGACTCGCTCGCGTGGGCGGACGCGGTGCTGGGCGGCAAGAAGGTCGAGCGCAAGAACGAGCCGGGCAAGATCGAGCGGCTCACGAAGTGGCCGATCGCGATCAAGATGGCCCGGGGGATGCTCGAGTCCAAGATCGGCACGATGCCTCGCTCCCCGTACGTCGCTCTGGACCTGCTGGACAAGGCCAGAAGCGGCACGAAGGCCGAGGGCTTCGCTCGCGAGGACGAGGCGCTCGCCGATCTCGTGACCGGCGACCAGTTCGCCGCGTCGATGTACGCCTTCGACCTCGTCCAGAAGCGCGCCAAGCGACCGGTCGGGGCGCCGGCCAAGGAGCTTGCGAAGAAGGTCACCAAGGTGGGCATCATCGGCGCCGGGCTCATGGCCAGCCAGTTCGCGCTGCTCTTCGTCCGCAAGCTCCAGGTTCCCGTCCTCATCACCGATCTCGACCAGGCCCGTGTGGACAAGGGCGTCGCCTACATCCACGAGGAGATCGGCAAGCTCGAGGCCAAGGGACGAGTCGACGCCGACACCGCGAACAGGCTGCGTGCGCTCGTGACCGGCACGACCGACAAGAGCCTGTACGCCGACTGCGACTTCGTCATCGAAGCGGTCTTCGAAGAGGTGGGCGTCAAGCAGCAGGTGTTCGCCGAGATCGAGCAGATCATCGCTGAGGACGCGATCCTCGCGACCAACACCTCCTCGCTCTCGGTCGAGGAGATCGGCTCGAGGCTCGCGCATCCCGAGCGCCTGGTCGGCTTCCACTTCTTCAACCCGGTCGCGGTCATGCCGCTCATCGAGATCGTGAAGACGCCGGTGACCAACGAGCAGTCGCTCTCGACAGCGTTCGTCGTGGCGAAGAGCCTCGGGAAGAACGCGGTGCTCACCGCCGACGCCCCCGGGTTCGTCGTCAACCGCCTGCTCGCCAAGGTCATGGGCGAGGCGGCACGCGCCGTCTACGAGGGGACGCCGGTCGCCGACGTGGAGAAGGCGTTCGCCCCTCTCGGCCTGCCGATGGGCCCGTTCCAGCTCATCGACCTCGTCGGCTGGAAGGTCGCCGCTCACGTGCAGGACACGATGGTGCACGCCTTCCCGGAGCGGTTCTACGCGAACGAGAACTTCCACGCCCTGGCCGACCTCCCCGAGGTCGTCGAGAAGGACAAGGGCGGTCGCGTGACCGGCTTCACCAAGACCGCGGAGAAGCTCGTGAAGGAGGCGGCGGGCTCCACGCCGACGCCCGCGGCCGAGATCCTGCGCCGTGTCCAGGACGGACTCGCCCAGGAGATCAGGCTCATGCTCGACGAGGGCGTGGTGCCGGAGGTCCAGGACATCGACCTCTGCCTCATCCTCGGCGCCGGCTGGCCCTTCATCGACGGCGGCGCGTCGCCGTACCTCGACCGTGAGGGCGCGTCCGAGCGTGTCTTCGGTGGCACCTTCCACACACCGCCCATCCGCGGCATCGCGAGTCGCTGATCAGCACACGAGGAAGGGGGCTCTTCGCGGAGAGCCCCCTTCCTCGTGGTGATTCGACGTGGCGACCGCCGCGGTCTCAGACGCGGAAACGGCCGTCGCGGAAGACGGGGACCGCTCCGGATGCGTCGACCTGCGCCGCCGCACGGATCCTCTCCTCGGCGGCGGGGAGGTCTCCCGGATCGCCGCGCAGCGCACGAGCCGAGCCGGACGCGCTGACAAGGTGCCGAAGAGCGCCGCGAAGGCTGCGGAAGGACTGCGCGGTCGCCACGGCCTCCGGCGAGGTGTGGTCCAGGCCCTGCTCGATGAGGCCGTCCACGACCGCGCCGGCACCGAAGAGATCCTCCACGGCGAAGCGGAGATCGCTCCGCTCGGACGTGTGCTCGCCGCAGGCGACGACCGCCACGCTCGTACGCCGATCTCGGCGCACCTGCTCGGCGCGGACGTATGCCGCCACCGCGCTCGCGTTGCGCAGGCCGCCCTGAAGCACCAGGGCGCCCGACGCATGTGCCGCCGTCGCGAGCGGATCGGCCTCACCCGGAGGGGCGGTCGACAGGACGTCGACGATCACGACCACGTCGGCCGACGCCAAGCGCCGAAACCCCTCCATCCCCCACTCGAAACGCACCTGGTACGTGGACTGGTCGAAGGCGGGATCGACGGGCATGCTCTCCAGTCTAGGAAGCGGACGGATCCGTGCCGGGCATCAGCGCGACTCCCGGACGGGAAGATCGATCGCACCGGTCTCGCCGGTCTGGCGCGCCATCGGGACACGCTTTCCGAGGACCTGCGCGACGACGTCGTGCGCGATCTTCGCGGCCGCCAGCCCTGCGTCCTCGAGCACCTGTTCCCGCGACGCATGGTCGATGTACTCGTCGGGGACGCCGAGCTCGTCCACGGCCGTGTCGATGCCCGCCTCGCGCAGGACCTGGCGGACGCGCGTCCCGATCCCGCCCACCCGGATGCCGTCCTCGATCGTGATCACGAGCCGGTGGCGCGCGGCGAGATCCACGATGGACGCCTGCACCGGGATCACCCAGCGTGGATCGATCACGGTGGCCCCGATCCCCTGTGCCTTGAGCCGGGCCGCTACATCCGTCGCGAGCGAAGCGAACGGGCCGATGCCGATGAGGAGGACGTCCTCGGTCTCGTCGCGGTACAGCACGTCCACCCCGTCTTCGAGACGCTCCAGCGCCGGAAGCTCCGCCGCGACCGCGCCCTTCGGGAAGCGGATCACCGTCGGCGCGTCGTCGATCGTGACCGCCTCGTCCAGGAGCTCGCGCAGACGTTCCCCGTCCCGAGGCGCGGCGATACGGATCCCCGGCACGATCTGCAGCATGGACAGATCCCAGATGCCGTGGTGACTGGGGCCGTCCGGGCCGGTGACACCGGCGCGGTCGAGCACGAACGTGACGCCAGCGCGGTGCAGACCGACGTCCATGAGCACCTGATCGAAGGCGCGCCCCATGAACGTGGCGTAGATCGCGACGACCGGGTGCAGACCCCCGTACGCGAGTCCCGCGGCAGAGGCGACCGCGTGCTGCTCGGCGATCCCCACGTCATAGACGCGGTCGGGGAAGCGCTCGGCGAACGGCGCGAGGCCGGTCGGACGCAGCATCGCCGCGGTCATGGCGATCACGCGAGGATCGCGATGCCCCACCTCGACCAGGGCGTCGGCGAAGACGTCGGTCCATGCGGGGCCAGAGGACCCGAGCGAACCGCCGGTCTTCGGATCGATCTTCCCGACGGAGTGGAACTGGTCGGCCTCGTCGTCGAGCGCCGGCTGGTACCCGCGCCCCTTCTCGGTGATCGCGTGCACGATCACCGGGGCACCGAAGCCTTTCGCCAGCCGCAGCGTCTCCAGCAACGCGCCGATGTCGTGTCCGTCCACGGGCCCGAGGTACTTGATGTCGAGGTTGGAGTACAACGCCTCGTTGTTCGTGAAGCGGGAGAGGAAGCCGTGCGTGCCGCCGCGGACGCCGCGATAGACGGCTCGTCCGAACGGACCGAGCGCGCGGAAGAGACGGTCCGATGTGCGGTGCAGGTCGCGGTATGCCGTCGCCGTGCGCACCCGGTTGAGGTAGCGGGACATCCCGCCGATGGTCGGTGCGTAGGAGCGGCCGTTGTCGTTGACGACGATCACGAGGTTGCGATCGTTGTCGTCCGTGATGTTGTTGAGCGCCTCCCAGGTCATACCGCCGGTGAGGGCGCCGTCCCCGACCACGGCGACGACGTGGCGATCGCCGCGCCCGGTGGCGGTGAGCGCACGTGAGACGCCGTCGGCCCAGCTCAGCGAGCTGGAGGCGTGAGAGGACTCCACGACGTCGTGCGGGCTCTCCGAGCGCTGCGGGTAGCCGGCGAGACCGCCGCGCGAGCGCAGGCCCGAGAAGTCCTGTCGCCCGGTGAGGAGCTTGTGCACGTACGACTGGTGGCCGGTGTCGAAGATGATCGGGTCGTCAGGTGAGGAGAAGACCCGGTGCAGTGCGATCGTGAGCTCGACCACGCCGAGGTTGGGCCCGAGGTGCCCGCCGGTGCGCGCGACGTTCTCGATGAGGAAGGCCCTGATCTCGTCTGCGAGTTCCGTGAGCTGTTCCGTCGAAAGGGCGTCGAGGTCCCGAGGACCGGTGATACCGGGGAGAATCGCCACGTGTCTGCCTCCTGTGAGCGAATCGGTGCGCGCCGTGCCGAGCGGTCCCCCGCGCGACCCCGTCGCATCGACCAAGACTACCGATCATTCACCCCGGAGGGCTGGAGATCCGCCGGGTCCGGGCCGACATAGCGCCCGATCGGGCGGAGACGCAGCGGCGACCGCGTGTACTCGTCCGCCGCGTGCGCGCACCAGCCCGCCGACCGGGCGATCGCGAACACGAGCTCGCCAGCGTCCTCGGGCATGTCCCCGGCAAGCGAGATCGCCGCCAACGCCATGTCGACCGTCGGGCGGGCGCCCGTGCGCTCCCGCACGACGAACGTCACGGCGTCCACGACCCTCAGCGCCTCCGCGAACGCCCGGTCCTCCACGGCGGCCGCGCGCAGGGCCGCGAGCAGGATTCTCGCCCGGGGGTCACCGTCCGGATAACGAGGCTGATCGAATCCAGGCACGCCGGCTCCGCCCCGTCGTGCCGCGGCAGCGACCGCTGACATCGGGTCCCTCCCGTCCCCGACCTCTCGGAGCATCGCGTGACAGGCCGTGCTGACCGCTCCGTGCAGTGCCGAGTCCAGGGCCCCGAGGCCGGCGGCGACGACCGCGTAGGGATGCGCGCGGGCGGATGCCGCCGCACGCGCCGCGAGGGTCGACACCGCGATGTCGTGATCCACCAGCAGCACGAGCGCGGCGTCCAGCAGTCCCACGGACGCGGTCGTGGCCGGCAGCGGGCTCACCCGGCTCCACAGGCGACGGGCGAGCGACACGTCCTGCCCGGGGTCCGGACCGCGCGTCGGGAGGATCGACACCATGCCGGCGATCAGGCGCTCGGCGGTCCGTGCCACGGACGGCGCCGTCAGGTCGAATCTCCCCGGGTCCTCCGCGGCGAGGACGGCGACGGCGGTCAGCAGACGGCTGAACGTCGGGGCGTCTTTCGGGAGGGCCGCCATCGCCGCCCGGGACCGTCCGCCGTCATCCGCGATCCGCGCCGCCCGCAGCGGAGGAGCGTCGGCGCGCGGCTCGACGGTCCGTTCGAACAGCCAGCGCACCACCGCGTCGAAGCGGCCGTCTCCCCCGGCGGCGCCGTGCTCGTCGACCCCCGCCGCCACGGCGGCTTCCACTCCCCGGAACCAGAGTTCACCGTCCTCCGCCAGCGCGATGTCTGTGTCGATCACGCCGAGAGGAAGGCCGTCGGATCCGGCGGGTCGCGCGGGCCCCGCCGATCCGGCGTGGCCGCGACGCCTGCTCCGTGCGAAACGTTCGACCTCGAGGACATCGAAAGAGGAGCCCCTGGCGGTGCGCTCTCTCCCGATCAGCCCTCGCGAGACGTAGGCGTAGAGGGTCTCGGTGCGCACTCCGAGCCGAGCGGCGGCTTGCGCGGCCGTGAGACGTTCCATCCCGACCTCCTCATTGACCCGATCAACATTGACGCTACCGCGATCCATGTCGGATCGTGGTCACAGGCATCCCGCCTCCCACGGCGGGGCCCGAGGAGAGGAGCCGATACATGGCCATCACGATCGAACGCGACGACACTCGCCTCATCGACGTCCCGCGCGGGCTCGCGAACGTCGTGGCCGCCGAGACCCGGATCGGCGATGTCCGTGGCGCAGAGGGCTTCTTCCACTATCGTGGCGTCTCCGGTGTCGACCTCGCAGCGCAGGCCCGCTTCGAGGACGCGTGGCGCCTCGTCGCCCTCGGGGCGCTCCCCCGTGACGCGCAGGAGGCCGGCGCGTTCCGCGAACGCATCGGCGAGTCCCGGGTGCTTCCGCCTGCCGTCGTCGCCGGCCTCAAGGCCTCCCTGCAGCCGGGGGCCGTCCTCGATCCCATGGCGACGCTTCGAACCGGCCTCGCCCTGTTGTTCGCTTCCGATGGTCGAGTCCCCCTCTACGACGAGCCGCCTGCGGCGCGTGAGGACGACGCGATCCGCCTCGCCGCGGCGGCCCCTGCGCTCATCGCGGCCGCGTACCGGCTTGCGCACGGTCTCACGCCGCTCACGCCCGATCCCACGCGGGATCCGATCTCCGACTACCTGCGGATGCTGACCGGGGCGGAGCCGGACACACGGCTCGTGACCGCCCTCGCCACCTATCTGACCGCGGCCATCGACCATGGCTTCAACGCCTCGACGTTCGCCGCGCGTGTCATCGCCTCCACCGGTGCCGACCTCGCCTCCTGCGTGAGCGGTGCGCTGGGCGCCCTCGCCGGCCCGCTCCACGGCGGGGCGCCGGCGCGGACACTCGAGATGCTCGACGAGATCGCCGCACCGGAGCGGGCCGAGGAATGGGTGCGGGAGCGCGTCGCCCGCGGAGACCGCATCATGGGCTTCGGCCACGCCGTGTATCGCACCGAAGACCCCCGGTCGCGACTCCTCCGCGACGTGGCCCGTCGCCTGCGCGCCGAGGGCCTGGCCGGCGAACGAGTAGACCTCGCCGTGACGGTCGAGCAGACCGTCCTCCGGGTCCTCGACGAGCTGAAGCCAGGACGGACGCTCCGCACCAACGTCGAGCTCTATGCGGCGGTCGTCATGGAGGCGTGCGGAATCCCCCGCGAGCTGTTCACGCCGACGTTCGCCTCGGCCCGGCTCATCGGCTGGGGCGCACATGCCTGCGAGCAGGCGCAGGAGGGCAAGATCTTCCGCCCGTCCTCCCGCTACGTCGGAGAGCCGGCCTCCTGAGCGGGGCCGGCCGGCCGGCCGGCGCGGCTCCAAGGCCCGCCCCGCCCATCCCCCTCGTACAACCGAGATGCTCTGCGCTGTCGTGGGAGCCGCCTTCGCCGTGCCCCTGACCGGCGCGGGACTAGTCGTCATCCCGCGTGCCGGATCCGGTGGCACGAGGCCACTCGCGCCATCCTTCGGGGAGGTCGCGGAGGACCGACTCCGCTGCCTGAAGACGCGCAGGCGGAATGCCGGGCTCCCGGCGCCCTCCTGACCACGAGCCGTCGGGGTACGTGAACGCGTACCCCACCCAGGGATCGAGTCCTCGCCGCTCGACGGTCTCGCGATAGCGCCCCATGACGACGGCGAACACCTGCCGCTCGAGTTCGTCTGCCTCCGCCTGCCAGATCGCGTCGCAGGCGTCGCATCCGCAGACCGGGTAAGGGAAATCGTTGAGGAGCCCCGCGTGCACGCAGATGCCGGGATGGGCCGTGAAGAGCACGGTCAGAGCCGCGCATCGCGGATCGCTCGGCCGGATGTGCACCGCACGCACCACGTCGTGATGTGCGGGGTGGAGCAGATCCGCGGACGCCTCCGGTCCCTCTTCAATCTTGACATCGTAGGTGTCGCGGAGGTGGCCGATGAGAGCATCGGCCACGGTGTGCAACGGTGCGAACCGTTCCAGGTTCGTCTCCACCGAGTAGCTGTCCTCCGGAGGCGAGCCGCCCCACCTGCTCCCATAGGGAATGACACGGCCGTCGGCGCCGCGGAAGCTCGGGCTGTCGATCGATGGACGCACATAGGTGTTCACCCGGTCATCCTGCCGTGTCCTCGGGGCCGGGTCCAGCATCGAACCCTCCCTCCTGTCACCGGACCTTCCCTGCTCCCGGATACGACGAGGCCCCCGGCACGAGAACGCCGAGGGCCTCGTGTGGTGCGCTCAGACGAGCGAGCGGAGCACGTACTGCAGGATGCCGCCGTTGCGGTAGTAGTCGGCCTCGCCAGGGGTGTCGATGCGGACGACCGCGTCGAACTCGATCGGCTGCTTGCCCTCGGGCGAGAACTCGCTGGGCGTCGCCGTGACCTTGACCGTCTTCGGCGTGACACCCTCGTTCAGCTGCTCAAGACCCTCGATCGACACGATCTCGGTGCCGTCGAGCCCGAGCGACTCCCAGGACTCTCCGGCGGGGAACTGAAGCGGCACGACGCCCATGCCGATGAGGTTCGAGCGATGGATCCGCTCGAAGCTCTCGGTGATGACCGCCTTGACGCCCAGGAGGTTGGTGCCCTTGGCCGCCCAGTCACGCGACGAGCCCGAGCCGTACTCCTTGCCGCCGAAGATCACCAGCGGGATGCCCTGCGCCTGGTAGTTCTGCGAGGCGTCGTAGATGTATGCCTGCGGACCGCCGGGCTGAGTGAAGTCCCGGGTGAAGCCGCCCTCGATCTGCTCGCCGCCGTTGACCGCCTTGACCAGCGCGTTCTTCAGGCGGATGTTCGCGAACGTGCCGCGGATCATGACCTCGTGGTTTCCGCGACGCGAGCCGTAGGAGTTGAAGTCCTTCTGCGCCACGCCGTGCTCGGTGAGGTACTGAGCCGCAGGAGTCCCTGCCTTGATGTTGCCGGCCGGAGAGATGTGGTCGGTCGTGACCGAGTCGCCCAGCGTCGCGAGCACCCTGGCACCCGAGATGTCGGTGACCGGGGCGGGGGTGAGCCCCATGCCGTCGAAGTAGGGAGCCTTCCGAACGTAGGTCGAGTCCGGGTCCCATTCGAAGACGGGGCCGGTCGGCGTCGGCAGGTTCTTCCACCGCTCGTCACCGTCGAAGACCGTCGCGTACTGCTTGATGAACTGGTCGCGCGAGATCGAGGAGTCGATGATCTCCTGCACCTCGGCCGGGTCCGGCCAGATGTCCTTGAGGAAGACGTCCTTGCCGGTCGAGTCCTGGCCGAGCGGGTCCTTCTCGAAGTCGAAGTTCATCGATCCGGCCAGTGCGTACGCCACGACCAGCGGCGGGCTGGCGAGGTAGTTCATCTTGACGTCCGGGCTGATGCGGCCCTCGAAGTTCCGGTTGCCGGAGAGGACGGCGGTGACCGCGAGGTCGTTCTCGTTGATCGCGGCCGAGACCTCTTCGATCAGCGGTCCGGAGTTGCCGATGCAGATCGTGCACCCGTAGCCGACCGTGTAGAAGCCGAGGCTCTCGAGGTCCTTGTCGAGACCGGACTTCTCGTAGTAGTCCGTGACGACCTTGGAGCCGGGGCCGAGCGTCGTCTTGACCCACGGCTTCTGCTTCAGGCCCTTCTCGCGAGCCTTGCGGGCGAGAAGGCCCGCGGCGACCATGACAGAGGGGTTGGACGTGTTGGTGCAGGAGGTGATCGCCGCGAGCGTCACCGCGCCGTTGTCGAGGATGTACCGCTGACCCTCCGGCGTCGTCACGGTGACCGGGTTGGAGGCGTTCGCCGGCGCGCCGCTGTTGATGTGCACCGGGCGCGTCGTCGGCGCCTCCTCGCCGGGGACCGTGCCGGGGTCGGACGCCGGGAAGGAGTGCTTCGACTCCAGGTCGACGATGTCGTTCGAGGTCGACGCCGTCGCGTAGTTGAGGATGTCCTTCTCGAACTGCGCCTTGGCCTCGGACAGGAGGATGCGGTCCTGGGGACGCTTCGGGCCGGCGATCGAGGGCACGACCGTGGCGAGGTCGAGCTCCAGGTACTCGCTGTACTGCGCCTCGTTCGCCGGGTCGTGCCAGAGCGACTGCTCCTTGGCGTACTTCTCCACGAGCGCGACGGCCTGCTCGTCGCGGCCGGTGAGGCGCAGGTAGTCGAGCGTCACGTCGTCGATCGGGAAGATCGCGGCGGTCGACCCGAACTCCGGCGACATGTTGCCGATCGTGGCGCGGTTGGCGAGCGGGACCGAGGCGACGCCGGCGCCGTAGAACTCGACGAACTTGCCCACCACACCGTGCTTGCGCAGCATGTCGGTGATCGTGAGCACGACGTCGGTCGCGGTCACCCCGGCGGGGATCTCGCCGGTCAGCTTGAAGCCGACGACGCGCGGGATCAGCATCGACACCGGCTGACCGAGCATCGCCGCCTCCGCCTCGATGCCGCCGACGCCCCAGCCGAGGACGCCCAGGCCGTTGACCATCGTGGTGTGCGAGTCGGTGCCGACACAGGTGTCGGGGTAGGCGCGGAGCGTGCCGTCGACCGTGCGGTCGTAGATGACCTTCGCCAGGTGCTCGATGTTCACCTGGTGCACGATGCCGGTGCCCGGCGGGACCACCTTGAAATCATCGAACGCCGTCTGCCCCCAGCGGAGGAACTGGTAACGCTCGCCGTTGCGCTCGTACTCGATTTCGACGTTGCGCTCGATCGCGTCGGGACGCCCGAAGAGGTCGGCGATGACCGAGTGGTCGATGACCATCTCCGCCGGCGAGAGCGGGTTGATCTTGTTCGGGTCGCCGCCCAGATCGGTCACGGCCTCGCGCATCGTGGCAAGGTCGACGATGCAGGGAACGCCGGTGAAGTCCTGCATCACCACGCGAGCCGGGGTGAACTGGATCTCCGTGTCCGGCTCGGCCGAGGGATCCCAGGAGCCCAGCGCCTCGATCTGCGCCTTGGTCACGTTCGCGCCGTCCTCGGTGCGCAGCAGGTTCTCCAGGAGGACCTTAAGGCTGAAGGGGAGCTTCTCGTGACCGGCGACCGTGTCGATCCGGAAGATCTCGTAGTCGGTGCTGCCGACCGTCAGGGTGCTCTTGGCACCGAAGCTGTTCACCGTGGACACGAGGGGTTCTCCTTTGCGTCGGTCGTCACCGCAGGCCTCCATCTTCTCGGCTCCGCTCTCCGCGAGCTAGTAAGGCGCGCCTCACCAGTCTGCTCCGAGAAAGACCGATACGACAGGGGTCAAAAATATCTTGATGTCGAGATAAATCTACCACGGTTCGACGAGGCGTCGCGCAGACCCGCCGACGCTCTCGCCTCCGCTGTCCGAGCCGGGTGTCCCGCCCGCCGGCCGAACGGTCGGGGCCTACGCGGAGGCCGCGGTCCCGCCTTCCGCCGCGCCGTTCTCGGCGCGCTCACGCCGGTAGAGCGCCTGCACGGTGAGCCAGGTCACGGCGAGAAGCGGGGCGAACAGCGGAAGCCCCATGACGAGCTTCAGGGTGCCCAGAAGCGCCACCGCGCTCTCCTGCTGCCCCGGCTGAAGCGAGACGAGATAGACAGGGAGCTGCACGCCGAGGCGGAGCAGGAAAAGAGCCCCCCACACCAGGGTGAGCCAGGTGAAGACGCGACGCTTGCGCTTCGACGCCCGCCACGACGTCCCTTCGCCCATCAGATAGCCGGCGGCCAGTCCGATGACGGGCCAGCCGACGACGATCGAGACCAGCATCCCGAGGCCGTACGCGGCGTTCGTCAGGAGACCCGGCACGAAGTTGTTCGAGGCGTTGCCTGTGAGAAGCGCCAGCACGGCGGCGATGACCGCCGCCACCAGCCCGCCGATCGCCGCCGCAGGCGGCTGCTTCATCGCGAGGCGCAGAACGGAGAACACCACTGCGATCCCCACGGAGATCACGAGGGCGGGCAGCAGCTTCGCCATCCCCTCACCCGGCCAGAGAGTGAAGGCGAGGATGAAGGCGAGGCTGGGAAGGACCGACTCCGCCACACCGCGCCAGCCGCCCATCGCTCCCCAGACGACATGTCCGGTCGAGGTCTGCGTGGCGGGATCGATCCCCGCCTTGCGCGCGGCGTTGCCGAACGCGGCGCTCAGCGCGTCGGAGACCGATGGAGCCGGCGGCGTGAGCGGGACGCCGGCAGGGGCCTCGCTCTCCGCGCCTGCCTCCGGTTCCGTACCGGAGTGCCCGTCAGGGGCCGCCGTGCTCACGCGGCTCCTGGCGAGGCGGGCATGTGCAGTGGGATGAGGTCACGGGGAGGCATCGGCGCGCCGCCCCGCACGACCACGATCGACCGGAAGAGGTCCTCGACGGCGCGCGCTGCCTCGGGGTCGGACGTCGCCGCGCCCCCGATCACGCCGCGGAGGAACCACCGCGGCCCGTCGACGCCGATGAACCGGGCCAGACGCGTGGTGCTGCCGTCGGCCCCGGCGACGGTCGGGATCTCGGCGAGGAGCTCCGGGCCCAACGGACCCTCACGCTCCTCGACCTTGCCGCCCTGCTGGGCGATCTGCTCGCTGATCTGCGCTCTGGTCTCCTCCCAGAGTCCGGTGGACCGGGACGCGGCGAAGGGCTGGACCTGAAGGGAGGAGCCGACGTAGTCGAGGCCGACGGCCACGATCCGCTTGGACTGCTCCTCGACCTCGAGCCGGAGGTTCAGTCCCTCGCGAGGCAGGATCTTGATCCCGCCGAGGTCGATGTAGGGACGAACCGGGTTCGCCTCGGACTCGTCGAACGGACCGTCCACCGCGCGATCGCCCTGAAGCTCCGGCCCGGACGACTCGTTCTCGGTCTGCTCGTTCTCGTCGGTCATGCTCTCTCCTCCGCGCCCGTCGCGACGGGGCTGTGCTTCTCGTCCCGGCCAGCCTCGCCGGATGTCTGATAGCCGGTGGACCCGAACCCTCCGTCGCCGCGAGCGCTCTCGTCGAGCGAGTCCACCGGAAGGAACCGCGCGCGCGTGACCGGCATGACGATCATCTGCGCGATCCGGTCTCCGGGGGCCACCGAGTATGTCTCGCGCGGGTCGGTGTTCAGCAGGCAGACCTTGATCTCGCCCCGGTAGCCGGCGTCGACCGTGCCGGGCGAGTTCACGACCGTGATCCCGTGCTTGGCCGCAAGACCGCTCCGAGGCACGACGAAGGCCGCGTACCCGTCCGGCAGCGCGATACGGACGCCTGTGCCCACGAGCGCGCGCTCTCCCGGCGGGAGCATGACCGCCTCGGCCGACACCAGGTCCGCGCCCGCGTCGCCAGGATGTGCATATGCAGGGATCGCCGGGGCGATAATGGGGACGTCTACGGAATCGGTCACGAGAAAGAGGCTAATGCAGAACGCTGATGCCGACGCGCCCCTCACGTACAGAGAGCGCCTCGCCCCGAGCCTGTGGCTCTTCCTGGCCGCCGCGGTGGGCGGCCCGATGGTCAGTCTGAGCTTCGTGCCCGTCGGGGCCGGCCTCGCGCTCGTCCTGGGCCTGGTCGCGACCGCGCTCATCGTCGCGCTGATGATCCTCGCCTCTCCCCGCGTGGTCGTCCGAGGGCGCACCCTGTACGCCGGACGCGCGCGGATCGACGCCCGCTGGCTCGGCGAGCCGACGCCGATGACCGGCGAGGAGGCACGGGCCGCGCGAGGCCCGGGGCTCTCTGCACGCGGCTGGCATCTCATCCGCGGAGGCATCGACGGGATCGTCGTCGTGCCGGTCACGGATCCCGCTGACCCTGCGCCAGACTGGACTCTGTCCACGCGCACGCCTGACCGCCTCGCCGCAGCCGTCGACGCCGCGAGGAGACGGGCCCGCCTCGAGGACGAGAACGCGGCGAGCACGTCCGCGTCGGGCGCCCCCACGCCCTGACCGTCGCCGCGTCCGCGCATGCGCCCGGGAATCTCCAGGGAAGACGCCATGAGAATGCAGAACGCGCCCGTGGCCGGGTCGGCCAGGGCGCGTGCGATGCACATCCGGTCAGGCGGCGCATTCCTTGCAGATCGGGCCGTCTGAGGTCTCGTGATCCAACTGCGAGCGGTGCTTCACCAGGAAGCAGCTGACGCAGGTGAACTCGTCCGCCTGCGCGGGGAGCACCACCACATCGAGCTCGACATCGGACAGGTCGGCGCCAGGGAGCTCGAAACCCGAGGGGTTGTCCGAGTCCTCGACGTCGACCGAGCCCGACAGCTTGTCGGGGACGCGCTCCTTGAGCGCCTCGATCGACTCGCTCTCGTCTTCGCTCTTGCGGGGGGCGTCGTAGTCGGTTGCCATGCGGTGAATCTCCACTTTCATCGTGCGAGTGGCGGGGGGCCGTCGGGTGTTCGGCGGCGTCAGTTTGCACGACCCGCGAGCATTTGGCAAATGGCGTGGGTCCGGCGATCCAAACTCGCGGCACGCCCACGCTATTCCCCGGCGCGCGGCGAGGCGCGTGACACGATGGGCGCACACCCATCAGAGGGGCTCAGTCATGGAACATGTCACGATCGTCGGCACCGAAGACAATCTCCTCGTCCTCGCCACGGAGTCGGGGGCGCGCTTCGCGTTGCCCATCGACGAGGTCCTGCGCGCCGAGATCCGCCGCGCCGCAGGCCGGGGCGACGAGAAGGCGGCGCCGCTCGCCGCGAGCCCACGGGAGATCCAGGCGCAGATCCGCGCCGGCCTCGGGCCCACGGAGGTCGCCGAGCTGCTCGGAGTGAGCGTGGAGGACGTCGCGCGGTTCGAGGGTCCGGTGCTCGCCGAGCGTGAGCACGTCGTCGGGCAGGCCCTCGCGGTCCCGGTGCTCATCGGCAGCGAGGTCGAGCCGGACGCGCAGCCGACCTTCGGAGTGGCGATCCGCGCGAAGCTCGCGGAGCTCGCCGCCTCCGGCGAACGCTGGGCGAGCTGGAAGGAGGACTCGGGGTGGATCGTCAAGCTCGAGTTCACCGCCAACGAGGTCGATCACGACGCGCGATGGGCCTTCGACCCTCGCCGCAGCTCTCTTGCGCCGCTCAACGCCGACGCCAAGCAGCTGTCGCGGCAAGGCTCGCTTCCCGAAGGACTGATCCCCCGTCTCCGTGCCCTGGACCAGGAGCGTCCATCGCCGTACAAGGACGACTCCCGCTTCGACTCCGGCGCCTTCGGCCCTCGCCTGGTGCCTGCTCCGGCGACCGAGGAGGACGGAGTCGAGCGCTCCGCATCGACCAGCCCCGTCGCCGCCGAGCCGCCGGTGCGCTCCGCCCCCGCCGTCCAGGAAGCGGCCACCAACCGCGCCCCGGAGACGGCGACGCCTCCGCCGGACACCGCTGACCTTCTCGAGGCCCTTCGCCGCCGTCGCGGCCAGCGGGAGCCGCTGCCGACGCCGACGGCGGAGGAGGAGACGGGGCCACAGGCGCCGATCGCTCTCTTCGACGCCCTCGAACCCGGTTTCGCCGGCACGGACGGCGCGGAGGAGCCGGCGCCGAAGAAGAAGTCCCCGGAGCCGGAACCCGCCACGACGTCCGCGACCGAGGACTCGACGGTTCGGCGGCGCCGCCGCAGCGAGATGCCGTCCTGGGACGAGATCGTCTTCGGCGCCCGTTCCGACGACTGACGCGGCCGATCCCACGGCCAGGAGCTGTGCCGACGCCGAGCGCGTCAGCCCTGGGCGAAGGCGCCGAGACGGATCCAGGGGACCCGTGTCTCCTCCGGCGTGACCGACCCATGCTGGCCGATCATGTCCTGCGAGCGTCGATCCGCCTCCCGCCCGTCGTAGATCGCCCAGGCGCCCCTCGCCATGACGACCAGATCGCCGAGCCGTGAGGCCGCGTCGGCGGTCACCAGCGGGCCAAGCAGGCCTGCGGCGATCGCCTGGTCCCGCGAGAGGACGTCCGCGATCCCCTCGGTCCCCTCCGCCCAGGCGGCCTGCGCCTCGGGCAACCGGGCCGGGTCGTCGAGGTAGAGATGCAGCATCCGGGGTTCTCCCCCGACGTGCGTCACCCCCGTCAGCATCCGGTCGCCGTCGTCGACGACGAGGTGTCGGTGACGGGGGACGTCGACCATCCCGTGATCGGCTGTCACGAGGACGCCGGTCCTCTCCGGGATGCGAAGAGAGAGCGCGGCATCGATGTCCTCCAGCGCGGCGACCCAGCTGGACGACGCGACGCCGTGCTTGTGCCCGGCTTGGTCGGCTTCGGGGAGGTAGCAGTAGACGAGCGCGCCCTCGTTCTCAGCCGCGAGCTGGTACGAGAGCTCCAAGCGCTCCGCCGGCGTGGCCGCGGCCCGGAACTCGGCGCCCCGCAGGGTCGCGGCCGTGAATCCGCTCGTCGCGTAGGCGGCAAGGCCTACTGCGAACGCCGGACGCCCCTCCGCCCTGACCCGTTCGAAGACCGTGGGCTCCTGCTGCCACGACGCGGCGTCGATCCGTGCTTCGCCCCAGCCGCTCAGCTGGTTCACGAGACGGCCGCTGCGCCGATCGAGCACACGATATCCGACCAGCCCGTGCTCGCCGGGGGCGACACCGGTCACGATGCTCGTGAGAGCCGCCGCCGTGGTGGAGGGAAAGACGGACTGTGCGACGTCCTTCTTCGCCATCGCACCGGAGAGCAGACGCGCGTGCCCGGCGTGGGCACGAAGCTGTCCGGCGCCCAGCCCGTCGATGACCACGAGGACCGCCGAACGGGCCGGGCGAAGGGAGGATGCACCGCCGGAGAGCGCGCCACGCAGGTCCGACGCCACCCCGGTGATGCTGCGGGCGGAAGCGGGCACGGCCGGTAGCATGTTGGTCATCCGGGCCAGTCTCCCACGAACCCGTTTCGCAGAAGACGCGGCCGGCCGGCGTCGAGGACCGCCTCCGCCGCTCACCCGAAAGACGCAGGAAGCATATGCCCCGCTCTACTCCGACCGAGCCGATCGACGAGCGCATCCAGGACATCGATCTGTCGAGCGAGATGCAGGGCTCGTTCCTGGAGTACGCCTACTCCGTCATCTACTCCCGCGCCCTTCCCGACGCGCGCGACGGCCTCAAGCCCGTGCAGCGCCGCATCCTCTACCAGATGGCCGAGATGGGGCTGCGACCCGACCGCGGACATGTCAAGAGCGCTCGCGTGGTCGGCGAGGTGATGGGAAAGCTCCACCCCCACGGAGACGCGCCCATCTACGACGCGCTCGTGCGCCTCGCGCAGGCCTGGGCTCTGCGCGTGCCGCTCGTGGACGGACACGGGAACTTCGGCTCGCTCGACGACGGTCCCGCGGCCGCGCGCTACACCGAGGCTCGCCTCGCTCCCCCGGCTCTCGCCCTGACCGAGAGCCTCGATGAGGACGTCGTGGACTTCGTGCCCAACTACGACGGCCAGTTCCAGCAGCCCTCGGTCCTTCCCGCCGCCTTCCCCAACCTGCTCGTGAACGGAGCGTCGGGGATCGCGGTCGGCATGGCCACGAACATGGCCCCGCACAACCTCATCGAGGTCGTCGCCGCGGCCACTCACCTCCTCGAGCACCCCGAGGCGACGACCGAGGAGCTCATGGAGTACGTGCCGGGCCCCGACTTCCCCTCGGGCGGGATCCTGATGGGCCTCGACGGGGTGAAGGACGCCTACACGACCGGCAGGGGGGCGCTGAAGGTCCGCGGCAAGGTCTCGATCGAGCCCCTGGGGCCGCGGCGTACCGGGATCGTCGTGACGGAGCTTCCCTACATGGTCGGCCCCGAACGCCTGATCGAGAAGATCAGGGACTCGGTCCAGGCGAAGAAGCTCCAGGGCATCAGCGACGTCACAGACCTCACCGACCGCAATCACGGCCTGCGGATCCAGATCGGCGTCAAGACCGGCTTCGACGCGAACGCGGTGCTGGAGCAGCTGTACCGGCTGACGCCGCTGGAGGACTCCTTCAGCATCAACAACGTGGCACTCGTCGACGGACAGCCTCGCACGCTCGGGCTCAAGGAGATGCTCTCCGTCTACGTCGGACACCGCCTCGAGGTCATCACGCGCCGCAGCCGGTTCCGTCTCGCACGGCGCGAGGAACGCCTGCACCTCGTCGAGGGACTGCTGATCGCGATCCTCGACATCGACGAGGTCATCCAGGTCATCCGCACCTCCGACGACTCCGAGCAGGCCCGCGCCCGCCTTCGCGACGTCTTCGATCTCTCGGACCTCCAGGCCGAGTACATCCTGGAGCTTCGCCTGCGGCGACTCACCAAGTTCTCCCGCATCGAGCTCGAGACCGAGCGCGACAAGCTGCAGGCCGAGATCGCAGAGCTCCGCGAGCTCCTCGGCAGCGACGCCCTCCTGCGTGCGCAGGTGGCGAGCGAGCTGGACGCCGCCGCGGAGGCATACGGGACGCCCCGGCGCACCCTCCTTCTCAACGCCGCACCGCCCAAGGCCCGCAGCGCCAAGGGGCCGGCCGATCTCCAGATCGCGGACGCGCCGACCGTCGTCGTGCTCTCCACCACCGGACGCGCCGTGCGCGTGGACGTGGAGGACGAGCAGGGGCTCTCCTCCGGTTCTCGCCGGAGCAAGCACGACGCGGTGCTCGCGACGCTCGCCACCACGACGAGAAGCGAGATCGGCGCGGTCACCTCGGCAGGACGCGTCGTACGCTTCTCCCCCGTCGATCTTCCGTCGGTCCCCTCGGCCTCCGTGCATCTGGCCGCGGGGGTGCCGCTGCGCGACTACATCGGTCTGCTCGACAAGAGCGAGCGCATCCTGGCGCTCCTCCGCTTCGACGACGATACTCCGATCGCGCTCGGCACCCGTTCCGGCGTCGTCAAACGCGTCGTCCCTTCCTCTCTCGCGGTGCGACCGGAACTCGACGTCATCGGGCTGAAGGCCGGTGACGTGGTCGTCGGTGCCGCCGCGGCTCCGGAGGACGCCGAGCTCGTCTTCGTCTCTTCCGATGCGCAACTGCTCCACTTCTCCGCAGCCGCGGTGCGTCCGCAGGGCGCCCCGGCGGGGGGCATGGCCGGCATCAAGCTCGGCGCCGGCGCCGAGGTCATCGCCTTCACGGCGCTTCGCTCTCCCGATGAGGCCGTCGTCGTCACGGTGTCCGGAGCCGAGGGGATCCTCGCCGGCACCGATGCCGGACGGGCCAAGGTCTCGCGCTTCGCCGAGTTCCCCGGCAAGGGACGCGCCACAGGAGGGGTCCGTGCGCACGCCTTCCTCAAGGGCGAGGATCGGCTCACGCTCGCCTGGGTCGGCCCGGAGCCGGTCCTCGCCGTGGGCTCGGACGGGTCTGCCCGCACGCTTCCCGAGGCGGGAGCGAAACGCGACGCCTCGGGCCAGCCGCTCGACGCGGTGATCGGAAGCGTGGGCTCCGCCCTCGGCGCGTGAGCGGACGCCCGCCCGCACACGCCGCCCCGCACGACGGCAAGGGCGTCCGGCCTCATCTCTCCGTGACGGGGAGGCTCAGGCTCTGTGGGCGTCGCCGAGCTCGCCGAGTCCGTCGATGATCACGTCCACGAGCAGCCTGGCGTACCGTCCGTCCGGATCGAGGTCGGGGTCGAAGACGGTCACCGCGGCGCCCCATGCCGCCGGGGCGAGGCCACGGAGGAGCGCGACGAGATCGTCCGGCGTGAGACCGCCGGGATCGGGGCTGTCCACCGCCGGCATGGACGAGGGATCCAGGACGTCCACGTCGACCTGGATCCAATAGCCGTTCGCCAGCGCGTCCACCGCCCTTATCCCTTGGGCGACGCTCCTACCACCACGACGGCTCACATCGCGGGCAGGGACGACGCGCGCGATGCGGGACAGGACCTCGTCCGCATGCTCGTCGTCCTCCCGGTGGCCCACGTGCACCGTCGCCGTCGCGTCGAAGTATGGGCCAAGACCGTCTACGTCCGCGACGCCTGGCAGGTGCAGCCCGATGGCCGCGGCAAGGTCCTCCCCGGCCAGGCTCCCGATCTCGCCGCTGTTCCCCGGGTGGCGGAAGTCCGTGTGCCCGTCGATATGCACGAGTCCGCCGGGTGCCGTCTCTGCGCTCTGCCGAAGGCTTCGGGATGCGAGCCCCGCGGCAACGAGGAGGCTGCAGTCCCCGCCGAGAACGAGCGGCACGTGCCCCGCGCGCCGAAGCTCCACGAGGCGGGAGGCCAGCCGTCTGGCGTGCGCGACGATCGCGGACTGGTTGCGGATCGTTCCTGTCGGGCGCGATCCATCATCGTCGACATACCGGCCGGGAAGAACCACCCCGGCCTCCACGGCGCCACGATCGAGCAGCCGCCGGTGCAGCCCTGCCTCCCGCAACGCTTCGGGCGCCTTCGCCGTCCCCGGCACGCTGCCAGGGACCGGCGGCCTCAGGCCGAGGTTGGTCGGCGCCGAGACGATCGCGATCACGACGTCCGCTCCAATGGCGAAGACGGCAGGACGCCGGCCGACGCAGACATCAGGCGTCGATCGACTCGCGGGTCAGTCGGTCGGACGAGTCGATGATGAACTCGCGGCGTGGCGCGACCTCGTTGCCCATGAGCAGTTCGAACACGCGACCCGCTGCCTCGGCGTCCTCCATCCGCACGCGGCGGAGCAGCCGGCCGGAGCGATCCATGGTCGTCGTCGCGAGCTGCTCGGCGTCCATCTCGCCGAGCCCCTTGTACCGCTGGATCGGCTCGTGCCAGCGCTTGTTCTGTTTGCGGAGTTTCGCCAGCAGGTTGTGCAGTTCCTGCTCGGTGTACGTGTAGATCGTCTCGTTCGGCTTGGAACCCGGGTTCATCACGATGACCCGATGCAGCGGAGGGACGGCCGCGAAGACCCGTCCGTCCTCGATGAGGGGACGCATGTACCGGAAGAACAGCGTCAGCAGCAGCGTGCGGATGTGGGCGCCGTCGACGTCCGCGTCGCTCATGAGGATGATCTTCCCGTATCGCGCCGCCGACAGGTCGAAGGACCGTCCGGACCCGGCGCCGACGACCTGGATGATCGAGGCACACTCGGCGTTCGAGAGCATGTCGCTGATCGAGGCCTTCTGCACGTTGAGGATCTTGCCCCGGATCGGCAGCAGCGCCTGGTACTCGCTGTTGCGGGCGTTCTTGGCGGTGCCCAGCGCCGAGTCGCCCTCGACGATGAAGAGCTCGGACTGCGAGACGTCGCTGGTCCGGCAGTCCACGAGCTTCGCCGGGAGGGAGGAGGACTCCAGTGCGTTCTTGCGCCGTTGCGTCTCCTTGTGCGCGCGTGCCGACACGCGGGCCTTCATCTCCGCGACGATCTTGTCCAGCAGCATCGAGGCCTGGTTCTTGTCGTCGCGCTTGGTGGAGGAGAACCGCAGGCCGAGCTCCTTGCGGACGACCTGGGCGACGATGGTGCGCACGGCCGGCGTCCCGAGCACCTCCTTGGTCTGCCCTTCGAACTGCGGCTCGGGCACGGTGACGGTGAGCACAGCCGAAAGGCCGGCGAGAACGTCGTCCTTCTCCAGCTTGTCGTTGCCGACCTTCAGCCGACGCGCGTTCTGATCGACCTGCGCGCGCAGGACCTTCAGCAGCTCCTGTTCGAATCCCTGCTGATGCGTCCCGCCCTTGGGCGTCGCGATGATGTTGACGAACGACCGGATGGTCGTGTCGTACCCGGTTCCCCAGCGCAGGGCGATGTCCACGGTGCACTCGCGCTCGACCTCGGTCGCACGCATCGAGCCGTCCGCCTGCAGGACCGGCACCGTCTCGGTGAAGGTCCCGCTCCCCTGCAGCCGCCAGGTGTCGGTGACCGGGGCGTCCGTGGCGAGATAGTCCACGAACTCGCTGATGCCGCCCTCGTAGTGATAAGAGGTCTCGTTGACCTCACCGGTGCGCTCGTCGCGGACGACGATCTCGAGCCCGGGCACGAGGAAGGCCGTCTGGCGTGCGCGGTTCTCCAGGTCGGCCAGCTGGAACTCGGCGTCCTTCGTGAAGATCTGGCGATCCGCCCAGTAGCGGACCCGCGTTCCTGTCACTCCTCGTGCGGCCTTGCCCACCACGCGCAGCTCGCTCTTCTCCTCGAACGGAGTGAACGGCGCATCCGGCCGAGGCTCGCCCTTGTCGGCGAAGACTCCCGGTTCCCCACGATGGAACGACATGGCATACGTCTTGCCGCCACGGTCGACCTCGACGTCCAGGCGCTCCGAGAGCGCGTTCACCACCGAGGCGCCCACGCCATGCAGCCCGCCGGAGGCCGCATAGGAGCCACCGCCGAACTTCCCGCCGGCGTGCAGCTTCGTGTAGACGACCTCGACGCCGGTGAGTCCCGTGCGCGGCTCGACGTCCACCGGCACGCCGCGCCCGCGGTCGCGGACCTCGACGCTGCCGTCTCCGTGGAGGACGACGTCGATGCGCGAGCCGTTGCCCGCCACCGCCTCGTCCACCGAGTTGTCGATGATCTCCCACAGGCAGTGCATGAGCCCCGGCGAGCCGTTCGAGCCGATGTACATGCCCGGGCGCTTGCGGACCGCCTCCAAGCCCTCCAGGACCTGAAGATGATGCGCGGAGTATTCGGCTGTCACAATCTCTCATCGTATCGGTGGGCTCCGACGGGACGCGGAAGACACTCCCCTGCCCGCCGAACGCCCGAGGGCGGCGTACGCGCTGAGCGAAACACGCCGCAGCACGGGCATGACTCCCAGCCGGGCGTGGTTGTATTGAGCGCGCTCCACCGCGTACCCGACACCGAGGAGGCATCGAAATGAACGCCACTACCGAACGTGAAGCGCCGATCGTCGAATACCGCCTCACGGCCATGGACCGTTGCGACTCCTGCGGTGCGCAGGCCTACATCGCCGCCGAGGTGAACGGGAGCGAGCTCTTGTTCTGCGCTCACCACGGCCGCAAGTACGAGGAGAAGCTCCGCGCCGTCGCCACGAGCTGGCACGACGAGACCGCTCGCCTGCTCGAGTCCTGAGCAGACGGCGCTCCTGTCCACGAACGCCCGGTCGCCTCGACGCCCGGGCGTTCCGCTTTCTTCTGGACGTGCCCCGCCTCGGGGCTCAGACGTGACGCCGACGCACGCGCGGTGCCAGGCGGGTGAGGATCTCCTCACCGACGGTGTCCAGCGTCTCCGCAAGCGTCGTCGCCGAGACCTCGCCCCGCGTGCCGGGACCGAAGAGCACGACCTCGTCACCGGCTCTCGCCCCCGGCCATGCCTCGACCCGGATATGGTCGAGTCCCACCGCCCGGAGTGCGCGCACGCCGCCGGGCGTACCCACGACCGCCCGTCCGGACAGCGTGCTCGGAAGGCCGTCCAGCGCCCCGATCGCGACGACCGCCTCCGCCCCGTCGATGCGGACGACCGGGGCGACGAGCGAGGCGACCGGGGCGAGTCCCGGCAGATCGGGGCCGTCGGCCGAACGGATCCCGTAGCAGAACGCCCCGACGCGCACGAGATCTCCGCGTAGCTCCGGGCGCGCCCAGCTCGCCGCCGACGCCGTGAGGTGCGTGCGGAGCGGGCCCGCGCCGAGGCTGCGCGCCTCGGCGACGGCGGCGAGGAACCGGGCGTTCGCCTCGTCATCCTCCGCATCGCTGGCCTCGGCCAGGTGGCTCCACACGCCGACGAGCTCGACCGCCCCGGAGCGCTCCGCGCGCAGCGCGGCCTCGACTCCCTCCGTCCACTCCTCGCGGGCGAAGCCGTTGCGGTGAAGGCCGGTGTCGATCTTCAGATGGATCCTCGCCTTCGCGCCGAGACGTCCGGCCTGGGCGATGACCCGCCGGAGGTAGTCCGGCGAGCCGATGCCGAGATCCACGCCGGCGAGCACCGCCTCGGCGATCTCGTCGTCGGCCGAGGTCACCCAGGCGAACAGCCGCGTCGCCGGCGGCACCGCGTCCCGCAGCGTCAGCGCCGTCGGCACGTCGTAAGCGCCGATCCAGTCCACGCCCGCGTCGGTCGCCGTCTCGGCCGACCATCGCGCGCCGTGGCCGTAGGCATCGTCCTTGACGACGAGCATCAGCGAGGAGGGGGCCACACGCGAGCGCAGAGCGGCGAGGTTCGCACGGAACCGCGCCTCGTCGATTCTCAGCTCCGGCCGGATCAGGACTCCCACGAACGCTCCGCCTTCTGCCCGACGACCGCCACGAGCTCCGCGATCGACATGTCTGTGACTTCTGCCCACGCCGACAGCGCAGGAGCGACGGGACCGCGCCCGCCGAAGTAGACCGCCTCGTCGCCGAGGGCGACATCCGCGTCACCGATGTCGACGACGCAGACGTCCATCGCGATACGGCCGACGATCGGGTGTCGCCGCCCGTGGATCTCGACCTCCGCCCGATTCCCGAGCGCTCTGACCACACCCTGCGCATAGCCGCCGGTGATCAACGCGAGCCGAGAGTCCGCGGGGGCGCGATAGGTGTAGCCGTACGAGACGCCGCCGCCGGCCGCGATCCTTTTCGTGGACAGCACCCGCCCGACCGCGCGCATCACGGGGTCTCCCGGAAGCACGCCCGAGGAGTCCGGAAGCCCGTACAGGAGCAGGGGGTCGAGATCGGGTTCCTCGTCGACCGTCGCGACGATGCCCTCCAGCGCCAGCGCCTCGACCTCAGCCCGCCCGTCCACGCGGACCGCTTTCGCCCCGGCCGCCGTCACCGCCTGAGCGACGCCGAGAAGACCGTGCCCCCAGGCGTCGCGCCGCAGATCTGCCACCCCCGGGCCGCCCGCCGCGACGGCCCGTGCCGCGCCGAGCGCGAGGGCGGAACGCGAGATCAGCGCGCGCAGCGTCGCACTTCGGGAAAGCTCGCTCACCTCCCCAGCCTATCGGTCCGGTGCTCGCAGTCGCCGGATCGCCGAAGCGAACGCCCTCTCGGCAGAGGAAGACGACGCTCGACCTAGAATGGAGGGTCCCATTGTCCCCGTCCCGGAGAACGCATGCCTTCGAACGGCCTCGGCCTCACCTCTCGCCTCCGCTATCTCGCCGAGCGCGCACGACGGATCAACGTCGGCTCGGTCATCGAGCGCGCCAAGGAGGCCTCCGCGCAGCATGGCAAGGCCACGCCGGCGATCGTCGTGGACATGCTCTGGTCGGCCGCCTTCCACAACGTGGGGTTCCAGGACTACATCGACTACGACTTCGCGATCCTCCGTCGTGCCGAGCGGGCCACCTACATGACGCACCCGGTGTCGAACCAGATCTCCGAACGCTACGCGCACCCGGACTATCGCCACCTCTTCCACGACAAGATCGAGTTCGACCGGGCCTTCAGCGAGCACCTGCATCGCGAATGGATGGTGGTCGAGCCCGGCAACGCCGACGAGCTGCGCACCTTCGTCGAGCGGCAGGGAACGGTGATCGTGAAGACGCCGATGGGCCAGGCCGGCTCGGGTGTCTTCCGCTACCACGCTGCGGACGTCTCGGACTGGGAGGAGTTCCACCGCGACCTTCTCCAGCGTGGCCGCCTCCTCGTCGAGGAGGTCATCGTTCAGCACCCTGACCTCGCCGCCGTCTGCCCCGGCACCGTGAACACCACCCGTGTCACCGCCTTCTTCGACGGAGAGAAGACCCACATCCTCGCGATGGCGCAGAAGTTCGGCCGTGGCGAGGTGAGCGATCAGATGTCGTTCGGCGGCTTCTACACCATGCTCGACGACAACGGTCACGCCGTCGGCGCCGGGTACGACTCACATGGCCACGTGCACGAGACCCATCCCGACTCCGGCTTTCGGATCGCGGACTTCCAGCTCCCGCTGATCGACGAGGTCAAGGCGTTCATCGACAAGGTCGCGCGCGTGGTCCCACAGGTGCAGTACGTCGGCTGGGACATCGTCGTCGGCCCCGACGGCCCGGTGCTCGTCGAAGGCAACTGGGGCGCGGGCGTGTACGAGAACAAGCCCAGCGTCACCGGCATCCGCACCGGCCACAAGCCACGCTACCGCGCCGCCATCAAGTTCTGAACGGCGTCGGCGGCCCCGGATCGGCGTCAAGGTCAAGACAAGACAGGCGCAGAGCGAAAGAGGCCGCCTCTCGGGCGGCCTCTTTCGCGGACGTCAGGTCAGACGGCGCGGATCACACCGAGCGGTGTGGACTCCGTTCCCTGCCCCAGAGGGTTGTCCTTGAGGATCGCGACCAGACGTCGTTCAGCGGCGCGGTCCAAGGTCGACCCGAGGATGTTGCCGCCGAGGTCGTTGATGTCCACGATCGCGACCTCGCAGCCGGCGTCGAGCATCGCCTTGAGATGGGCGGCGACCTCGCGCGGCCGCTCTGGCCCGAGGACCACCGCGCGATCGTACGGCGGCATCGTGCCCTCGGTCGGGCCGTCGATCGCACGCGCCTTGTCGCCGGCGATGCGGTAGAAGTCGCCCCGCCGACCGAACGCCTTGGTGACCGCCGAGACCGCGGCCGCGAGGAGGATCCGCGGCGCGCCGCACTCGCGGAGCGCCATCTCCATCGTCTCGGGCATGCCGAGGCCGATGCCGTGCGGCGTTCGCGTGACGTACCTGGACAGGAAGCGCGCCAGCCCGCGAGGAGAGATCTCCTCCAGGAGGAACGACCGCCCCTGCGTGATCGCGACGATCTTCTCTGTCACGAACAGGACGTCGCCCGGGCGTACCACACCGGCGGCGTACTCCGACACGATCGCGTCGAGGTCGTCGCCGGGCATGACGACCTTCGTGCGGATGGGGATGCGTGCGAAGCGCTCCCCCTCCACCGCGATCTCAAGCTGCTTGCCGTCGTTCGGCCGCTCCGCGGCGCTCACTCGAGGTAGTCCCGCAGAGACTGCGAGCGGCTCGGATGGCGGAGCTTCGCCATCGTCTTCGACTCGATCTGGCGGATGCGCTCACGGGTGACCCCGAACGTGTCGCCGATCTGGTCGAGGGTCTTCGGCTGCCCGTCTCCGAGACCGAAGCGCATGCGGATCACGCCTGCCTCACGCTCCGACAGCGAGTCGAGCAGCTGTTCGAGCTGGCGCTGGAGCATCGTGAACCCCACGGCGTCGGCAGGAACCACCGCCTCCGTGTCCTCGATGAGGTCGCCGAACTCGCTGTCTCCGTCCTCACCGAGCGGAGTGTGCAGCGAGATGGGCTCCCGGCCGTACTTCTGAACCTCGATGACCTTCTCCGGGGTCATGTCGAGCTCCTTCGAGAGCTCTTCCGGGGTGGGCTCGCGTCCGAGATCCTGCAGCATCTGCCGCTGCACGCGGGCGAGCTTGTTGATGACCTCGACCATATGGACCGGGATGCGGATCGTCCTGGCCTGATCGGCCATCGCGCGGGTGATCGCCTGCCGGATCCACCATGTCGCGTACGTGGAGAACTTGAA
>Ga0164243_10001172_pt1 | contig 45352 bp, 61 predicted proteins | sample OricompcompostOP_FD_108781 | JGI IMG/M metagenome (GOLD analysis project Ga0164243, IMG submission 108781) | Organic Plus compost microbial communities from Emeryville, California, USA - Original compost - Organic plus compost (OP) | ecosystem: Engineered > Solid waste > Mixed feedstock >...
CCGCGCCGGGGCCCCAGGCCCCGCGCCCGGGGGTGAGGTGGCCGAGTGGTTGAAGGCGCACGCCTGGAACGCGTGTATACGGGAAACCGTATCGAGGGTTCGAATCCCTCTCTCACCGCCACCCTCCTGTAGGAATTTCAACCAGTTAGGCCGAATTTCCAGATCGTGCCGCCGGCACGGACCTCTGGCACACCGGCTTGGCACGTTTGGCACACCCACGGAGGACCCCATGAAGACCCCCGATCCGCCGCCCCCGCCGCCCCCGTGCTGGTCCGCCGCCCTGAGGGTGGTGAGCCGTGTCCGGGAGCTGGAAAGACGGGCCGGCGCTTGAGCCCGCATGGACTGGCGTCTACCTTCCGGGTCACCCGGAGGTTCCCATGTCCAAGCCCCACCACCAGCCCGTCGAGTTCACCGACCGGCAACGCTGGGCGTTCGTCGTTGCGTTCATCCTCGGCGTCGTCGTCACGGCCGGCCTCGTCACCGAGTGGCCCGGCATCCTCGGCCTGTCCCATCCGCAGGCTGCGCGGGTCGTGTACCTCAGCCCGCCCTGAATTGTGTCGGACCCTTGGGGCCGAAGAATGAGGCCATCTCCTCAGGTTCACCCTGAGGTCAACCTACAGAAGCCCCTGGTGGTCACCCGCCGGGGGCTTCGTCGTTTCTGGAGAGACCAGTGAGGCAAATGAAACCGTCCGACCTCCGCATCAGATGGGACCCGACGTGGCCGGGGCCTAACAGGTGGCACGTCGAGCGCCGCATCGGCATCTTCCCGTTCTGGGGGATGTGGGCCTACGAGAGCGGGCACCCGACCGAAGATGCCGCCCGCTGGGAGCTGAAGCGGATACTGCAGCCTTCGATCCTCATTCCTGGAGAAGCCGTCTGACCACAAACATCCGCGACAAGATACGCCAGCAACTGGAGCTGGAGGACGAGGCCCGCGCCCTCGGCGCTGACCGCTACCGCGCCCGCCGGCCCCTGCCGTGGCGCACCGAGGCGGCCGGTCAGGACGAGGAGGCCGAGCTGCCCCCGGGCCGTCAGCTCCTGAAGCTGTCGGTCGAGCCGACCGCCGCCGCCATCCGAGAGTTCGTGGACCGGATCAAGGCGGGCGGGGCGGGCAGGAGACCGCTCGCCCTGAAGCTCCTCGACCTCGCACCCGCCGAGGAGATCGCCTACCTGACCGGCCGGGTCGTCGTGAACTCGGCCGCCCACCGCCTGACCGCCCAACAGACGGCGTTCGCCATCGCCGCCGCCGTCACCGACCACGCCGAGATGCGTAACCTGAAGGAGGCCAACAAGGCCGGCTTCCAGGGGCTGCTCAAGGAGAACCAGCGCAAGAGCTACAGCTCCAAGCGCCGGGCGGCGGTGCGGGACATCATGGAGAAGGAGGGCGCGAAGGTCGCCCTGTCCCAGAACGAGCAGCTCAGCGGTGGCATGAAGGCCATCGAGCTGTTCTGCGAGGCGACCGGCCTGTTCGTCATGGAGCTGGAGCCCAGCCGCCGGGGGGAGGTCTACGTGATCCGCCCGACCGAGACGGTGCAGGGGTGGCTGGAGAAGCAGCACGCCCGATGCGAAATCCTGGAGCCCATCCACCTCCCCATGGTGGTCCGGCCCCGCCGCTGGCGGTCCCCCTTCTACGGGGGCTACCTGACCAAGCGGCCGGGCCTGCGCCTCGTGAAGCAGTGGAACCCCGCCTATCACTCCGAGCTGCGCCACGTCGACATGCCGGCCGTCTACGACGCCGTCAACGCGGTGCAGGACACCCCCTGGAGGATCAACCGCCGGGTCCTCGACGTGATGCGCGAGGTCTGGGACGGGGGCGGATCGCTCGGCGGCCTGCCCCTTCGGGAGGACGAGCCGCTGCCGGGCAAGCCGGCCGACTTCGAGACCAACGCCGAGGCCGCCACGCGGTGGAAGGCGGACGCCGCCGCCACGCACCAGCGCAACGCCCACACCCTGAGCAAGCGACTGGCCGTCAGTCAGCGGCTGTGGATCGCCCAGAAGTTCGCCGAGGAGGAGGCCATCTACTTCCCCCACGAGCTGGACTTCCGCGGGCGCATCTACCCGATCCCCGTGGGTGGCCCGCACCCCCAGGGGGAAGACAGCGCGAAGGCCCTGCTGGAGTTCGCTGACGGCAAGCCCCTCGGGGAAGCCGGTGGGTTCTGGCTGGCGGTCCACCTCGCCAACTTGTTTGGGGTGGACAAGGTCGCCTTCCAGGACCGGCTCGCCTGGGTCTACGAGAACGAGGCCCGCATCCTGGACAGCGCCAGCAACCCCCTCGACGGGGAGCGGTTCTGGACCACGGCAGACAGCCCCTACTGCGCCCTGGCCGCCTGCATAGAGTGGGCGGGCTACGTGGAGCAGGGGGCGGACTTCGTGTCTCACATCCCGGTCGCCCTCGACGGGTCCAACTCGGGCCTGCAGCACTTCTCCGCCATGCTCCGTGACCCCACGGGTGCCCGCGCGGTGAACCTGCTGCCGACTGACCGGCCCCAGGACGTCTACATGGAGGTGGCCACCAAGGCCCAGGCCCTGGTGGACAGCGACGACAGTCCCCAGGCCCAGCCGTGGAAGGGCGGCAGGGTCACCCGCAAGATCGCGAAGCGGCCTTGCATGACCTACTGCTACTCGGCCACCCGGTTCGGGATGCAGGGGATGATCCTGCAGACCCTGCGCGAGATCGACAAGGAGAACGCCGAGGCCGGCAAGCCGCCGCACCTGGGCGGGGCGGACAACTACCAAGCCGCCGTCTGGCTGTCGCACGTCCTGTGGAACGTCATCGGTGAGGTGGTGTCCGCCGCCTCGACCGCGATGGAGTGGCTCCGCAACGCCGCCAAGGTGGCGAGCAGCGCGGACCAACCCATCTGGTGGACCACGCCGGACGGCCTGCCGATCCTCCAGGCGTACCGCACGGTGGACGCGCGGGCGGTGCGAGTGTTCTACGGCGGCCGGAGGCTGGAACTAGTCGTGGCCGTCGACAATGAGAACATCGACCGGCGGGCACAGGCCAATGGCATCGCGCCCAACTTCGTCCACTCACTCGACGGTGCCCACCTCCGAGCAGTCGTGAACGAGCTGAAGCGGCGGGGCGTCAGCCACGTCGCCGTGATCCACGACAGCTTCGGCACCCACGCCGCAGACGCCGACACCCTGTCGCTCGTGCTGCGGTACACGTTCATCGACCAATACACCCCCGACATCCTCGCTGGGTTCCGGGATGAGCTGACCGACCAACTCCCCCCGGAAGTGGCCCAGGCCATCCCCGAACCGCCCCCTCCGGGGCCGCTCGACCTGAACGCTCTGGCCCAGGCGGACTACATGTTCGCCTGACGCCTGAGTTAGCCCAGCGAATTGTGTCGGACCCTTGAGGCAGCACGCCTCACGACACGGAGACCATGAACCTCACCTCTGTTGCAGACCGCGTTCGCCATGCGAGCGAGGTTACGACCCTGCGCGAGCCCGCCTTCCGCATCATCGACCGCATCCAAGGTCTCGACCCCGCGGTCCAGTACCGCGCGCTCGCGCTCGCCTTCGTCGCCTGTTCCCAGGCGCTAGGCGTCGACCCCCACGAGATGGCCGCCCGCGCCGAGCGCCAGATGGCGCAGGCCGAAGGCCCGTTCACCTACCACGTCCAGGCCATCCGCGATTACGCCGCGGACGAGCTGGCTCACCGCTAAGGCTCCATGAAGATCACCATCCCCGTCATCCGTAAGAACCACGTCGGCACCCGCTACCACTACGCCCCCGACGTGATCTTCCACGACAGCCGCCCGAACTCCTACGGCGGTCTCGTCAAGGAAGAAGCCATCCACGAGTTCACCGTCGAGGCGAAGACCGTCTTCGTCTACGACTTCCGCGCAGCCGGTCGGATCAAGGCCGCGGGCGCGCTCGTCCTGGCCGCCACCGTCGGCTACATCGTCGTCCCTGTCGTGGTGGCGGCTGCCGCCATCGCGGACACCGTCATCGAGACCGCGTTCGCCATCAAGGAGATCGTGACCGACAACGCCACCTACGCCGGCTCCCTCGTCCGGGACCTCCAGGACGACACCAAGGCCGTGATCCGGGCCGTCGTCCGAGAGGTGGTGCGTTGAGCCTCGCGATCCGCGCCCTCCTCGCCAAGGCCGCCCGTGACGCCGTGCTGAACGGCGGTCCCGTCTCCACCGACATCCAGATGCAGCTCGCCGCCGAGGGCTACGACCTCGGCCGGCTGGAACGCGACGTCGAGCGCATCAACGCACAGCGCGCCGCCAACATCTGAGTCAACCCAGCAGTCTACATGGCAAAGAACAACAAGACCGTCATCACCACGCCGCGCGGGATCGCCGTGTGGCCGAACCTCAACGAGCCCAGCAAGAAATACAACAAGTACGAGTGCAAGCTGCGGCTCCTCGCCTCCGACCCGAAGGTCCAGGAGTTCGTCTCCCGCCTGGAGAAGATGCGGGACGACACCTACGACGCCAAGGTCGCCGAGCTGAAGGCCGAGAAGAAGGCCGCCCTGGCCCTGGAGCTGAAGAAGGGCGACGTCGTCAAGGTCGAGCGCGACCTGGAGACCGGCGAGGAGACCGGCTACCTGATCTTTGCCGCGTCCCTGAATGCCGGCGGGATCGTGAAGAACGGCCCCCGGGCCGGTCAGCCCTGGTCCCAGAAGCCGGACATCTTCGACGCCAAGGGCAACAAGCTGAAGAACCCCCCGCGCATCTGGGGCGGCTCGGAGCTGAAGCTGTCCGTCGAGGCCGAGGGCTACGTCAAGACCGACAAGACCGTGGTCGTCTCCATCGACCTCCGCGGCGCGCAAATCCTGAAGCTCGTCACGGGCGGCCAGCGGTCGTTCTCCGACTACGGCTTCCAGGAGGAGGACGGTGACGAGATCACCGACCAGCCGCTGTTCGAGGACGAGACCTCCGGGGACGAGTCCGGCTCGTCGGACGCCCCGAGGCATGACGACCTCTAAGGAGCTGCGGCTCCAGTTCTTCCTGCCGCACGACCCGATGCCGACCCCCCGCCCGAAGATCGCGGCGCGGGGGCGGTTCGCCCACGCCTACTACCCCGCCGACTACTCGAAGTGGAAAGCGCGCGGGGCTGAGCTGGCGGTGGACGCGGTCGCGGCGGTGGGAGGAGTGCCGGGGGATCGGGCCGGTCCCATCACCCTCGGCGCTGAGTTCATCCTCACTCCCCCCAAGACCACCAAGTTGGCGTTCCCCAACCCGGACGTCGACAACTACCTCAAGGGCTTGATGGACACACTCACGGACAGCGGCGTCGTCTGGGACGACGACTGGCAAGTCCACGAGCTGATCCGGGTGAGGAAGCGGTGGGCCACCCCCGGCGAACCCCCGGGCACCCACGTCACCCTCCTCTACGAGAGACCATGAACCGAGCCATGAGACGCGCCCGCGCGTCCAACAAGACCGGCCGCGGCCGGAAGTTCAGCCGCGCCCTGCGCGTCGGCAGCCTGTTCGGCCGCCTGTCCTACCTGCACCCCACCAAGGGGTGGCGCTTCCGCCAGTCTCCCATCGCGGCCCTGATGGAGCGCGTGTGAGGATCATGCCGATGGCTACCGTGGACTACCTCGTGGTCCACTGCACCGCCTCCCCGCCGATGCGGGAGTTCGGCGCACGAGAGATCGACGCCGAGCACCGCAAGCGGGGCTACCGCTGCATCGGCTACCACTACGTCATCCGCCGGGACGGCAACATCGAGCGCGGCCGGTCGCGTCGCGAGCCTGGAGCGCACGCCGAGGGCTATGACCACCGCTCGCTGGGCATCGCCCTGGTGGGAGGAGCCGCCCCGGACGGGACCCCCGAGGCCAACTACACGCCGGCCCAGTACGACAGCCTGGAGAGCCTCCTGCGGAATATCGCCGAGGCCCTGCCCGAGGCCGCCGTGGTGGGACCGACCGACCTCGGCCTGAAGTCCCCGCCGCTGGGCTTCGACGTCCGGTCCTGGTGGGCCGAACGCAACACCTGAGTCAGACCAGTCAACTAGAGAGAACCAATGCAAATCGGCTTCTTCGGTCTCCTGACCATCGTCCTCGTCATCCTGAAGCTCACCCACGTCATCTCGTGGTCGTGGCTCCTGGTGTTCGCCCCGCTCGCCGTGGGCTTCGCCATCGGTGTCGTCATCGCCATCCTGGCGATCATCGCCGCCATCGTGGTGGGCTGAGCAATGCAGAGAACCAAACCTCAGATCGTCGCCCAGCACCTCAAGATGCTCGGCCGGATCACCGACGCCACCGCCCGCGCCGCCTACGGCAGCTTCCGACTGGCGGACGCGATCTACCGCCTGCGGCACGACCCCAAGGCGCAGCGCCTGCTGCCGAAGGGTCACACCATCATCACCGTCCCCCGCGTGGACGTGATGGGCAACCCGTTCGCCGAGTACCGGCTGGTGCCGGCGGCCCAAGCCGAGAGGAGCCGCGCCCATGCGTGACCCCAACGGACGCACGCTCGTCCGCACCAAGACCACCATGCGGGCCGCTTTCGAGGAGTTCTTCGAGCGGCAGCTCGGGGCTCCCGTGAGCCTCCCGACCAAGTCCGGCCTGAAGACCGAGCCGGCGTGGCGGGTGACCCGCCGATGAGCTTCGGCCTCCTCCGCACGTGCCTGCAACTCTAACGGAGAACCCCGTGAAGAACCTGCTGAACACCATCGCGGCCCGCCTGGGCTACGTCACCATCGAGAGCTACAGCCGGGCCGTCGCCGCCCAGAGCCGGGCCGAGCGCCGGGCGTCCGCCGCCGAAAGCCGACTCGCGGACTTCTCCCACCGCGCCGCCTTCGGGCAGAGCCGGCGGGTCGGCAGCGTCGAGCGTGACATCGACTACGCGACCGGCGAGCGCCGGCTGTCCGGCACCTACGCTCTGAGGCCCCCCGCCTTCTCCCTGTGAAGCGCCAGGACGAGCGTCCTCAGAGCGACCTCGTCCGCCACGAGCCGTGCCCATCCTGCGGGTCCAGGGACAACCTGGGCCGGTACAGCGACGGGCACGGCTGGTGCTTCGGCTGCAACTACTTCGAGCCGGGCGACGGGTCGCCTCCACCCCATACCGAGGAACCACGGAGGCGAATGGACCTCATCACCAACGGGGAGATCGTCCCGATCCCCCACCGCAATCTCACGCGGGAGACCTGTGAGAAGTACGGCTACCGCGTCGGCACCTTCGGGGCCGGCGTCTGCCACATAGCCCCGTACTGCGACGAGACCGGCCGGGTCACCAAGCAGAAGATCAGGTTCAAGAACGACGCCGGGGAGAAGGACTTCCTGGTGACCGGCGACAAGGGCAACGACGCCCTGTTCGGTCAGCACCTCGCCCGCGACGCCGGCAAGATGATCGTGGTGACCGAGGGCGAGATCGACGCCATGTCGGTCTCCCAAGCCTTCGGCAATAGCTGGCCGGCGGTCTCCGTCCCGAACGGCGCGGCCGGCGCGCGTAAGGCACTCGCCAAGCACGTCGACTGGCTGGAGCGCTTCGAGCGCGTGGTCCTCTGCTTCGACATGGACGAGCCCGGCCGCAAGGCGGTCGAGGACTGCGTCAGCCTGTTCACCCCCGGCAAGCTGTTCATCGCCCGGCTCCCCCTCAAGGACGCCAACGAGATGCTCAAGGCGAACCGCTCGAAGGAGCTGGTGGACGCCATCTGGGGAGCCAAGGCGTATCGGCCGGACGGTATCCGCTCCGTTGCCGAGCTGAAGGAGAAGGCGCTGGCCCCGGCGAGTTACGGCCTGCCCTGGCCCTGGCGCACCATGACCGAGCGGACCCGCGGCATCCAGCGCCACTATATGTACGGCTGGGGCGCGGGTGTCGGCACCGGCAAGACCACGACCCTGAAGCAGCTCATGCTCGCCGCGATGCGGCCGGATACCATCGAGGACCAGGGGGACCTCCCCATCGTGATCCCCGAGCCCCGGCCGGTCGGCACCATCCTGTTCGAGGAGAACCCCGCCAAGACCCTGCGGACCATCGCGGGGATGGCCATGGGTAAGCGCGTCAACGTCCCTGGAGTCGAGTACGACGAGGCCGAACTAGCCGCGACCATCGACAGTTTTGAGGGCCTGTTCTTCCCCGTCGATGTCTTCGGGGCAAAGGACTACGACACCATCCGGTCGCACATCCGGTTCCTCGTGCTGAGCGAGGGTGTGAAGGACCTGTTTCTCGACCCGCTCACGGCCCTCGTGGCCGGCGAGGAGGACGAGCGCCGGGCGCTGGACTACATCATGGCGGACCTGTCGGGCCTCGTGGAGACCCACGGGGTCACCCTTCACTACGTCAGCCACCTCACCACCCCCCAGGGCACAGCCCACGAGGAGGGCGGCCGGGTGCTGGAGAAGCACTTCACGGGCAGCCGCGCGCTGGCCCGCTGGTCTCACGCCCTCATCGGGCTTGAGCGCGACAAGCAGAACCCCGACGAGCCCACCGTCGTCCGCGGCCTGAAGGACCGCGAGTTCGGTGAGGCGGTCGGTCCCCTCCTGGGCCTGCAGTTCGACCGCGTGACCGGCCGCATGGTCGAGGTCCCGCTGGACGAGGAGCCGAGCCCGTTCAAAGACGAGAGCATCCACACTGACCTCTAGCCTCATGAGTACCCCGCCCCGCCTGAAGGTCGTGAACCTCTGGGCCGGGCCGGGGGCGGGCAAGTCGACCACCGCGGCCGAGCTGTTCGCCAAGATGAAGCACGCGGGCTACCGCGTGGAGCTGGTCACCGAGGAAGCCAAGGACCTGACCTACGACGGCGACACCCGCCGGCTGGAGAACCAGCTCCTGCTCCTCGGCCGGCAGTACGACCGGCTCGACCGGATCGCCGGCCAAGTCGAATGGGCCATCACCGACAGCCCGCTGCCCCTGGTGGTCGCCTATCTGAACCCCCGCTGGCGCACGCCGTCGTTTGTGGCCCTGGCCAGTGAGGCTTTCGGGCACTTCGACAACCACGACTTCGTGATCCGCCGGGTCAAGACCTACCAGCCTTACGGCCGGCGGGAGAGCGAGGACGAGGCCCGAGAACTGGACCACCGCATCTCCGTGGTGGCCAGAGACTTCGTCGGTCCCGGCATCCGCGAGGTGACCGGCGACGCCACCGCCGCGGACACCATCCTGCGCCAGCTCAAGGGTGCAGTGTGAGTGAGGTCCCCTACCTGGACGGTGCGTCACCCGTCGGCCCGCTCGGAATACCTGTCCTGCGGAAACGCTCGGCCTCGAAGTCTGCCACCGAGATACTCCGCACCGCCGCCAAGATCATGGAGGAGCGGGGCAAGACCTACGACCAACCGTCCGGCGAGCGGTCCATGGAGCGCACGGTGAAAGCCTTCAACGCCATCACCGGGCAGCACATGACGGAGGCCCAGGCGTGGCTGTTCATGCAGCTCCTGAAGGACGTCCGCCAGTGGCAGAAGCCGGGCTTCCACGAGGACAGCGCCGAGGACTGCGTCGCCTATGCGGCGCTCAAGGCCGAGTGTCTCGCCCGCGGCGGCCCGAAGTAAGGCCCACCCCCTAACCCCGAGGTAAAACTTGCTCGTTTTCGACCTGGAGTCCGATAGGCTCCTGGCGGAGCTGACGCGCGTCCATTGCATCAACATCGTGGACCGGACGACGGGAGACCGTCTCCGGTTCAACGACGTGTTCGATGACGCCGCCGGCTCTGTCGAGGCCGGCGTCCGCCTCCTCCAAGAGGCTGCCGATATCGGTGGCCACAACGTCATCGGGTTCGACATCCCGGCCATCCAGAAGGTGTACCCGTGGTTCAACCCGAAGGGGCGAGTGCGGGACTCCATGGTCGAGGCCCGCCTGATTTGGACCACCATCGCCGACGTCGACCACAAGGCGGTGAAGCAGGGCAAGCGCCCCCGGCAGTTCCTCCAGGAGGGACTACTCGGCACCCACAAGCTGGCCGCCTGGGGCTACCGGCTCGGCGAATACAAAGGCGACTTCAAGGGTCCCTGGGACACGTTCACCCGAGAGATGGACGACTACTGCGCCCAGGACGTGGAAGTCACCGTCAAGCTGTTCGACCTCATCGACAGCAAGGGATACCCGAAGGAGCCACTGGAGCTGGAGACCGCGGTCGCCTGGATACTTGCGCTGCAGGAGCGGCACGGGTTCCTGTTCGACCGGGCGAAGGCCGAGGACCTACTCCAGAAGTTGATGCTCCGCCGGGCCGAGCTGGAGGATCAGCTCCGCACCGTATTCCGTCCCTGGTACGAGCCCGAGCGATACAAGGGCGAGCCCGTCGTCCTGGTCCCTAAGACCGACAACCGCAAGCTCGGCTACGTCAAGGACGCCCCGCTCACCAAGGTTGTCCTGCAGACCTTCAACCCCGCCTCCCGGCAGATGATCTCCTCCCGGATGGCCGCCCTGTTCGGGTGGAAGCCAGTGGAGTTCACGCCGAGCGGGCAGGCGAAGGTGGACGAAACCACCCTGGCCGGTCTCGACTATCCCGAAGCCAAGCTCCTGGTGGACTACCTCACGGTCGACAAGCGGCTGGGCCAACTGGCCGAGGGCGACCAAGCGTGGCTGAAGCTGGTCGGCGCGGACGGGCGCATCCACGGCCGGGTGAACCCTATGGGGACCATCACCCACCGGATGTCCCACATGACGCCGAACATGGCCCAGGTCCCGGCCTGCAGCGCGCCCTACGGGGAGGAGTGCCGGGAGTTGTTCACCGTCCCACCCGGCTACGATCTCGTGGGCGTGGACGCCGAGGGCGTACAGCTCCGGGGGCTCGGTCACTACATGGCCCGGTTCGACGGCGGAGCGTTCGCCGAGGCGGTCGCCAACGGCGACAAGAAGAAGGGCACCGACGCCCACACGATCAATCAGAAGATCATCGGCCTGAACCTTCGGGACTCGGCCAAGACCTGGATTTACGCCTACCTCCTGGGGGCCGGCGGCTGGAAGCTCGGCTCCATCTGCTACGACGACTTCACGGACGAGCAGCGCGCCACGTTCAACCGCCGCTACCCGCCAGGCGACGCCCGAGACGAGGCGTTCGTCCGCCTCGGCAACAAGGCCAAGCGGAAGATCGAGGCCGGCCTGCCGGCGCTCCGCGCTCTCCAGGACTTGATCCAGGAGAAGGCGAAGCGCGGCTACATCAAGGGCCTGGACGGGCGGATCGTGATGATCCGGTCGCTGCACTCGGCGCTCGCGTCGGTGCTCCAGTCCTACGAGGCCGTCATCATGAAGCGCGCCCTGGTGCTCGCGCACCGGGAGTTCCTCTCCCTGGGCTGGGTCCATGGAGTGGACTTCGCCTGGGTCGCCAACGTCCACGACGAGTTCCAAATCGAAGTAAAGACTGAGCTTGCTGAAGAAGCCGGCCGCATCGCGGCTAGGGCCATCCAGGAAGCGGGCCGTATCTACGGATCGCGATGCCCGCTCGCGGGTGAATACAAGCGGGGTCGCAACTGGCGCGACACCCACTGATCCCCGGCGGAAGATGCTGGACAACGCCCGGCAGCGCGCACGCAAGGCCGGCGTCCCGTGCAACATCTCCCTCACGGACCTCGTGATCCCCTCCCATTGCCCCGCCCTGGGCATTCCGCTGCGCCCCAAACCGGGGAAGCGCGGGGGAGGGGACAACTCCCCATCGCTCGACCGCATCCGGCCCGAGCTGGGCTACGTCCCCGGCAACGTCATCGTCGTCTCGCGCCGGGCGAACCGCATCAAGAACGACGCCACCATCGAAGAATTAGAGGCCATCGCTGACTTCTACCGCATCGGGCTCAAGCCCCAGCGGCCTGGCCGGCGGACCCGCTCGCGGCGGGACCCCGCTTAGCCGCGCTTCGAGGTTCATCCTCGACCTGTTCACCACCAAGGACGGCACCAGCGGCGACCTCGGCCGAGTCCTCTGGGCGCTCGCCGTCGTGGCGTTCCTCGCCCTGGCCGGCTGGGCCGTCATCAAGAACCGCGAACACTTCGACCCGGTCGCCATGGGCACCGGCATCGCCGCCGTCCTCGCCGCTGGCGGGGCGGCCCTCGCCATGAAGCACAAGACGGAGCCCGACGAATGATCGAGCCTGTCCTCGGGACCATCTTCAAGGTGTCCCGAGCCGTCGCCCCTGAGCTGGGCCTAGCCCTCGTGGCGGCGCTCGCCGCCCTCGGGATCACCCGCGCAGACCTTTCGCACACCCGCAAGGCCCTCACCGAGACCCAGCACGAGCTGGCCGCGGTGACCGCCCAGCGGGACCTGTACGTGACCGAGAGCGCCCGGCGGGAGGCCGACGCGAAGGCGGCCCAGGCCGCCGCCGAGGCGTCCGCCAAGGCCGCCCACTCGGCCTCCCAGGCCGTGCTCAACGCCAAGCCCACCAACCCCGCCGACCTCTGCGCGTCAGCCCAGGCGCTGATCCGTGAGGTCCGGCAGCAGGAATCCCAGTGAGTCCCGACGACGACATCCAGGACGACGAGCCGGCCATCATCTTCGGGATGACCCTGCCGGTCGCCGAGACGGTGGCCCTAGCCATCCTCACCAACCCCGCAGCCTCCGACAAGGCGCGCGAGTTCGCCAACGACCTCCACGAGCTGACGGTCGGTAGGCAGGGAGGCGTCAATTGATGCTCTCCGCTCGCATCATCGGGACCATCCTCGGGATGGTCCTGGGGGTCTCCGCCTGCGCCTCGCGGAGCGAGCCCCCGCCGCAGCCCATCGTGGTGCCCTGCCACACCAAGGAGGTGAAGCGCCCTAGCTTCCCGTTCGACGCCTTACCCCTCGACGCGGACATCTTCACCCAGACCAAGACCCTGCTGGCCGACCGCAAGGAGCGCCAGGGGTACGAAGCCAAGCTCGAAGCCGCCAATGAGGCGTGCCGATGACAACCCCCTCCCTGCGGGCGACCATCCGTCGCCACGAGGGGGTCCGCCGGAAAGCCTACAAGGACAGCCGAGGCATCTGGACCATCGGCTGCGGGCATAACCTTCAGTGCGACCCCGAGCTGTTCCCACAGCTCCGCCACCTCATTGATGTCGGGATCACCGACACCCAGATCGACGCCCTTCTCGACCACGACATCGCCAACGCCGAGCACCAGCTCGACCTCTACCTGCCCTGGTGGCGGCACCTCGATAACGTCCGTCAGGACGTGATGGTCAACATGGCGTTCAACCTCGGCATCCAGAAGCTGCTGGGGTTCCACAACACCCTCGCGGCCATCCACGACGGCCGGTACGCCGACGCCGCCAAGGGCATGGCCCAGTCCTTGTGGGACCATCAGGTCGGCGAGCGGGCTGACGAGCTGGAGGCCATGATGGCCACCGGGAGGCTGCAGCATTGAGGCCCGGCACAAAGCTGGGCGGCAGGGTGGACACAGCCTCCGGTGACTATGTCAGGGTCATCGGCCCGGTGAACGACTGGCGCTGCGATGTCCCCGTCTACCACTATCACCTGAAGAGGGGCGACCGGCACGCTTCCTTCTGGTTGTCCAGTGACTGTCCGTTGGAGACCGTCGCGGACACCGTCCGTGGAGTATGGGAGTCCCTCGCATGAGGACCCTCCTGCTCGACGCCGACGCCCTGGCCTACCGCGCCTCGGTCGTCCACCAGCGGGAGTACCAGTGGGACGAGGACGCCCCGCCCTCCCTGGTCACCGACCCAGAGGACGCCCGCCAGCAAGTCCGGGACGAGATCGACCGCTACATGGCCGAACTGGAGGCGGACAGGTTCATCATCTGCCTCTCCGACGACCTCCGGTGCTTCCGCAAGGAGCTGGTCGACCAGACCTACAAGGCGAACCGGAAGACCGTCGAACGCCCGGCCATGCTCTACGAGCTGAAGGGCTGGATGCGCGAGCGGTTCCCCTCCGATCTCCGCCCCCTGCTGGAGGCGGACGACGTCATGGGCATCCTCGCCAGCGAGCCCACGCCGGGCGAGGAGCGCATCATCGTGTCCGAGGACAAGGACATGCTCACCATCCCCGGCTTCGTCTACCGCCGGGGCAAGCTCCGCTACGTGACCCAAGCGAACGCCGACCGCTGGCATCTGATGCAGACCCTGATGGGCGACAAGGTCGACGGCTATCCCGGCTGCCCCGGCGTCGGGGAGAAGACCGCGGCCGAGCGCCTGGACGCCCTCCTGGGCGTCGAGAGCTACGAGCACGAGTTCACCCGCGGCCCCCGCAAGGGCACCACCGAGACCCGCTGGCGGGACGTGCAGATGGAGAGGCCCTGGGACGTGGTCGTGAGCCTGTTCCTGAAGGCAGGGAAGACCCCCAGGGATGCTCTTGCCCAGGCCCGCCTCGCCCGCATTCTGCGGTTCGGTGAGTGGAACGGACGGCCCCATCTGTGGACCCCGCCGGCCTCCTGAATTGTGTCGGACCCTTGGAGCCCGCAGGGGGCCAACACACTGGTTCTCTCCGAATACCCCCTAAGGACCCCTCAGGCATTATCCCTTGGCCGCGTGCAGTTAGGCCCCTGAGGGGTCCCTCTTTTTGGACACCCTGATGGCCTCACGTGTTTTCCCCCGCACCCCCGAGCAGTTCTTGGAGGAGCTTGAGCGCCGAGCGCCCGAGCCCCGCCCAGGTCCCGAGCAGAGCATCGAGCAGATCATGTTCGAGGCCGGCCGGCGCAGCATCGCCCGGGAGATGCGGGACCTGTATCACCTGACCCGTAAGAGAGACCTGGACGACATTGTGCCTCTTTAAGACCCCGAAGGTTCAGCCGGTCGGGGCAGATGCGAAGGACCTCCCCGTCGTTCGTAACCCTCTGCTCGACGGGTTGGACCCTATCCTCAGAGCCCGGTCCCAGGGGCTGTCACGTCTGCGGATCGACCGCGGGACGCGCCGCCCGAGCTACACCGGGGCAGTGATCGCTCCCCCGACGCAAGCTAGCTCGGGCATCACCCTCCGCTCGCCGCAGCTCCCCGTCTCGCAGCAGACTGGGATCACCATCAACCCAGCTACCCAAGTGGCGAATGCGTTCGCTCAGCAGAAGCTCGGCTCCCTGAACTAGCAACGTGGCATCCGCCCAAGCGCGTTACGACGCGCTCGCCGCCGCCCGGTCCACCGTACTGGAGCGCGCGCGTGATGCCGCAAGGCTCACGATACCGGGGATCATCCCCGACGACGGGCAGAACGAGCACACCATCTTCAAGCAGCCGTACCAGTCGGTCGGCGCTCGTGGCGTGGCGAGCCTCGCCTCGCACCTTCTGCTCGCCCTCTTTCCCCCGAACCTCCCGTTCTTTCGCCTCTCCCTAGACGAGGAAGTCGCCAACGCCCTGGGCCAAGACCTGGGGCAGGCGAACGAGAAGCTCGCGCAGATCGGGCGCACCGTGCTCGGCCTCATGGAGGGGAACGCCCTCAGGACCGTCCTTATGGAAGTCCTGCGGCACCTCATCGTCGCCGGTAACGTGCTCCTGCACGTCCCACTCGACGGGAAGAACGCTCGGCTGTTCCGCCTCGACCAGTACGTGGTCAAGAGGGACGCCGCCGGCCGCTACAGCGAGATCATCGTGAAGGAGGAGGTCGACCCCTCGACCCTGTCCCCCGAGGTCCGCACCGCTGTCAGCCTGGACCTCCCAAGCAGCGCGACGGTGTCCGGCAAGATCGCCATCTACACCCGCGTCACGCGGGCCAACGGCCAAGTCCAGCACTACCAGGAGATCAAGGGCAAGGAAGTCCCCGGCTCCCGCGGGGGTTCACCCGAGGATGTCGCCGGATGGTTCCCCCTCCGGTGGCTGGTGGTGCCCGGCTCCGACTACGGCCGGGGTCATGTGACCGAGGTCATCGGTGACCTGATGTCCCTCGAAGACCTGACCATGGCGATGGTCAAGTTCGCCGCTGAGGCGTCCCGTATCCTCCGCATCGTGGACCCGAACGCCGGGATCGACGTGGAGGAGCTGGCCTCCGCCGAGACCGGCGATTTCCTGACCGGCTACCGCGACCGCATCCAGACGCTTCAGCTCGAAAAGAGCCAGGACTGGCTGGTCATGAACCAGCTCGCCGAGCGCATCGAGAAGCGCGTCGAGAACTCCTTCCTCATCAGCTCCGGGCAAATCCGCGACGCCGAGCGCGTCACCGCGGAGGAGGTCCGCCTCGTGGCCCAGGAGTTGGAGACCGTGCTCGGCGGGACCTACACGGTCCTCTCAGCCGAGCTGCAGCTCCCCCTCACCAACCGCTACCTCTACATCGCCGGCCGGCGGGGAGTGATCCCCCGGCTGCCAAAGACGATCACCCCCAAGGTGGTCACCGGCTTCGACGCCCTCGGCCGCGGTGCAGCGGTCAACCGCCTGCGCGCATGGCTGGGGGACCTCCAAGCCACCTTCGGCAACGGCTGGCAGTCCTATGCTCGTGTGGATGAGATCATGCACCGGCTGGGTGAAGGCGTGGAGGATGTTGGCGGGATGATTAAGTCCGCCGACGAGCTGCAAGCAGACCAACAGAACGCCGCCCTCGCCGAGGCCGGCCGCGTCGCCGCGCCGCAGATCGCTAAGGCTGCGTTCGCGGAGGCACCCCAACAATCGGAACCAGCATGACCCGTAAAGTCGAACAGGCCCCCGAGGCCGCCCCCGGCGTCTCCGCCGGCACCTCCGTCAGGACCAACGACAAGGTCGAGGTCCCCACCGCGCCCAAGATCGAGCACATCGAAGAGAAGCTCGGCAACGGCACCGTGGCCCGCACCTACGTCGGCCTCGCGCCGAACGCGGTGGCCTAAGGTGGGCCTCTGAGTGAGCGATAACGCCGCTGCTGTTCAGGCAGCCGTCGAGTCCGGTGCGGCCCCTGACGCCTCTTACGTCGAGCGTATGGTCTCGGCGACCCCGCAGGAGCCCCGTGTGGCCACCCGCGAGGACCTCGACGCCGCCTTGCGCCCGTCCAACATCCCGGAGAAATTCTGGGACGCTAAGACCGGCCGCGTGAACGTGGACGCCATGGCTTCCGCTTACGCGGAGCTGGAGAGGCGGTTCAGCGCCTCCCGCCAGGAGAAGCCCCAGGCTTCCGAGGAGAAGCCCGGCGGGGAACCCCCCGCGGCCGGCAAGGTCACCATCGAGAAGAAGGACGGAGAGACGCCGGACGGCAATCAGCCGGACGAGACGGCTGACGCCCCGAACCCCGTGACATCCGCGGTCGAGGCCATCGCCAACGCCTACGCCGAGAAGGGCGAGGTGCCCGAGGAGGCCATCAAGTCTCTCGTGGACCTGGGCGTGCCAAAGCAGTTCATCGACGCCCACATCGCCGGCATCCAGGCGTTGGAGCAGCTCGCCGTCATGCGTGCCCACGAGGTCGCGGGCGGGGCCGAGACGTTCAACGCCGCCCTGCAATGGGGCTCGCAGAATCTCACCGACGCGGAGCTGAAGTCGTACAACGACATGGTCACCAACCCCGAGACCCAGCGTCAGGGGGTGGAGTGGCTGGTCTCGAAGTTCAGGTCAGCGAACCCCTCCGAGGGCTCCCTGATCCAGGCCGACGTCTCCGCCGGCCCCGGCGACGTCTACTCGTCGGAAACCCAGATGACCGCGGACATGCGCGATCCGCGGTACGCCAAGGACCCGGCCTTCAGACAGCAAGTCGCCGAGAAGATCGCCCGGTCCAGGCAGGCCGGCACCCTCTCCACGAGGGTACAGCACTACCGGGCCTCCCGTTAACTCATCCCCGCCCGGCGGGACCCATCGGCCTTCGGGCCGGTGGGAGCCGGGTCCAAGTTCTCTACTGCTCCAGAACAATCCAAAGCGGGGGGCCGGCTGCGGCTGATAACCCCCGACGACGCTGTGGACCCTGAGGCTGATGGGACAAGCAACCCCCTCAACCCCACTCACAGACACCAAGTAAAATGACCGACTCCACTCCGTCCCGTCCAGGTCAGAAGCAGGGCGGCTCGGACAACTACGAGCTGTACCTGGACCTCTTCGGCGGCGAAGTCCTCACCGCCTTCGAGACCAAGGTCATCATGCGCGACAAGCACATGGTGAAGACCTTGGAGAAGGGCAAGCAGTTCCGCTTCCCGGCCATCTGGCAGACGACCGCGGCCTACCACACCCCCGGCACGGAAATCCTGGGCAACCAGATTCCGTCGACCGAGATCGTGGTCTCGCCGGACGACAAGCTGATCGCCTCGGTGTTCATCGCGGACATCGATGAAATCCTGTCCCACTTCGAGTTCCGCTCGCCCTACGCCGCGGAGCTGGGCCACGCCCTGGCCAAGCACTACGACAGGAACGTCATCCGGCGCGTCATCCAGTCCGCCCGCGGCGGCGCTCTGTTCACTGGCGACACGGGCGGTTCGACCTTGATCAACGCGAACTACGACTCCGACGCGACCGTGCTGTTCGACGGCATCAGCGACGCCAAGCTGACGATGGAGCAGAAGGACGTTCCCGTGGACGCCCAGCCTGTCTACGCGCTGTTCAAGCCGCTGCAGTTCTCGATGCTCGCGCGGTCGGACAAGAACCTGAACCGCGACTTCAACGGCGGCTCGGCGGACATCCGCCGGCAGTCGCTGACGACCATCGATGACGTCGTGATCCTGAAGTCGAACAACACGCCCTACGGCGTTGACGACTCCGCGAACGCGAACATCCCGTCCAAGTACCGCGCCAGCTTCCTGAACACCATCGGCGTCGTCTGGACCCCGATGGCCGCCGCTACCGCGGAGGTGCAGGGCCTGTCCTCGCAAGTCGTGGACCAGCCGCAGAAGCAGGGCTCCCTGATGATCTCCCGCCTGATGGTCGGCACGGACCCGCTGCGGTCCAAGTGCGCCGTCGAGCTGGCGGTCGCCTAAGCCACCCCTCTAGCCCTCTCGGGGGCTAGACGCGCTCAGCGCACTCCCCCGAGCCCCTACTAGGTAACCCCTGGTGGGGGCTCAGTTTTTTTTTTTCGCCACCGAGGGTTTGCCCCATGTCCATGCTTACCCCACTCACCGAGTTGGACGCGGTGAACGAGATGCTCATGAGCATCGGCCAAGCCCCCGTGTCCTCCCTGTCGGTGCCCGGCGATGTCGCTATCGCCCGCTCGCTCCTGACGCCCGTGGTCCGCTACGTCCAGCTCTATGGGTTCGAGTTCAACACCGATGAGGACTACACCCTAACGCCCGACGTCGATGGTCTCATCCATGTCCCCGAGGGCGTCCTGCGGTTGGACCCGATGGACCCCCGCCAGCGTCTGACGCCGCGGACCCACCCGACGTCCGGCCGGTGCCTGTGGGACCTCGCAAACAGGACCTGGACCATGTCCGCGCCGGTCGACTGCCGGATAGTCTGGGCCTACGCCTTCGAGGACCTCCCGGAGTCCGCCAAGAATTACATCACGGTCGCCGCCTGCCGGCGCTTCCAGGCGAAGATGATCGGCTCCCGCGAGCTGGACCTCTACGAGGAAGCCGACGAGCAGCGCGCCTGGAACCTCCTGATCCGGGACGAGCGGGCCAACCGCGACACCAACTCGTTCCGCAAGAGCAAGTCCCTACAGAGCGCCCTGAACAGAACCGGCCGGGGCTACCCCTGGACCGGCGGTGAGGTGACCGGGTGAGCCTAGTAACCGACACCCTTCCGGCGCTGTTCAACGGGGTCTCCCAGCAGAGCCCTGAGGTGCGCTCGAAGGACCAGCTCGAAGACCTCGTGAACGGCTGGGCGTCCATCGCGGACGGCGTCTCTAAGCGTGCTCCCACCGAGCACGTCGCCAAGCTGCTCGATAGCGCCCCGAGCAACGCCTACATCCACACCATCAACCGCGACGCCACCGAGCAGTACGTGGTCATTGTGGCCGGCGGAGTCATCCGGGTGTTCGATCTCAATGGGACCGAATACACCGTCAACGCCCCCGGTGGCTGGGACTACCTGTCGGGCATCGGGGACTACGGGACCCAGGTCTCGCTGTTCACCGTCGCCGACTACACGTTTGTCGTGAACCGGACCCGCGAGTGTCAGCTCAGTCCCCTCGCTGACGAGCTGGCGCGCACCCGCGACTACTACCTGTGGCTCAACCGCTCCTACGGCACCGACGAGAACGGCGTGCCCTACGGCCCCGGCTACCCCTACCAGTACGCCCTGCCGGCGGGGAACGGCTTCCTGTTCAGCTCAGTCCAGAGCTTCGACAAGCTGCCCGACACCGCGGCGGATGGGGAGGTGTGGTTGGTCAAGGGAGACGAGACCACCCGGTTCGTCAGCTACTACGTCCGCAAGAACGGCAACGTCTGGGACGAGACCGTCTTCCCCGGCGAGGAGCACGTCCCCAACGCCCTGACCATGCCCCACGGGTTGGTCCGCGAGGGCGACAACACGTTCACCTTCGCGCCCTTCTCGTGGGCTCCGCGGCGGGTGGGCGACGGCAAGTCCAATCCGGACCCCGGCTTCCAAGGCCGGCGCATCCAGAAGGTGTTCTTCTACCAGAACCGCCTGTGCTTCCTGTACGACGAGAACGTCATCATGTCGTGCGTGGGGGACTTCGGGAACTTCTGGCGCAGCACCGTCCTGGACTACCTGGACAGCGACGTCATCGACACCTCCCCGACCACGACCAAGGTGGCGCTCCTTCAGGACGCCGCCGCGTTCAACGACGGGATCATCCTGACGTCGGACCAGACCCAGTTCTCCATGACCAACGGCGAGGCCGGTGTGAGCGCCGAGTCCATCGCCATCAAGCCCGTCACCAACTACTCGGTGAACATCCGGGCCGGGCTCGCGGAGCTGGGGTCGGAGGTCTACTACGCCACTGAGCAAGCCGGCTGGGCTTCGATCCGGGAATACACCCACGACTCCAGCACCGACGCGCTGTCGGCCGCCAACATCACCGGCCACGTCCCCCGCTACATCCCCGCGGGCGTCCACAGGATTGTCCCCGCGGACGACCTGAACGCCCTGTTCGTGCTGACCTCCGGGGCCAACACCTCGGTCTACGTCTACCAGTTCTACTGGGTGAGCGACCAGGAGAAGGCCCAGAGCGCGTGGCATCGCTGGGACATGGGAGCCCCCGTGGTCTCCGCCGCGTACCTGCGGGGTTGCCTCTACGTGCTCATGGCGCGTGGCGACGGGCTGTGCCTGGAGAAGATCGACCTGACCTCCGGGGCCAAGCCGACCCAGACGGGCCATCAGGTCTACGTCGACCGGCGCGCGGTGCTCGTGGCTAGCAGCTACAACTCCGCCTCCGACCGGACGGTCTTCACCCTCCCCTACTCCCCTGAGCAAGGTCCCTACCGGCTCATCGTGGGCGAGGCGTGGTCGACCCAGGAGATGCGGCTGCTCGACCCGTCGACCTACGAGTGGATCGGCCCCAATCAGGTCCAGGTCCCCGGCAACTGGACGGGCGGCGCGTTCATCGGCGGCACCGCCTACACGTTCCGCCTGCAGTTCTCCCAACAGTACGCCCGCAAGCGGGACGGGTCGGCGGTCAACACCGGCCGGCTGCAGCTCCGCACCTGGACGGTCTCCTACAAGGACACCGCCTACTTCCAGACCCAGGTCGCCCCCTACGGGGACGCCTACGGGACGGACTATGCGGACGTGATCCCCTCGAAGCTCATGAGCTTCACTGGGCGGGTGGTGGGCGACAGCGACCTCATCCTCAACAGACCCTCCTTCCATACCGGGACCTACAGCTTCCAGGTCCAGGGGAACTCCAAACAGGCGACCATCGCCATCGAGAACGACAGCCACGTCGGCTCGACGTTCATCTCGGCGGAGTGGGAAGGCTTCTACTGGAACCGCGCCTCCGCATGATCCTGTTTCAGGACCTCCGCGGGGTGGACCCGGCGGCCCTCGTGGTCACGGTCTCCCACCTCGCGGAGAACCTCCGCCCGTCCGACCTGGACGAGATCGCAGCCGTCTCCGACTTGGAGCCCTTCGTGGCCCTGATGGAGGCGGTGGCGGTCTCCGACAGGGTCTGGACTATCGTCTCCGATGAGACCCCCATCGCCGTCTTCGGCTGCGCCCCCGCGGGCGACGGCACCGGCTACGTATGGATGGTTGGCACCCCCGCCATGGACCAACCGTCCAACGCCATCGGCATCCTCCGGGCCACCCGCCCGTACCTCGCCGAGATGCACCAAGTTTACTCCTGCCTCTGGAACAACATCGACGCGCGCAACGTGCGCTCCATCCGATGGCTCCAGTGGGCGGGCTTCTCCATCATCGACGCCCATCCCCGGTTCGGCCGGCAGGGGCTCCCCTTCCTCACCTTCGCCAGGATTGAACCATGTGTCTCCCAGCAATAGGCGCGGGTCTCGCCGCCATCGGCAGCGCCCTGGCGTCCCCTGTGGGCATCGGCGCGATGGCCGTCCTAGGCGGCGCGTCGGCCGTTGGTAGCGTGCTCTCCCAACGTGCCGCGGCGAGCGCCCAAGAGAGGGCCATCAACCTTCAGCTCCAGCAGCAGGACCAGCAAATCGGCGACCAGCAGGCCGCCGAGATCAACGACCAGCTCCGTGCCGCACGTCGTGAGCAGGCCCGGATCAAGGTTGCGGCCGGTGAGGCCGGGCTACAGCTTGGCGGCTCCGTCGAGGCGCTACTGCAGGACAGCCTGATGCAGGCCGGCCTGTCCATCGGCCGGATCGACACCAACGCCGACAACATGCGGGCTTCCGCCCGCGCCCAGGCGGACTCCCTGATGTCCCGCTTCCAGAAGCCCACGATCCTCGGGTCGGGTCTGGAGATCGCAAGCGGCATCGCCAAGGGCTACGCCACCGGCAAGAGCCTGCAGCTCTCCCGCACCTCCACCGCAATGAAAGCCGCCGGCTAACACATGCCCAACTTAGCGGACACCCCCACCCGTCGACAGCGGGCGGAGCGGATCACCCAGAACCGGGACACCGTCCTCCCACGCGCCCGTAACACCGACCAGCCCCACCTGGGCGTCTTCGCGGACATGCGCGACGCCTACCGCGGCGACAGCGTGGCGGAGACCCGCCGCGCCCTCGGGATGCTCAACGAGACGGTGGCTGATCTGGGACAGGCCAGCAACATCGACGCGGCCATCCGTGCCCCCGCCGAGGCCGGCCGCGCATCCCTCGACGCCGCCGCCGGTAAGCCGGCCGACCCGGTCATGGCCAAGTCCCTGGCCTACCAGGAGACGTACTACAAGACCAAGGCCGAGGCCGACCTCAACTCGTGGCAGAACGATACCGCCACGGCGTTGCAGGACATCATCGACAAGGGCGGGAGCCCCGGCGATGTCCATGAGGAGCTGATGAAGCGGGTGGCGTCGTTCCGCGACGCGGCGCTCCAGAAGTACCCCACCGCCACCGCCCGCGCTCTCGTGGGCCAGGGGATGGCGAGGTTCGCCTCCGACCTGGACGTCCGGGTGGCCCAGCAGTTCAAGACCAAGACCGACCAGGACATGCTGGACACCATTGGCTCCAACCTCATCGCGAGCCTTGACCGGGGCCACATGCTCACCCAGGCGGCCATCCAGCCGGACCCCCTGAAGGTCCCCCTGAACGCCCCCGTAGGTTCCCCCTCGGGTGTCCCGATGGTCGGCCCGAACGCCCCCCGCGGTCTACGCAACAACAACCCGCTGAACGTCAGCGAGCTGGGCGGCGGGAAGAAGTGGGACGGCCAGACAGGCAACGATGGGCGCTACCCGAAGTTCGCCACCATCGACAAGGGCTTCGCCGCCGCCGACGACAACCTCCTGGCCTACGCCAAGAGGCACGGCATCTCGACCCTGAGGGGCATCATCAGCCGCTGGGCTCCGCGCTCTGAGAACGACACCGCGGCGTACATCCGCACGGTGGCTGGTGACCTTGGCATCGGCGCTGACCAGAAGCTCGACCTCCTCGACCCCGACGTGCGCCGCAAGGTTCTCCTGTCGATGGCAAAGGTGGAGACCGGGCAGGACATCACTCCGTACCTGGGCCAGGGCGCTGACCAGCCGGTCACCGCCGAGCAACCCGTGGTCGGCCCGCATGGCCCCACCTGGGGCATCGGCGGGGCCTTCGAGCAGGCGCTCGCCCAGGCCCGCGCCGCTGGGCTCGACCCGAAGAAGGCGAAGGACAGCCTCCGCGCCGCGGTCATCGTCTGGGGCACCAATCCCGACGACCCGCACCCGGACGAGCTGCAGACGCTGCTCTACAGCACTCAGGCTGACGGTAAGACCCCGAGCCTCTCCCCCGCGGAGATGTCCCAGGTCCAAGAAGCGGTCATCACCGCCCGTGCCCTACAAGACCGCCTCGACAAGAAGGTCAGGGAGGACAAGGCCAAGGCGCTGGACAAGACCCTGTTCGACGCCCTGGGCACCGGCCACGACATGTCGCCGGCCATCGAGGCTGCCGTCCACGACGGCACCCTCTCCGCGGCCGAGGGCGTGGCGTGGAAGAACCGCTTCCAGTCCGACCTCAACGAGCAGCTCTCGGGCCGCGAGAACTGGCAGACCGTCTCTGGATTCCGGCTCCGCCTGACCGAGGCGAATGTCGACATCCCCCGCGTCCGCGAGGAGATCGCCCAGGCGTACAACCACGGCCAGCTCGGTACGGGAAAGGCCGCCGCCAACGCCTTCGTCTCCCTGATGCAGGCCACCAGCGAGCGCCGCGCTATGAACAGCGCCGACGCCAACACCGGCCGGGACTACCTAAATCAGGTCATCCGCCCTGACTCGGAGGTCCTGCGCGGGAACCAGCCGGTGGCGACCGTCTACTTCCAGGCGCTCCGCACCTACGAGCAGATCGTCTCCCAGGGCAAGCCGCCCATGGAGGCGGCCGACAACGTCATCTCCAAGTTCCAGCCCGTGCTGGACAAGTGGATGAACGGCCGGCCCGCGCCCACGCCGGCCCCGGCGGCGAACGCCGCGGTGCCCCACCCAGCCACCAACGAGGCAGCCGCCGCCCTGATCCGCAAGCAGGCGGAGGAGCGTGCGCGCCTGCTCCGTCAGTTGAAGCACTAGCAGTAAGGATGTGAATGGCGGACCAGTCCGTCGCGGCGGCCTACGCTGGCCGCCCGCAGCCGTCCCAGGATGAGGTCTATCAGGCCCGCCTGGACGAGATCGCCCGCAACGAGCGCGAACTGCAACAGCTCCGCGCCCAGGTCGCGGCGAAGCAGAAGGCGCAGACCGAGGCTCCGCCCCGCACCCCTCTCCAGCGGTTCGTGGACAATCTGGTGGACGGGGCTCAGCACAACCTGATGCTCACGTTCGCCCGGCGTTCCCAGGCAGACCCAGCGTTCGCCATCCAGGTGGCCACCGCCGGCAACTACGTGGCAGGGCCCGCGAACCCTGTGACCCTGTTTGCTCTCAGCAACGCGGTGGCCGGCCGGGTCATCGACAAGATCGTCCCCGGCTTCACCCAGTCCCAGGTCCAGGAGGAGCAGCAGCGTCGGGCCGACTTCGCCCAGCGCAGCGCCTCCGACCCCTGGTACAACGCCCCCGGCGGGGTCCCCGGTAAGCTCGTCGCAGGGGCCGCGACCCTCGCCGGCCAGCTCGTCGGCGGAGCCGCGGACCCCATCAACCTCGTGGGTCCCGAGGGCTCGGTCGGCAAGGTGCTCGCCACCAAGGGCCTCTCTGCCGCCGCCTCGCTCGCGGCCAAGAAAGCCGCCGGCCAGGGTCTCCTCAACGCCGTCAACGACGCCGCCGAACAGGCGACCGAGATGGGCCAGCTCAGGGACCACTTCGACCCCATCGAGACCCTGTCGGCCGCCGCGGTCGGTGTCGGCCTGTCCGCCTCTCTGGACGTCGCCCCCTCCACCGTCCGCGCCCTGGTCGCCAAGTTCCGCACGCCGGACGCCGGCCGGGCACCGCTGTCGCTCGCCGAGGTCCCCCCCGTCGAGCCGCCGCCCGTGGCCCAGCACGAGCCCTCCCCGGCGCTCCTGCCGGCTCCTGTCGAGGCACCCGCAAGGAAGCCCGCCGAGGCCCATCAGGCCCCCTCCGCTACCCACCTACCCGCCGTCCCCGAGAAGCCCGCAGGCGACCGCTCCAGCGGCTCCAGTGAGTCCTCCCAGGGGGCCGGGGCGGGTGACCCGTGGAGCGAGGTGGACTGGGGCAAGATGCGCTCGAAGCAGCGCGCCCAGGCCGCGGTCGAGCACCTCGACAAGCTCCGCCAGTTCATCAAGCCCGAGCACGTCCGCGACTTCGTGAACGCGCTCGACCAGGAGGTGAACCCGGAGCTGCCCATCGGCGACCGCGTGGGGTTCGTGAACCCCGAGTACGTCAACTGGGACCACATGGAGAGCAACCCCGAGGACTTCCTCGCCTGGGTGAACATCCGTTCCGCCATCTTCAAGGACCTGTACGACCGGGCCGGGGATGCGGGGAAGACGTGGGACCAGATTGGCCGCATGGCGGCGCTCATGGGCCAGAACCTCTCCGACCTCATCAAGACCCACGCCGACATCACGGGTGAAGGCGGCATCGCCGCTCGCGTCGGGGCTCTCGCCCAGACCGCCTTGGAGTCGGCCGACCGCTTCCATGCCCAGCTCAAGGACGTCCGCGCCCAGATTGAGAGGGGCGACCTGAGCGGGGTCTCCGAGTTCGCCGCGGCGGTGCAGCGCACCGTTCTCCTGGAGGCGATGTCGGAAGGCGCGACCTCCGAGATCGCGCGAGCCCTGAACTACATGCGGAAGCTGAAGCGCCCTAAGGCCGCGGTGAACGACCTCCAGTCCCTGCTCAACGAGTTCGGGGACGCGGTGAACGGCGGCAAGCCTGTCGACATCGACAAGGTCAAGCGGACCATGGACGCCGTCGACAAGGCGTACAGGGCGCGCGGCGCGGCCGGCGTGGTCGAGGAAGTCGCCAAGATGCGACAGCTAGGCCTGGAGGACTACATCGGCTACCACATCACGGCCGGTCTCCTGTCCAAGCCCGCGACCTGGATACGCAACCTCATCGGCACCCCGTTCATGTCGGTGTTCAACATCGCCGAGCGGTACGTCGGGGCCGGCATCGGCGCGGCGCGGGAGGCCATCGGTCTCGGTAGCCGCGAACGCATGACCCTGGCCGAGGCCAACGCCTACGTCGCCTCGTCCGTCGAGGCCCTGCACGATGCCTTTGGGAACGCCTGGAAGGCGTGGAAGTCGGGGACCACGATCACGGACGACACCGGCTCGTGGGCCGGCGAGGCCCTCCAGCGGCCCGTCCCGTTCCAGCTCAACAAGGATCGGCTCGACCGCTGGGCCAGGGACGGCATGACCTTCCACACCGTCCTCGACGCCGCCATGACGGCCTACTTCGAGGTGCTGCGGACGGTCGGCTTCCGGTTCTCCGTGGCGGCCGATGAGTTCTACAAGGCCATCACCCACCACCAGCAGATCAGCGGGCTCGCCTACCGGGAGGCCCACTACCGGGCCTCACTGGCGGACCCGAAGGACTACGCCAAGGTCTTCCAGAAGACCCTCCAGGACATCCAGCAGAAGCCCACCGCGGCAGCCTTCAAGGAGGCCCGGCGGTACTTCACGGATCGCGAGATGGACCCTGATGGGGTCTACCCCGTGGGTTCCCGCGAGGAGGAGCTGGCCCTGCTGATCCGCAGCGTGGACCTGGAGAAGATGGCGGCGGACCACGCCCGCATGATGGTGTTCCAGGACGCCGGCCCCATCGTCACCCAGATCGACCGCACCCTGCGGACGATCCCCCTCATCAAGTGGTTCTACGTCCCGTTCTTCCGCACGCCCATGGCGCTGCTGCGGGCTGGGATGATCGACCGCAACCCGCTCACCCTGGGTCTCCTCGGGGAGAACCGGAAGGCGTTCGGTCGGCTCATCGAGACGGCGAAGAACGACGAGGCGGCGATGGAGCGGGGCGGGGCCGAAGCGGACCTTGCGATGGCTCGGCTCATCGTCGGCGGCACCATCATGTCCATGGCGTTCATGCTCTGGGCGAACGGCCACCTAGTCGGTCGGCGCGGCCAGCCCGGCAACCCGGCCAGTCAGGACGGGATCAGGGACTACTCGCTCCGCCTCCCCAACGGCACCTGGGTCCAGTTCTCCCAAGCGGACCCACTCGGCTCCATCCTCGGCCTCACCGCCGACGTGGCGCAGACCATGAGGGACCGCCGGCTGGACGACAACCAAGCCTCCGCCCTGGTGGGTGGCGTGTTCGCCGCGATCCGCAACAACGTCCTGGAGAAGTCGGCCCTGACGGGCATCAAGGACTTCTTCGACACGTTCTACGGCACCTACTCCCAGAAAGACGCCACAGGCGGCAAGGCGGTCGCCGAGGGGCTCTCCCAAAGCGCGCTCAGCCTGTACCCCCTGTCGTCCCTGGTGCGCGGCGTCGCCCAGGACATGGACCCCGTAAAGCGGGACGCCCACAGCCTCATCGACCAGATCAAGGCGATGACGCCCCTGTGGTCGGAAGACCTCCCGGCCCGCCGAGACGCCTTCGGCCGCCCCCTTGTCCGCAAGCCGGGCGAGCGCGGCATCGCCCAGGCGTTCGCCACGAGCAAGCTCAGCGACGACCCCCTCGACCTGGAGGAGTCCCGGCTCGGCACCGTCATCCCGGACTTCACGCTGAAGCCGGCGTCACGGTCGTTCAACGGCCGACCCATCACCCCCGAGGAATACTCGCGGGTGCTGGAGGTCCAGGGCCAACTGTTCCGTAATCCGCGCACCGGGTTGAACATGGAGGAGGCGGCCCTGTCGCTCATCGCGTCCCCGCGGTATGCCCAGATGGGTGACCTGCAGAGGGCGCACGAGCTGAAGGCGCTCGTCACCCAGTACCGGGAGGCGGCCAACGCCGCCATCAAGAACCCCCGATCCGCCTACTACATGCCCGACATGGTCCGCCGCACGGCGACCGAGAAGGTCACGCAGGAGGCCCAGGAGAAGGGCCTGCGAGGTGCCCGCATGTATCACCGCGCCAGAGTCCTGGGGATGACCTCCGAGGACATGCAGAAGCTGAAGGACCTCTTCTCCCAGTAAACTATGAGCTACGCGACAAGGGTTTCCTACGTCGCGACTGAGGGCCAGGTAGAGTTCGACGTCACGTTCCCCTACCTGGACCCTTCGCACGTCTTCGCCTTTGTCGGGACGGTCCCCCTCGCCTACACCTGGGTCTCCAGCACGCGCCTGCGGCTGTACGACCCCCGTGTGGCGGGGGAGGTCGTCACGCTGCGGCGGATCACCCCTATCGACCGGGCGCTCGTCGTCTTCCAGCCCGGCGCTATCCTCACCGCCGAGGAGCAGAACGAGGCCGTCCTCCAGTGCCTCTACGTCCAGCAGGAGCTGGCCGACCTCTACACCTCCTCTCTCGACCGGGCGAAAATCCGCGTCGGGGAGAACCTCGGGATCATCACCGACCCCGACGCCGTCATGGACGAGATGGTTCAGATGGTGCTCGCCGACGATCTGCTCGCCGAGCTGAAGCAGCGATACGTCGACATCGACCTCAATGCCCAGTCCATCATCGACCAAGCCAACCGGCTGGTCGACACGCAGAGACAAGTGGACGACCACCAGGCCGCCCTGGACATCCTGAACGGGACCGGAGACGGCTCCGTGGTGGCCATCGTCCACAAGGAGACGCAGTCCCTGTCGGACAGCGTGTCGGCCCTCGGGCAGAGCCTCGACTTCATCGGCGCGCTCACCCCTGACGGCCTGGCATTCCGGCTGGCCACCTCCACCGTGGAGATTGACGACGGCGTGTCCCTGGCTTCCTGGCGCTCCAGCATGGAGGCGTCCGACGCCGCCAACCTAGCTCTGATCCAGCAGGAGCAGAACGACCGCATCACCGCAGTCTCCGCTGAGGCCGACGCCAGGCTCACCCTGAAGACCCAGGTGGACGACAACTGGTCCGCTTTCTCGTCCTTCCAGCAGTCCCAGACCGACCAGAACTCGGCCTTCACCCAGAACATCGACGCCCTCTCAGGGCGCGTGGGCAGCGTCGAGTCCGCCATCACCACCGAACAGACCGTGCGGGACCAGGCCGACCAGGCCGAGGCGAGCGCCCGTCTGCAGTTGGCGACCAAGGTGGACGACAACTGGTCCGCCTACGAGAGCTTCGTCCAGTCCCAGACCACCCAGAACAACACCTTCACGGAGTGGTTCGCCCTTCTAGGCGCAGCCAACGCGGGCGGCACATCCTGGATGCTGGATGACCAGAAGGTCCAGGTTAAGGCCGCGGACGGGGTCACCACGCTCGCCCTGGCCACCCGGCTCCAGGGCCTGGACTCACGGATCGGCAACAACGAGGCCGCCGTCGTCAACGAGCAGAGCGCCCGCATCAGCGGCGACCAAGCAAACGCGACGCAAATCCAGACGGTCCAGACCACGGTCGACGGCCACACCTCCAGCATCACGAGCATTCAGCAGTCGCTGAACGGCGTGATGGCGAAGGCTGGCCTCGAACTCGATGTGAACGGCCACATCACCGGCTGGCTCGCCAACAACAACGGCTCCAGAGGCAACTTCTACGTCATCGCGGACGTGTTCGCCGTGGTGGACCCGAACAACGGCCAGGCATTCGTCCCCTTCGAGGTTAGTGGCGGGGTTGTCCGTGCGCCAAACCTCTGGGTCCAGAATCTGGTGGCCGGCTCGGTCACCACGAACGCCATCGTGGACGGCGGGGTCACCACGCCCAAGCTGACGAACAGCGCCATCACCCGGCACTGGACCGACGACCGCTCGACCAGCACCATCATTCCCACCGCCGAAGGCGGGAGCTACGACGCCTCGCAGGACGTGTCGGTGGACGGCACCGGACCTGTGCAGGTTGACGTCCGCCTGGACATCCAGAGTGGGACGCAGGGCTGGGTGGCGTGCCGCCTCTACCGGGACACAACCCTCATCGACACCTTCACCTTCCCCGTCCTCGGCGGGAACGCGAGCGTCCGCCAGACGGTCAGCTCGTGGGTGAAGGACTACCCGAGCGCCGGGAACCACACCTACCACTACAAGGTGTTCAGCCCGGACGCGGTCTCGAACCGCACCCTATCCCAGGTGGGCCTGGCAGTGACCGAGTACCGCAAGTAACCAACCCACTTCTTAAACCGGAAACCGACATGAACCAGCCTTCCCCCACGGTGGCTCAGACGCTCCTCTCCCTGCAGCAGCAAGATGCCGCCCTGGCGGTCGAGATCGTGGAGCTGCTGGACAAGCTCGAAGCCGCCAAGGACCGGCGGCGGGCCGTCCGCAACGCCCTGGAGGGCGCTCGGATCGCCCAGCAGATCATGGTCGAGGCGGCGCAGGCCGTCCAGGCCCAGGCCCCCGCCGATGAACCGGCGGAAGCCCCCGCGGAGTAACCCGTGAGCGGGCTCACCAACGCCCAGCTCGCCCAGCAAATCTCCGACCTCATCACGTCCTGGCGGCAGCTCGTCCAGCAAATGGCGGCGCTGCTGACTGGTCCGGCTGACGGGGGAGACAACGGGGACGGGACCTATCCCGTCTCCGACCTCCTCGGGCAAAGCTACCTCCTCGACGGCTACCTCAAGATCATCGACACCGTGAAGGGGCCGGCTGCCCAGGCGGAGACCGCCCTGGCACTCGCCGAGGCCGCACGCGACGCCGCCAAGGGCTACTCAGACACGGTCGCCGGCCAGCTCGTGCTGGCCCAGGCCGCCCAGGTCGCGGCCACCGCCGCGCGCGATCTCGCCAAGCAGTACCGGGATCAGGCCGCCTCATCCGCGGCGAACGCCAAGGTGTGGGCCGACAATGCAGCCAACGCCGCGGTCGCCATCAACGTGGACCTGGACGGCGGATGCTCCTCGACCGTGTACCTGACTGACCAGGCCATCGACGCCGGCAGCGCCTCGTCCACCTTCACCTCAGACCAAGACATCGACTGCGGAGACGCATACGGCTAGATGGCCAAGCACCTACAACTCAGGCGGGACACCGCGGCCAACTGGTCCGCCGTGAACCCCGTCCTGGCCCAGGCCGAGCCCGCCCTGGAGATCGACACCGGCCGGATGAAGTTCGGCGACGGCGCGACCGCCTGGGACGACCTCCCCTACTGGGCTCTCGGCTTCGACATCGGGGCCGCCTCCGACACCGACATCCTGGACCGCTCGGCCGGCGACGGCCGGTACGTCCTGCAGAACCCCGACGCCGTGCTGGCCGCCCTCGCGCGCCAGGTGGGTGCGGCCTCCGACACCGACCTTCTCGACCGGGTGGCCGGCGACGGGCGCTACCTGCAGTTGGTCGGCGGAGAGACCATCACGGGCTCCCTCACGGTGAACGGCGCGGTGACCCTCGGGTCCACCCTGACGCTGTCCGGGGACCCCGCCGCCGATCTCCAGGCCGCCACCAAGCGGTACGTGGACGCGGGCCTGAACACCAAGCAGGCCAGCAACATCATCCTGACCTCGCTCGCCGGCATGACCGGCTCGGCCGACAAGCTCCCCTACTTCACGGGGGCCTCGACCTTCGGCCTGGCCACGCTGACGTCCGCCGCCCGGACCCTGCTCGCGCAGGCCGACCAGGCCGCCATGCGGTCCACCGGCCTCGGCCTCGGCTCCGCCGCGGTCATGGACGTGGGCACCTCGGGAGCGCACCTGGCGCAGCTCGACCAGGCCAACACCTGGGCCGCCAAGCAGACCTTCACGGTCGCCCCGACGTTCACCGACAAGGAGGGATCGAGAACGGCCCTCGGGGTCGCCATCGGGTCCGACGTGCAGGGCTGGGACGCCAACCTCGATGCCATCGCGGCGCTCGCCGGCACCTCCGGGTTCCTGAAGAAGACCGCGGCCAACACCTGGGCCCTGGACACCAACACCTACCTGACGGGCAACCAGCCGGTCACCCTCTCGGGCGACGCCACGGGGTCTGGCGCGACGGCCATCACGGTCACCCTGACGAACACCGGGGTGGCGGCGGGGACCTACACGAACCCGCAGATCACCGTGGACGCCAAGGGTCGGGTCACCTCGATCCAGAGCGGGGCCGCTGCGGATGGCCTGGCCGTCCTTGACCAGTCGAACTCGTTCACCGCCGGGCAAACCATTTCCATCCCGGGGAGTGCCTGGGCGATGGACCTCCACAGGAGTGACATCGACTTCTCGTCTCAGGTCTGGAACGACGGCAACGGGTGGGCCTTCCAGCATCGCCCTAGGTTCAACGGCAACCTCGCCTGGGACGCGGGGAATCTGACGCCCAGCGTCACGGTCTCGGGCAACTCCGTCGTCCAGCGGGACGCCAACGGGCACATCTTTGGCCAGTACCTAAACCAGGCGTCCGCCAATAATGAGAACCCCTCCATCTCCCAGTTCATGGTGACAAACGGGAGCGACGGGTTCCTCCGCAAGGCTTCCGCCGCGTTCGTCGCCGAGCAGATGGCGGCCGGTTCGGCAGGCTACCTCCAGTCCAGCAACTGGCTCCTGCGCCCGAGCGACGTCTGGTCCGCGGCCGGCCTCACCAGTTGGGGCACCACCAGTGGCACCCTGACCCCCGACTTCAACACCGGGCTCAACTTCTCGGTCGTCCTCAACGGGGCCACGACCCTGACCAACCCGACCAACATGAAGGTCGGCCAGTCGGGAACTATTTACATCCAGCAGGACGGCTCTGGGGGACGCACGATGTCCTTCGGGTCCTCCTGGAGGTTCCCTGGTAGGACTGCCCCCTCGCTCAGTACCGGGGCCAGCCAGGCAGACTGCCTGGTCTATCAGGTGCTGTCCCCCACCTTCATCCTCTGCACTCTGCTGAAGAACTGCTGATGCTCATCTACATCGACAAGCTGACCCCCTGGGGCGGCGAGGCCATCGACGGCATCCAGCACCCGCTCAACATTGAGCAGTTCTGGACGGACGACGAGCTGGCCACCATCGGCCTGGCCCGGCCGGTACCCTTCGTGCCCCCCGAGGGGAAGCGCGAGGTCGGCACCGTCCGGTACGTGAAGGGGTCTGACGGGAAGGTCCATGAGGACTGGGACGTCGAGGATGTCCCCGCCCCTCCCCCTCCCCAGCCCTCGGCCCCCACCCGAAGGCTCGTGCGGAAGTCCACCATAATCCGCCGACTGCAGGAGGTCGGCCTCCTTGACCAGGCATTCGCAGTGCTGGATCAGAACCTCTATGCCAAAGCGCGTTTCTGGACGCCCGACTGGCCCTCGATCTACTTTGACGACCCGGAGGCGGTCGCCATACTGCAAGCCTGTGGTGCGGACGTGGACGCCATCATGGCCCCGGAAGCCCTCCCGCCGCAGGACGCCGCCCAGTGATCCCCGGTGGGCGAACGACGACCCTGGCATCTGCCTGGCCTCCCGGGACCCGGGTGGTCTACCTGACAGACTCCAGCGGGACCTACGTGCTCCCGGAGGACTGGAACCCCGCCAACAACACCATCGAGTGCATCGGTGCAGGCGGTGGGGGCGCGGCTGGTGCCGGCTTCTCGAACGGAGGAGGCGGTTCCGGGGGCGGTGGTGGTGCGTACTCCAAGATCACGAATTGGGCCGCCCAGCCTGGGACCTCCTGCCCCTACGCGGTTGGAGTCGGCGGTGCCGGCTCTACCACCCTGAGCAGTGGTGGCGGGGCCGGCGGCGACACTTGGTTCTACAACACCTCTACCGTGCTCGCGAAGGGCGGCTCTGGAGGCGCGACCGCCTCCCCAGGCTACCCCGGTATCGGAGGTTCGTCCTCCTCCGGGGTTGGCACCACCCGATACTCGGGCGGCTCCAGCTCCACCTCACAGACCACCAAGGGTGCCCCCGGGGGCACCGCCGGGGGAGGCGCGGCCGGTCCCAACGGCAACGGCGGTAACGCCGGCTCCGTGGACACCACGTCAGGATACCCGGCCTCTGGGGGCGGCGGTGCTGGCAATGGTCAGGGAGACGGTCAACCAGGCGTTGGCACGACTCCAGGAAGCGGCGGCGGCCCGTATGGCGGCGGCCCTGGACAGCCCGGCAGCAACGGCTGCGGAGGCGGCGGGGGCATCATCGGCTCCGGCTCCACCTCAGGCTCCAACGGCGGGGCCGGTGGCAACGGCTCGAACTGGGACTCCAGTCATGGTTCCGGCGGCGGCGGTGGGGGCGGCGGCCTGTATATCACCTACCCGGCATATAACGGCGGAAACGGCGGCCTCTACGGGGGCGGCGGTGGCGGCGGCGGTGCCGGGGACGGCAGCATCGGATACGGCGGGAACGGTGCCCAGGGCATCATCCGTATCACCTACACTTGGTAAGGATCACCACTAACACCAATGGCCAACCGGCCACGAACCCGTCCCGCCCCACAGCGGGACGACCTGGGCTACCGCCTGGGTGAGATCAGCGGGAAGCTAGACATGCTCCTCGCGAACCAGGCCCAGGACCGGGCCGTCAACGACATCCGCTTCACGAAGGTCGAGAAGGAGCTGGAGGAGCACGCCGAGCAGATCGCCGGCCTGCGCCGTGACCGCTCCTGGGTCCTCGGCGGGGCCGCAGCCATCAGCGCCCTGGGGATCACCCTTGGCCGCCTGTTCGGGTTCCACCCGTGACCGGCCGAGCGACCGAAGACCAGCTCGACTTCCTTCATGGGATGCTTGCTGGTGCGCTCGCCGACGAGCTAGCCGCCGCCATGGAGCGGTCCCGGGATCGCGTCGTGGACGGCAAGACCGTCCCCGGCGAGCCCATCAACCCTCAGCTCCTGGACAAGGTGATGAAGTTCCTCGGGATGAACGGCGTGGCCGCCCCCGAGAAGTCCCCGCGGGTTGACCGGCTGGCCTCCACGCTGGCCGACCTGGACCTCGACGCAGAGGCCCAGCGCGGGGCTCACCACTAACCTTCCACAACCCGAAAGGTCCCATTGCCCTTCAACGGGCCGGTGGCGTTCGCTGAGACAGGCGAGCGCCGCAACGGCCAACCCGTAGGCGTGCTCACCGCCCCGCTGGTCTACGATAACGTCCAGCTCGACACCCTCCATGTGGTCGTCCCGCCCGGCTACAAGTTCGACGGCGCGACCCTCCCACCCTACGTCCGCTGGCTCCTGAAGCCGCGGGACCCGCGGTACTTCCGCGCCTCCATCATCCACGACTACATGCTCGACCACCGGCAGTTCTACACGGCCACCCGCGCGGACTCCGCCTTCGTGGCCGCCGCCATCGAGGATGGCACGCCGCCATGGCTGGCCAAGCTGATGATGGCCGCGGTCAAGCTCCACCGCTTCCTGTTCCACTAGGCCGATTTCCCGGCCCTACGGGCCCCTCGGGTTGCCCCGGCTACTACCCTAGCCGGGCACCCGAGATCGGCCGCCACGGGCCGTCCAGCGCGGCCTCTGGGCATATTCAGAGACCGACCTTAGCTCAGTGACCTCCAAAGATATCCTCCAGGGGGACTTCCTCAAGTTCCTCTGGTACGTCTGGACCAACATCCTGGCGCTCCCAGCGCCGGATCGCATCCAGCTCGACATCGGCCGGTATCTAGCCGGCGGCCCCAGCAAGCGGTTCATCCAGGCGTTCCGGGGGGTCGGTAAGTCCTTCCTGACGTGCGCCTACGTGGTGTGGCGGCTGTGGAAGGAGCCCAACCTCAAGGTGCTCATCGTCTCCGCGGGCGAGGACCTCGCGGTCGAGAACGCCTCCCTCATCCAGCAGATCATCTACCACCCGGCCGGCGACGAGCTGTGGGCCGAGCTGCGCGGCGGTCGCCGCTCCTCGACCCTGGCCTTCGACGTCGGCAACTGCGTCCCCGACAAGAGCCCGAGCGTGAAGTGCGCCGGCATCACCGGGCAGATCACTGGTTCGCGCTCCGACATCTTGATCTCCGACGACGTCGAGGTCCCGAAGAACTCCGAGACGGAGACCCAGCGGGACAAGCTCCGCCGCCTGACGGGCGAGTATGGCGACATCGCCAAGCCCGGCTCCGAGATCATCTACCTGGGCACGCCCCAGAGCATGGAGTCCATCTACAAGGGTCTCCCCGAGCGCGGCTACGACGTCCGAATCTGGCCCGCCCGTTACCCGCTGGCTTCCCGCCTGGGCAACTACCTGGGCACCCTCGCGCCGCTCCTGCTCGCCGACATCGAGGCCGACCCGGACCTCTGCAAGGACACCGGCACGGGCACCGGGGGAGCCCCGACCAACCCCGTCCGGTTCAACGAGCTGGAGCTGATCCGCAAGGAGGCGGAGCGCGGCAAGGCCGGCTTCCTCCTGCAGTACCAGCTCGACACCTCCCTCGCCGACGCCGACCGCTACCCGCTCAAGACCCGTGACCTCATCGTGACCGACGTGGACCGGAAGGTGGCCCCGATGCGTCTCGTGTGGGGCAGCGGGCCAGACCAGATCATCAAGGACCCCGCGCTGCCCAACGTGGGCTTCGATGGGGACCGCCTGTGCCGGCCGGTGTTCACCTCCCCGGAGTTCTCCGAGTTCACCGGCTCGGTCATGCACATCGACCCCTCGGGCCGCGGCAAGGACCGCACGGCCTACGTGGTCACCAAGTTCCTCAACGGCTACGTGTTCATCCGGCGCTGGGGCGGGTTCCCGGACGGCTACTCCCCGGAGACCCTGCAGCGGATCGCCGAGATCGCGGCCGAGGAGGAGGTCAACCTCATCTGCACCGAGGACAACTTCGGGGACGGTATGTTCGCCCGCCTCCTGGAGCCCGTGGTCGCCCGCCGCCGGCCAACGCCGGTCGAGGGCTACAAGGTCTCGGGGCAGAAGGAGGTCCGTATCCTCAACTACGTACGTCCCACCCTGGAGCAGCACCGGCTGGTGCTCGACGCCACGGTGGCCCGCATGGACCTCGCCCAGCCCGACACGGTTCACCGGGGGCTGTATCAGCTCACGCACCTGACGGATGCCCGTGGGGCGCTGCGTCACGACGACCTCATCGACGTCCTGGCCCAGGCCCTCGCCTACTGGACCCCGTACATGAACGCCGACGCCCTCAAGGCGGAGGAGACGTGGAAGCGGAAGCAGGAGGAGGAGTTCGAGCGGGAGTTCTTCGCTGGCACCATCATCGGGGCCGGGCTGGGGAAGCCCACCGGCCAACGACGGGCACCGGGCAGGAACCTGAGGGGGACCCGGAGGGGAACCTGGGGGAGAGCCTGAGGTGAACCCTGAGGGGTATAGACCCTACCCTATACCCTACCCTACCTCCTGATGGGTGAACCAACAGGTGAACCTACGGGTATACCCTGAGGGTTTAGATAGTGAGGGGAGGCTGGATTTCAAGACCTCCTCCCCTCCTATTCCTCCCAGCCAAGGGGGTCTTCCTGCCAACGGCAGGCCGGATCGTTTTTGGGTCGGATTTCCGACAGCCCATACCGCGTGACCAAGTTTCCGTAGTCCCCCCAGGCCCCCACCTAGCCCCCGGGGGCATACCCTGAGGGCTACCCCTGGGGCCGCGTTGGCATAGGGGCTCGGCACGGCGATTGCCAAGCGATTGGTTTTGTTGAGCTTTGATGCCTCTAGGAATGCCAAGGCCGGGCGGGCAGGGCTCCTGAGGAGCACGGCAGGGGCAACCGGCGGGGCTGGCCTTGGACCCTGATGCTCCGGCCCGCGCCCTTGATGCCCCCTGCTTTTTTCGCCCCAGCCAACCCGGTCCCCTCGTGGTTCTCCTGCCGGGTCTCCTGCCGGGTCTCCGCGCGTCCGCCCTGCGGCTGGGGAGCCGGGAACATCGGGATGCCCTGCCGCGCCTCCCTGGGGCTCACTGGCGGGCTTCCTGGGGTTGGCCGCTGGGGTAGTAGCCGGACGCCCTGGCGGGGCTCCCTGGGGCCTCCCTGGGGCTTTGCGGCGGGGGGCACCATGGCCGCGCGTATGTGCGGGCGGGGGCAGGGGGGACCGGGGGAGCCCCTGCATTTTTTTCCTGAGTCAAAACAGGGAGTTGTGAGATTTCGGTCCATTTTGTGGACTTCTGGCTTTCCTCATTCGATGATCTAGCGCATATGTCGGCTTGTCGCTTCGGCGGCACGGCCACTCCTCCCCGGCCAAGCATAGGGGCTAGCGCCCTGGGGAGGTCACCAACATCGGTTCCTCGGGACCGTGGCGGGGGCGTTAGGTTGAGCTGGCGTCCCTGGGGCCTTCGGGCCTCGCCGTGAGGCGCTACGGGAGCAACGGGACCTCGGGAGGCGGAGCGGGTACTGCGGCGCGCGGCTTGGTCGGCGCAGGCGGTTCCCGGGTAACTCCGCCCGGCGGGCTCGACCGCCGCACCCTCCCGAGTGGGGCTAGCCTTGAGAAGGCTTAACGGGGTTGGTGATGGCGTCCGCGGCTGATCCGCCGCGCTGATGAGGGCTAGGGAGGCCCGAAACGCCATGGAACTTCTGTCTGGTCTCGCCGTGATCTTCGGGCTGACCCTCGGCCCGTTCATCATCGAAACGATTACGGGGCCGCGCTGATGAACCGCGAACGCCGCAAGCTACTGGAGCGGGCCTCGGCCCTCCGGGATGAGGCTCTTGCCCTCCTAGAGGAGGTCCGCGACGGGGAGCAAGACGCTTTCGACAACATGCCCCCGAGCTTCCAAGAGGGGGAGCGGGGAGCGGCTATGCAAGAGACGCTTAGCGCCCTGGACGACGTCATCGGCACCCTAGAGGACCTGGATATCCTCGCCATTGGGGAGGGCTGACGACGCATCCATGACTACCTGCCCTCGGCTTTCTAGCCGGGGGCTTTGCGCGTCCGGGGGTGATGCTCCCCCGCTGATGATGGCCGAGCACGGCCGAAACGCGACCAACAAGAGAAACGAGAGGGGACAACCATGAGCCCGCGAGTGACCTTGCGTGAGAGAAGAAGACGGCGCGAGCCCTGGGGGCTCCGCCGGAGAAGACGAGGGCCTCCCGACGAGGCCCCGCGACACCCCTGAGTAAGCCCAGCGGCTGACTTCCTGATGAGCCGGACGGTTGGCGTCCGGTTCATGTGGGAGCCTGAGACATGCTGAAGCCCTTTGACACCGGCCTTAACGTGGCCGTTCTCCAAATCGCCTCCCAACTGTTCCCGACAGGGTACGATGTTGGGCCGGAAGCTCCTGACACCCTGCAGAAACTGACGGCGCACATTTCGGCCACCGGCCGGATGCTCGTCTGGAACGGCGAGAGCGACGCGACCATCTTCGGAGACCCGGAAGTCAACTGGGCCTTCCGCGCGTGGCATGACTGGGCTCACTGGGCCGGGCAGTTCCCGTTCGACCTCGCCGGGGAGACCAAGGCGGCCGAGCTTCAGGTGTTCCACCTTGTGAAGCTCTATGGAGCCACTGACCGCGTCGTCGGCTGGGCCTCCCTGATCCTGGCCGAGGTCATCGGGCAGGCGTTCGCGTTCGACCGCACGGGCGAGTTCCCAAAGGATCAGCGGGCGTTTACCCGCCACGTCGCGCCGAGCTACCGCCGCCGCGCGCAAGAGCTTGTCGAGTCGTTCGCCGCCGACCTCTCCAAGGCGAAGCTCGCCGCGTAACCCCTGAGCAAGCCCAGCGGTCTCCCCCGGCCGCTGGGCCGCGTCCGCCCCTGAAGCCGGGGCGCTGATGAGGGCCGGGCACGGCCGAAACGCATCCTGACAACCTGAAGGAGGCCCGCCGGGAAACCCGCGGGGTGATCCGCTATGCGTCGCGTGTTCGATAACGCCATGGTGGCCCACGTCTGGGCTCAACAGGAGCAACCGGAGGGCCGCAGCCACAACGGCAACTTCTACTTTGAGGGGCCGACCCTCTACAGCTACGGGGCGCACTACGTGGTGGGCCGCTTCGTCCAGAATGATCGGGGCCAGCGCGCCGTTCTCCTGAACACCCGTTCCTATTTTCCCACCACGACGAGCCACAAGGGCCTCGCCGAGGAGGCGGTCCATGGGCTGGGCCTGCCGATCTTCCACGTTCCGGGAGCGACGGTCGGCCACGCCGACAACCTGAGGTACTACGCGGAGGCCGCTGGCAGGGCCGCGGCGACCGCGAGGCGTGCGCATATGGAGTGGAGCCGCGCCGCCAACAATGAGCGCGCGATGGCTCTCTTGTCGGAGGCCCGCCATTACGCCCGGTTCTTTGCTCTGGACTGGAACGAGCCGGGGCTTGACGGGCTGGCCGAGGCGGCCGAGGCGGAGGCCGCGCGGGCCGTCGCGGTCGCCCGCCGTCGCCTCGCCGAAAAGCGCGAGAGTGACCGGAGGGCGTTCGAGGAGTGGCTCGCCGGTGTTCGGGACCACTGCCCGCCCGCCTACGCCATCGACAAGCGCGGGTCTGTCTACATGCGCGCCCGTGGCGACGTCCTGGAGACGTCCCGGGGCGCGTCGGTGCCCCTGGGGCACGCACTGAAGGTGTTCCGCTTCGTCAAGCGGTGCCGGGAAGCCGGGGAGGAGTTCCGGGCGAACGGCCGGACCATTCGCGTGGGCCATTTCCAGGTGTCCAAGATCACGGCCCAGGGCGACATGGTCGCGGGCTGTCACTACCTGTCGTGGGAGCGCATCGCCGAGGTCGCCGCAGCCATCGGGGTTCTGGACCTGGAGCCCAGCTCGGAGGCGGTCGAGGTTCGGCCGGGGGCGGCATGAGCCGTCCCCCGCCTGACGTCCTGTTGGCCCTGGGGTGCATCGCCCTGGGGCTCCTGGCGCTGGCCTCGTGGCTGGCCGCCTTCGTCTTCTAGCAAGAGAGCGCGATGAACGGAGCACGGAAGCGGCTGATCCGCCGCCTGCGCCGGAACTTCGACGCGTTCGACCTCCATGACAGCAACGCCATGGTGGACAAGGACTATCGGCTGGTCCTGACCGACCCCGTCTATGGTCCCGCGGTCAACCCCGCCCTGACCAAGGCGGAAGCCCGCTCGCTCTACGTCCGGTCTGCCCGCCTGCCGGACGGCGGGCTCCGGCCCGCACCCCCTGAGTTAGCCCAGCGTTTAGCCGCCTGACGAGCCGGTGAGACCCCGGCGAAACCGCCCGCCTGGGCGGTCGCGGCCCCGTGCCTGCACCACAACCACAACTGCATCGGAGAGATGACCATGTCCTTGGTCCAGTTCGCCGCAGTGCTGACCCGGAATGGCACGGATGGCCGTGTCTACGGGGGCGACTGTAACCTCGTGCATATCGAGGACCACACCCGGCGGGACTTCGGCCGGGACCTCGCGTTCCAGGTCGAGCACATGATGCGCCACCGCGACCCGGCCTTGCGCCGCCAGAGCGCGGGCGAGCTGGACGGCGGCGGCTACCCGGGAGCGCGAGAGTTCGCGCCGGCCGCGGGCGTGGTCATCGACTGGACGCGGCCCCTCTGCCCCGGCTGCTACATGATCGCCCTGTTCAACGCCGCCGTGGAGCTGGTGCGGGCGAACGGCCAGCCCCTGGCCGAGCTGGGCCGGACCATGGCGCAGGCGTTCTCGCGCCTCGCCGAGGAGACCGTGATCTCCGCGGCCTACGAGGCGTGCCTCATCGAGGAGATCGCCGTGATCCTGGACGGAGACGCCGAATGACGCACGCCGATCTCGTTTCCCTCATGCTCCGGGGCTCGGCGGGGGCCTTCTTCGCCTCCTCGGGGTATCACAAGCTGTTCGTGCGCGAGGTCCACGAGCGGCTGGTCGGGCTGTTCAAGCGGCTCGGCTGCTACAGCCCCGTCACCGAGTGACTGGTCCCTGCCGGGGAGTTCCTCGGGGGCCTCGGGCTGTTGGCTGGGGTGCTGACCCTGCCGGCCGCCGCCGGTCTCATCGTGATCCTGGCCGGCGCGATCTACCTGGACTGCTTCCGGGAGGTCGCCGCCAAGCGCCCGCGAGACCCGTGCGACTGGGTCGCGAAGGTCCTCTATATGCCTGAGGCCCAGCTCGTGATCCTGCTCCTGGCGATCATCATCCTGGGGCCGGGCGTCATGAGCGGCGACCACCTCCTCGGGCTCCTGCTCGGGAGGTTCGGATGAGGGGCCTGCCTCCCGGTCACCCGCCCGCGCGGGGCCATCGCCTGAACCTCGTGTTTCACGCCTGCCTCGGCTCGGCCATGGCCCTGGCCGTGGTGGACGTTGGGTTGGTCGTCGTCGTCCAGCACTTCCTCCCCGGAACCCTGCGTGACTACGTCGAGAGCCTGCACGGCCCGCTCACCTCCTGGGTGGGCTTCCTCGGTACGGGCGCTGCGGTCCTGGACCGCTTCGTCCGCATCTGAACCGGAGCGCCCATCGGTCGGGGGATCGGTGGGCGTCTCAACCATAGGCCGCGCCGACCGAGCGCGGTTCAACCTGCATTCATCGAGAGAGAACTACCATGTCGGCTGCAAGACACCTGCAGTTCGCCGATGCGGCGGACGCGCGCGACTACCTGTCCATGAACGGCTTCCGCCGGTTCTCGGAGCGGACCTATCAGTCCCGCTACGGCAAGACCGCCCGGTGGAACCGGGGTCCGAACGGCTCTGTCTCCCTGACGATCATCTGAGGAGGCACAGCACATGGACCCGGAACAAGACTACGTCGAGCGCGTCCGCCAACTCCGCGACTACCTCGCGGAGGAGTACCGCCTGATGAGCGCGGACGAGCACGCCACCGAGACCGAGCTGTCCCGTGCCGAGGAACGCCTCCGCACGGCCGACGAGATGCTCGAAGACCTGACCGACGAGTACGCCCCCACGGTCTCCCCGTAGGACTACTCACGGGTTTCCGTCGCCGTCCCCTCCCCATCCGGGGCGGGGGCTGCTACCGTGAACGGAATGAGAACACACAGCCGTCCTGTGGCAATACGTCCATCGAAGCGCAGCTTGCGCATTGACGCAGCTTCTGAGCTAACCCACCTTATCCGGCCGGGATTGAACACCACGGTCGGTGAGGGGGACGGCAGCAGTGCGCCGCGTCCGCAGCATCACCAGGAGTACGAGGTGCCCGAGCCCACAACGTCGAGCCGCAAGTCCGGGGAACTCACCCTGAGGGCTATCGACTCGCGCAACCCAGCGGATAGAACCGCGAAGACGGAAGCCAATCAGGATGCAAACCATGACAGCGGCCCGCCCCGGCCGGAGGGAGGGAGGCCAACGCTCAGCGAGCTTGGACAAGACTTCCGCCGGAGACTTCGAGCGTTTGGCGGCGGCGATGAAGGTGTTCGCTGCCGCGGTTCCGGAGCGGACTACCATTAGGCAGTCCCTCGCGCTCCTCCTCGTCTGCTACGCCAGCGCCATGGGACGCAGCATCACGCTGTCTGACATCCAGGACTTGGCTGGTGAAGACTTGGAGGGACGACCCCTCATCGGGCAGACGATAGAGCGGACGCTCGACACCTTCAGGGTCCCGACCCATCGGACCCCCAACGCCCTCGGCTGGGTGACCACCGAGGAGGACCCGCTCGACCGCCGCCGGAAGTACCTGAAGCTCACCGCCGAGGGCATCTCCGCCGCCAACGAGCTGATTACCGCCCTGCGCACCGTCACGGGCGACGAGGAGTAGCTGACATGAACCTCCGCCGGAAGCCAAACGGCGTCTGGCTGGTGGACTACGAGGACCCCGAGACCGGGGCTCGCCGACGTGTGTCCACCGGCCTGACCGACAAGAGCGAGGCCATGAAGAAGGCCCGCGACATCATCCTCGGGCTGGACACCAAGTCCGCCAAGCCGCGCGCGCCGGGCGCAGGCCCCGCCGGGAAGTCCTCGGGCTTCACGATGGCCGACCTGTTCCGCAAGTGCGAGCTGACCGTCTGGTCGCCCCGGGAGTGCAAGTCCCAGGCGACCGTGCGGTCCAACCTGAAGTACCTCTCCGCCAAGCTCGGCGACGAGCTGGTGACGGACATGACGTACTCCAGGCTGGAGAAGCTGGCCGAGGACATGTTCGCCGAGGGACTGGCGGCCGGCACCGTGAAGCGCAAGCTCGACATGGTGTCCAAGGCCCTGACCATGGCGACCAAGTGGACGGACGAGGCCGGCCGGCCCTACCTCATGGGCAAGCCCGCCTTCCCCCAGATCACGGCCCGCAACCAGCGCGACCGGGTCCTGGAGCCGAAGGAGGAGGCGGCAGTGTTCGTCGCCATCGCCGAGCGGCGGCTGAAGGAGCCGACGCGCGACTGGCGGCGTTTCGGCATCCTGATCCGGTGGCTGCTCGACACGGGCTGCCGCCTGGGCGAGGCGCTGAACGTCCGCGACACGTTCCTGGAGGAGGAGGGTACGGGCAACGAGCGGACCACGTTCGTCACCTTCCCCCGCTACACGACCAAGAACGACAAGCCCCGGAGGCTGCCCCTGACCTCGGCCATCGAGGCGGAGCTGCAGTACCTGAAGATGGCGGCCATCGACGGCCGGCTGTTCCCGCTGAAGCCGGCGACCGTCTGGTACATGTGGGACAACATCCGCGGCGACCTGAAAGCGAAGGGCTACGACCTCTCCGACGTCGTGCTCCACACCATGCGGCACACCTGCGGGACCCGGCTGGCGAAGAGCCTGCCCATCCACAAGGTCTCCCTGTGGCTCGGGCACAGCTCCGTCCAGGTCACCATGGACCACTACATGCACCTCCAGAGCACCGACTTCCTGGACGCGAAGGGCGTCCTCGAAGCTCATCCTCTGAGTTAGCGCAGATAATCCGCCATCAAAATGTCTGAGTAAGTGTCGGCCATTCGTGCCCAGGTCGGCACTTACCGGACCCCCCTATCTCGTTGAATTTCCTACAGGTTGTTGGCACTCTCACCGCCACCGCCCTCGCCCGCCCGGGGTCGCTCGCCCTGATCGCCGGGGCCTCCCGGCCCTAGGGGCCCGTGCGCCGGACCTTGCGGAAGGTGACGCTCGAAGGCCCCGCGTCGATGC